>Ga0214170_1000110_pt1 | contig 34948 bp, 62 predicted proteins | sample TroBogEpilimnion_2_FD_153008 | JGI IMG/M metagenome (GOLD analysis project Ga0214170, IMG submission 153008) | Freshwater microbial communities from Trout Bog Lake, WI - 27JUN2007 epilimnion | ecosystem: Environmental > Aquatic > Freshwater > Lake > Epilimnion/Euphotic zone | place: Trout Bog... | reverse complement strand
ACATTATTTGATTAAGAGAATGGTTAAAAGTGGAATACTTGTAAATGAATTGAGAACCATTTATCTCATATTGTTTATTTTTAATCATGCTTTACCCCTAAATTTTGCTTTTTCAAATTGTGATACATACGTTTTATTTAATTGCCAATTTGATATAAATTTTAATGAACAAGAATCTTTGTAAACATCTTTCAAATTTTCAATAGGGTACAGCTCATAACCACTCGCTATTGCTTGCGTTTCATCTGATAATGATTCTATTAGATAAATTTTATGACAACCGCAATAAGCAAATTTTTGTGATAAAACTTCCATGTTATTGATTTTCATAGTAATACCCCTTATAAAGTTAGATAATGATTCTAGTTAGAATCCGATAAGAGACTGGTTAGAATCTCTTATCAGTTATAACTATTAAGCCCTTAACATTAAATTGTTGTTGATATAGTCAATAGCTCTATCAAGAAATATAGAGCCAAAGTAACCCTTAACGATTGAATGAGTGATTGTATTTTCTAAAACCTCATAACCTTTATTGGTCTTTAGAATCCAATACTTACCATTCTCATAAACAATGTCAGATTCTTTAATCATGCTATCACCTCTACTGCAATAATGAAATTACCACAACAGTTATAAACCTCGTAACCCTCGTAATAACCGTCTGAATACTCGTAAACTCTGTCACCACCATGCAAGACAAACCATGCACCTTGTATTCCTAACTTGTTTTCATGGTTATAACCCTCATCTGGCTTTCTTACGGCTTTAAAACCTTTGTCATCACAAGGCATCACACAATCAACCATGCCATCAAAATCAGATAGATTTTTAATAAACAGTTTTCCATCATTCTTTTTAATAAAACTCTTTATTGTTGCCATAGTGGGATTCTTTTTAAAGACAACGGGCATTAAAACTGTTCCTCCCGTATTTTTATCTAAAGTCATTAGATATGGTTTACCGTCAATGTATGAACGGTAATCATTGGGCTTTTTTGAATACTCTCTTTTTGTCATTTGTAACATGGTAAAACCTCCTAATGTAATGTTTAATAAATGGCCAATGTTAGCCCGTTAGTAGCCCTATGAGAGCCACTAACAGATAACACTATTAAATTAATCCTAACTTAAATAAATCTATCATTCGCAGCAACTCTTCATTTGTCATACTGTAATTACTAGCGATAAGTATTTCACTGCGTAACAACTCGAGCTGTAACCCAGTAACCTCGTAGCCGTTTTGTGTTTGATATGTTTCCATGTTGAACCCCTTATAGTTAATACACCTGATTGATTGAATGAGAAACTGTTTTTTGTTTCTGTATATATTATATTCTATAAGTTTTATAAAACACAATAGTCTAATACAAATATATTTATAGTCTTTCTACTTATAGGTTTCATCTAGCTTATAGTATAAGTAATATAAGATAGTCTATAGAATTTTATAGTAGTTATCTATTAAGTTATATATCAGGTATGAAATTAGGCTTAAGGAAACGATGGATATATAGCTACTATCTCCGCTATGAGAATATATATATGGGTTAGGTTAAACGTATAACTAAGCTATAAATCAAGCTAGATTAATGTTATATAGCTCCAATATGGTTATGGGTAGGCTAAAACTATCGTTACAGTATGACTGATAGACGGATACTAAGAGATGGGTATGAGACTAGTAGGTGCGAGACCCCCAACTGTCTCCTCCCCAAAAAAAATATGGTATATTTGGTTTTATGGAGGATATAGAGATGAAGATTAATAAGAATATACCGATACCTGATAACAAGGTAAGAAGAAGTTACCCATATAAAGATATGGAGATAGGTGATAGTTTTTATATAGATGGTTTAGGATTATCTGTAGTATGTAATAACAACTATAGATATGGAAAGAAGTTAGGGATGAGGTTTATAGCAAGAAGTGAGAATGAGGGGGTGAGGGTATGGAGAACGGAATAAGGGGTAGGATTAACTTTGTACAGGAGGTAGCGGATAATGATGCGAAGGCACAGTATATGGACCGGTGTACGAAGATGAATTGGAATCAGTTGTTTGCTGAACTGATACGGGTACATCAGGAGAGTGCGAGGTTATTACAGGCTGCGTATGATGAGTTGGATAGAGTGAATGAGCTTTTGAATAGGGATAGTGATGGAGAGGGGTTTGATAGCGAGACAAGCCACTGAGGAGGATTATTTGGCATTGCATGATAACCGTTTGGAATTGAAGATGGATATGCAGAAGGTGCTGGGATGTTTTAGTGCAAAAGAGAAGCATCAGCTTGTTGATGAATGGAAACGAAAGTATAGTAAGCGTAAGGTGGAGGAGTTAATCCGCTTTGCCAAGAACAAGAAGGTATGTTATGCCATCGCACATTGGGATGTTGAACACTTTAAACGTACAAGAAAATGAATTTCAATTTAAATAACTTCTATCGGTTCTGTGACCAGTTGTCGGTAGAGACAAAAGAAGATGGTCTGAAGAAGTTAACCAAGAGGTTAGGGACTCAGACGTACGTCATGGATGAGATTGCTAAAGGTCTGGCGGATGATGTTCACTTCTTTGTTATCCTTAAAGGTAGACAACAGGGTATTACTACCATTTCTCTAGCCTTAGATTTATATTGGCACTTCATTCATCCGGGATTACAAGGTACTTTAGTGACCGATACGGAAGAGAATAAAGATATGTTCCGTGGTACTTTGACAAACTATATGGAAGGATTACCACAAGCGTATCGGATTCCAATGGTCGCCCATAACAGAAATGGTTTATCTCTGAAGAACAGGAGTCGTCTCTTTTATCAGGTGGCAGGACTTAGAGCAAAGGGTTCCCTCGGCAGAGGGAAGGGTATCACTTACTTGCATGGTACAGAGACATCCTCATGGGGAGATGAAGAAGGACTCGCTTCCTTGTTGGCTTCTTTAGCGGAGAACAATCCAAAGCGTCTATTTGTTTTTGAATCGACTGCTAGAGGCTTCAATATGTTCCATGATATGTATGTCACCGCCAAACGTGCAAGGACACAGAGAGCTATCTTTTGTGGCTGGTGGAGGAATGAGTTTTACTCTGCAGACCCAACAAGTAATGTATATAAGACGTATTGGGATGGAAAACTCACTGTTGAAGAAAAAGAGTGGACTAGAGACATTAAGAAACTTTACAACGTAGAAATCAATTCTCGTCAGATGGCTTGGTGGCGATGGAAACTCTACGAAGGAATTAAAGATGATGCCCTCATGTATCAAGAGTTTCCTCCAACAGAGGACTATGCTTTCATTATGACCGGTAGTAGTTTCTTTAGTAATGCACGGTGTACAGACGCAATCAAGATGGCAAAGAAGATTCATCCTCAACACTTTCGATATTCTTTCGGTGCTAACTTTCAAGACACGCAAGTCATTAAATCTACAGACAGACTCTCAACCTTAAAGGTATGGGAAGAGCCAATTGACACAGCTTTCTATGTGATTGGTGCAGACCCAGCCTACGGTAGCTCAGACTGGGCAGATAGATTCTGTATCCAAGTCTTTCGGTGTTATGCAGACGGTATGGACCAAGTAGCGGAGTTTGCAACATCTGAACTCAACACCTATCAATTCGCTTGGGTGATTGCCCACCTAGCAGGAGCTTACAAGAACAGTACCCTTAACCTTGAAATCAATGGTCCGGGTCAAGCAGTTATCAATGAGATGCGTAATCTCAAACGTCAAGCGGCAGCGATGAAAACAGCGATGGGTAAAGATTTGATGGATGTGTATGCGTCTATGTCCAACTATATCTGGAGACGTAATGACACACTTGGTGGACCAAGTAACAGTATTGGTTGGTTAACTACCAGTGCAACAAAAGAGAGGATGCTCACCTACTTTAAAGACTTCTTTGAGAGAAACATGATGCAAACTCTTAGTCTGGATTTAATTGAAGAGATGAAAACCATTGTTCGGGATGGGGGTAGTATTGAGGCAAGTGGACGTAACAAAGATGACAGAGTCATAGCGGCAGCGTTGGCAGCAGCGGCATTTGCTGAACAAGTACAACCACGACTCATTCAACAAGGGATTACACGGTCTATCTCTCAGAAACAAGAAGAGTACACACCAGAACAAATTGCAGTAGGTCGTAATGTCTCAGACTATCTCAAGCGTATCGGAGTGTATTCGTAATGGATGCCATCATTCCACAAAGACAATTACTGATTGAAATAAAACGGTTTGTGAAAGACAAAGCAAGAGGTATTTCAGTGGAAAACTTTGCTGACATAGCCGGCATGAGTGCTAAACATTTTAGAGATGTGTTTATTGAAGAACTCCATCCAATGACCTATAACGTACAGGTAAGGGTATCAAGAGCCTACCGTGCCTACCAAAAGGGTGAGATTGTTGTTATGCAAAACAGAGACAATACACGGTTTGCCACGTACCGGAAAGAACCGAAACCACACTATGTCCGTAGCACCGGTTTACAGGTCGTAGATGGTCAGATTAAAATTAAAATAGGTATTCGTAACGCAGCAGACTATTCGCAAGAGAATTTAGATGAACAGCTAGGGGGAAACAATGGCTAAAGTATTACACGATTATAAATGCAGTGAACATGGTTACTTTGAGGGGTATAAACCGATTTGTCCAATGAAGCAATGTGCCGGTGAAGTATTGGTCGTTTTCTTACAAGCACCGGGTTTGGTGAGTGATAAGACAAAAAAGAACGATAAAACCTTGAAACAATTGGCAATTGACTTTAAGATGTCAGATATTAAGTCAACCCGTGAAGGTGAACATCAAGCCGGCTATTTGGCGAAGTATGGTCCAAAAGAAGATAAAGTCGAGCGAATGCCCGATGTTCCACGTGAATCAAGACCGGGTGACAGTGCAGTATGGGGTGGGGGATTCCAAAACCTCAATATGGCGAGTATATTATCAGGAAGAGCAGTACAATCTGTAAAAGGAGAGGCGGTTGGTTTAACTCCATCACAAGCCGGTATTAATAAAGGACCTGTGATAGACCCTAAAGCAACCATGCGAGACCATGAAAATTTGAAGATTAAAACATGATAATTCCACCAAACCCAGATGACCGGGAGTTTTTCTACAAAGACCTGATACGCAAGTGTCAAGTCTCAAGTGATGAACGTAGAACCGACTACTCAAACTTGCGCTCCTATTATCTGTTTGGTAACTCAGAGGAAGAATCTCCTGCCGTTTTTAACAAGATTCATCCACACATTGACCAGCTCACCTCTTTCCTCTACTCATCCGAAACGACACGGTTTAGTATTAATCTTGGTGCTTCTGTTGATGACCGAGAACAATTCAAAGTACCAAAGCTCACACAAGCATTAAATGATGAGTGGTTAAATTCCAACGCTGACCAAGTGTTTTCTACCGCCCTCACATGGGCATTGGTCTACAACACTACCTTTATTAAGCTCATCTACAACAAAGGGATTCAACCCTTTATGATTGAGCCAAGCAGTATCGGGGTTTTGCGAGAAGATGTACCGTACACATCAAGACAAGAAGCACTGGTCCACACCTACTACATCACTAAGTCAGAGCTGTATGCCAGACTGTACGACCATCCAAAAAGAGAACAGATAGTCAACAGAGTTAATGCTTCTTATGCACAACAAATTCATAATGAAGTACCGGATGGACTGAGCGTTATTCTTTCTCAATCTCAAGTCAACATGGTTGGTAACGTCAACATGAACCTAGGTCAGTACAACAAGTACAAGGCTAAAGTTGCTGAAGATACCATTGAGATGAAAGAGTTGTGGCTCTGGAATGATGAAACCTGTGATTATCAAGTCGTTACTTGTGCCAATCCAGATGTCATTATTTATGATAGACCCGGTGAAAAAGTATTCCTCAAGGGTGAGTTACCTTTTGTACAAATATGTCCTAATCCTCAGTATGATTATTACTGGGGACAGAGTGAAGTACAACGCATGATATTGTTGCAAGAAGCACGTAATAAACGCTTCAGTGAGATAACACAACTCCTTGCCAAACAAGTGAATCCTCCAATGATGATTAGTGGCTTCTCCGGCATCATGGATGAAAAGAACTTTGCGCTTAACCGTGCCGGTTCTTTCTTATCAAGTGATATGCCTAACGCTAAAGTCGATAAATTAGCACCACAAATGCCGGCAGACTTGTTTAGTGAGTTAGATAGAATTGATGCAATGTTTGAAGAAGTATCTGGAATCACAAACGTCTTAGCAGGTAAGGGCGAGTCCGGTGTACGTAGTACAGGTCATGCCTCACAACTTGCAAGACTTGGTAGCTCAAGAGCAAAAAAACGTGCTTTAATTGTTGAAGATAGTTTGGAAAAAGTAGCTACTTTATATTTAAAGCTCATGGCGGTGTATGACAACACACACTTCAAGACAGAAAATGATAAGCAGAATATGCCGTTTATTGCCGAACAATTTACAAGAGATTATGCGGTAAAAGTAGATGCACATAGTAATTCCCCCATCTTTATGGAAGATATGCGGAATTTGGCATTTAGTTTATACAAGGCACAAGCAATTGATAAAGAATCTTTGCTTGACTTACTAGAGCCACCAATGAAACAATTACTCAAAGAACGCTTGAAAACTTTGGAAGAAAAACAACAGAGTGCTAAAGAAAGTAAGCAACCTGCTCCTAAAGAAAAAAGTAAACCGGAATTGAAGGTAATGTAAATGGCAACTAAAGGAAACGTACAACCAAGAGCAGACCAACCGAGAGTATCGGCAGGGAGTCTTGATAAAAATATGGGTCCGAATTTACAATACAAAAATACAAGTATTAGAACATCTGGACGTCCGATGGGTGGGCGCCCTGCAAGAGAATATGGTCGGGGGTAGTACAAGTTTCCCGTGAGAAGGAAAGGGCTGTGGCTTCCTTGCCCTAAATAGGTCGCTGCCTCTAAAAGGAGATGAAGATGCGTAAAGCTCGTAAAGGTCGTAAGTCACGTAAGTAATTCCTCTGGAATTGCTGGTGCTTATCAGTAAACCTCCCATGGGGGAGGGAATAGAAATATATCCCCCACTTGACAAACTGATAGAAAGGTTTAATCTTTCTTGTAACTTGATAGGAATTAATTATGGCTGCATCCCAAGACAAATTGATGGAGTTAATGAGCAGAGGTAAAAAACCTGCGACTCCTGCACCTATTCCAAGTCCGATGCCGACTGACAATATGTCGGATACAGGCACACCACCAATGGCTGCACCTATGTCTACACCTGAACCAAAGATGGGTTCTAAAGAAGGTGCAATGATTAATTTGTCAATGGCGATGGACTTAATTGAACAATCGTTACCTAGCCTTGGGTCTGAATCCGAGGAAGGTCAAAAAGCATTAGCTGCTATACGTGCGCTTACCGGTGTAATTGGTCAACGTAAAGGCAAAACAAACGAATTGCAACAATCTGAAATATTACAGATGTTACAATCCCTACCAAAAGGTGTAGGACCTGATGCGATGGGTACTCCGCCAATGGCAGGTCCAGCCGGAGGCGGTATGCCTCCACCACCAGTTCCAACTGCTCCTCCTCCGGGTGGTGCAGGTCCACAACCAATGTAAAGGATAGAATCATGGATTTATTTAAACCAAAAGGAGCCGGTCAACCACGTAGACCGCTTGACGACAATGAGAAGAATGGTCAAATCATCAATACACCACGGTATTCCCGGTTTGGTGGATTAGATTCTGCTAAGAAAACAGCAGAAAACAATCAGATGAAGATTGTTCCTCCCGGTGACGGCAAAAAAGTAATTTAATTAAAGTAGGGGGTATGTATGTCATTAGAGAATTTAAGTTTTGAAGAACGGGATTCATTGGCTGAGTTGTCCAAGAAATTGGCTGACAATCCAAAAACCCGTAAAGCGTTTTTACGTTTAACTAAAGAAGTCAATCCAGATATTAATATTCCTGAGATTGAAATTGAAGAGTCTACAAATTCTGCCATCTATAAGATGCAAAAGGAAAATGATGAGATTCGCAATAAACTCAGAGAAAGAGATGCTCTGGATGATTTAGAAAAACGTAGAACTAATTTAATGCGAAAAGGATTAGCAAAATCAGACGATGATGTTGCAGCAATTGAAAAAGTAATGCTTGAAGAAGGTATTACCAATCACGAAGCAGCAGCACGTCACTGGGCATGGATGCAACAAGCAGCAGCACCGACTCCATCTCAGTTTCATTCGAATGTTGCTAAAAACCAAGGGTGGGATTTAAGTCGTTTTTCTAAAAACCCAGTTGGTACGGCAAGAGATGTTGCACACGAAGCATTAGCAGAACTCAGGAAAAATAAACCGATTGGGTTCTGATGTAGTACACGGGGGTGGTAGCTGCGATAACATCAAGGCATTTTGTTGAATTTTTATAGGAGAGCATTATGGCTATAGGTGGCGGTATTTTACCTGCAGCTGGTACCTCGCAATATACGGAATTAACTTACGTTACAAGACGTGCTTTTATTCCTAAGTTGGTTGTCCAGCTATATAACAGCACTCCCCTGATGGCAGCTTTGATTGCAAATAGTCAACAAGCCACCGGTGGTGTGTCCCAAGTAACCGTACCCGTTCAGGGTTCACAGTTTGTAAATGCACAGTGGTCTGACTATTCTGGTTCTTTTAACCAGCCGTCAGTACAACAAGGTGCTTACAATGCTGAATTTAATTTAAAGTTAATGATTGCACCTGTACCGTTCCTCGGTATGGAAGGTGCTGTACAGCAAGACCATGCAATTATCCCTCTCATCGAAGCTCGTATGAATGATGCGACTAACGTGATGATGGATGCAATGGCAACTGCTTTGTACAACAACACAACCAATACACAACAATTTATTGGTTTACCTGCTGCAGTGGATGATGGAACTGGTACAGCGACTTACGGTAACATCAACCGTAATACCTATACATGGTGGCAGTCTAAAGTTTACAGTGCAGGTAACGTCAACCCAACTCGTCAAAATGTACTCCAATACATTTCTGGAACAGTTAAGAAAGGTGCTGAAGTACCGACATTTGGTGTATGCGGATTTGGTACATGGACACTCTTAGCACAAGATTACGTGGGTCAAGAACAGTATGTTATTACTCCGGGTAACGGATTTGATAGCGACTCCAATGGTCCTCAAGCTGCTTTCAGAGCGTTAATGGTTGCTGGTGTTCCAATTTATCCAGACCCATATTGCCCAGAAGGTACAATGTACTTCTTGAATTCAAACTACCTCAGTCTGTATATCCATGACCAAGGTTCTTTTGTGTTCACAGGATTTGAGTCTACTCTTCCTAACTGGCAGATTGGTTATGTAGGTGCGGTTTTAATGATTGCCGAATTGGTAAGCACTAAACCTAAGTCTATGACCAAGGTGACTGGCTATAACTCACTCAACATTTAAGGAGATAAACCATGTCTTTAGGTCTACAGAAAATCATATTAGCTGGTGCCGGTAGTAATACCCCCGGTGCTTATTTACAAACAACAACAGTAGCGGTTGGTGGCACAACAACAGCATTAGTACCTGCTGGACTCTATGTTTTAATTCCGTCAACAAATATTAACGTACAAGCAACACCTGATAATGGTTCTACATGGACTACATTCATTGCTGCTGGTGTAGGTGGTACATTGTTCTCTGACGGTGTAAACATTCGGTTTAACAACAGTTCTACTGCTGCTAACGTCACATTGTTAACTGTTAACGGTGGTCAAGCTGCTTCTGGCACTTACAACCAATAAGGAGTAGAACATGGCTAGTTGCGATTCAGTCTCACAGTTTTACCTAGATAGTTTTGGGAATGGTCGTATTGGTGTTGTTCAAGCTACTCAGCTCAACACGGCTGGTAACGCAGTAGTTGCCATTCCGTTGTTAAGTGGTGGTTTAACTAAAGGTGCAGCGGCAAATAGTTCAGGTAGTGTTATTGTTCGTAGAATTACGCTCAATAATCCATCTGGCTCTTTGTCGACAGCAAACGTATCTATTACAACAAGTAATGACGGTAATATTTCTAATGCGGTGGTTGCTAATACAACTCTGACAATTACCGGTACTGGTTTGTATCAAGACTTAACGATTGCTTCACCTTATAGTGCTAATACGGTTGTTAGTGGTTTTAATACAAATGCTTTATATGTCAACGTCAATACTGCGTCTGGTAACAACAACACAGTAACGATTGCCGTATATGGCGATGTTGTCAGTTTCTAATGACTACATATTATGTAACAAACAATTCGGATACCGTTCTGACTGATAGTTGGGACGGTAAACCGTTTGTGTTTGAGCCGGGTAAAACCCTTGAGGTGCCGGAAGAAATAGTAGTTCACGTATTTGGTTATCATGCAACAGACAAGTCACAATACCTTGCAAGGTTTGGTTGGGCTAAGACGTTAAATGATATACCAGAAGGATTAAAAAAATTGGAGAAGTTTGTGATTAGCAATACTCCTCCAGTAGTAAAGAACCATTCGATACCCCCGGTGGTGGAAAGAGTACCCTTACCTTCTAACAAGAGGGTGGGGGGAAAAGTCCTTAGCCCTGCTTAACATGGATAATATATGGCACAACCTACTTTGCAGAGTTACGTTACAGAATGTCAAAGGCTTTTGCATGATGCCAATGCTGTATTTTATAGCGTCCAAGAATTAACGGATTACATCAATTCTGCAAGAGAACGGGTTGCAAGAGACACGGGTTGTACACGAACATTACAGATTACACAAACACCATCTAACCCTACTGGGTTAACGTCTGCTAACGCACCAATTGCATGGGTAGGTGGTGCTACAGCAACAACAGGTAGTTTAGTTTTTTATAACATTTATACATACACAGTAGTAACAGGTGGCACGTTTGATACCGTTCCTCCACCATATCCGGGTAATACAGGGTATGCACAGAATACGTATCCACCATCAACACCATTTACCAACGGTACAGTAACCTTGCAATACGCTGGTCCAGTAGAAATCATCCCGTATGCTTCACTGCCGCAAGGTATTAATACGCTAGATATTGTTAACGTCAATATTTATTGGGGTAATACACGGTATCCTTTACTGTATAAACCTTGGACACAATTTAATGCAGAGTTAAGGTACTGGCAAAACTATGTTGGTCAACCTGTATGCTTTAGCGTTTATGGACAACAACAGATTTATTTGTCACCTATTCCAGACCAGATTTATACACTTGAAATGGATACGGTAATCCTGCCAACTGCATTAGTTAATTTATCAGATGTAGACAATCAACTGAATGACCCATATACAAGTCCGGTTGCGTATTACGCTTGTTATAAAGCAAAGTTTAAAGAACAAAGTTACGGTGAGTCGGAAATATTTAAACAACAATATAACCAACAAATACAGGCTGCATTAAGCTCTACATTTACTAGACGGATGCCAAACCCTTACCAGCCGGTGTTGTAATATGGCACAAAGTCCTGAACAAAAAAAATCGTATCAGGTCATTAAACAGTTTACAACTGTTAATACCAAAGCGAACCGTACAGCTATACAAGAAACCGAGTTTTCGTGGCTAGAAAATGCCATGCCAATTGGCTACTCCAATCTTAAAATTACCGGTCAACGCTCGGCAATTACAGATAATGCAAGTAATGCAGTCGTCTTTTCTGCTAACGTCACTTATTTATCATCCGTCAATATTGGTCTAAATGATTACGTTGTTGCATTTAAAGATGATGGTTCGGCTCAAGGATTTAATTTACAAAGCAAACAATTAGTCACAATTGGTAATGCAGGTAAATTTTCTAATGTTGGCATTGCAGTTAGTCAGTGGAAAAACCAAGATATGCTCATCATAGACCCTAATAAGGGATACTATGTATGGGATGGGAACAACACTATTTTTGTAGGCAGTGTTGGACAAATTGCTTTAATCAGCGGTGGTTCAACATATACTGCAGCACCGTCTGTGGTGATTTCTGCTCCTAATGACGCTAACGGTATACAAGCAACTGCTGCTGCAACTATTTCAAATAACGCAGTTACATCAGTAACGCTTACAGAAGCTGGGTCAGGATATACACAGGCACCATCTATTACTTTTGCCGGAGGCGGAGGTACAGGAGCTAATGCGGTTGCAAGTATTGTAACTTTTGCTACAGGCACGGTATCTATTGCAGTCACCAATCCCGGTGATAGTTATACCGGTACACCAACAGTCAATATATCTGGTGGTGGCGGAACAGGTGCAAGTGCCACGGCAGTCGTACATGGCAATGCAATATCTACTATAGTGATGACCAATCCGGGTAGTGGTTACACAAATTCTGCAAATTTAGTGGTATCTCTTAGTGGGGGTGGTGGAGCAAATGCCACTATTGCAGCTACCATTAACAACATTCCTAACGTGGATGTTGCATCATTTAGTGGTCGAGTTTGGATTGCGGCAGGAAGGCAAGTGTATTATTCCGCTGCTGGAACCTACAACGACTTTACCAGTGTGTCTGCCGGTAACATCTTGCTGACCGATTCTACGTTACACGGTAATTTGTTCAAATTATTAGCAGCAAATAACTTTTTGTATTTATTCGGTGATGATTCGATTAACGTATTTTCTGACGTAAGGGTTCAGACAAACGGCACGACATTATTTACAAATACTAACGTATCCGCTTCTGTCGGTTCTAAACGTGCAGATGCCATATTTCCGTATTTTAGGTCTGTGTTATTTATGAATGATTACGGGGTCTACGCTTTGGTAGGTTCTACAACAAGTAAAATATCAGACCCATTAGACGGTATTTTTCCAAACATCGATTTTACATACCCTGTATATGCTGGTCAGGTATTAGTAAACAATATTCTGTGTGCTGCATTTAATTTCAGATATTTTGATGCAGTGTTTACTAATTCATACCGTTACATTCAAGCAGTATTTTTTGAGAAAAAATGGTTCTTTACAAGCCAAGGTAACAATTTACAATATATTACTTCTGCACCGGTAAGTGGAAAAGTTAATTTATACGGTACAGAAAACAGCGCACTTTATCAGCTGTATTCTGATAAAACCAGCAGCGTTTCAAGTATTATTCAAACTGCATTAATGCCAATGAATGACCCTATTCGTGACAAACAAGCACTTAAATTTGGGGTTGAAGTTACTACAGCAAATAGTACAATATTTAATGTAACGGTAGATAGTCAACAAGGCTCTAGTCCACCGTACACATTACAGAATAATGTGCTTTGGTATAACAATGTAGGAACAGATTTAAATTGGATAAATAACAGTAGTCAGGTAATATATTGGTTATTTACTAGCGGTTATTATTTATACAAATCAGATGCACAGCAATGGGGTAAATACTTAGGGTTAACACTGACATCTAACTCTGCTGCATTTGTTGTGAATACCTTTGAATTTGAACATGAATTAAGAGCGAGGTTCTAACATGACAGTCCCATATACATTTGCTACGGCAACATCATCTATACCGTTGAGTCAATTGGACTCAAATTTTGCTACAGCGATTACGCTTGGTAATACAGCAGTTTATTTAGGAAATACAACTACAAGTATTGGTAACTTAACATTAACCAACACAACTATATCTAGTGTAGCGGTTACTTTTCCTAATAGTTATTTGAGCAATAGCTCAGTAACTATCGGTAGTACAAGTGTTAGTCTTGGAGGTACAGCAACTTCAATTGCTGGATTAACTTTAACATCAGGTGCATTTAACGGCACACTTGGAGCAACTACACCAAGCACGGCAGTAGTGACATCTTTGACCGACTCAGGATTGACAAGTGGTCGAGTAAATTACAACGGCACAGGCGGTCTTTTAGTAGATAGTGCTAATTTAACTTTTGATGGAACAACATTAACTGCCAACAAAGTAACATCAACTAATGACGCTTCTATTTCAGGTCTTACTGTTGGTAAGGGTGGTGGTAGTGATGCTAATTCTACTGCGGTTGGTGCTGGTGCTATTGGTGGCACAAATACTAGCGGATATACCCATGCTTTTGGTGTTAATGCTTTAAATGCAATTACAAGCGGTTCTTCAAACAATGCTTTTGGTTGGGGAAGTTTGCAAAACACAACAACTGGCGGCGGTAATTCTGCTTTTGGTCATGCTGCAAATAGATTAAATACAACAGGTGCTTTCAATACTGCACTAGGTTATAACGCCCTTTATTCAAACACCACCGCATCTAATAACACAGCAGTAGGTTATCAAGCTGGGTATAGTAATACTACGGCTGGAAACAATACAAATCTTGGTTATGCTGCTGGTTATACAAACAGTACAGGCGTAAACAATCTGTATGTTGGTTATGGTTCAGGATATGCAGCAACTGGCGGTGGAAACTGTTTTGTTGGATATGCTTCAGGAACTCTTGTAACTTCAGGAACTAATAACACTATTCTCGGTTCTTATTCAGGAAACCAAGGCGGTTTAGACATCCGTACAGCAAGTAACTACATTGTGTTATCTGATGGTGCTGGTAATCCTAGGGGTGTATTTGATAGTACTGGTTCATTTTATACAGGTGGATATTCTAGTGGATTAGCTGGTGCTGGGGGAATTGCTTCAATTACAAACGGTGCAAGTTCACAATGTTATACCGCCTGGAATAAAGCAACAAGTGGAACAATTTATTACGCATATTTTGGTGCTGGAGCAACATTTTCTGGAACAGGCTCTATTACATATAACGGAACAACAACGCTTTACAACGCAACATCTGACCAAAGATTAAAAGAAAATATTGTTGATGCTGGTTCAGGTTTAGATAAATTAGCAAATATTAAAATTCGTGCATTTGATTGGATTAAATCTAAACAACATACTGATTTTGGTGTAATTGCACAAGAAATATATGAAATTGCACCTGATTCAGTAACAATGGGTGTAGATAAAGATGATGGTTCTATTGATAAACCATGGCAAGTTGATACTTCTACTTTAGTACCAGCAATGATTAAAGCAATCCAAGAACTTAAAGCAGAATTTGACGCATACAAAGCAACTCACCCTTAATAGGAGAATTAAATGGCAACAGTAACAACTTGGACTTGGACAATTAATTCCATGTACACATTACCTAACGTACCGAATCAACCAAACTATGTAGTTAATACATTGTGGACTTTGACTGGTACAGACGGAACACAAACCGCATCTATTGGTGGCAACACACAGTTTACGGTAGAGCAATCTGACCCGAATTTTGTACCTTATGCTAACTTAACGCAGGCTATTGTAATTGGTTGGGTACAGACAGCATTAGGCGAGCAAGGTATTGCAAACTATGAAGCAAACGTACAAGGACAGATTAACAGCTTGGAGAACCCACCAGTATCTCCATCAAATACACCATTACCTTGGTCTAATTAATTTTTTAACGTAGTACAACTTTAGGGGAAAACCATGATTAACTTAAATCATACAATTGAAGAAGTAAACGTCTTATTACACGCATTATCACAAATGGCTTATCGTGATGTTGCTGGTCTCATTGACAAACTAAAAGGTCAAGCAGAACCACAAGTACAAGCTATACAAAACATACAACAAGCACAAGTACAGGCTGCAACACCTGCACCTGAACAAACACAGGAACAACCACAATGAGCGTAAACGCACCATTTACCCCAACTGGTAACACTGTCATCATTACGGCTGCTAATCCTGCTCCAACACCTGTACAAGTCACTTCGTATAGTGGTGGTAGCAATCAATACCGTATTCTTAATGCTGGTACGGTTGTTGCATTTTTGGGTTATGGTGGTAACGCTGCTACTGCAACAGCAGGAGCAAATACTCCGAATACGTCTTTAGGTAACTGTTTACCATTGTTGCCGGGTACGGATGAGATTATTACTTTTCAACCAAACGCATACTTTACAGCAAATGCCTCAACATCGTGTGTGTTATACCTGACTCCGGGTGACGGCTCCTAAATGCTAAAGACCGCAAGCTCCCTCATTAATCAACTGTTTTATGCAGGGACTTGGAACGCTTCAACAAATACTCCTACGCTGGTATCTGGTGTAGGAGTTAAAAATACATACTATATTGTTTCTACAGCTGGCACTACAAACCTTGATGGTATTACTGCATGGGGTGTAGGTGATTGGGCTATTTTTAATGGAACAGTATGGGAGAGGATTCTTGGTGGTTCTACAGAAACATTCACTAATATTACCGTTACTGGTCTTACTGGGTATATGTATGCAAACGGTAATAGTGCAGTTACTTCTTCTACTACTATACCGGTGGCAAATGTAACCGGTGCAGTACCGAATACAGTTTACATTTTAGCTGGTACCAATTTAACTGGTGGCGGTGCTTTAACTGGAAATGTCACCATTAACAACCCGTACAATGGTACAGTAACAAATGTAGCAACAGGAACAGGATTATCTGGTGGACCTATTACATCCAGCGGTACTATTAGCATTACTAATACTTCAGTTGTTTCCGGCACTTATGGTAGTGCTTCTTCAGTATCTCAATTTACTGTAAATGCACAGGGTCAGTTAACTGCTGCGTCTAACGTAGCAATATTAATTGGTAACTCTGGCTTAGTAAATAATTCAGTCACCTACAACGGCGTTGCTGTTGCTTTAGGTGGTAGCGGTACGATTACTGCTGCTAATCCTAATGCTTTAACAATAGGTACTGGTTTATCAGGAACGAGTTATACTGGTGCTTCACCGGTTACTATTGCTATATCAAATACTGCGGTAACTGCAGGTAGTTACGGTAACGCTTCCACAGTAGCTACGTTTACAGTTAATGCTCAAGGACAACTGACAGCTGCTGCTAATACAACAATTTCAATTGTTAATACGCAGGTATCTGGTTTAGGTACCATGTCTACGCAGAACAGTAACAATGTCACCATTACGGGTGGCTCAATTAACGTACAAGCAGTGAATTTAGTATCAACCACTTCATCAACAGCTACGTTTGCCACGTCTAGTTTACCTCTTGTGCCAGCAGGGTATATTCAGGTAGACTTAAACGGAACAGTAGTTAAAGTCCCTTACTATGCGGTGTAATCATGGAAAACCAACAAATATTTGATTTTGTAATTGTTATAGCTGGATTTCTAGCTGCATTTGTTGTTAATAAGACAACAAAAGATATAACTCGCATGGAAGAAGATATGAAGAACTTTTCTCGTAGTTATATTTCAAAAGATGATTACCGACCAGACATTGCGGAGATTAAACAAATGCTTAGTAAAATCTTTGACAAATTAGACCAAAAGGTTGATAAATGAGAAAAGATTGTCATATACCAACTTACCATAGCTGGAGAAGTTTGCGTAACCGTTGCGACAATAAACATACTTGGAATTATCACAGATATGGTGGTTCTGGTGTTACATACGATAGTCGTTGGGATTTTTATGATTTATTTCTTGAAGATATGGGTGAGCGTCCTGACGGAAAAACATTAGACCGTATTGATAATACAAAAGGGTATTTTAAAGAAAATTGTCGTTGGGCTACACCAAGTGAACAACAAAAAAATAGGTCATGCAGTATGTTAATCACTTTTAATGGTATTACAAAAAATGCTTCTGATTGGGCTTTAGATTTAGGAATGTCTAAAAGTGCGGTATGGCAAAGAATAGTTAAATACAAATGGACTGTTGAAAAAGCATTAACAACACCAAAAGGAGTACGTCTTTGAATATGGACAGTCTTTCTATTGTTAAGTTCGGTGATAAAGAGTCACTAGGAGAGTTTTTGTTTGAAAATGGCACACAACACCTGTTATTTTGGGAAACATTGACTGATAAAGGTCAAACATACTCTAAATTCCCTATTACAGATGCGAATATTGACAACCTAGATGACTGGTTATTGGCTCATCAAGTCGAGCATCAAGCACTTGCAGGACTGTTAAATTTGAGTAATCCGTTTAATATGTTGGACGTAAACTTTCAAGATGAGAGTGATTTTTACGATTGGTTAGGTACACATTATGATATTCATGTGCAGATTGCCGCAACTTTAGGACTTTAAAAATGACTCCCGTCCCCCAAAAAAATTCAGAAATTCAAGCGCAGCCGGAATTAGGTCAAGCAGAAAAAGAACAAGTAAAACAAAGACTTTTAAGAATTATTCAACAAGTTGGTGTAAAGCCAGAAGATATTTTACGTGGTGAGCAATATGCAAGACAAGCATTAAAAAATCCTAAAATGTATCCAATCGCATTACGGGCAGCTATTCGTGAAGGTCTTTTAGCTCCAGATACTCCAATAACAAACAAGGTGGATTTTAAAATTATTGCTATGGCAATGACAGCAGGAAAATTAGTTAAAGAACTCCAAAATGAAGGAAAACTCTAATGGGACAAGCCGCTAAAGCTATTGAAACCGTGGTTGCTGTTGCAGTAGCAATAGTTGCTCCGGAGCTTATTCCTGAAATTGGTTCCGCCATATTAGATGCTGCCGGTGTTGCAGATGCAACTGCTGCGACTACTGCTGCAGTAGGTTCTGCTGCAATTGGTGCCGGTAGTAATGCAATAAGTGATGCAGTTGCTGGAGGTAGTCCATCGGATATATTAAAAGCTGCTGGAGTGGGAGCCGTTTCAGGTGCAGTTGGTTCTGAAATTAGTACTGCTGCAAATGCTGCTGTTCCCGATATTGGACAAACTGGTGCTGCAGTTGTTGGAGGAGCGGCTAAAGGTGCTATTGCTCCTGCATTGTCAGGAGGTAATATTGGTGCTGGTGCAGCAGGTGGAGCATTAGGTTCTGCGTTAGGGACAAATATTGGTGGTACGGTTGGTAATGTTATTGGTGGTGCTGCCGGAAGCGGCACTGCTGCTGCGTTGTCGGGCGGAGATGTTCCGGCATCTATTCTTACTGGTGCTGCTTCACAATTAGGTGGAAGTTTAGCAAAAAATGCAACTACAACCCCAACCCCAACAACTCCTACTGATACAACAACTCCTGTTGATACCGCTACAACAAAGCCTGTTGATACAACAACACTTGCAAATGCTCCAGATGTGAGTGATGTTGTTGTTGAAGCAAATAAAGACCAGCCAATACTTAATTTAATTAGCCCTACTGGACCTACGACAATCCCATCTGATATTACAGATAAAGGTGAAATTACGGTCACAGCAAACAAAGACAAACCAGTATTAGATTTAATTAATCCAACAGATGTTGGAGAGATTACTATTGATGCAACAAAAGACAATGCGGCAAATACAACAGTTACGGCAAGCAAAGATAATGTATCGTCAAGCAATAATACTGTTTCACTTCTATCGCCAAGTGTAGTACCATCTAAAAGCACAAGCACATCTAAAACACCCGGTTCATCATCGGCAGCATTGTTAGGGCAAGCATTAGGTACTACGCAACCCGACACATCTTTAGTTGGTGGTTCTCCTATTTTAGATGGTGAAAAAGGTAAGAAAAGAAATGTTTGGAATACTGAATCTTTGAAATCAGCATTGGGGATTGTATAATGGCACTATCAAAAGCACTAGGCACTGACCTATCATCACTAGCAAAAATACTACAATCTAAAGGTCGGGGTAAAGACACCGTTCTTGCACACATTACCCCTAAAGAAGCTGCATTATTAAAAGCTAGAGGTGGTCGTGGCAGCATTAATCCTGACACCGGTTTAGTGGAGTTTGAAAACGAGGGTGATTACAATATTGGTAATGTCCCATCTTTGGGTGATGCGCCAGTAACACAAGCACCGGCTATAGAACAACCAAGTACACAAGATGTATCTTCTAATATTGCTGCTACACCGGGATACGGTGAGGGCGCACCTACGGGTCAAGCTGGACAAGCACCTGAATTAAACTTTCCTGTGCCATCTACAAGTCCTGCACCTGCATTTTCTGCTGCTGATATTCAAACCGGTACTAGACCCACACCTACAGATTTAGCAACTTTTCAAGCACAAAATCCTCCTCCTACTGATGTTCCGGGAGCTATGGCATCCCTTAGTCAAGGTACTAAACCAGACCAATCTAATTTTATTAATCAAGCATTACAAAAATTACAGACTCCTGAAATGCTCGGTAAATTAGGGCTTACTGGAGGTTTAGGAATATACAACGCAATACAAAATAGACAAGCACAAGCCGGTAATGATGCAGCTGTAGCACAAAAACAAGCGTTAGCTGCACCATATCAACAACAGGGTCAGCAATTAGTGGGTGCTGCTCAACGTGGTGAATTAACTCCAGCTAATCAACAGGTTATACAACAACAACGTGCTAGACTTGCTCAAGCGTCTGCAAATATGGGTGGTGTTGGTCAGCAGCAAATTGAGAATCAAATTAGTTCATTAACAGCTAATTTATTGCAAAACCAATATCAATACGGATTACAAGTGATGCAGATTGGTGACAATATTTCTCTTGGTGCTATTAATACACAGTTGCAATTAGACCAGCAATTAAATGCTGCAAACAAATCATTTTATTCAAGTTTGGCTAATTTAGTAGCCGGCAGTCCTACATACATTAATCAAACAAAGGTAGGTGGATAATGGCTGATATGTCTGCACTTACAGGAGCTTTAGGCACAGAGTTAGGTTCCTCTATTAACAATTTAGCTAATATTGACCCAACAAAAGGTGTTTCAGAAAAGTTGTACTTGCAACAATCTAAAAATATTTTAGATGCTCAAAAAAATAAGGCTTTAGAAGAAGTCTACTCTAAAGGACAAGCTGCTGATTATCAAAAAGCACAAAGTGATGCTTACTTAGCAAAACAAAAAAAAGAATATGAAGATACTTCAGAAAAAACCAAAAAATTAGAAGAGCAGCAAAATTGGGAATATCCTGAGTTTCATCCAACACAAACCAACTTACAAGATATGGCTACTATTTTTAGTCTTGTCGGAATTGTAGGAACAATGCTTGGCGGTGGTGGTCGCAATGCAGGAATGAACGCATTGTCATCAATGACCGGCATGATGGAAGGTTGGAAAAAAGGTGAAAAAGAAAAATTCAATCAAGAAAAAATTACTTTTGATGAAAACATCAAAGTTATGGAACAAAAAAATAATGCTCTGCAAAAACGGATTGAACAAGTTACTAAAGATTCTGTTCGTAATAGGGAGGCAGCAAAAGATGAGTACGCTGTCTTATTAGCTGAAAATCCCTACCTAAAAAAAGTGGATGCTGTTGCTGGATTAAAAGGTGTTATTGCTGCTGCAAATGAAGCAAATAAAAGTATGTTGTCTTTATTAGAGTTTAAAGAAAAACAAAGGGAAAGAGCTGAAGCAAGAAGAGAAAAAGCTGCCGAAAAAACGGGTTCTACTGCTTTGAATGATTATTTTCCGGGATTAAAATTTCAGGGTGGAGTTGCTGAACAAAGAGATAAAAGAGATGCTATCAACACCGGTGCTTTAGCTATAGCGACTGCGGATGATTTAAAGAAGTATGCCTCAGAACATAGAGAACAATTAGGAAGAAAAGGTCAAGTGGCGCAAAATGTTGAGCGTTATGTTGATTCTATTAAATCTGGAAAAGGTTTAGAAAACGAAGATGACAAAGGACAACCAGCATTAGTATTTGCTAAACGATATGCTGCTTACTTGGTCAGTTATGAAAGGTCTTTAGCTGGAGGAAACAAAGGCAATACGGTTGCTTTCCAAAAAAGATTTAATGATTTAATGTCACAAAATCAATTTAATTCTACTGGTTTTGAACAGTTAATGAACGAACAAATGAATGAAGTTGCTAGGACAACTGCAAGTAAAGACCCAGCAATTACTGGTCAAGGATTGTTAAATTACGGAAAAGATATTTATAGTCGTGGTTCAGTGCCGGTGGAAACAACATCTACTACATCTAGTCAAACTAAAGTTGCCACAAAAGCTGATATTGAACAAACGGCTAAAGAAAACAATTTATCTATAGATGAAGTAAAGAAAAAATTAAAAGCTAGAGGCTTCAGGATTGAAGGTGAATAATGGCTGGAAAAAATTTACTTGCCGATGATACATCAATGCCTTCTAGTGGAGGAAAAAATCTTTTAGCGGATGATTCTTCAAAACCTGCAGAAAAATCTACAGGGCAAAAAATATATGAATATGCTGAACCTGTTGTTGAAACTTTAGGTGCTGTTGGCGGTGGAGTATTAGGTGTGCCTTTAGGTCCTGTTGGAACTGCCGCTGGTGCTGGTTTAGGTTATGGTGGAGTTAAAGCTGGTATGCGTGGTTTAGGTCAATTATTAGGTTATCAAAAACCTCAGACATTTAAAGAGTCCGCTATTGAATCGGCTAAAGATGTAGCTACCGGAGCTGCACTAGAAGCTGGCACAACAAGTGCTTTACGTTTAGGTGAAATGGGAATTACTGGAGCAAAAAATCTTTATAAAACTTTAAGACAACCAACTTCAGATATTGTTAAAGGAGTCCGTACTGAAGCTGAAACTGTTGGCAAAACCGCTGTTCCAAGAAAAGAAGAACAATTATCAAAAGAAGCTGAACGCAGAGAAGTTAATTTAAGAAATGCACAACAAGAAAAATTAACTAAAGCTGAAAACCAACAATTATCTTCATTAGATAAACTTGGTAAAAAAACAAATATTATTGCAGATGATGTTGCAAATTTTGTCAGAACCCAAGCACAAAAGTTTATCAAGGGTGAAAAAGATATTCGTGAAATAGAAGCAATTACAAAAATAAAAGACCCAGCTTTTGATGTGGCTAGAAATAAACAAAAATCAGGTCAGTATATTGCTAATGATTCAAAATCTGCACCAATTATTGATTCTTTGATAAAAGATGTAAAAGAACAAATTTCTAAAACTCCTTTTAGTGTTCAGTCTGTTTTAAATAAAAGATTAGATGATATTGTTGGTCGAGAAGTTCCTTTGTCGGAAGCTGAGAAAAGGGCTGCGCAAGTAAGGTCATCTATTACAGGTGAACCAATCCCTACAACTAAAATAGAACCAGTGAATTTTGACCAATTTGAACATTTAAGAAGAATATTAAATGATGGTTCTTTTGGTGAAATTGAGGGAGTTAAAGCACTTGACGGTAATAGAATGAAATCTTCATCAAAGACGATTGTTGATGCTATGGATGCGTTCTCACCGGGATTTAAAAATTATTTAAATAAATATGAATTATTATCACAAAATATAAATAAAGCTAGAGATTCTGTTGTTGGTAAACAAGCGTTAAGAGAGCATGGAATTTTAGAAGATTCTATTCAATATGATGTAAACCCACAAACGGTTGTCAACAATATATTAAATGGCACTCAGTCTGGAGCGAAAGATTTAATAAATTTGGTTGGCAAAAAAACTCCAGAGTTAGAAACAATATTACGTGGTTATGTTCGTAATAATATGGAAGGAATGTCTGCGGCACAGGCTAAGGCATACGTTGAAAAAATGGAAGGTTTTGGAAGAGAGTTTCCACAAATTTATAATGATATTAAACAAGTTGCTCAAGCAAAAACAGATGCAATTCGTTTAAGTCACGAAGCAGATTTAATTGGTGCTGTACCAAAAAAGTTAGCGGAAGTTAGACAGCGAGCAACTGGTGAAAATAAACTTTTTGTAGAAAATAATTTACGAACAATTAGTGGTGCTGCTGATGATAAAGTACCGCAATTAGCAACAAATTATGTAACCGAGTTATATAAAAGAAAAATTATTACTTCAGAAGAATACAGTCAAGCAGTTAAAAGTATTAAAAAAGCACAAGAGGCTTTAGATAAAAAAGAAAAAATATCAAAAAATGTAAAAACATTAATAGGTATTGGTGCGGTTGGTGCTTTGTCAAATGAAGCATACAAAGGATTAAAAGCCGGTTTTAATATAATTGGAGGTTAATATGCCATTAGAAAAAAGTAAGAGTAAACAAGCGATTACACGCAACATTATGGAATTAATGTCTACTGGTCGCCCACAAAAACAAGCGGTAGCTATTGCTTTGCGTACTGCCGGTAAATCTAAACGTAAAGCTAAACGAGGTAAACGTGCCTAAGAAACAAGATAAGGGTATTAACCCAGACTTAGAAGATGCTATTAATAATATGTTGGCTGACATGAAAACCAATGAAGAATGGACCCTGACCGACAAAATGAAAATATTAGATAGGGCATTGAAGTTAGAGGCAATTAAATTAAAGATTGCTGACGAGGGTTGGGGTAGTGGATTACTTGATGATAATGATGATAACGAGTAGAATGTGAATATCAATCATCAAAACGGGGGTTTACATGGATGCAGTTGCTGTCGTGCGTATAGCGTTAGGGGTCATCTCAGACCGGTTATTAACTATTCTTGGATTAAGTCTGAGTTTTGGATTATGTTGTTGGACGATGTGGGACCCAAAGTATGAGAGAGTGATTGTGGTTGCGTTATTTAGTATCTACAGTTATATTTTACTTATTAAAATGGAGAGTAAAAATGAAAGAAGCGAAAAGACCGAGTGAAGTCAATCAACAGATAGCTAAATCTGTACGTCCACAGTTACCACGTGACGGTAGTGCTGGCGGTGTGAATTATCACATTCCGGGTAAACGTCCTCCTTCTGGTTTTACTGCTGTATGGGACTTTAGTGGAAATACAGATACTAAACGCTCTCCTACAGACAAACCAGAAACTAAAAACAATAAATGGTGATATAAATGGCACAGTCATCATTTTCAATGTCACAACATGGCAGGACTGAGTCTTTTGAGTTACAAGTATCAAGAGGTCAAATTCCATACCATGCTCCACAAAACATCTTTGCGTATGGAACAACTTCTGCTACTGCTGGTGTATTTAGAACCGTATGGGAAAATATGTCAACTACTGACTATGTGTTTCCTACCTCTGCTTCTACAATGACATTAGTCAGTACAGTCAATACGGATACTGCAACAATTACTATTTCTGGATTAGATGCCAATTACAACATTCTTACAGAAAATTTAGTGCTAAATGGTACAACGAATGTAACGACTGTAAATAGTTACTTTAGAATCAATAGTATGTATGTGTCGACTGGTTCAGCTACCAATCCTACAGGTGTAGTGACATTGTCTGTGAGTACAACCATATATGCACAAATTAATACAACAACTGTCAATGGTGTAACAGAAAGTATTGGGACATCTCAAATGGCTGTTTATACTGTTCCTACCGGCTATACATTTTATGGTTGGAGATACGGTGCGTATTCTAGTTTTAATGGTAATACGGCAAACTACACAACGTATCGTGCATTAACCAATCTTTCTTCAGGTGTACAGCGTGTAATTGTTCAAACTCCGTTTAATACGACTTATGAAGTACAAAGACACTATCCATTCCCTTATGCTGCCGGAACAGATTTAAGATTTCAAGTTGCAAGTAGTGTAGCGACAGCAGCGGTAGTCAGTGTTAATATAGGCGGTGTCTTAATACTGAACGAAACAACATCGGCAGGGTATTAATATCGGGGGTTAATCTATATGCGTAGGTTAACAGATGGAAGATTACGGAATTGCGAGTGGAGTCAAGGGACTATCTGAGAGTCTCAACTCCACCAGAGAAGCTGGTAAAGAGCTTACTAAAACAATAGAAGGTATCCAACACGATGCCTTGGATGTGGCTCAACAAGAGTTACAACAACTCAAAAAGAAAAAACTCCTAGAAGAAGTAAGAGAAAATTCTCTTATATATCAAGCGATTGAAGAGTATGAATCGCAAAAAGCAATTATCATAGCAGAAAATAAAGCAGAAAAAGACTTTAAAGGCAAGTATGGTGAAAAGGAATGGTCTAAGGTATTAGAGTTAAAAACTGTTGTGGAAAGAGAACGTAAAGAGAATAAACTGTATTACGGACATAAATTAAAAGATGTTCAGAGAGTACAGCTATATTGTTGGTTTGCTGCTTTTGTAGTAACCTGTCTTTTGTATTATTTTAAACTTGTATGAACTGGGTGTTGTATTGGTTTGCTGTATTTTTGATTGAGTTATTTCTCATTGCTTACATTGTGTTTTTAGATTGGGAAATTAAACAATTAAAACGTAAGCCGATAAAATTTAAGATAACACGAACCGTAACGGAAGAACGAACCAAGAAAGAAATTGTGCGTGGATGATGACATATTCAAATGGTGGACAATTTTTGCGTTAATTTGTATGATGTTAATTATTCTCTTAAAGGATTGATATGGATTGGTTAGCTCAAATTGCTCCCGGAATTGCTACTGCATTGGGTGGTCCACTTGCAGGACTTGCTGTTACTGCCGTATCTAAAGCTCTCGGTATTGATGAAAAAGATGTTCAATCAACGATTGAGTCTGGTAAATTATCTGCTGACCAGTTGGCAAGTCTGAAACAAGCTGAGGTTCAATTGCAAGCAAGGGCGCAAGAATTAGGTTTAGATTTTGAAAAACTTGCAGTAGATGACCGTAAATCTGCAAGAGAGATGCAAACAGCAACTCATTCATGGTTGCCACCAACATTGTCCGTCATCGTTACAGCAGGATTCTTCGGTATTTTATTTGCTTTGATGACTGGATATGCCACTAAGTCAGATGAGTTAATGATTATGTTAGGTTCGTTATCAACCGGCTGGGCTGGTATTTTATCTTTTTACTTTGGTTCATCTGCCGGTAGTCAAAAGAAAGATGAACTATTACATCAAAGTACACCGACATGAAAGAAAATTACGAGTCCTCATTAGCGCACGTTCTCAAGAGCGAGGGATTGTGGAGTGACAACCCTCTTGACCCGGGAGGAGCTACGATGAAAGGAATTACCTTTGCGGTTTTTAAAGAATGGAAACGTAATCAATATCTTACAAAAGATGATTTAAAAAACATTAGTGACGAAGATGTACATGACTTATACAAACAACTCTATTGGGATAAGGTTCATGGTGATGACTTACCTAGTGGTGTTGATTACGCTGTATTTGATGCTGCTGTAAACATGGGTGTTGGTAGAGCATCTAAATTATTACAAGAGTCTGTTGGTGTTGCTGCTGACGGTGTGATAGGACAAGGTACATTACAAGCTGTCAATCAAGCCAATACACGCTCTTTGTTAGAAAATTTTGTTGCTGAAAAAACCGAATTTTACAAATCATTAAGTGCATTTAGTACGTTCGGTGCAGGTTGGTTAAATCGTGTGGCTGAAGTGAAAACCATATCGGAGAGTATGATTGGATAATCATTGGGTACTAGGATGTCCGGGAGCGTCAAATGCCAAGTGATGCCGATGTTATAGGAGTTATGCAAGGACAAAATGCGAGTCCTGCATTTGATTTTTTAAATACGCAAAAAGGCGATTCTTTATTACAAGAAGCACAAAAACAATATCCGTATTTAGCTGATAAAGATATTGTTTATAAATATACTCCAGATATAACAGAAGAGCGTCAATTAGAATTTGTACGTCCGGACGAAACTGAAAGACCTGAATTTTTCCCACAAGGAAAGATAGGTATTCAAGTTTTTAATCCGAGCGTAAAACCAATAGATATTCTTGCTGATTATGTTAGTCATCATGGTGTAGAAAATGACCCTCAATTGATGCAATTTTATCAACAATTTCAAAATGTTACCTCACCTGAACAAATGGCAAATAGATACGCATTTCACAAAGAAAATTTAGGTGAGAATCGAGACCAATCGGAGTGGCAAAGAATGACAGGTATGCCGGAATTGTTTAGAGGATATACATTCAAACAATTTGGTCCTGAAGAAGAAGCAAAATCATATTACACACCACAACAATTAGAAATACTTGATAAAGTAAGGAGTTATTTGAATGTCAAATAAGCCGAACCTTTCTGTTGGGAGAGGAGAAAAGCTATCCGTTTCTTCAGGAGGCGGTTTGACTGCCAAAGGACGAAAGAAGTATAACCGAGCAACAGGCAGCAACCTAAAAGCACCGCAGAAGTCAGGACCCAGACATAAATCATTCTGCAGTCGCTCTAAAAACTGGAAAGGTCCAAGAGGTAAGGCTGCCCGTAGACGCTGGGGATGTCGTTAAGGCTGTTGTACAAGTTGTCCCTCAAACACATAGCTACCCATGTGAGCTAGGTTAATCCACGGACCAGCCCATATCTTGATACCGTTATCTCTAGCTATCTTACAGAAGCCATAGTCCTCAGATAAGAGACGTTCTGTACCTTCTTCAATAAAGACTGGGAAGAACTCATAGATACGGTCTCTTTTCAATTCTCCTGCTAAGTCATGTACATCATTGACGTAAGACTTAACAACTCCTTGCAGCTTCTCTAATACCTCTCTCTTGATGAGCATGAAACCTGTACCACCGTTCCATATTTCTACCGGCTCGTTCATCGGCACGGTCACTTCTGCTGCATAATTTACAAGGTTAACAACAAAGCTACCAGTATGATGCTTGAGCTTATCTTTAGAAACACCGTTATCCATTGCAGTTTTAACACTGTCCCAGTTAATCTCTTTCTTTGGATAGATGCCACAAATAACCTCCTTGTCTGCGTTGACCATGTGTACGATGTCATCCGGATTGTAACGAATGTCTGAATCAATAAACATCAAGTGTGTACAGTCTGTTCGTAAAAACATATTGCTTAGTGCGTTTCTAGCTCGTTGGATGAGCGACTCATTAAACATAAAACTAAAGACACATTCGATGTTGTTGTTATTTAATGTTGCCGGTGTTGTCAGCATGGACTGTGCATAAACTCCATGACACATCCCACCATACATAGGAGTCCCAACAAATATTTTTGGTTTCTTTTCTTCAATCATTTCTCACTTCACTCGCTTTCTAAAGGTACATCTCGCCATTCACCACCTTCAATCGGAACCCAACCAGAATTGTCTGATAACATTTGATAATTCCACCATTGTTGAAGTATTTTTACTTTGCGACCTGCTTCAACATCATGGCTAGGGATTACTCTTTCAACAAAACGTAATCTATTTGTTGGTGCAATTGTTCTCATTTCTCTTGTGCCTTTCTTAATATTGCTAATGCTTTTCTAGCCCACTCCCTGTCAAACTCTTTCATTTCTTCGGACAATTCAGCATAAGGAATCATGCAACTAGCCCATCTTGCAAACCTGTTATCACTTATCTTTTCAGTTTGCATAATGGTGTCAGCCCATTTCATCCATTGTTGATGCTCCAATTCAGCTAACGATTCAATCAAATCCTCATCTGATAGTGTCTTTGCTGGATGGGTGTAGAGTGGAATACCATCATCATAATTAACTCTGTTGTCGTGTTTAATGCACATATATGCACCATCTTTTTCAAACATCCACGCTACTGGTTCATTGTAAGAAACATACTCATCAGCCATGTGGCTAGCGGTGCGGTCAAATGATTCAGCTTCTTGTGTAAAGTCAGATAACCTTTGTAGTGCGGCTTCTTTTTTCAACGCTTCAATTTCAGCGATTAACATTTCATTGTGTTCTTGCTCTGCTAATAAAACTGCTTCTTGTTGACGTAGCATATTAGCAGCATCTTTTACAAAACCTCTTGGGTATGCATCTTCAATTAATTGTGCTAATTCATTTGCTGTCATTTTTATGTTCCTTATATTCTTCTATCATTACGACACAACTACCCCCAGTGTGTGTAATCCCTCGTTCAATAGTTAACTTCCATACCTGACTGTCATCGTCAATAATTCCTGCGTCTTGGATTGAATCGAGTATTGCCTTACAACTATTATCTATATCCATGAGTCGCTTATTTCTAGGTCTCAGAATAATATCTATTTGTACTGCCATCTCACCTAACTTTGGAACATTCTTTTCAATGACATAAGCTACGACTTGTTCTTTAAATTCCCTACCACGCTTAGAAAGAAACTTACGGTTACCGGAAGTAATCCAATAATTGTTTACACTAGGCGGATAGGGAAGATAAAGGATAATCAAATCAATACTTTAGAATGGTACGTCATCATCATTACGTTTCACTTCTCTTGGATACTCTATCGTTTCTCTTTCCATTTCTTGAGGAGTTTTCATTACTGAAAGTGAAAACAGATGACCGTTGGCATGAACTTTTTTCCATGCTGACAATCTGATAATTTTACCTTCGACCATGACCTGACCTTTATAGTCTGGATGTGTTTCTGTTTTCTTTTCGAGGTTTTGAAATAAAACTCCACGACCTTCTTTTGGAATGTGACTGCTCATAAATTCTCCTTGTTTAAGTGATACCTTGCAAAATGTTTACCGTTACTTTTTACATCTTCGGTATAGATGTTGTAACCTTCTTTTCTTAATACTTCTATATGTGCAGCTAACCGCATCGACCCAATATGTTGAAGAGCATCCATCGGTGTAATTGGTTTACTTTGTAACCACCGTAGAATTCTCATCTTCTGAGTCTTTCCGGTTAGCTCTGCGACTTTGACTCTTGGGGTTGTGTCCTCCTTGCTAAGTCAATGTTTTGAGTAATATCAAGACGAGACAACAGCATTTGATTACATTGCTTGAGAGCAATAATCTTGTCTTGTTTCTCTTTTCCTTCATACTTTTTAGAGTCCCGAACCTTTACAAATAGAGTGATGTAGGCATCCATCCAGTCGTTCAGGGTATGATGTTTTGAATACACCGTACCATCTGGTAGCATCAAAGCCATAGAACCCTCTACAGGAGCTTCTATTTCATCCGGATAGTCATTCTCCATCTCAATCAATAAATCCTTCTTAGTGGCTTCTATTGCCGTTTTAGTCGGGGTTATATCTTTTATTGGAGGGTCGTTGAAGTCTGAGACCTCTTCTGGACTGTAGAAACCTGTGACGCTTCCCGGAAAAACGCTTCGTATTCCTTCAGAAATACAGCGACTTCTGAGCATGGCACGTGGAAACTTTTGCCATCCGCTACCGGGCTTAACAAGACCAATCTTTGTAGCTTGTTCAATAGTCCAACTAACTGCGAGACTTCCACCGTTCGGATGAGTAAAGACTCCAGTAACTCTTGCATCTGTATATTCTGTCCAGTCAACTTTTCCTCCTGCATTTTGAAACCTCGCTAACATTGCGTCTGCTTTTAGAGCTGGACGACCTTGGATGATGTGAAAATCTCTAGCTGCCGTAGCTGGATGTAATCCTTCAGCTTGTGCGACTGCCATGAGAGCTAATACAGAATTGGTGTCTTTCATGCCAAACAAACCACTTTTAGCAATAGCTTCTGCCATACTCTGCATATCGTTGAAACTGACAATATTACTCATCAAAATCCTCCTTCGATATTTCTTTATATTCTTTATTAAATTTTGAACACATCTGATACAAAATATGTTCTCGCATATCTAACTCGTTTTTTAGAAAAAAATCTTCTGAATATAAAACTTTTATTTCCGAAAGAACATCTCTTTCATCAAATATAACGGTGCATATTTTCATATAAACCTTTCTAATAGTGTTAGGGCAGTATCAATGACTGAACTAGCAGTCATCACCCATATTGCTATATCTATGTTGTTCATTTCATCAACTCCACGTTAGTAAACGTAAGCATTGGACCATCTTGTTCTATGGTAAGTTTCAACAGAATGTTAGCAATATACGTATCTTTAATGCGTCTAGGCTCAGGTTTAATGCGATACTCCATATTATCGTGCCAACTTGCATGAGTAATTGGTTCAAAATCATTCCATTTTCCTGCATAATCTTTATATTGAATAATTGCACCATCAGCCCATGCTTTAATTAAATCTGCGTGTTTATGTGGTTTCATTTGATTAAGAACCTCCTCGAACCTGCTTGTTCGACAACGAATTGGTTATAGATGTCCGGCATAGCGGATTGAAAGAGAGTAGGACTAAATCGTTTAGAGGACTTAGAACTTCTCCATGTCACCAATACATCACCACTGACTGACCTAATCTCTGAACAGTTACCCATCTGGTCTCTGAGATAGGTTTCTATCTCCTCTGCCTGAGCCTCCATCTGTTTGATTTGTTCTTTCATTTGCTTGAGATGTGTAATCCCTTTCTCCATGTTAAGACTTGCCATAATAGCGTTCTCATTGGATACTGGATAAAGTAATTTAGTCTGTTCAATGGTCTCTGCTGGAGGTTGTGAACCGTTCTGCACATGACCCCAATAGACTGCCATCTTCTGTATCAGCTCATCCTTCTCTTGGTCTGTAATATGGAACTCAAAGGTATGAAACTCTTGACCACCGAAGAGGACTGCTAGGTAAACATGAGAAACATTATGGACTGCTGCTTCATGGACTAATTGTGCATAGTCAGCTTGTGGAATTCGATTAGTATCCACATCGAACTTATTACGAACAGCACTATTATAATTCTTAGCCTCAATGAGAGTAGAACCATCAGCAGAGATAAAATCAAAGTGAGACCTAAACCAAGACTCACGAGGATGAGTAAGACTATAGTCAGCATCTTTAATCTCCATCTTTAATCGTTCACTCGTCAATCGTCCGATAACAGGTTGCATGACATGACCCATCTGGACCGCTTCTACCTCAGATAAGTCAACAGGAGGAATTGTTCCTTGTTTAGTTAATACGACCTCAACACCTTTACCATTGACTGCCTGACGGGTATCAGAAGCCCACCAAGCACTATTGCGTATCTCTGGTGCAAAATCATTTCTATCGTTAGCCATTTGTAACCTCCTTTGGTTCAAACCAATTACCTTCAGGAGAACAATAGTCTTTCAAAGAATCAAATCTCAACATACGATTTTTATAGGCATCCATAAACTTAGGTTCACCCATGACCATATCAAAACCTAATTTGGGACTATTGCACGTCTTACCAAAAGAATAGTCAGCAAAATGTTTACAGTCTTTACAGAATTTCATAGAACCTCCGCTAAAGATTTAATAATCTCTTTGAGATGGTCTAATTCATCTTCAAGAGAACCTAACTCATTGTCTTTTTCATCGAGTTGTCTTTTTAGATTGGTTTCTACTTCTTCTAATTGTTTAATCTTCTCTACATAGAAATCATAGTCGTTATCTAATATCTTCTTAGGTCCGCCTCTAGTAGCCATTATTTTGACCCTCCAAAGATGTTTGACCAGTCCGAGAACACATCTTCCAATACTTGACTAGAATGTGATTTTCTCTTTGATGGTAAACCTGACTCAAACCGTATGATGTCGTAATCTTCTTGACTGGCTTGATTGTTTTCTGCCCGAATGATTGCATCTTCTAGCAACCGTTGTCTCTCTAAATAGAGTTGAGAGTATTCTTCCTGACTCATATATATCACCTCATAAGTTTAATGGTTTATCTAATAAATCTACAACATACAACAGTTACTACAATACACTACTTAATCAAGTTACACAATACATTTTTTAATGTATGTGTGTTGTATTTAAGTCATGGGTATACAAGTACGGACTAGACTCCCTATTTACTTTTCAAAATAGAGAACGTCTTTGTTGTCATCGACCTTAGAACCACGATACAAGCATACTTCAGGTACAGAAAATTAAGCATATAAAAACCAAACCCCTTATATGTTATATACGGGAAATGAGTCTTTTTTTTAAAGACTAACACCATCGTTTATCAGGTTATAGATTACCTGTTTATCCCTATTAACTGTGTCATGTCGTTAGGACGGACTGGGTTACAAGTCCCGAAGATTACGGAAAACTCGGTAATAAAAAAAGCCCTTAGGGTATATCTTAAGTTCGTAACAGCATAAGAAAATAAACTGGCTTACTTTCCTATGCCCTTAAAATATACTCTAAAGGCTTTGAATACTAACGGGTTACGATTCCGTAATGAGATAAATACTACAAAAAAAAAGAGAGACTGTCAAGTCTCCCTATAAATAATTGTTATGTGCGTAAGGTAATTACAGACCTAACTGGGTTAACAATCTGCCTAACCATATTTGAAAACGATTAAATGGCATCGGTACAGGTTCTAGGTTACTAGTATCAGTCGTTCTTAAATATTTCCATTGTCCAGAATAACCACTACTGATTAAGTTAATTCCTTTTCTATCTTCAAATCGCATCATTTCACCTCATAATGTGTAATTTCATTCTCATAAAAATCATGTCCACAATCTGCACACCAAGCATAATAATCATGTTTAGTTTGTGAATCAGTAATTAAGACTGTCTTACAATCTGGGCATAATGGCAATAGGTTTTCCCCATTACATTCACACATATATCTAACCTTCTCAATAGACATTAGACTATTCTTAGTGTAAAAATTCTTATCAAATTCTAAAATATACGACATAAAACCCCCTAATAAGTGCTACATTGATAAAATGATAGAGGGGTAATAGTAACCCCTCATAAAAGTATTAAATTGATTCTAGGCTTCTATTGTAAATTTACCCTCTGTATTAAATTCGTGAGGCATTTCATTTAAAGACTCTTCATAATCCTCAATAGATTCTATTTCAGTATTAATAATGGTTATCTGGTCAGCATCATCAATATTTAAGTTATCTAACATCTTGAGAGCTTGAGTCGCATCGTCAGCAATTACAGAAGTAATTACTTCAATAGTTTGCTTAATAATATATTCCATGATTACCATCCTTTCGAATAAATGTAAACGATAGCTAAAATGCTACCTAAAAATGTCATAAACACAGTAGCTAAAAAATAATCAAGTAATGTTGGTTTCATGCTAATGTTTCCTCTCTGTATTGGTCATATTCTTCACAGTAAAGTTCTATCTCATTTTGTAAGTGTTCTGGCGGCTCATCTTCAATTTCAACGCTACCATCTGACCAGATGATTTTGAGTTCATAACCTACAATGCCCTGACCATATCTACGTTTGTTATATTCTCTTGTTATCATGCTATCACCTCATTTAATTGTGGATATTTGTGTAATTCACTCGCTAAAATTGAATGTGTATTGTGTTTATTTACATGAAAAAAACAATACATTATTTGATTAAGAGAATGGTTAAAAGTGGAATACTTGTAAATGAATTGAGAACCATTTATCTCATATTGTTTATTTTTAATCATGCTTTACCCCT
>Ga0214170_1000109_pt1 | contig 34985 bp, 38 predicted proteins | sample TroBogEpilimnion_2_FD_153008 | JGI IMG/M metagenome (GOLD analysis project Ga0214170, IMG submission 153008) | Freshwater microbial communities from Trout Bog Lake, WI - 27JUN2007 epilimnion | ecosystem: Environmental > Aquatic > Freshwater > Lake > Epilimnion/Euphotic zone | place: Trout Bog... | reverse complement strand
CCATCAGCTTCAATCTTGTGCTTTTCACACACAAGGGTCATACGCTCAGGTCGAGTGAGCGAGTTCTTGGGACACGGGTGACTCATTTCGGTGGCCAACGCCTTCTCCTTCTTTCCACATTTGTCACACATAAATAATTTCATTACCATGCGGCACATCCATTCTGATCTGGGATTGAGATTCCGTAGGCCGCTATAAATCTTTCTGCTACGGCAATCTGCGCGGCGGGTGAAGTGTCTAAAGTACCACCAAACTGATACCAATTCTGCGCAGTCAAACCCAGCGAGTCGGGGTAGGCAAAACCAAGAACATTCCAACCACCCGATTCACACATAGCTACGTGCGCCCACTCTGAGTAATTCACTGGTACAATCGCTTTCGCTACCGATGGTATGACGCTTTCAAGTGGCAATGTTGAGTTCATTCGCAGGTGGTGGTTCGGTGTTAGTGCACCGGCCACTCCTGGAAACATCAACCCGATGGCTACCAGCGCCGTGAACAATCGTTTCATTTAGTTCCTTTCAAATGTGCCCTACGATCCCGTTGTTGCGCTGCATGTGCATCCTTGCAAAGTTGGCAGGTCTTTTCTTTGTAAAGCAAGTGTTGGGCGTAAGCCTTCACAGTCCCACAATCTTCTCGCTCTACGTTTTGGGATTTTTTATTTTTGAAAACTATGCTCTTTCGTTGGTGAGGCAGTAAACCACCCCACACACCTTTCGGCTCCAAACCATGATCCCCAAAAATTGAAGCATCAAAACACTTTTTCTTGACTTTGCAGGTGTTGCAGTAACTCAACGCTGTCTCCAATTTCCAATCACCTTGCTTTTCGTCGTATTCTGGGGGGTAGAACACGCTGATCGGAACGCCTCGACAAGCAGCCTTTTCTTTCCAATTGTCGCTCATATCTTTCCCTCCAAAGTAAGACGGTCAAGCAGGGATTTGATATCGAACGCCATGGCTTCGGCATCGTGGACTACCGCCAACAAATCTTTGATGATCTTGTCAGCCTCCTGCCCCCAACCTTCCCCGGCCAAGCGCTTCTCAATTTCGTCAAGGGTCAAGTGAAAACCATCGTCCTGTTTCTCAGCTCGCTGACTCATTTTGCCTCATTCAATGCACTAATGCCTAATTCTGTAATGCGGCAAACCATCTGGCGTGACCCAGACCGAGCCAATTCGTACTTGCCGGTGTCCTCAATAAAACCCAACGCACGAAGTTCTGAACAACGCTTCCAATAACAAGCGTTTGACTGATCTAAACCGGACAGAAAACCGACTTCCTCGTTGGTACAACCGATGTTTGGGTATCGCCCATAGATTTGAAGGCAGCGAAATTGTTGTGAGCTTCTCCGTAACCGATTGTCCTTGTCGCCCTGGCGTGAAGTAACTGGGTCTTTGTGACGGTAGGCCAACATCTTCCCTGCTTCGTAGCGTCGAAGCCAATACAAGAATGTTTCTCTTGCCATTGAATTCCAATTATCGCCAGCGATATCTTCAACCCATTGAATCAACAGATCAAAGTCAGTAATCCCTGCCAATTCTTTAGCAAAGATTTTGTCGTTGTCCGGCAATTCGCTTAGCATTGCTTGCTTTATCTTTCCCATTATTCCTCCTTGATAAATGGTCTGATCTGATTATTGTCCCCCAGGGGGGATATGTCAATTATTAAAATGGTTCTTCTCCCGTTGCCCAACCTTCTTCAACCGCACCAAAGGCTTCTTCAACCTTGGCGATCAATGGAGTGTCAGCGGCAATTGGGTTCTCTTGCAGAACTTTGCGTGCTGCGTTGAACCCTGCGCCCAATTGCTTGTCGCTCAGGTTCCCCCATTTCTTACCTTTCTCGGCCAAGTCGTTCAGGAATGTGTTGGATGGGTCAGCTTGTGCCCCTTGCAAAATTGTGTCCCACCGAGAATCCTCAGCGACTTCAATCTTTGGGGAGCCCGAACGAGCCTGCTGAGCCACTTCCTTTGCCTTCTCTGGGGCTGGGGAACCCTTGGAATGGTTGTTTACCTTCTCCATTTCAGTTCGAGATGGACGGTTTTCGGCGGTGGAACTCATGTACCAGTTCACCAAAGCACGACCAATAGCAGAAGTTTCACAGTTCTCCAACGGAGATGTTTCGTTTGGGCCTCGGTCAGCAAAGTGTTCCTCAGCAAAACCGGTAGACACCGGGACTTCATCAGCGATATCACGGTACACAGATGCCTTGACGACAAACTGCTTTCCGCTCTCCGAGATGTAGGTTACGTCCGTAGCGATTCTGCCGTTGGGGTAGTCCTCCCAAAACTTAGTGATTCGTGAGGCTACCGTTTCGTAGTTACTCAAATCAAAATGTGCCATTATAATTTCTCCTTTATTTCGACAGGCACTTGGCCTGGTCCGTCTGCGAGACACTGATCCTTGTACGAACAGTACGTACACATCCAGTGTTCCCGGCTTCCCTCTGGGCTGAGGCTTTCTAATCCGAAGTCGTCGGCTACTGCAAAACGCTCCGGTAAATATCCTTCGTTGAGTCCTTCAACAATTTCGGTAAGTCGAAGTATTTCCTGGTCTGCCCAGGGCTCAAACACTTCAGCAGGAATAACCCACTCAGCGACACAGCGCTCGGCTTCGCTAATTCCAGCTTTCTCAGCCATGCCTTTAGACACGGCCTCTGTCCCAACGTGAACAATCACGATGTAGTGACAATTATTTGCCACAGCGTTCAACGCCGATTGCAGCAAAGCGCTAGTGCGGGGGCCAGAAGGGTTGTTGATTCCCTTGTACGAAATGCCAATGGACTTTTTGAACGCAGTCCCACCCATCGTCTTGATTTCCAACAAGATACGAAACTCACCATCAAGGATTATTCCGTCAGCAGAACCGGACGTTGGACCGACTTGCGATGGCACTTCAAACGAAGCGTCATAGTAATTTGAGATAGCGTTCTGAATCTTTTCGTGAATCTCTGTGCCGAGAGTTGTGACCATCGTGCCAGCCATATCAAATGGATCTTTGGGATAGTTCAACGCACCGTAAGCCAGCGCTCTAGCGCACTTGCCGCTGTCGCTGTAGCGGAACGGAGTATCAAAGGCTTTGGGTTTGTCTCCCAGCTCTGCATCCTGCCGTTGCTTTTCCTCTAGCCATAACTGCCCGTATTCAGGGACTACTGGTATTTTCCAATTCGTCATATTTCCTCCTTGTTTGACGATTCAAGAAACAGTAATGGACAATTTCGCCAAAGTCAATTATTTCTTTTTGTGTTCGTGGGGTTCGTGGCGATAATCGGCTACTGCACTGGCTAATTCGGAAGGTCGGAGGTACTCAGCGTTAGTCTTTTTGCCTAGCATTTTCCCGCATTGACTACACAGGGCAACTATATCGGTCATGTTATTCCTTGTCGTGTGAGGGGGCGAATATCTTTGGAGTGTAGTCCTCCAACCGCTTGCCCACATACTTACGACAAAGAAAATCCAAACTAACAAACATGGGATCGTACGATCCGTCCTCTACTTGGTGCTTGACGACCACGCCGCGCCAATAGGACTGCTGTGGCCCAAGGTAATCTTCGTCATGCAGATAACAAGAGCCTGCGACTAAGCCTGCCTGTTGTTTGCCAGCGACGTACCGAACGCCGTACCACATACCCTGACGATGACCCTGAGTGAATGAGTGACCAATGGTTTTGAGCATGGTTTCCACCATCCCACCAATCGGCCTACCGTTCATTTGGTTGTAAAAGAAGTGACTATACCCAACCCCATCCAGCCAGACGATTTTCCTGAATGGATGAACCTTCCAACCGAGGCGAGCGTAGTCAAGGTCGTCGGTGGAGATTGTGCCGTCGAGTTTGGCATCCAAGCTAATCGCCCGGTTGATCCGATCTTCGTGGTTCCCAAGTAGAATATGACGTTCTGGGTACCAGCGCTTTTCTTTGTATTGCTTTCGGACCAAATTGTAATCGGTGATTGCTTTATTGAGTAGTTCAAATCCATAATTTGCCGCCCCTATATCTGCTTTGTACCGCCGACCTTCCATTTCCTTTTTGCCTTGATCGTAAGAGGAGAGCGATTCCATATCGGCATGATCGCCAAGGTGGATTATTTTGACGTTTGGCTTACCAGCGAACTCGTCCACAATGTATTGCCCGATCCATTTCAAATGGTCTAACGGGACTCCTGGCGCTACTTGAGTATCAGGAATGACAACGTGAGTTGTTAGTTCAATTGGTTTCACCCGTTCTCCTTTGGCGTTGTAATCCATGCTAGTTCAGCTGGGGTGATCTGAAAGGGATCGCCGGGACAATCCCAACCGCCATGCTCCCACGATCTTGCCACCAAAGCGGAACAAATCAAAGCATCACCACGTCTACGAAAATCAAAAGCGATTGCCTTTGGGGTGAGCAGATTCAAAGCAATAGAAAAAATGGCCGCAACGGAATACTTGATCCCGTTTTGACGCAGGGCGTAGTCAATGGCTCGAATTCGATCTATCCCTTCAGGTATGGGACGAATCTGATGAACACCGCCAGGAGAAACTTTGTCAATTGAAACCAATTGGCCCCGGCGACCCATCTGCATACACCAAATCTCACCACTCTTAGGTTCAACGTGCGTAATAATTGCAGCATGGTTCCAGTATTTGTATGGTCGCCACGATGGACGAAGCCATTGTCCGAAGCGGATCAAGATTGCGAAGGCTCCCTTGCTGTGAGCAAGTACTAAGTCTCCGGGTAATGGTGGTTTCATATGTAATCCTTTCCTGCAATTCTAGGCCCGTCCTTTATTGCCACAAGGTTAGCGCATACATACGAAATTTTGTGGCGCTCATGCCAATCGTTCGGATAATAGGTTTCCAATTTTGACACCTTGAAGCGTGCTGTTATTTCCGGTACAAAACGTGCGTAGTTCTCGTCCGTAAAATACCAAAAAGAGTTTTCGTTCCAGAAGGCAACGTGAGTCGGGTCTTGAAAGGCTCCCCTGCCGTCGGTGCTGGGGGTGAGACTGAGCAGCATCCCACCGTGAGCCAGGACGCGATGTATCTCATTCATCAGAAATACTTTGTCGGGAATATGTTCAAGGAAATCCACAGCTCGAATCACTCCAACCGAGTTGTCGGGGAACGGCAAACCCTCAGTTACGTCGCAAAGGTAATCCGCTACGCCTTGTTTATCCAGGGTTTTGTAGCCATAGGCCGGGTTGTGGGCGGCTCCAAGGTCAATCGCCAAGAGATTCTCTCGTTTGGCCCAGGCTAAAGCGTTGGGTTGGATGTTCTGGTCGTAGAGATCAACTGTCCCTTCTTGAATCCTCAAGTTCTTATCAGGGTCACGTTGGGTGTTATCGGCATGAATTCTTTGTTTGTACAAAACCTTAGGGAGATGTACAAAAGGGCCACGCTGATAGAGCCGATTCATCAGGTCTTGGTCGTCGAGCACGTCTAGGTTGGCGTCATAGCCCCCTACGGCTTCGTATACGGCCCGCAAAAAGGCTCTTGGGTGGTTAGGAGCGTACCAAATGTACGATACGTTAGAAGGGAGCGGAGCGAAAGAATGGGTGTGAAGGAACCCGTCGCTTCGTTCGGTATATTTCCAGCCATTTGTCAAGTCAAACAGATCATGGTTAGGCTTCTTGCTCACGTCCATTTGAGAAGTATCGCCATAAACCAAAGAGGCTTCGGGGTGGTTATCAAAGGCTCGAACGATTTCCTCCAAGGCATCATCCATAAGAATGTCGTCGTGGTCTAGTTCAACCAATACCTTGCCCTCGGAAGCAGCGATGGCTTCTCGTTTCAAAGCTCCAATACCGGTAAGGTCAGATTGGTGGACCCACACTCGCTCATCATTGGGCTTAGACCATTCGGCCCCGCCGTTGAGAACTACTATCCATTCCCAGTTTTCATAAGACTGAGCGACTAGAGAATCGTAGGCGTCGTCCAGGAACTTAGGATCATGCGACGGAGTAAATACAGATACAAATGGCATAGGGCCATAGTTTAGCGCCTTTTGGCTTGCTGTTTTAGGAGGATGAGTTCTCGCTCCATCCAGCGCATCTTGGATTCCTTCGCTTCCTCCTCAGCCGCTTCTTCATCGTTCTCAATTTTCATGGAGAGTTTAGTAGCGTGCTTGGTTACGAAGAACCCTGTTATCAAAATTGGCAACACGCCAAGCCAGCCCCATATTCCGTAATTGCTGGTCAATCTGGTAGCGGCGACAGACAGGATGGTGATTTTTGCTAGATCGCCCACGGCATCCATTGACCCAGCCAGGTTGCCACGGCCTGCACTTACGGCTTTGACTAATACGGTACCCACAGAGTCCATCACGGCCATCCCGATACACCCTACTAATGAATAACCGATGATCGCCCACGTCATTTACCGTGCACGTCTTTCAAAATTGTACGCACGTCGTCGAGGATTTCGCCTTCTTCTTCAAGTTCAACAGCTTGGGTTTCCGCCATCTTTTTGATTTCCGCTATCAGTACTTGGAGTTCCTTTGATTGCACCGCTGTTGCTTGAGCCAGCGCTGGTTGCGTCACTGCCGAGTACACCGTGAGCAGAACGAGCAACCAGAACCAGTGGGGGTCGAGGCTGGGCCATGCAACTTCCACAATTACAATAACAACGCATACGCCAAGCGTCTGCCAAACGCAACGACCACTTGTGAACCAAGCGTCGAACCTTGTTAGGGCCTTTGCTCCTTGTTTCGCTGTGTATCTTTTCCATTTGTCAATCACTTACAATCCTTCGTGTGCCCCCAAGTGGCGCTCTAGTTTCAATCCTTGTTCATCTAATTCTGTTTTTACTGCGTCAAGTTCGTTCTTGATATCCTTCTGGCGTTCGCCGATTGTTTGCAACTGGGTTTCAATCCTCTTGACCGCATCAGCCATGCTTGATCCTCCGTTTGGGGTGACAGCGTTTCTGACCACCAAAATCCTTTCTTCCACACTTGCAACAATTTGATTGTGTCCCCATCGAAGAATGGCGAAACCGAACCCGATGACAAACCCTGCACTAGCAAGCAGGCTCAGCCATAGATTCCATGTACCCGATAACGAAGCAAGCATGACTCAATGGTGGGTGTTACTAGCCCAAAGAGCCTGGTTCTGTGCGTTGTAAAGGACTAGGTTGCCATCATCTTGCATGGTCAGGAACTTTGCTCCACGGTTCTGAGTGGCAGTAGACCACAGCGGATGGTTGTTCCATAAATAGTGAACAAGGTTTCCGTCTGTTTGCAAAAGTACAAATGTTGAACCAAAGACATTGTTACCGCCGTCAGCCCATAAGGGTTGATTGGTGCTGTTGTAAATTACAAAGTTCCCGTCCGTTTGCAACATGGCGGCGTACTGCTTGTTTGGGGATGCAAGCATCTGACCTTGTTGAAGTCGTTGGCCTACTTGAAGCGATGGCGATCCAGTCCAAGTGTGCGCAGGGGCAGGGGGAGGGCCAGGCTTGGTGGTGTCAAAACGTAAGTAGCGTTGTGGCTGGCGTCCGTCTTGCGAAACGTAACAATAGTTTGGGTCGCCCTGTTGCCCCATCGAAACGGTCAAAGGGTTACTGCCACCTTGAATAACAAGAGCTGTGTGGTCGCCTGTGCCGGGACCGTAGACAATAACATCGCCGGGTACCACTTGAGAAATGTCAATCTGTTGCCCGTGTGAAAGCAACGTACCGGTGTAGCCTTGCCCGTCGTAGCCCTGCCCATTTGGGTCTTGACTTACGCCAGCCCAGTTGTAGCAAAGGGTGACAAACGCTGAGCAGTCAGCATGGCAGGGGATACCAGGATGCCCGATGCCTTCCATGCGCTGTGGCCCCTCAGTGTAAGTAAACCCACCACGGTTGGCAACGGCCCAGTTAGCCCAGTTCACTACATCCTGTCTTGCGTCTGTCATAGTTCTATCCTTGGGTAAATCGGGCTTGGTTCTTGGTAAGGTACTGGGGGCTGAGGAGCCCAGGGTTTATCAGGCATTGTATTTCCTAGATTTTGATAATTTTATTAACGACTGCCGAGGGTTGCATGTTGTTGTGAGCAGATGCGGCGTTTGCTTGAGTAGAATTATTGACTCCCGCAGTCGCGCCCCCCGTTTGACCGGCAACGCCTTCCCCCGTGCCACCGCCAGGAGAGGCAAATGTCCCTCCGCCGGTAGTGTTATTGAACATAAGGAATTGATTATTAAGTTCACCTGGGTGGGTGTGAGCAATTCCGGTGTGTCCGTGTGCAGAAGTACCAGATTCAGCGCCAGTAAGTAAGTGGGTTTCTTCGCCAATGTTCTGTGTTCCGAGAGTACGAGCGGTAAGTCCAGTACCCGTTCCTGCTCCAATCACTGTGCGACCACGAAGGTCTGGCACGTTGAAGTGCGTACCATCTGCTGAACCCCATGTTGTGCCGATAGCGCTAAACAAGTTGGGGTAACTGGCTCGCAAAACTGATGCACCGTCACAGAGCAAGTAACCAGTCGGTGCTGATGCTCCGGCAAAATCAGAAATAGTTCCCGATGGAGTCGTCGGGATAACAACCCAAGCACCAGCAGAATAAACTTTAATCAAGCCAGTATCAGTTTGATACCAAAGTTGTCCCTGAACAGGGGATGAAGGGGGCGAGGTCGAAGCAGAGTAGTAAGGCTGAGCGATTGGGGCTTGCCAAGACGGAGTAGCACCGGCTCCATTAGAAGTCCAAACAGTAGAAGCCGTACCAGCAGCAATTTTCGCAAGGCTTTTTACTCCACTACCTACGAGCATATCTCCTGCGGCAGTAACTTGACCGAGGACTTCGTAAGCAACATTGTTGGCTTCGTCGGCTTCTGTGGCTGAAAACACGGGGGTGCAGAGAGCGCCAATGGTGTGAGCCTGAGCGGTAGTGCCGTCATATCCACGGCCATTGTTAGTGCCATCTGTCCAAACAGTAACAACACCAGTAGTTGTGGCGATTGAAGAACAAAGAATCTTTTCTTCGTTTGCAGCTCCATAGTCAACTGCTACCACAAACGGGCCCTGAGTGGAAACTCCGTCACCTGACCCAAGAGCGTTCCCATTAAGGTTGACCCAAGTAATACCATTAGCAATGGTAAAAATTTGACCTGTTGAATAAGTGTTTGGGAGTGCGGCAACAATGCCAGATGGGGTAGCACCACCACCGTAATCTCGATAACCGTATGCGGGAAAAGCCATGTATCTATCCTACCTTATCTATCCTGAGATTGTTTTCATGTAACATACAAGGTCGCCATGATAGCCACCTATTTCTGTTCTGCGCCTACGTTCCGGCAACCAGTCAATCATTTCAATTGTTACCTGTGCCGTGAATGGACCTTCAACGTAAGTAACGATTGATTGAGCTTGACGCAGTGCTTCAAGAGCAGCGTATTCGACGTAAGGGTCTTGGTAAACCATTGAGCCTTCAATTTCAAAAGGTTCAAATAGGTTCAAAACTGCTGAAATCATAATGCCCGAAGGAATACCAGGCAGGGCTTTGAGAGTCCAACGATTAAGAATCGGGGAAACATTAGTCCATTCATTGTCAGTTTGAGCAGCATTGAGTGTCGTAATCAAAGCATATTGTTCACCATATTGCTGAGGAAACCCATCAAGTTTTGCCTTGCGGATAGTGTTGGAGTACGTTCCAAGGTCTACGTAATCTTGTCCATCTGGGGACATTTGGAAATTGATTGACGAACTCCCATATTGACCTGCCACATTTTCTACGTTTAGGTCCATGATTACAGCGTTCTTGATATCAGGAATTCCGTAAGTAATAATGCCTTCGTCAATGTAGCCAGAGGCAACCGTGGAATTGGGATTGGCGGTAAAGACATAAGAGCGATTTGCGGCCTGCGCAGTACCGCCCGTAGCAACAAAAGCAATCGTAGCCGTAGGTGCTGCAATATCTCCGTTTGCAAGTTTTGAAAGAACTGAACCTGATCCCGAAGGTACTGCTCCTGAGAACGCAATTGTTCCCGAAGTGGTGAAGTAAGCAGAGTTTGCTTGAGTGATTGTAACATTTGAAAAGTTGTAAGCGCCATTAGAAAAGTTCGTTAAAGAAACAACATCGCCAACAACAAAGTTGTTATAACCGGAAAACACTGGGGTGATCGTGGTTACGTCTGTTGTGATGCTGTGTGCCGTAGCAGTAGTTCCTTTTTGCGCTCTGGTGACGGTAAGGTTCACTCCCGATATAGCGGTAACTTGCATAATTTCAGTGTCCACGTTGATGTAAAACGGAGTCGCTGGCAGGGCAGGGGATGAAGCAATCGTGTTTAATACAAAAGAAGTAGAAGTTGTTGTCATGCCAGAACCGTCAATGGTTCCATACACTCCAAGCGAAGCAACTAATTGATCGCTCATCTTTGTAAAGTTACTGAGTGAAATCAATGGGCTATCAGTAATGGCATCCCAATCCAACCAAGAAACCGTCCCCTGTCCAAAAATCATTAGGTCAGAAGCATAAGCGGGAGCAAGAACGTCAATAAACGTAGTCAAGTCAAGTCGCCCAACGCCTGATGAGTCAGCATCAAAATTGTTCCAAGACCAATAGATGTACCTGTCGTCACCTGTTATTGCCGTGATAGGAGCTGAGGGTGTTTCAGTAATGGCTGGGATGAGCGGTCCTGCTTTCAAGTCCCCTGCATTGCCCGTTGGGTCGTAAGCGTTAATGGTGCTAGCCATTCGAATACCCTTGTTGCTACCAATGAAAATGTAGTTTAGGTAACAATAAAGAGATGTTGGGTATTCGCCAACGGGCATTGGCAATGCCGACACCGGGTAAGAAAGGTATTGGGCTGTTGGATTGTTGTTTGAAGAAGTCCCCGTGATGGAAGAACGGAAAACAATTCCAGGGCCAGAGGCTGTGGCGCTTGAACCCGAAGTGTCTACAACGTGACCGGCTAAATAAATCTCGCCGTTACCAGCAGAAATAGCAGTCATTATCCAACGTGGATTCGGGTTGGTGTAGAACCATTCATTACCCTGTGAGTAAGCAAGTGGTGTCCCAATACCGCTTGTGACAATTGCGGTAGCGCCATACCCAATCGTGGTAGGGGCAGTTCCCGTATTTGTAATAGTGAATTGTGGCGTCGGTGCTCCTGTGGAAGTATCAACCGCAACCGAGGTAACAACCTGCCCCGTCAATGGTGTCCAACCCGTCCAGCCAGGAACATTCAAATCAACTGTTTGACCGACAACGTAGTTTGTTTGTCCAGCAAATACATACGTTGTGCTGACGATGGATGATGCTGTGGTGTAGGCAAGCGTTCCGGTTGATACTGAACAGCCAATAAGTTGAAATGCAGAACTACCGCTGGCGGTGTCAGTGTACGTTCCGGTGTAAGTAAAATTAGTGCTGCCGATCTTGGCAGTACCACCCGTAGCGCTAAAACCAACTAACGATGCAACCGTGACGGTGGATTGTGCTGTAGTGATAGAGCCAGAGCCAGTAGGAGTTGTCGTCGAAGGCGGGGTTGCCGTCAAGTTTGTTGCCGTTGTCAAATGATATGAAAGGTCAAAGACGTTACAGCCGGTGTTATCCGAAGGGACATTAGTGTTCCATTTGCCTACGTTATTGAGGACAAGAATCAATCGTTCGCCAACGTAATTGAGCAAAGCTGAGAATGGAAACGTGCCATCCGAAGCAACCCAGGGATGAGAGAAACCCGTCCCGCTCGTATCGCTAGATGCCACGATTGCACTTAGGACATTGGTGGCAGGGATGTATTGAAAGACACCGTACTTAGTGACAAAGAATAAATAATACCCGTTGGTGCATATGTCAAGAACAGTTGAGGGCACATATCCACTTACTCCGCTAGTGGTAATTGGGGTGGGGTTGTTGCTCCAATTATTGAGATAACTAATCTTATTTCCATCAGCAATAAAAACCGTTTGTCCAACTCGGATTGCTTTGATGTTGTTGGTATTAGAAGCATTGGTGACAATGCCCCCGTTCGCAATGGTCCAAGTGCTTGTACCGGAAACTAAAGTACAGCCAGTGAAAGTTGTTGAGGTGATGCCAGTATAAGCGAAACTCAACAAACCCCCTGAGCCTTGAACTTGAAAAGTTCCTGATGATGGAAAGGAGGCAGTTGAAACCACAGTTACCGTTGTGGATGCACCCGTCAATCCGGTAGCGTTGATTGTGGTGGCTTGTGGATATTGTTGCTGTACATCGTTTTGCAACGTGGTAAGCCATTGGGTCCAAGGGTTGATTCCTTTAGAATGAAAAAATCTATTGTCTTTAGAATCTTTTCGATCAAAGTAACTTTGACCTGAACCGAGCGACCAGTCTCGTCCTTCTCGTCGCCACAAACCTTCGGTAGAAATAGTTCCATCGTCAGGGAGGTTGGTAAAGTGAAGCGATTGACGTTGCGCCTGCAAGGACTTGTGGCGGAAAGCCTCACGACGATACGGTTCAAAAGACGTATCAATCATGTAATTACGGCCATCAATCGAAATTGGGAATCCCGCACTTGGAGGCGAAGGAGAACCACCGATGTAAGTAGTTGCTGTTGTCGTCCCGTAAGCGTATGAAGGCGAGTGGTACGAATCTGTAAAGGCGTTGTAACCCATTACCAGCCTTCGGTCCGTGTGTATTGACGGGAAAGCCTGTCTGCTTCTTCACCAATTCTCTGTTCGTACACAATGGATAGAGCTTGAACCGAGTTGGATACGTTGCCTGCTAGAACTTCTAATCCTTTTCGAGGATCACCCTGTACGTCTGTAAAGTTCCTGCGAATTTCACGGGGCAAAGTCAGTTGAATTTCAACGCCAAGGGGCGGAATGTCCACCATGGTAGGAGTCATGCCCGTCAAAGTTGTAACGTCTGTTGTCAAATTTGCCAAAACTGAAGTGTCTACGGTAGAAAATGGAGCCGAGTACTGAATGTAAAACGGCTGACCTGGGTAGCCACCTTCATAAATTACAATGCCAGCGCCAGACGGAAACACCGTGGTATCGGGGATAGAGCGAAGAACTTTCCATTTGCTGATCTTTGGGTAGTTCCTTGTCGGAAACGGAATCTTGTGACGAATCTCAAGTACGTCCAAAAAGTTTGTAGGAATTGAGCCAAGGTCGTAACCCATGTAAACGGGGTTGTAAGTGACAGTGCTTACGCCCACTTGAAATAATCCATTATCGGGTGAGGATAGGCGAAGCAACTCGTCATTCAAAGCAACGCCAATATCAAAACGTGAATAGCGAGGTTGAATGTACGCAAGTTGCAAAGCGGAATGTGCAGAAGCAGTCGAACCGTTGTAACCACGGACAACGCCAAGAGCGCCAGTCGCCGGAGTCCAAGACGTGACGTACATAAGTTCTAAGTCCACGGCCAAGATTGCCCCAACTCGCATTGCATTAGTTCCGGTGGCGTTAGTGACAATGCAACTGAACGTGGTATCGGTTGCGCCAATGTCTGTGGAGAGCTGAACGGCAGCGTCAATTGAAGTACCGTTGACCCTGCGCCAAACCTTTTCAATCCAATCGTTAAATGTTACGGTCATACCAATATTCCTTCGTCAATGTGTTTCGGTTTTGATTGGATGTAAATGGCTTTTTCAAATGGGTCAATGCAAGAAGGATCAACATAATTGGCATCGTAAAGAACCCGCTTCACGTCAGAAGTGACTTGGTATTCTTTGCCTGGTTTGAATGAATACATACGATCCCCAATGTTGCAATCAATTGGGTGGATGACCTTGAGTGTCAAGCGTGATTGAGGAGCATGAACCAATTCGCCCACTTTGAATTTTGCTGGCTTCTTGGGAAGGGATGCAATAATTTCCTGGGCAGTACGATCCCAAGTAAATTCTTTAATCTTTTCTGCGCTTTCTTTTGCTGTTGCCAAATGAGTTTTGTAATTATGGAACACATCAAGCAAAGCAAGTAGGGCTTGATCTTCATCGGGTTCCCACCAATCGCCAGTCCGTCCAACAATTTCATTTTCGGCAGAACACCATCCATGGTTAATGCCAATGCCGTACTTGGCAAACTCAGCGTGTCCATGAGCATCCGTCAAAATCGTTGGCATCCCTTGAGCAATTGTTTGGTGGGGGATCATGCCCCATCCTTCGCCCCTGCTTAGTCCAAGGTACACATGAGCTTTGGCATAGAAATCCGCTTCTTCTTGATCGCTCATCTGTTCGTCAAAAACAATAATGTCAGGGTCGGGATTAGACAAATTGCACTTTGCTTTGAGAATCAATCGTGGCGCAGGAAAACCTTCGTCTTTAATAATCTTACGAAAGCGTTTAAAGACTTTGATTGAAACGTCAATACCTTTACGTCGAGCACCACGGCCTGCGCTGATGATAGTGAAAGGATCGGTCTTTTCACGAGGGGTGTATTTCCATATGTCGTAATCACAGCCAAGCGGAATTTGAACAGTGTTGTTGTTTACTTGAGCAAACATTTCGTAGTTTTGTCGTGACGGTACGATCAATTGGTCAAACAAAGGCAGAACCGCTAAGTGCTCAAAAGCAAGTTCGGTAGATTCCCACATGGTTAAAAGAGAAACATGCTGTCCTTCGTACCAATTCTCAGGTCGTTGAGGCGGGCACATAAACATGACGTAGGGCGCAGGATCAGGAGCGTCAAGGTCATACTTCTCCACGGTTACGCCAGCACGTTCAAGAGCATCTATGATCTCAAACGCCATGCGTCCGTATCCGCTGTTGCGGTCTGGGGGAGCAAGTACTTGGATTCTCATTTCTTGGCAAGTTCCTTAACGGTTCGTTCAACCTTTTGGGCCAGTTTGGAATCACCAATAATTTTGCCTGTTTCAATTTCGTGTTTAGTTGAAGCACGATCTTGCAAATCGGCAGCACCCTTGAGCGAGGCAGGTTGAATCCCTTGATCCCTCATGGCTTTGAAAGCAGTTCGATCTTTATGAAGTTGTTTGTCCCATTTTTCAGTAGCGGCGGCTTGAGGACTACGGGTTGGCATTGCAGAGGCGGCAAAGGATACAGACTTGATCTTGCACCCGAAACAACCTTCCCCTGAACAATCGTGCAACTTCATGGCAGGGTATTTCCCGCAAGTTTATTCAAAGCGTCAACGGCTTCAAGGTTATTGGTTCCTGCAATTTTGTTGCATACGGCGGCTAGTTCCCATCCAACCGTTCCTGCTTTCACGTTTAATGCACCAATAGTTTCAAGGTTATTGGTTCCTGCCCAAATGTTTGCGGCTCCGGCGGCGCTATACCCGCTTGTATTGGCAAGCGTGTTTAATACTCCAACGTATTCTTGGTATGCCATGATTCTCCTAAATCGCTACAATTCGGTCTGAGTAACCAGCGTTACTCAAAAAGTTTGCTTCTGCCTGATTGATAGTGTGTATGTGCCCACCTTCATATACGTATGTCACCCACACGGGCAGGCTTGCTGTCTCTATTGTACCGTCCCAATTGGTTGTGTACGAGTACGGCCCCGAAGGGTTGTTGGTGATCCAGGGCAACGGAATGTTGGTGTCGGAATTTTCAGACGTAGCTGTATCTTGTACAACACTTGCATCTGAAAGAATAAAGACGTTGACCCCACGGGTTTTGAGTTCGTAGTGCCTCCACAACATAATTGCTATTTTTGATTTAGTATCAGGCAGGTAGTTAGGAATGTCTTTGACGATGGGAGTTTGGAACGAGAACAACGGTCCATCGGTTTGTCCACCACCCGAATACGAGTTTGCTGCGTAAGCCGATACATCCATTATGCACTTACCTGATGAACGGACAGCCAAGTTACGGCACCGGAAGCGTCCGAGTTGATTGCTGAACCTGACGATTGTACTGCCCAAAGAGTCAGAACATCGTTGGCGGTGAGGCTTAAGTCCATGGCAATAACGGCTGATTGGTACGCATTAGCGTCCGAGGGCTTAGCCCCTGATGTTTGATAATTCGGTGTGGTTGTTGCGTTAATTCCCACTCCTAAAGCAAATGTGTACGCTCCCGTGGCATCAAACCTTGTTGCCGCATTGATGTGGTAAATGCCCGTCACCGGAACAGTAATTGCATTGCTTGCAAAAGACATACTGCCTTTGACGTAATTAGATGACAATGACGTAATTTTTGTCCATGTGGCAAGAAGGGATGAGGAAGCAATAGAAGTTACCGCCGTAGGAGCCATTCGAGCCGCAGGGTTTCCCGTAATTCCTGCCGTTCCTTGCGTCCCCTGGTTGCCCTGCGTTCCTGAGTTTCCTTGGTTGCCCTGGAATCCTTGTGGGCCTTGAGCGCCAATCGTTCCTTGGTTTCCCTGGTTCCCTTGAAATCCTTGTGGACCTTGCGAGCCTTGAGTTCCAACTACTGAAGTGTAGGTAAGGCCGGTGGCTCCGCCATTGACGACGAGAGCCTGACCAGCGGTTCCGATAGTGCTGAGTCCAGTTCCACCGTTAGCAGTCGGTAAGACGTTGATTAGTTGATCGGCGCTGTTAGAAGCAACCATGTACCACTGAGAACCGTTGTAGTTCACGAATGAGTAAGCCCCGCCAGCAAGAACCGAGAACGTAGTCACGCCAGTTCCCGAACTGAGCGGAACCATTGAAGGCGTGAAACTTAGAGTCACCGTCACGGAGGCTTTGTTGATGACAGTCCAGTTGGAACCGTCAATCGGACTGGATGGAGCAGTGAGGGTTTGACTTGACGTGGAGCCTGAAAAAATAGTTATCTCATTACGGCCCACCGTTGTCGAAGCAGTACGAAGCGTTAGGTGCGACGAGATGGTGGTAGTCCAAGTACCGGGTGTTCCGGCAGTCGTGCAGACCCAGATGGTTCCAGTTTGATCTACGATGAAGTCACCAACGGCGAAGGTTCCTGATGTGGGTGCGCCATTGACTGTTCCGCCAACGTACCGAGTGGCGGTAGTAGCCCCAGTAAGTCCGACTGGATAACCTTGGTTTCCTTGTGTCCCTTGGTTTCCTTGGTTTCCTTGGTTCCCTTGAAATCCTTGGTTGCCTTGCGAGCCAGTACTTCCTTGAAATCCTTGGTTTCCCTGAGTGCCTTGCGGTCCCTGGACTGATGCGCCCTGTGTTCCTTGATTCCCTTGGAAGCCTTGGTAGCCTTGGTAGCCCTGTGGACCAGCAGAACCAGTAGTTCCTTGAAATCCTTGCGTCCCTTGGAATCCTTGATTTCCCTGGTTTCCTTGAAAGCCCTGGAATCCTTGGCTTCCTTGCGAGCCAGTCAATCCCTGGAATCCTTGATAACCCTGATAGCCCTGAGTTCCTGGGGTTCCGGTAAGTCCTTGGTAGCCTTGGTTTCCTTGTGAACCCTGATAGCCCTGGGCCCCGATATTCCCCTGGAATCCTTGTGGTCCCTGACTACCCGTACTACCTTGGCTCCCAGTGGCCCCCTGTGGCCCTGTAGCGCCCTGAAATCCTTGATTGCCCTGGTTGCCCTGAAAGCCCTGTGGACCCGTTAGAGCGGCATCTGCGAGGACAGTCCAAACTAACGTAGAAAGGTCGTACTGAAACGTAACTGCTTGGTTGATACTGCTCAAAGCGTAAGTGGTGGCTCCACCTGCTTTGTTAATAGTGTCTGAACCCTGGCAGGAAACCGTGACGTTATTGCTTCCTGCTATTTTGATTACTGCGACAACCGAGTTATTTGCAGGGTTGTTGGGGAGAGAAATGGTTACTGCGCCAGAAGTGGTATCAACGGGAACAAGTTGGCTAACCGAGGCTCCATAGGCTGAGGTCTTGATTGCACTACGAGTGACGCCAAAGGCTCGAAGGTTTTCGGCGGTAGTAGCCCTAGAGGTTTCAGTAGCAAGATTGGTAGTAAGCGTGCTTTCGGCAGCGGTAGCCCGTACTTGTTCCGCCGTGATTGAAGTTGATAATCCTGCTTCTGCGGTAGTAGCCCTATTGGTTTCAGCTGTGACACTGGACTGAATGTCCGTGACATCAGCAACTCCCCAGCCATGTGCCCACGCGCTGTACACGGGCCAAGCAAGAGCGGTAGTTCCATCGCCTGCTCGCGTGACAATGGCTGAAGTAGAGCCAATGACGTGAGAAGTCACATAGACATTCTCTGCTCCTGAAGGGAGGATATTTCCATTGCTGTCGAACGCAAAGAGACAAACAAGTGCTACGTCACCCCCACTGACGTTACCCAAACGGGCTAAGCCAGGGGAGTTAATTACCGTATCGGTTGGAGCGATAGCGGCACTCAGTTCGCCCTTTACGGAATCAAACCGTAAGCGGGCCATGAGTTACCTATCCTGCTGAATTGTTGATCGTGTCTACCGAGTCATCCTTGGGTTGCATTGGGAAACCGTCAGGATGGAAGTTGATTTCCGGCATAGCGCCACAAGTAGGGCAAGCGCCCATGCAAGCACCGTGACAAACATCTGTTTGAGAACTTTTGTAATCCGATCCGCCTGCCATTATGCTTCCCTCACTTTATAAGGGTTTGGATTTCCGGCATTGTCCGGTTGCCAACCTTCGTTGGTGTGGGGGTCTTCTGAAATGTCTTGAATCACAAGAGGAGCCGTAACGCCACGAGCCGTAGCAATTTCGTTGATGCCACGATTTACATCGCCAGCAGAAGTGACTTTAGCCACAACGCTTGGGTAAGAGTAATCGTCGTTCATGTGACCCGACATTTCCTCGGTGGTCATCGGACGGGTAGTGCCAATTGATCCTGGAACGCTCATCGGTTGGGCTTACCTTTCATAATAACTTTGGAACCCATGTAGGGATCGCCGGTATCGGACTTGCTGTTCGTGATGTGCTGGTTCTCAGGAACCGTAATCTTTGTAAACACACCATCGTCACGCATATCCACCATGCCATCGGCAGCCATAGAGCTGTCCATATCATGCGTACCAATAGAACTTGCGTTGTTTGCTTTTGCTCGCTCAGGACGTAAAGGCAAGGACGTACCAGGCTGACCTGCATACTCCATACCACGAACTTCGCCATTACCTGTAGGGCTTGAAACTCCCATTAAGACTCCTTGATAGGTGCGTCAGTTTGGGAAGGCATGGCGTGACCTTGAGTGTGTGTGTGTTTCCCACATTGGAGACATTGATACATATCTTGTCCCGCAATCATATCGTAAGAACCACAGTGTCCACAGTACCCTCGGTACGCCATACCTTCCCTCGCTAACTAGTGACTAAGCGTCGATGGCTGGGTCGTTGTAAGTCAACGATGAGCCAGTTTCGATTCGCTGGATTGAGGCCTGACGGTAGATGCTGTATCCACCCAACCAGTACCAACCCCACGGCACGAACCGACGGAGGAAGTCAGTGATCGGACCAGGAACAACGTGAGGCTGTTCCGTGTTTCCGTCAATCATTGACCATGCCTTCGCAAGCGACTGCCGACCAACACAGAGGACGCCGTAAACTGGGGCGTATCCCGTTGAGCTGGACGAACCGACACCCTGGAATACAGGAGCACGAGGAGTTTCGATGAATCGGAAGCCTTCAAAAGCGCCCAATTCTCCGGCCCAAATCTCGCCAGGCTGTGAGTAGGTGTGTGGGTCACGCCATGCCGCCGAACCAGTCTCAGACGTAAAGTCGTAAGCGACGTTCGGGTGGATGTAAGCGGTGTAGTAACCGTTGAAGTTAGGGACGTTCTGTGAACGGAGACGAGCCTTCGCCGCACGAATGTCAGATGCCTTCAACAGCGTTGTTGAGTTGATAGCAGAACGGCTACCAGCGCCACCGGTGTAGGCGACGTTCGTACCGGCCTTAAGCACGTCACGAGCAATTTCGTCAATGCTGACACCAGCGTTGTAACCAATCACGTTGGCAACGATAGGGTCAATCTCGACGTAAGACTCGCCACGCAGGGCGGCAGTCGTCAGAACAGCGTTACCATACTCAGCAAGAGTAACCGTGACGTTGGACTCAGAAATTGCTTGAGGCGTAACATCGGTGGACTCATTCAATGCCGTAGAAGCAACGGCAAGGTCACTGACGATTGGGAACGTAACTGACGAACCTGGCATTGACTGGTTAGTAGGCTTAATGTCTGCTATCTGGTCAAAGTACAGTTCGGGACGCAGAGCAAATCGGGCAAGCCGATCATACGCTGCTTGGGCTAGGGCAAGGTTGCCCGTAGTGGTGTATGCCATTATATTAATTCCTTAGGGTTTGTTTCCCCGGATTAACGCATACCACTGGAAAAGACTTTTACATCTCCCCCAAATTTGTTGATGACTTCCATGGCTTCTGCTTCCGAATTAGCACCTGCCATTGCCGATAGGAACTCTTGTTCCATCGTTGGACCTGAGACATTTTGCCCCGTGGCCCCTGCAATATTGCGATGCCGTTCGAGTTCTTCTTGAACTTGATCGTGTTCAGCTGACTGCGCCGTTACACCCAATTGGATTCCATATTCAGCGGCGGCCTCTCGGATTGCCTCTGAATTGGTTTCGCCATCGTATGCTTTACGAAGCAATTTGCCAACACCATCTTCGGGGATTCCAGCCTTGGTAAACGCCAGTTCACGCTTCAATTCAGCAAGTTCGGCTTTCGCCATTTCTGCTTCCTTGGCCCTTTCCTTTGACTTCCGAAGTTCTGCTCGGATGTTTGGGTCTAGGTGGTCGGTTTCCTCGTCTTGATAAAACTCGTCGGATTCTGCCATTTTAGTCTCTCCAAATTGGTACGCATATTCACCGGAGGTGATGAATACGGATAATTATTAAAATCTGTTTGGCTTCTACGCAACAAGGATGCCGACCCTTGCCGGGTAGTGGCCTTAGCTCACGGTCTCCACCGGCCAAAGCTCCACTACGCATATTGTATCAGATGCCAAGGCATTACGTTCCTGACGTGCCCTGGCTTCCTGCACGTCCAACTCCTACAGCACCCTTGGCGGTTTGAGCATATCCACCACCACCGGATAAACCAGCGGATCGAGCCTCGGTAGCAAGTTTCAAAGCAGCATCTTCACTAGCAGCATTTGTTCCGCCTTGAGCATTGGAACCAGGGAAAGCGTAGTCAATTAATTGTTGTTGCGATACCGTTGTTTGACCACGAGTTCCTACGCCCGCTTGCTCCAATGGACTTAATGTTGCGGCTTTAGAAAAGCCTTGACGGTAATAGTTGGCATCTAACCCAGGTGAAGCAATTTGTTGCTGAGCAAGGTTTTCTGCCTGTTGAAGGTTTAAGTTTCCAAATCCCGTTGAAGTGGCTTCTGTGCCAATAACAGCAGCCTGAGTTTGCTTTTGTAGGTTTGACCAGGCTTTAGTTGGGTCAAGGTAGTAATGAGCAAGGTCGCCCGTATTGACTCCGTAGTATTGTTGTAAAAGGTTTCTAGTTTCGGCGGGGGCAGTTTGAGCCACGGCATAACCATTCTGTACCCGTTGGGTGAATTCGGGGACGCTGACGTTACCTGAAATCAATGTTCCCATTTCTTGATTACTAAGAAAGTCGGTGGGTAATCCAAATTGGTTTCCTGCATCTTTGTAACCCTGAGTGATGTTCATGTACGTAGATTCAGGGATTGGTGCTTTGCCTTCGCCCATCAAAGTGACGTTGCCTGGAAATGCTTGAGCATAGGTAGGCGTTGTTCGAATAGCGTCAATAGGAGATTGAGTCCCAAATTTTCCAATTAGATCACCGACGTTTGCAGTACTGAAATAAGAAGTGTCCAACCCAAATGTTGCAGCAATATCAACGTATTGTGTTTGGAGAGTTTTATATTGTTGTTCAGGAATAATCGCTTTTCCAGCCGCCAACAATTCGGCGTTACCCGGATAAACCGCAGCGTACTGAGGTGTCTGACGTAAAGCATCAACAATGGAAGCGGTGCTAACCGTGTTTCCCTCAGCAACAACTTGGTTATACGCCCAACCGGACATATTGCTTAATCCCCAAGCAGATAGATATCCATCAATTGTGCTTTGGGCATTGTCTTGTTTAATCTGCAATGCCGAGGCACCACCGGAACTACCACCGCTAGAACCGCCGGAACCACTGGCACCACCTTGATTGGCAATTGCTTGGGCTAAGTTTGAATTTGGCCCAGGAACATATTGTGAGAATAATTTAGAAAGTTCACTTTTAGCATTTGCAGGAGAAACAACTTTGCCTGCCAACGAACTAACAATGTTGGCAATTTCGCTCATTGGAAGTGGACTTGCCCTACCAGGGACACCATTAACAAGGTTGCCCCACAAACCATCTAACGACGTAGAAGCATACGAACCATTGTTTCCCGTTACTGGACCCAGGGCGTAATTGATACCGCTACTACTGCTAGTAGAAAGGCTTGGCGGTGTCTGTACATTTATAACACCGGTTTTTGTAGTTACTCCTTTAGCCATTATGCCGCCCCTTGTTCAATTGGTTCTTCGGACGTTGCAGGTTGCGGCAATTCTCCGCCAAATGCTTTATTCAAATCAGCTCCGAATTTATGCGCCATTTCCATTGCTTGTGGTGTTTCTACAAACTTATGGCCCGGATGCTGGCGAAGGAACTTTCTCCATTCATCAAGAGTCATTGGAACGGGGCGACCAGTTTTGGGATCTTTGCTACCTTGCAAAGCAGCGTTCCACTTAGGGTCAGACCAATTGGGCTCGTCTTTTTGTTCACCTAAAACTTGTTCGGCAACTTGGATATAAGGATCAAGAAGAATTCGAGTAGGCATACCCATTTGAATTTGAGCCGCAAAAGTGGGATACAAACCAATTGCTACCTGCTGAGCATACGTTTTAAATGATTTTTCATCACCTTGTTTTGCCCAAGTTTTAATGGCTTCGTCGGAAATTGGAATGACGTAATCGTCTGCAATGCTTTCAATTTTGCCAGCCATACCAGAATGTTTGGGTTTTTCGGTAGGAACGGTGGGGATTCCACTGTCCTTTTCGGGAGCCTCTGATTCTCCCTGTGAGGCATCGGAAGCGACATTGGGAGTAGAAGTAGGTTCTGGCGTGGCGGAAGCGTCAGGAGGCGATGCAGGGGGCACTGAGGGCATCTCAGGGGTTGAAGTGTCTGACGGAGCAGTTGGCTCTTGTGGGGTCATTGTGTCTGTCATGGATTAACCTAAATTGTAGAAGGAGGAAAGAACTGCTTGTTTCATGAATGGATTGTTTTTAATAAACCCGTCAAGCCAATCTTGCCAAGTTTTTTTTGCATCTGCACTTGTAATTTTACCTGATTTAATTGCATCTTGTACTTCTTTGTAAAATCCGTTTTGCCCGTCTTTACCCATAACTACTTCAAGCAAATAACTAATGCCTTGTCCGACCTGGGTATTTGCCAGCTTGGGGTTAGAAGCAAGGATGTTTTGAATCTGGCTCATGGTCTGCAATTTGACAATTGAACTTCCTTGAGCGTTGTAATTTGCCATCCATTTTGGATTGAAATTTCCTCCGTACCATTGGATCATTGATTGTTCCCATTTGTACACATCGCTATGCTTTACGCCTTCATTGATGTATTTCGTGTACTGAGGTTTAATCCAGTTGTAGAAAAATTGATTTCCCGAAGTGATTTCAAATTGGTTGATAAAATCTTGTGGGCTTTCTTTTTGTCGTAGTCCCAAATTGATAAGCAAGGTATTTGCTGGCTGGTAGTACTTGGTGTCTTTAGACATATCGGGGGCAAATGCCATTGCGCCAAGAGGATTCTGCTGAACAAAGTTTTGGTTTTGACTGAGCCAATTATCCATAGTTCGAGTTTCAGCGTAAACGCCACCAAACGTAGATTTGGATTTACTCATCGTGTCAATAGTGGCATAGGGGTTATCTTTAGTGAAAGCATCAACGGCAGCGTAATAATCGCCTTTGTATTTTTTATTTTTGACGTAGTTGTTTAATTTTGTAACCATGGCTTGATCGGAATTCCCCGTGCTGATGCTGACAGGAGAAAACAACCCAGCGGCCATTTTAGCCAGCCACGCTAATCCAGCTTGTTGACGAGAAGAATTAATCAAACTCGCCATTGAATTTTGTCCATCGGCTTTATTTTGATTCCAATGTTGTTGTTGCCAAGTTGCAAGTGCTTCTGCTTTTTCAAAAGGAGTTAATTTCTTTCCGTTTTGATCTACAAAATTATTTAGAGAATCATAATATTGTTTGCTTTGCGAAGTTACTTGATAGCGCATTGCTTCCAACACGGATTGGATGTAAGCGTTGTCAATGAAGTTCAAGGGAGTGCCGCCAATACCGGCAGAACTTAATGCGTAACCAACTGGCAATTCCACCAAGTTGCGAATAATGCTGTTAGGAATCGCTGATTGAAACAGGAATTGTGCAGTTGTTTCAGTGCTTCCAATGTTGCCTTCAAGGTTTCGGCCGACAATGGCACCGACTTTGTTTTTGTCCCATTCAGGAAAAGCCCAATACAGAAGTTTTGTTGGGACTGTTACTACGGGACCGAACTTAGGAGTGAAATAATCAAGGATAGTTTGTGGTCCATTGGTAGCGCTTTGAGGATCAGTGGCTGGGGAGAACGCGTCCATCGTTTGCAAAGACGAAAGCGATGCTGTAAACGGAAGTCCAAACAGCGAAGCCGATGGAATTGTTACTAACGAAATTCCATTTTGATTTGTGATTTTTGTTACAAGGTTTTGAGTACTCATCATCACGGCGGCATACTGCATAAATGCCCCTGGATTTTCAGCAAACAATCTACCCATACGACGCCATGCCTGGTTTTGAGCAAAGTAGAACGGAGCTACCGTACTCATCATTTCTTCAAATTTGGTTTTATCCGAAGGGTTGTGAATGAAACGAACCATTCTACGGGTTGCTGTTGTTTCAGCAATAACGTCTGCTTGATCTGCTGTAAGGATTCCAGCAACTACTTTCTTTTCAAGACGGTCACGCTCAAGTACAAAATCAGCAACAAACGTAGGTTGACGACTTAGGTAATTAACAATCGGGCCAAGAACCTTGCTGTGTCCCTCGGTTGAAATGCGTTCAATAATTTTGCTCTTGCCTTCTAGTTGAGGCGTTCGAGAAATAACTTTGACTGGAAAGAATTTTTCTGGTAATTGTTTTCCGGTTTCATTAAAAGCGTATTCTCTGTAAAACCCATTAACGTGAGTAGGAAGATTGTTGTTCGCAATGTCCGACAGCAACTTTGTGTGAACGGTTTGAGTTACGCCTTTTGCCGCAGCGCCAGAAACAATTTGTTTTTCAGTTCGAATTACGGTTTCGGGTAAGCGAGAAGGAGCAGCAATACCTTCAAGTTTGTCAACCAATTTTCCGGCCCATGAGGTTAAGGGAACATCTTCGTTCATGCCTGGAACTGAGTTGCGAGCCATTGTTACTCGTACATCTTTAGGCAATGCTTCAATCAAACGTTGTGCTTCAACTACTGCTTGTTGTCGTAATTTGATTCCCCGATATCCTTCGTTGTAAAGATCAAGATAAATTTTTGCTAACGGGCGAGTCAATAATTCACTTCCGGCCAATGTGTGAGCGCCGTAGAACCAACCTTCAAAATAACCCTTATGCCCAAAAGAGGATTCAGCAAAATCTTTAGGGTTCATCAAAACCATTTTGGTTTTAATTTTTCCTTGCCGACCTAGTTTTGGAATCATTTCGGGCAAGCCCGTTTCAGGGTTCACTGTCTTTTCGTATTTGATTACGTCATACATTTCAGCAGACATATCAACATTTGACAACATGGACTGGTGAATTGAACTAACCGCTGCTGGCAAGTATCCGCCATGACGGTACATAAGGTAAGCCGTGTTTTTGATAAATTTATCTTTTCCAATTGCGGTAATCATAGCTTGAGTAGCACCAATGGCTGTTCCTCTTGCAAGCATGTGCAGGTTGTCTGCTTCCGTTGGAGATACTTTGTATCCCTTTTCAGAAAGATAATCTGATACAAATTGAGCGGGGGGTGGGGGTACAAGTGCTTTTTTCCCAGCATTAACATTGGCTCGCTCTGTTAGTGGTTTTTCTGTTCCTGCTTTAGAACGCAACCAATCAACGTGCAATTGTAAATTATGAAGTTCTTCTTGTTTTAATTGAACGGCTTCGGGATGGTCTAATTGTTCTATGTGCTTTTCTAACCTTGAAATTCTTTTTTCAAGATTATCAACAAGCAAACGTGAATATTTTTGTGCTTCCCTAAAAGCCTCTCGTTGTTGTTTCAGCATGCTTCCCGTAAGTCGCCCTGCCGCAAAGTTCAATGGTCCAAGTCTTGCTGAGTTCAAAGCAATTTCTGACAAAGAAACTCGAAATGCCCAACCAGGAGTCAACAGCGCAAGAGGTTTGAAAAATTGATCGTTGACCCAAGAATCAAGATTTTCATTAGTCATCGCTCCGATGTGGCCCATCGTGTCTGCAAAATTGCGAGTGCCACTATTCATTTTTTTGTTTTCTCTAAAGATTTTAGAAAGCGCATCATCAAATGCACGATAGTCTGGAAGCGTTAATTCTCCACGTTGGTTTTCGGTGACAGCAGCAGTTGAATGGTCATCTAGTAATGAAGCATCCTTACCTTGACCATCAACAACAAACAATCCGCTTCGACCCCCAGCTCCTGAAGAACCGACCAGCGCTTCTACTTGAGAGTTCACGGATTTACGAAGTGCATCGTAAACAGTTTTTAGACCTTTGGTGTTAAGAGCATCAGTAAATATTTTTTCTTGTTCTTTTGTAAATTTTCCTCGCCTAAAGGCTTCTTGGAATTCAGGAGTGTCTAAATTCAAATGGCTCAAAAGCCTTCGGTCAATGCGTTGCCAAAAGTTTTCTTTCAAAGCAGCCTTAGTAAGATTTTCCCATTTTGTTACATCGTTAGAAGTAACAAGGTCGTTAACCAATCGAGTAACGTCGCTTGAGCGCATACCTGTTTGTTGAAGCAACTGACCCAGTTTGTAACCGGAATTGGCTTCGCCTAAACGAATTGTTCCAGTTGTTATGATTTGTTTCAAATCATCAATGGACATAGGGGACTGTCCAAATACACGGCTAAAGTACGATGGAATTGGATTGTCTGATAATTGGCCCCGAGCTTTTGTTAGTCCGTACAGACCTACCGTTGGGAGTAAATTGGTTTGAACCATTGCACCTTGATCGGCAAGTTCACCAATTCTTTTAGAAACATCGTAAGCAGTAGCGCCAGGCATAGAAGCGGCATCGGCAATATCTTTTGCGATAGGTTCGAGGGTGGGCATGGCTCTGGTAATTGCTCCTGCCACATTCTTTTGAACTTCTGGTCCGTACTCTCCTCTCGCCATACTCATAATCTGATCTATGGCACGTTTGTATCCTGAACTTTTTGCAAAAGCACGATCTACTGCAATTGAGTCAGAAGCGGTAAGAACTCGACCAGCAGTTTTTTCAATACCTAAAGCACGACCAAATTCAAATGGCATTGCTGTAAGACTGGCAACCGCATCAGTTGTTCCCGATAACCAAGTGTTTGGTTTTCCATAAACCAATTCACTGAGCCCACGGCCAATGGTAGAAATGTTTCCAGATGGTGTTTGAGTCTTACGCCAAATATCTCCAATAGGGCCATTTGTAAAATAGTCAAGTTGATTTGGCATTTGAAATGCCGTCATTGCAGGTGAACTTAATCCTTCTGCAACTGATTTGACCGGGACTCCAACAGCACGAGCGGCAATACCAATGGGACTATTCAAAAATCCTTTTGTACCGGCTTGAGTGGCTTGCATCGCTAAGTCATCCGCAACAGTTGGTTGGGCGGCCCTAACCGCTGCTTGTTCTGCTGCGGCTGTTGCTGCTGACGCTGCTGTAGTTCCTGCTTCTCCTGCTACCGCTGTAGTGGCTCCTTCAGCTGCTGTAGCCCCTAATGCTGTTGATTCTGCAACTACTCCACCAAGTTCAGGGTTTCCTACAAACGATCCTGCTGCCGCCGCAAGAAGTGATGGGCCTAGTATTGCTGCAACGCCATCCCAACCATGTTGTTGATAAGCAAGAACTGCCGCTCGGTACATATGTTGAGGAGTATCAAATAATTTATTAGCAACACCCATTGCTGAATGAACTGCCAAGTCCCAAGGTTCTTGAGTTGTAGGGCCAGGCTCATTTGCAGAAAACCACATTTTAAATGTTCCACGGCCAGGTTCTGTGACATTTTTCCAATAGCCAGGTCCATGCGGTGAACTTGCAGCCGTTGATTCCATTACTCCATGAACGGCGTTTTTAATAGTATGGGTTAGTTCTTGTAGAAGATTGCTTCCGGTGGTTTCAGCAACATTGCCAATTACCCCTAGACCATCTGAGGGTTTGTTTGGATCGTACATACCAAGACCTTGCAAAGTGTCTAAGTACGTTAGTGGTTTTCCTTTGTTGCCAGTAACCGAATTTGGGGCACCGGCATACGCACCAAAGCCATTAATAATTTGTGCAGCGGTATTCATGCCACCAAGACTGTCATGCCAACTATTGTCTAAACCTGTTTCGCTAAGATTGCGTTTTGCCCAATTGCTAGTTTCAGAAACCGCACCATGGAGTGCACTAGCAACGTGCTTGGGTGCATATTCTACTGCGTTAGAAATATCTTTATTTGCAGTTGTTGAAAAATGTTTTAACCCCGTTAAACTAAGGTTTCTTTCTAGCCATCCACCAACATCGTTTTGTTGTACTGGTTCTTGAATTTTTGGAACTTTGTTAAATCGAGTTGGATACGCATTGACCGTTTTAGGCCCAGGTATTTGTTGAGGGCGTGGTTCAACATTTTGAGGACGTGGTTGAACAATTGGAGTAGAAGTATCTTTTGGTTTGATTGGTTGATTTCCGCTGGAAACTCCGCCACTCATGGTTTTGCTTTTTCGTTATTTTGCATTGCTAATTTTTTGTACGCTTCTTTGTTTGAATCAACATGAAGATAAACAGCTTTTGCAAGTTGATGAATAAGATGAATCCCTGCTATCAATTGAGCGTTATCCTCGACGTTGCCACCGGAATGAGCAACATGGTAAGCAATGTCAGGATGTGCCTTGAGCGAAGGTGCGGCGTTTAGAGTTTTTTCTAAATTGATTGCCAAAGCATCGTGGGGAGTATCTTTGGTTGGATCAAGGCGACCATCAATAGCCATTATTTTCCTAGCGAATTAACAAAAGCCGCAAGTTCTTGTACCTGACGGGTTGCGTATGGTGAAGAAGCCGCATTGCTCATTACTTCTGCAATACGTTGTATGCCTTGATCTGAACTTGCTCCGGACTTAAGATTTGCGTTTTCTAATCCGGCATCTATTGGTTCATTGGGTCGCTGTGTAGGGTGGAGAAAAGGCAACGTACCAGGAGCCGCAGCAGGTTGCGATGGTGTTGATTGAACAGCAGGAATTGATTGTCCCTGTCGTTGGGGTGTAGGGGTGCCAGCAACCGGTACAGCACGTTGAGCATCTTCAAGCATTTTACGTTGACCGTAAGGTTCGCCGGGCGCAACGGTAATTGGCTGAGGGCCACGGTTGTTTAGATCAGTTCGGTTTGAGTAAGCAGTTTGAGTTGAACCTTCAACTTTTCCGCCTTTACCTTTTCTGGGCATGGAAATCTCTCAAGTATCGTTCGTAGAAAAATGCTCGAACAGCTCGGTCTTTTGCACAATCTAAACATACGGTAGGGACTACATCGTTTGAACAAAGTGGATCAACCATTTGAATAGCCGCTTCTGCACATATCCAACACTTTTCGTACATCATTGGGCCATTGCGGGGGGTGCAGAGGTTTGGTGTAACGATCCAAGAAGGTCTTGCAAATTACTTAATCCTTGTGGCGGTGCTGAAATTGGCGCACCTGCTTGAGCCATCGCAGCCTGGTCAGGCGGAGGGGCCGGAGCCATGCCAGGTTGATCTTCCGGTTGCGCTTCTCCCATCCCTCCGGAAAGTCCTGCGGGACCTGGCTGTCCAGGTACTCCGCCCATATTCGGTACACCTGCTCCTTGCTCAGGTTGGGCATTTTGTTTATCCGCCTGTTCTTTTTGCATTTCTTCATGGACTTTCATAACCGCTTCCTCTAAAGGAGTGCGGCCATCGCCCATCATAATAGCGATACGAGATATCGTATTGGGGTCAAGTTGTCCTTGTACGGCTTGTTGTTCCAAACCCGACAATAAGGCTTTGCGAATTCCTTCAACGTGGATACGGGCGGTTTCAAGTTCGGGATCACGAATCAATGGGTCCATTTCCATCGCTGATCGAACGGACATTTCTCCAATGCCAATCTTCTGACCAATCATTACGGCCATTTGGTTGGCGTCTGAACCAGGTAGCGGATAAGAGACACGGCACAGGTCGGTTTCAAAAGCTTCATCGGGTGTGTAATCCGGTGGACCTTCAATTTTTCCATTCATTCCCATAAGGAAAATTGTTGGCTTTGAACCGTAATACGCTTTTTGAATAGCAATACCACGACGAATTTCGGCTTCCATTGAAGCGGCAAAGATTTCTTGAGTTTCTTGAATGTCGGGATCAACGGCTTCAGACAGAACCGAATCACCACGCTTAGCGGTGCGGATATTGGAACCCGATTCACCACCCCATTCAGCAGGAATACCAGCGCTCAAACGAGCGTTACGTTCCAAGCGGTCAAGGGTAAGACCAGCGTTTTGGTTAATCTGCGGATAGATAACATCAATCTGACCGTTTTGAATTACACCACGTACACCAGTTTTACCATCGGCGTTCTGAATAATTTTTGGCGTCATACCTTGAGCGTTCGGGTGGGCCACTACCCATTCATCGGGGAATACGCCACGCATTACAGCAATGGTGTTGAGTGCATCAAGCTTTGCTTGTCGTTGATACATTCCCAACATGGCCTCGAATTTAGACATAACCTTGTCTAAGGCAATCCGTGTCGGAACGACGACAGGAGTGATGCCTGCTCGGTTAGGTACGCGATCAAGAACAATTGCACTCAAGCCAGGAAGGTTCTCTCCTCCCATGTAATTGCGGGATTCTCGCTTGGCTCCTACGGCAACAAGAACAGTTTCCTCTGGGTCAACGTATTCAAGGATATTGAACAACGTATCCGGCGTAGATTTGCCAACGTAAAGCGTTTTTGCGGCGGCTGGGTAGTTCTCTTGCATCCATCGAAGTGTGCGATGGTCCTCAAAAATACAATCTTCTGGTTCCATGTTGTCAGGATCAATCGTGTCCGACGGAAACGTAGACAATGGATTGCGAACTCGCCAGTGTGGAATCTCTCGCTTGTCATTCCTATTTAGCGAAACGGGATGAATTGAAACAGGGGCAGAAGCATAAGCAACTTGGTATCGGGCACGACGACGCATTTTCATGTTCATATCGTTCATGTCAAACCAACCTAAGGTGGCTAGACGCCTCTTACGGGCATTTTCTTCACTTGCCTTGAACCCACCACGCAATGCAGGAAATTGAACGTCAGGCATGACCGAGGAGACCCTCAAAGCAAATTGGTCAATACCTTGTGAAAGCAAGTTTGCAACTGCTGGTTTTTCGTTAGCATCCAACTCGGGCAATGGGACAGTTACCTGGTTGTTGTAATGAATGGAAATTTCTTTCATCCGTGAGAGATAATCTCCACGAGATTGCAAACGCTGACGATGTAAATTAATAATTTCTTCTGCTGAGCGAGCCATTACGATGTTGCTCCAACCCAGCTAGGCCGCCAAGAACTTTGCTGTACTGCGCTAGGCAAAGAAAGTTGTGGTAGGTTCCATTCAAAAAACCATTCAGCCATTACGCAGTCGTCCGTTCGTCCATGCGGATATTTAGTAACTTCGTCAACAAGCCGCATTGCAACAGTCTTTCCGTCGCCTCTACCGGGTAGTCGTACTCTGCCAAAACGCCAATGTGGTGCAATGGTTTCTACTCCGTAGTTCGGGTCTGATTTATTTCGACTGGTTGTATGCGGAATTATATCAACATTATGCATAGTTCGCCAACGACGCACATGGTCATATTGTAACATGAACCGTTGTGCGGCATTAGCCTCTACAATCCAAGTTGTAATTGGAAAACCTAAAGTTCGAGAAGCGTCTTGCCAATCGTCCATCATGCCAACAAATTTTCCGTTCTCGGCAGACCAGTCTAAGAAATCTGGGGCATCCATTTTTTTACGGGCTAAGTCAATGAGATACCGTTTTTCAGAAGCGGGATCATAAATCCACCATTGAACAGACCAATAGTTTGTAGGTGATGGGTCAGCTGTCGCTATTGAATAGCACTCCGAAGGGTTCAGCCCTGCTGGAATTTCTAATCGTTCCCTGTGTTTGTCAATACATCCAACAAACTCACCATGCCCATAAACCCATGCGTTTGGAACAAGAACTTCTGTGGGATCAACGTCCTGTTGCTGATAAAGAACTGTAAATCGTTCTCCACGGTTTGCCATAAGGGTATTGATTTTGACCCAGGGAATTCGTCTTGGCACAAGCAAACAGCCGTGAGGGTATGGCGAAGCCGATTTTTTATGCTGCTCGGGGTCGCATTGTTCTTCGTAATGGGCTTTGAAAATAATGTGGTGATATTTTTTACCATCTCGTTTATCACCAATTTTGGTGGTCATCTCTTCTTCGTCGTATTCGTCGTCGTCGTTATCGTCCAAGCCAGGGGCTGTCATATCCAACGCAAAACGGTACAAATCATCCGAAGAAATTCTCTGGCCTTGAAGCACAAGGAGTCCACCAGGTTCCAAACGAGTTTCACAAACATCTTGATAAACGTCTTGTAAAGCTTCCTTCTGTTCAATGGTTCGCATCTTGCGAGGGTCTACAAGGTCGTCCCACATTACAAAGTCATACCGTCCACCAATAAACGAAGTGTCAATTCCGTAAGCAGACCAAGTTGGTTCTTTTTCGGAAATGGCCCCAGTCTCCCCAGGTTGCATAACAATGAACGCCTCGTTAGTCCAAATTTCTTTGTCCATTGGACGGAATCGCCCAAAGTCTTGAGACAGGGTAGCAACGGCATCTAAGGCATCGCCACGGCGCAAAGCATTAGTCTCAGCCTTTTCTGGCTCGATACGTTCAAAGGTACGCTTTAGTCGCATCAAGTTACGTTTGGCAAGGCTCATTGTGGCAGAACCAATCATGCCACGGATAGCTCGGTTTCTACAGGTAAGCCAAGCAGGAATGTCGTGAACAAACGTAACGGTCTTACCCGATCCAGGGGGAGCGTTGATGACAACGTATTCCTCATTGGGGGTTTCAAGCAGTTTAACTATTTGTTCTGCCGCTTCTTTTTGCCAGGGTGCTGCAATGCGTCCAAAGTATCGCTCTTGAAAATAAGCAAAATCTTCTAAGGCACGTTTGGCCTCAGCACTTAATTCTGATTCTCTTTTGGGGTTAGGTAAATCTTCTTGCGCTTTGACAATTTGAAGTTCTTTACCTCGGACATTGTGCATCTCACGCTTTTCCAAGCGCTGTGCGGTGGCAATCGAAAAGCCCGCCTTTTTAGCGGAATCAGATTGAGAAAAACCTGCCTCTCGCAACCCCCAAAACTTTTCTTTTTGTGCAGGACTAATTGCCATCTGTTACCATATTCATATCCCATCCTCCTTTGGGATGTGCGATCCCCGGCTTGAAAGCGACTGTGGGATCAGCACGCCCAAATTTAGGCCATAAAAAATTATTTTTTAGGCAGGGTAGGTGAGTATCCAAGAGCATTGCCGGGAGGGGAAATAACTCGCTCAGGGGTAGGAGCTGGGGTTACAGTAGCGGCGGGAGCCTCGGCGGGCACCACGGGTCCGGTGGGTGTTGGGTAGACAGGTGCGCCAAGTACACCAAGAAGGTGTCCAACTTTGGGGTGGGTGCTTTCAATCTTTCGCACAATTCCGTAATAGACAGTGGCCGAGACTGAGCCAATGGCTGAGACTTCAACTGGATTCTTGATCCCTAAATGGGCAAGTACCGACACTACAAAACCAACAGCGATTGGTGTAGCCGTCCGGATTACAGAACGGGTGATATTGGTCATTAGAACTCCTCCTCAACTTCGGGCGAGTCATCTTCTTCGCCACAGTAACAATCTTCACATTTGCCATTGCAGAATTCATCTTGCTTACCAGGGACTGTAGATACGTCTGGTATTGCAATAGTCATCCTTGGTCGAGGGCTTCAAGAGCCAAGTCCAACTCAGTGCTTTTAATAATTGAAGGTCCGGCGGATGCCATTGAGTGCCAAACAATGTAGTTGTTTCTTGCGACAGACGCCACTACTTGCAAAGCATGATATTCGTCGTTGGACACTTCAATCATTCTTCCTCCTGATAGTAATCATTGAATTCATCACAACAATTACGAATCATGTTGTGAATCTTAATGCCTTCTACAATACCTTCAATACTAACAGATTCAGCGATAAAGCCACATTCCTCACATTCCCATTCTTCAAATTCTTCAGGTTCTTCTTCGTTGAACCAAATCCACCATTCTCGAACCATCAACCCAAAAGAGCTCAACAGCGCTACTACCGCCACCACAAATCCCGCAATGTTCATAACCGCAATATACACCATGCAATAAAAGAAAACTTTTTCCCGTAAATTAGTACAGAACACGCAGCGAAATGTGTGGTATCGTTACACCTAATGGTCTTGAGCCAGACAGGGAGGATTACTCAGGCGGCTGGGAAATCTAGGTTTTTAACCCCCTCGTTCCGGTCCGGTTGATCCCCGGTCTGATCCCCGTTGTAGGGTAACAGCCTTCTATGTCCACTAGGCCGGACCACTCCCCCAAGACATTTGATCGAGCTTGACCAGGGAGGTAGGGAAGCACAGTCTCTTATGCCAGACATAGATTGCTTTCAGCGGGTGGATGCGTTACATTTTTTGTAATTGGTGAAGTATCGGGTGACTTATAAACAAAAACAAGAGGCTACCGCCTCACTACGTTCGTTGCTCTACGCCTCGCTACGCTCGTTGTCTAACTAAAGCAAACAGGGTTAGCGCTTACCCCACCCTGGTTGCGTATTTTTATTCATCCCATTGCATACAGTTTGAATACAAAATGAGGGCTGTACGTCAGCACGCTATACGGGCACCTGAAAGGGCACCGTCCCGGCACTCTCCCGGTCGAACATACGTTCGCCTGGTGACCCCAAGATATTGTGGTCAGTGTTTGGTTGAACTACCACATATGGTATGTGAATGCTGTTGAATGGGGATCTTTGGCATAGGC
>Ga0214170_1000107_pt1 | contig 35331 bp, 81 predicted proteins | sample TroBogEpilimnion_2_FD_153008 | JGI IMG/M metagenome (GOLD analysis project Ga0214170, IMG submission 153008) | Freshwater microbial communities from Trout Bog Lake, WI - 27JUN2007 epilimnion | ecosystem: Environmental > Aquatic > Freshwater > Lake > Epilimnion/Euphotic zone | place: Trout Bog... | reverse complement strand
ATTTACCAATGGAATAGAGGGTATTGCAGTTTACCCAGAAAGAGTTAATTCTTTTAAATAATTAATTTACACACTTTTGTGTAGATTTGTTAAAGCTGTATCACTTTCATTTTGACCACCGGTTTCACCAAAGAAGAAGAATAGTTTATCATTTTTGATATAACATTCATCAGGTAATAATTCTAGATTATGATCATCTTGGAATTGTTTTATGACTTCTATTACTTTATGGTGATTATCATCTTCTAAACAATCAATTGAAGTTTCAAGACATACTTCTTCATTCCAGATCTCATTCCAGTTTATGTATTTGTCTATATTCATCTTAGTATTTACCCTTTTCTGTACAATATTCATACATTTCAAATGCTTCTGATGGTTGTAAACCAGATGCGATAAAGAAACCAACCGCGATTGATTCAAAGTCACATTCTTCTATTTTTGACCTATGAGAAAAAGGATCATAAAAATCCTTTTCCCATAAAGCGAAATAATATTCTTTTTGTCTATCCGTAAAACTCATACTCATATGATTTAATAAAAGAAACCTTGAAACTCACAACTTGTTGGGTTTGGTAGGGATTTGTATAATGCTACAACATCACCACTTAAATTTTCAACAAATTTAGGATAAATAACACCTAGTGTATTATCACCACTTCCATTTTCGTGATAGCACATATCAATTGCATCTTCACGAGTTGATTTACCATTTAATTCTGCAAGTAATTCGTAGAAGTCTTTTCCACCGAATTCACCATAACCTTCATAATTTTCTTCTGTAAAAACTCTACCATCTGGTGTAATCATATGTACTTTAAAAGTACTTCTATTTGAATCTTCACAAGCGATAGATCTATTTGTATCGCAAGTATTCCAACTAAAAAATCCCATAATTTTTATTTTTAATTTATAATTTAATTTTACATTCTTTAAAGTCTTCCGACTGCATTACTTCTTTCAATTTGAAGTACATTTTTATTTCATCATATGTTGCATTCTCAATGAATTTAAGATATGTTTCTAGATTTTTGAATGTATCATATGGTATGAACTCAAAATGTTTCCAATCCCATCTATAGTACTTATATCCGTGCATCCAAGTTCTAGAAAACCAGATTGGTTTAGAATAGATAACTTGACCTGATAGGTGTTTGCAATATACTGATTTACCACCACCAATATAACCTTTTAATAGTGTGTAACCATCAAAAAAGTAGCCTCTTTTATTTTTCAAATCATTTACTGTCATATTATAATGTTTTAAAAATTACTTTTTGTACTAATTCATATCCTAATTTATAACAATCACCATTTATCCTATGTCCCAAGAATGGATCATAACTTAGATTAGTATTACTAATAGTTGTCATCATACCATCTTTTGATATAATCGTATCACCTTGTCTTATTTGCGATATGTGTGTGAGTTTGATTGTGTGGTTCATCATGGTTATTTTTAACAAATATAATAAAAAATATTCATATTCCAAGTTCTTTTAACTTTAAATCTCTAATTTCATCTAAATTTAGAGGCCTACCAAGTTCTAAACTTTTATTTAAAATTATTTTTTCAGTACTAGTTGCAATTCTCCAAGATCTTTCGTAAAGTGAAATACCTTTGTTTATACCTATTTGAAAAGGATATGTATTTATATTACCAAAATTATAGCTTTCATCTAAATAAGTATTATTTTCCATGTTCATATTAGATATATAAAATGCAGAATCTATTAAACTCTCCAATAATATAATTTTGGTTTCTACAACTTCTCCTGTAAATTCATTTATTATACAATTTTTATCTAATTTAAATAAAACAAATTTTCCACTTTTATCCACACAATAATATGTTTCATTTATATCTAAAACTATACCATTTTTAATTTCATCTGAATAATTCCAATATTTCATAATCCTAATTTTTCTAATTGCATTTCTCTATATTTTTCAATTGATACAAACAATTGAGGTGAATAATATCCAATTCCACCATAACCAAATTCAGCTTTTTCATCATCAAGCTCTGATATATAATACCTATCACCAAAATCGTTATAAGCTTGGTAAGTTTTACCAATTACAAGTTTTTTATGATGTGTAAATTTCTCATCAATTTTAATACAAACTACATGTTCTCTTTTAATACTCATAATCCCAATTCCTTAAGTTTCACATCTCTTATTTTTGATATGTTTATCAATTTACCTAGGCTATTACTAATTGGTTTATGAAAATTTTTTGAACCATCTCTACAATATGGTATATCAAATTCACTTGACCAAATCCAACCATTCATTTCTACAGATATACATTCAATTGTAAACTTTTTATTGGGATTTCTCTCCCAGTAAACTACATCGCCAACTTCATTTATCATATTCCTAATTCTTTTAATTTTAAAAATCTTTTCATTTGAAGATATTCTTGATCTTCTATAAATTCAATTTTTGGTTGATCAAAATATGTATATCTAATCATTATTTTTCCACTCTTCTTAAAAACAGTTTTGTAAGAACGTATATTACTTGCATACTTTCTATGCACAGTTGGTATAAACCTTTTGATGACATTAATATCGTAATCCATAAAAAATTTTTCACAAATATACGAATAATTTATTTATTTTATGTATATTTGTGGAAATAAATAAACTTTGCACCATGAAACTAAGCAATAGGATATCAGGCATAACAGTTAAAAATGAGTTTTTAGCATTCCAAACAATGAATGTTTACATTAATCAAATACATTGGCAATTTAGAATAATTTATTTAAACTAATCATGGAAGAATTTATAAAGAAAATGGAAAATGAGGCATTAATTAAATCAAAATATAAAGAAAAATTGAAATATTTATTAAATAATGCTAAGAAAGAATCTAAAGGAGATTATATAAGTAGTCAGATTGATGAAATTTTCAAAGCTGAGATGAGAGATATTAAATTAAATGAATTGGGGATATGAGAGATTTCAAAGTAGGTGATTTTGTTAAACCAATAAATTATTTTGTTCGTTTGCGTAATGAAACATTAGAGATTATTGATATTTCAATTTCAAGCAATGATAGAATATTGATAATGTATCACAATACGACGAATATGAATGGTACTTTTGTTAGATCTTGGGTGAGTGCTGATGAATATGAATTAGATATTGAAAAGATGCGTGAGATCAAATTAAATGAATTGGGTATATGAGTGAGTTTAAAATTGGTGATAAATTAATCTCTAAGGTAAATGATTGTAGACTAACCAAAGGTAAAAAATATATGATATCTAAGATTGAAATTGTAGTAAATACTACATATATAAATATAAATGATGATAATGGTGATCGTTGGTGTTTTCATACTATAAATAATGATAAAAATATTGCTTATTATTATTATTATGCTGATTACTTTTACACTAAAAGTGAATTAAGGGATATGAAGTTAAATGAATTAGGTATATGAGTGAGTTTAAAATTGGTGATAAATTAACCTCTAAGGCAAATGATTGTGGACTAACCAAAGGTAAAAAATATAGGATATTTGATATTGAAATTATAGCAAATCTTACATATATAAGTATATATGATGATCATGGTAATATTTGGCATTATAATATAAATAATGAAAGTAGTGCTTATTATTATGTTGATTACTTTTACACTAAAAGTGAATTAAGAGATATGAAGTTAAATGAATTAGGAATATGAGTAGGTACATAGGTGAGAAAGTATCATTAGAACCAGACCCGGAATATAAAGATATTGATATAAAATGGGTTACCAGAGAATATTCTGAAAGATATAATCAAAATCCTTCAGTTTGGTTTATATTTAATAATAAAATGTATTATGGTGTGTGTGATTATACGTTTTCACTTTTAGAAGATTATACAGATTTTCTTAATTTTAATCATTGGAAACCAGGTGAATATGAATGGAATTATCTGAAAGAGCTTGGCATTGTTTATTATGAGTTAGATTATCAGAAAGCAATAGTAGAAGGTGATCTAGATGAGTGGTGTGATTTTGAGTTGAATTTCATTAAGGTTTGGTTAAGAGATAGAAAAATAAATGAATTACTTTGCGGATGCAAAGAATGTAAACACTAGGAATATGAATTTTACAGAAGAAGAATTAAAAACAGCAATTGGTGCTATTTTATTAGATTTAAGAGGAAATTGGGGTTGGGACTATGAAGAAAGACTTGATGAATTAATTCAATTACTTAAATGTCTGAAACATTATTTACCAGATGAACCTAGAATAGATAATGTTATACGCATTGCAAAAGAAGAACTTGAAGAACCAATGGATGGTAGAATATTCAGAGGTGGTTATCTTTATGGTTATGCATCAGAAGAGGGAAGATCACAAGAGGTTTATGATTACTTATTAAATGTTCTTACTTATCCTGAAGATAACAACATTGAGGTATCTTTACAATATAAAAGAGATAAGAAACTAAAGGATTTAGGAATATGAAAGTGAATGTGAAAGTTAAAAAAGAAGTAGAAGTTAAATATCTACAAGTTGCAGCAGAAGTTAGATACTGGGAAGATGCAATGGTTAATGGTGTGGAAGATACCGAAGATGGTGATAATATACCTTGTAAAGTAGGTGATTTATGGAAACCTCTAATTGATATTGATAATGGTGTCATTCTAAATTGGACTAAAGGAGTTACTGCTGATATACACTATAAAGTATGTGATTGTGGAATTTATACATTGTTAGATGAGAATAGTGAATTTGTTGCTGAGAAAGATGGTTATGTACCTGATATTATGTCCCCGAAAGAACAGGGTTATGGTGATTACATCATAATGGATATTGATGAGGATGGTAATATCGCTAAATGGAAAGCTGATATCTCGGATATAATTGATAATGATGAATATTGAAAAGGAACAATGCTGTGCCAATTGTGCACATTTTGAGAAAAAAGATGATGACCCATCATTTCATAGGAGCAATTATAGATACGTATGTAATTTTCACAAATTGTATAATGGTGAAGTATTTGATCCTTTAGATCAATGTTGCGAACAACATTGGTCAATTACATCTAAGAAAAGAGATGATAAATTAAATTATTTATTAAAATGAATAAAATGTATATAGTAAAGTATTCAACTGGATCTCATGAAGATTATCACCAAAATAATCTATTTGTCACACAAGATAAAGAAGTTGCTGATAAATATGTAGAGAAGTTTAATAGAATTTTAAATAATTGGACAGATTATATGGCTTTATTTAAAAATGAACAAGGATATAGGGATGATGAAAAATGCACTACTGCGATATCAGATAGATATTACGATATAATTGAAACAAATTGTGCATTTATTGAAGAAATTGAAGTAAGATGAATAAGAAAGATTACATCAGAGAAAAGATCTATCAACATATGAGATTTTTTGAACTAACTATCTCTAATGAATTACTAGATGATATGTTGAATTCTAGTAGTTTCGCATTTAGATTATTATATGATGAGTATTATCATGTAAATAATTATCAATTACTTAATCCTAAAGATTTGGTATATAAAGAGGGAAAATATAATAATGTATGGTCAATTGATGGTGGAGTTCGTTTTCAGTGGTTTCCAAGAGAGATTTTATCAATTGATATTAAATATTTTAGAGAAGAAAGAATAGGAAGTATTTTGGATTAAAGATAATTATTAGTATATTTACAAAAAAAAAAATTATGGAAAATATTTGCACACTAGAAGTAACCAATGATCAATTAATACTTATTCAAAAAGCACTTGATATGTATTCTAGAATTGGTATTGGGCAATTGGATGTTATAAAAAATCACCCATCTTTTCAAATGAGTTTGGAGGAGGCTTGTAGACCAGTAAAGACACCTGAGGTAGGTGATAGAACACCACAAGGTACTATTATAAAAATAAAAAGGGGTCATGCATTGATAACTGGTTCTGTTAAGAATGGTAGTTGGAATGAAGAACATGAATGGAAAAAGCTTAAAGATGTAAGATTGAGTGTTGATTATTCCAAGTATCATGAAATTCGTGATCAGGCAGATAATGTATTTGCTGATGGTAGGAATTTACTATGGCAAAATTTCAAATATGGTAAAAATGGTGGTTATGGTATACATAGTGATAAAGTAGATGAAACTTGTAGAGTTGCATATGATTTATACCAAGTTATCAGACATGAGTTTTGGAAAAAAAATCCAAATAAAAGTTTTTCAACAGTAGATTCTAGTCTACATTTAACATCTAAAAATTCAGATTTAATTGTATGTAAATTAGATATGGATATTGATAAAGTTAGAGATTTAAAATTGAAAGAAATTGGATTATGAAAGAGATTAGAGATATAAAGATTGATCTACTAATGGGTAATCAAAATCCTATTGTAGATCTATTTAATGATATAACCAAAGACTTGCAGATAATAAACTGTGATGTATATAATAAAGATGGTTTAGAGTTTATCTATCATAAAGATGGTCAATGGATCTTCTACCAGGATTGTAAAAATGAAAAATTCTGGACACATTATTATAGATATTGGGCACTTTTCGAATCCAAATTTAGTTTTAAATACCAGGAAATACAAGCAATAACTAAGTACCTGGTGGAAGAGGCACTCAAACGAGAGGTAGGCACACCAAATTTATTACTACACCTTAAATTTAATTGGGTGGAAGAGGCACTCAAACGAGAGGTAGGCACACCTGATAGAGAAATAATCATCAAGGAAGTAGTGGTGGAAGAGGCACTCAAACGAGAGGTAGGCACACCTTTACGTCGTTCTTTAGGGATCTCAATTTTGGTGGAAGAGGCACTCAAACGAGAGGTAGGCACACCCCGCATCCGCTCTAAATTTTGTACAGAAAAGGTGGAAGAGGCACTCAAACGAGAGGTAGGCACACCACTGAATTCTTGTATCGATGAATATAACAAGGTGGAAGAGGCACTCAAAAGAGAGGTAGGCACACCTGGATTTAATATACAAAGCTAATATGTAGAAAGTGATAATGTCATTAGAAGATTTTTATGAGTAAAGTTTATTGTATAAAAACAAAGTATAATAAGAATGATCGTTATGGATTAAACAAATCAACTGATTATGTTTTATTCAAGAAAGGTCATTTTTATGAGTATGTATCAGAAGGTTGGGTTAAAAACTCGGATGGTTTGCTATTCGGTTTCGATCATAATCATTTCGTACACGAAGAAGATTGGAGAGAAGAAAGATTAAATCAAATATTACCAAAAAATGGAGAAGATTAAAAACTGTCCTTTTTGTGACTCAGAAGCTGTATTAAAAGTAACAGAAGATGATAGTGACTATTGTTATAAAAATGGTAAAATAATAGAATACTATGATATACAATGTACTAATGGAGATTGCTATCTTTGTGATGGCGCAGATTGGAATCATGAAAACCAAGAAGAAATCATAGAAATCTGGAATACTAGGAACAAACAAAAAGAAAGAGAAGATAAGTTAAATCAATTAGGTATTTGAATTTTTGAAACATTATTATTATGTATATTAAGTTCGTTCCATTGTTCTTGTATAAATTTCAAATTAGAAGTATTTCTGAAATATTGTACTAATTCATTATGGATATGATCTAAGCCTTTAAATATATCATAATCTTCCGCACTTAAAATATATTCTTTTTTTCTAAAATCTTCTGATTTAGGAATTAAAACTCTCAAATCAGCACCATTTATTTTTATATAGAAATGTGGTTCTTTTATATCATTTTTATTTTTACCATAATCCAAACCTCCTTTTAATATTAAATCAAAATCTTTAAATTTTTCAACTATTAAAGTTTTGATATTTTTTATTGTTTTATTTTTGGAAACTAAATTAGATTCATGTTGGAATATTTTATCTAATAATGTAGTTTGATCATTAAATTGATTTAATGAGTTCCACATATCACGTATAAATTCTATATTAGTATAAGTATTATCATTTTTATTTTCTAATAACAACCATTTAATTATATCAGATATAACATTTTTTGGTGCATAACCATTCTCAAAAAAGATATTTTTATTAAAAAACCATTCATCTACAGTTGGTATTTTTATTGTGAATTCTTTATTATTATCATATTTTACGTGAAAATGTGGTGGATCATGTTCTTTTTTACCATTTGATAAAATATCACCACCATATACGATAATATCATATTTGAAATTTTTATCATTAATTTTTCTATTTTCAAATAATATCATATATTTTTATGATATTTATTATTTTCATTTAAGAAATTCCATTGTTGTTTAATTTTATTCAAATTAGTTAGATGATTTCTATTTTGCCAATCTTCATCAAGCCATTTAGCTATAATATCTAAAACTTTTGAATGGTCTTTAGTTGTATTATCTAATATTTCCAATTTTTTATTACTATCCCAATCATCTCCTGGAATTAAAATTCTAAATTTCTCAATGCTATTATTTTCTATAATAATGTGGAAATGTGGTTTTGAATAACTTTCAATCCCTTTCCCATAATTATCACCACCTGCTACATATACTTTATATTGAAATGATTTATCAGCTATATATGCTCTTGATACATCTTCCAGTAAATCTAGGTTATTGGTATCAGTGACCAATTCATTAACCCTATAAATTCTTTTACTCATAATTTTTATATTAATATACAAATATAATGTTTTAAATTAAAACTTTATTGTTTTTTCTGAATTATTTGATCTGGGTACATTGTTTTAATTCTTCTAATAATTGAATCTGTTTCTTCATTTAAAATACAATTTATTTCATCTTCAATATCAAACCATTTATCTTCTTTAGTTGTATCAATAATAGCAACATCATATCCTAATTCTATAAATTTATAGATATTATATTTTTCAAATTTTCCAGATAGTGCATCTTTAATATCATTAATATCAGTACCAAAAAGTGATATAAAATGTGAACCTAAATTAAAAGCACTTTCAAAGTCTCTACCATGGTTAAAGTTAACTTCAAAAAAGTTTTCTTTTTTAACCTTTTTTTCATATTCATATTTAATATATACTTCTATTTTCAATTCATAGTTTGGATCTTTATCTAAATATTCAAGAGAGGCATCTTTGATGTCATATAGCATATCCATATCAAGGATATCTTTTTTTAAATAATCTATGATTGCTTGTCTTTTATCTGCCCAGCTTTCAAATATTTTGTATGATTTTAAATGTTTCATTTATTTTATATGTTTTTTTAAAATAAAGTCAATCGCTTTTATTTCTTTGTTATATTTATCAATCAAATCTTTATTATCAGTATTATTAATTAGTTTTGCCATTTTAGATCTATGATCTAAAAGACTATCCACATTATCTAAATTAAATTTATTCTTAACATAATCTTTATATGCATCGGTATGAATAAATTCTAATTCTTTAAAACCTTCAAATAAAAGTATTTTCTTCATATACTATATATAAAATTAAATTTCTATGAAATAAATTGTTTATTTTATTTTTATATGTATATTTGTACTTTAAATTATTAACTAAAAAATAAAAAGAATGAAACAAGTAAATGAGTTTTTAAAAGCTTACAGAGGATTGTTATTTGTAGGTTTATTGGTGATTGTTGGTATGAATGGATGTGCATCTTACAACAATTTAGCAAAAATGAATGTAGAGGTTGATGGCAAATGGTCTCAAGTAGAGAATGTATATCAACGAAGAATTGATTTAATTCCAAATTTAGTTGAAGCTGTTAAAGGTTATGCTGCTCACGAGAAGTCAACATTAGAGGGTGTTATTTCAGCTAGGGCAAAAGCTACATCTGTTACAATTGATGCTTCTAAGTTAGATGCAAATAGTATTCAAAAGTTTGAACAGGCACAAGGTGGGTTAACACAGGCACTATCTAAATTAATGGTAGTATCAGAACGATATCCTGAACTTAAAGCAGATAAAAACTTCAGTGCATTAATGGCTGAATTATCAGGTACTGAAAATAGAATTACTGTTGAGCGTATGAGATTTAATGAAACTGTTCAGGGGTATAATCAAAAAGTAGTTGTAATGCCACGAAAATTATGGGCTAACTTATTTGGCTTTAATGAAAGAGCATTCTTCAAGGCTGACAAAGGAGCAAATCACGCACCAAAAATTAAATTTTAATTATGAGAAATATATTTTTAATATTAATATTGGCTTTATCATTAGGAAGTTGTTCATTTGATAAAAAGCACGTAGATACATTTGAAATTGAAAGTAATACGTCAAGTATAAATGGTGAGGTTATTATGATAACTACTGTTACTGAAAATTACACAATTAAAATATATAATAATAGAATTATTTCATCTGCTAGTAATTTCAGAAATGAAACTGAAAAAGAAATTGCTAAGGCCAAATATTTTACGAAACAATATATAAAGGCTAAAAATCTAAAACTAGTATCTGTAGTTGTTAGATAATTAAATAATTATAAAATTAAAAGCCTGTGGATTTTACCATAGGCTTTTTTAATATATAGATATATGAAATTTAAAATTAAAGCAATTTTTATAGATGGGATGAAAGATTTTCTAACTATTAAAAAAGAATATGAACTTATATCTGAGAATGATTTAAGTTTCTTTGTAATATGTGATCAAGGATATTTGATGCATTTTGCTAAATGTCGTTTTGATAAAAGAAAAAGAAAAACATATTAATTATTTATATAAATGTGTACTTCATTCAAATATAATTTGTATATTTGTGGAAACTAAAAATTATATAAATGAGAAAATTAATTATTACTTTACTCTTGTTGCCATCATTATTGTTTGGACAAGAGCTAACTCCTGGGAATTGGGTTAATGATTATGAGGGTATGATGACACAATCAGATGTTGATGCTCTTAATCAAAAGATTGCGGCATTTGAGAAAAAAACCGATATTGAAATTGCAGTAGCAATTGTATCAACTCTTGATGGTCAAGATATTGATAGTTATAAAAATGAACTATTCCATAAATGGGGTGTTGGTAAAGCAGGTAGGGATAATGGTCTATTGTTAGTTATTGCACCAAATGAAAGAAAGTGGGGAATTGAACTTGGTTATGGATTAGAACCATATATGAGTGATTGGGAATCAAAAGATCTAGCAGAAACAAATTTAATACCATCACTCAAAGATAAATCATATTATATTGGATTGGATAAGTTTTTACAAGCAACAATGACTACATTAGGCAGTAAGTCTTGGGCTGATAGAGTTGCTTATACTAAACAACAACAAAAAGAACGTGATGAAGCAGTTGCTAATTTCTGGTGGGGCTTTCTATATGTTATAGAATTTATTGCAGGTGTTGTATTATTAACTTTTTTATTCATAAGATTTAAAAAACGCAGAGATAAGTTAGAAGCATTTGAAATTAAAAAGAAGAACGGAATTGATGAATTTAAGCAAAAGGTAGAGAATATTAATTCTGTCCTATTATCATTCGGAAGACCACTTGTAGATCAAAGTGACAAGCAAATAAATTTATTAAATAAAATTGAAAGTGAATTTGATTTTGATCAATATTTAATCACTGCTAATAATGACTTACGAAAATATACAACAGATATTATTAATCTGAAAGACTTAAATAATTCTATATCTGAACTTAAAAGATCATATACTAATATGACCGATAAAGAATATTCAATTGGTTTAACTATTACACCTAAGTATGATGAGAAATTAGAGGATATGAATACTAATGAAATTTGGAAAAATACAAATACTATTAATATGTTAATTGAAAAGTATAATGTTGTATCTAATCAAATTGATAACTTTATAGAGTTGAAAAAACTAAGTCCTATACCAGTTTCAGAAGCGTTAGAATATTCTAATAATTATAAAATTTCTCAGAATGAGAAGTATCAATTAGATCAAAGAACGGTTGAGACAAACTTGGCTAGATTAACAGAAGCAATTGATGATTTCAATAGTGTTGAATTAGTATTTACTAACTTAGACACTTTGAAAAATAAAGTGAGATTAATTGATGGTTGTAAACATAATATTTACAAACACTTTAATGATATTGATCAGAATAATAGACAATATAGATCAATTTTAAGTTCTTTACAAAATTCTAATTCAACTTTATCAGCATACAAATCTAACTTGAGTAGATACTTAACACATAGTGATGTGAGTAGTTCAACTAGAAGTACAATTAGTGGCTTTTTAGTTGGTATGTTAGCATTCAAAGTTGGTAGTGATGTATATAGTTCATTCAATGAGTTAAACTCTATCACAAGCAAAGTAAATAATCTTATTAATGAAGCTGAAAGTGATATTCAAGAAGAAGCAAGAAAACGTCGTAAGAAAAAAGAGGAGGATAGAAGACGAAGAAATTCTTATTCAAGTTCTTCATCTTATGGTTCATCTTATGGATCTTCCTATGGATCATCTTCATCAGATAGTGGTTCATCATTCGGTGGCTTCAGTGGTGGTTCATCAGGAGGTGGTGGTTCATCAGGAGACTTTTAATATTTTATAAATAGTTGATATGGGTAATAGAGAAGGTTTGATATTAAAGTATAATGAGTATATTGATAATATCAGTATTAAGAATCAAGATGATGATACTGAGATATTCAATGATATGATGAGAAATACTATAAGAGGCTCATTTGCAATTAGTGAAGGATTAATAAAAACACATCCTATTGATAAATCAGTTGATATAATAAAAAGAAGATTTTCTAATGTTGATGTATCAACAGAGGATGCTGGTGAAATAACGAGATATAGTTGTAAATTATTTACATCAATTGAAAACTGGAGAAATAAACAACTTGATGCTATAGGAATATAAATTATATGATTAATAGATATAATATAAAGGAAAACTTTGATAGTAATTTCTCTCTTATCTTAGTAGGTTCTGGTGATAAATTTTCTGATGTGGGTAAAATGGGTAATTATTCATTTACGGATGATGTTTTTAATTGTAATTTATTTTTTCATGAATCAGATAAATTTATGGAACTTATAAATAGTTTTGAATTTATTTTGATAGTTGATGAGAAAAGGTATAATATGAGCGAAAGATTGTCTATTCTTTATAAAGTAAGTGAATATAGTTATAATATGTTTGGAGAAAAAGGTCATTATGATCCAATTTCTTATAATGGATATTCAAATTCAATATACTCTAGAAGTCCTTTTAATGATGGTATTGAAGTAGAGTTATTATTTAAAATTGAAAAACAATTTGATATGTCTAATATAGGTAATAAAGAAGAAGATTTTTATAACCGGTTAACTCAGATAAGAAGAGATTTGAAACTAAAAGAATTAGGATTATAATGAATTTAGGGAATTTTGGATTAAAGAAATTTACATTATATATAATAGATGATTATAATATCTTACATAATTATTATAGAATAGATCATTACAATTTAATATATGACGTTAATTATCTAAGATTAGAACTACAGTTTGCATTAAATTATAGTGAGTATGAATATTTAAAAAAGTTATATGATAATGACAATTCATTAACAATTTTAATAGAATATGATAAAGATTTTAAGATGCTATATTTGCAAGATATAAATATTAACATTAATTCTAGTATTCACCATACTAAAATTAAATTATATGCTCATGTAGAAAATATGAGTGATATTGGTGCTGATGATATATCTAGTGATTTAACTTCATCACTGATATCCTTTAGAAGAGATTGTAAATTAAAAAAAATTGGTATATGAGAGTTGTTCTTAGTGATGATACCAGATATAAAGTTGAAGAACTTTGCACTGAATGGAATATTGATTTAGAAGAATTTGTTTTAAATCATATTTATCCAGTTTTTTCAAAATATCAGTTTATGATAGATAACCCAAAAAATAGAAAATTATTGGATGATGCTATTATTAATTACTTGGATAATGAATTTCTACCATCTAAAAGACATAAGAAACTAAAAGAATTAGGATTATGAATGAGAGTCCATTTAAAATAAGTGGTGATGAAAGACGAAAACTTAAAAAAGAAGTTTCCTTATTAAAATCACAGATAAAAAATGTATGGTATTACAATGATATTGATAAGGTTTATGGCGGTGGTACTGATGAAGACCATTTAAATAAATTAATTTCTGATTCAGAAGAAGCTATAAGGGAGATTGAGCTATTGCTTTCAGAACCATCTAATGCAATTAAAAGGGAGAATAAATTAAATGATCTAGGAATATGAGTATAAAAGTTGTTTGTATAAATGATACACTTGAAAAGTTTAATTCTAATGGTGATTCTTATCAATACAAAGATCCATTTTTAGTAATAGGAAAGACATATGAAACTTCATTTTACGGACCATTGCATAATAGAAATGTAATAATGTTTTTAGATAATGGTAAATGGTTAACATATACAAATTTTAATTTTATAAGCTTAGAAGAATACAGAGAAAATAAATTAAATGATCTAGGAATATGAGTAAAATTATAGAATTATTTACCGATGGATCCTCAAAAGGAAATCCTGGTCCGGGTGGTTTCGGTGCTATACTTAAATGGGGAGATAGAGAGAAAGAGTTGAGTAGTGGTTTCAGAAGAACTACTAACAATAGAATGGAACTTCTAGCAGTGATAGAAGGTTTAAGTGTGATAACTCGTTTTGATGTACCGGTTGAAATCTGGACAGATTCTAAATATGTTGTTGATTCTGTTGAGAAAGGTTGGGTATTTGGATGGGAGAAAAAGAATTTCATTGGAAAGAAAAATCCTGATCTTTGGAAGAGATATTTAGAAGTTTCAAGAAAGTTTGTAAGTGTTAAGTTTCATTGGATAAAAGGACACGGTGGACACGTGATGAATGAGCGTTGTGATGTTTTAGCAACTTCAGTGGAATATAACAATGTTGATTTTATTTACGAAAGTTTGTAGAATTATCAAATAAAATTTGTTTTATAAGATTTTATTACTATATTTGTTAAACAAATTTTAATTAAATAGTTATGAAGTATTTATTTTTATTGTTGCTATTATGTTCATTCACATATACAACAGAACCTAAGCATGAAGGCAAATCTAATATTGATGTATTAAGTGCAAAAACTCAACAAGTTTTTGGCAAAAATATTGGATACTATGTTGAGTTTAAAAAAAATTCTAATAAAGAAGTTGATGGATTGAAATGGGAGGCAACTTTTTACAATAACTTTGGTGAGGTAAAGGGCACTAGTATCGGTAAATGGGAAAGTGGAAATTTGATTAAACCAATAAAACCAGGTGCAAAAACAGAAGATTTAGAAGGAACTTGGATAGATGGTGCTACTAAGGTTCAAATTAAAATTACAGAGGTTCATTTTATTTAATTATACGATGAAATTTATAATTATCCATTTTAGCATTTCGGTACATTCATTTTCTATAATCTGATGTGTTGAACCAAAAGTTTCGTATAGTTTATCTATTTCAGAATACATCTCGTCAAACCATCTCTCTTTTATTTTTTTAAAAAATAATTCCCATTTATGATAGTATTCGTTTATGTCTTTTATTTTTTTATTAGATTGACAATATGTATTATTGAATATGTCTGTAAACCTAATAATATCATCATTTGAGAATTTATTAACAAATTTTTCTGAATTGAAATTCTCCAAATATTGGAGGCTTGAGTAGATGAATGTAGTCTTTATCATTGTATATGATTCTTCTTTGGATAGGTACTTGTTCTTTACAAGTGGATAAACCTGGTTATTTCTTGCTACAAGTTCATGTAAAAGAGAATAATATATACAATTTAAAAATTCTGAGAATCGATCGTCAGTTATTTTATCCTTGACTAAACGATATTTTAGATCCCTTACAAATGAATTTAAGTGTTTTTGTTTAGTAGTTGTATATATATCATATATATGTCTTATTTCATGTATAATAAGTGATATTATATAATCCTTGTCGAAATTATCTATAACATCAATTGTTAGTGTGAAATCTAATTTGGAATCATTTATGATTGTTTCAATTATCTTACCGGTTGGTATATTACTCTGATATCTTGGTTTATTGGGATTTATTTTTATTGTATATCTTATATCTCCTATTGTACCCTTATAACCATTTATATCTGATTTTATGAGTATATTATTGAGCTCGATGAGATCATTTGTTATACTAGGTTCTGCAAGATCCTCGTAATGTTTTAAATATTTAAATCTTATTGATCTATCCATGTTTCGTACTATTATGATTTTCTTGCTTTATGCACTTTTTTAAGCATTTTGTGACTTTCTTTTTGCACTTGTTTCATTTTTCTATGATTATCATTTGAGCCTATAGATTTACTTGTACTACAAGACGTTAAAAGTATTATTAAGATTGTGTAAAAATATTTCATTTTATTTTAACTAGGTTTTTTAAAAGATTTACATTGGGATTTTCCACGGATAATTCATGTATTGTTTCTATATTTATTTTGATCCATCTTTTTATATTATTAATAACTGATTTAGTTATTATTTCACTGTCATAATCACCCAGAACTATTAATCTATCAACATCTATTACGAAAGTTTCAAATCTATTATTTTTATTAGGAGATACTTTTATTCTTGTATAGTTAGAATATGGATTATAGCCTACCCATATAAATATATCTTTATCAATATTTGCATAATCACCAGAAACTGATAGCATATATTCTAGTTCTTCATCATTTAATTTATCAATATAATTATTATTAATAAATTCGTTTATTTTTTTAATTTTCATATTTTAGTAATATTTTCCAATAGATAAGTAGTTGTTATTTTCAAATCTGAATAATCCATTATTAATTGTTCATTTAATTTGATAAAAGTTTTAATATCTAGTATATCTTTTTTAGATAATTTACATTCACCTTTTATTTGATATAAAGGTATTGTAATGGTAAAACAATTGTTTTTGTTCATTATGTTATATTCATTACTAACTTTTATTCTATGGCCATGTGTTTTTGGTCTAAAACCTAACCATATAACTATATTTTTAATACCTGTTATATCACTGTTGTAATTACCCATTTCATTTAAAAATGGAAACTTAATATATTTTAATTTAATCATCCGTATTTATTACATCTTTTACATGGTACTTGTTTTTCACCATTACAGAACATACAAGGAACATCACCATCACCATTACAATATTCACATTCCTCACCATCAACTTCACCTTTACCATCACAATTAAGGCATTTCATATCACCATTCCAATCACAATCTTCACATTCAACATAACCAGTATCTTCACATTCTTTACATGTATTTGAGTTAGTACCATCAAATTCTTCTAATGTAAATTTATATTTACCTAAAATTGAATCGTTTAAGTAATTAACGTTTGTTATAAAATCGTTATTACCATTAGAATAATAATATTTCAGTGTGTCTAAATAAGGCCATTTATTAGTTGAGAAGCCTTTATCAAGTTTAACAAATATGATATATTCATCCGAATCATATGCTACATTACCATTAAAACCTATTTGACCATCACTAATATTATTTTGTTCCATTTTATAGTGATAGCCATTTTCATTAGCCCAATTAATAAAAAGGATTACATCAGAATCGTTATTCGTATAAATTCTATCCATAAATAGAATATCTTTAGCATTATTTAAAGTATCACTACTTTTTGCAATTTTAGCTTCCCATAGTATAGCTCTACCTTTTAATTGATTATCACCTTCTTTTTGAATGAGCATTTTACAAGATGAATTTTCTGTATATAAATCAAAAAATGCTTGACAATTTGGTTTTCTCATACAAGAACCTGCCAATGTTCCATTATTTAATGATTGGTAATTATCACCATCAAATGACCATTTAATATCAATACCAGATATAACTTCAAAATTTACTACGGTATGTAATGAATCCCATGCAGCTTTATATTGATTTACAAATTTTTCAATATTATCGTGTAAATGATCAACATAACTATCATTGCTATCATTTTGTATGGATCTTAAATAAGCAGATGCTAATCTACCGATATAAATAGATTGTTTACCACCATCAAATAGAACCTTATCATTTTTACCTGGATCTATATCAAAATCAGTAATTCTTATATTATCAATATCATCATTTCTATCTGATAATAATCTACCTGCAATAGGATTATTCATAGTTTGTAATATACTATAGAAATCGTTACTCATAGTGAGCTTCAATTCTTCAAAGATTAGTTGTAGTTTAGATTCTTTTATAAAATCATTATATTTTTGTAATTTCATAATTTATATATTAAAAAATGAGATCTTTAAAATTAATATATAGGTTATGAAGCATATTAAAAATTTTAACCTTTTTGAGATGGCAATGGGTGTTCCAGAAGGGAATACTGAATTAGCTAAAAGAATATATCAACGTATTGCAGATCTTTATGAGTATGAATTAAATGATCTTATAGATAAAAAAACATTGAACTTTTCAATGTATGATGATTTTAGAATATCTGATTATGAGATAAATAAAATAAGTATTGAAATTAATTTACAATATTCTACAATTTTAGAGAAGGGTGAAGTTCAACTTATTAGTATGGCATTCAAAGATGCATTAGGAATAACTAAAACTAATAAGGAATATTACACAAAACGATTTAATCAATCTACAGTTAATTTAATAATAAATTTAGGTATTTCAGTTGATGGTACTGAAGCTAGTGATTTAAATAGGTTTTTAACAAATAAAAAAAATAAGTTAACTTCTTCTATTGCTCACGAGCTAAAACATGCGTATGATTCGTACAAGAAACCTATTAATAAATTGGTAAATAGATCTGAATATTCAACATTTACTAAATTATGTTTTGGTATAAAGGCAATTGATAAGTTCTTTTTCAATCTTTATTATACGAGTGTTATTGAGAATTTAGTGAAACCTTCTGAATTGGCAGCTAGTATAAGTGTTGGTGATATAAATAAAGATAATTTTTTGAATTTTTTGAAAAGTGATAGAACTTATTCCAATTTAAAAACAATGCAATCATATACCTATGAAAAGTTCAGAGCTGATTTATTAGCGGATGTTTCTAAAATAAGATCTACATTAGAAATATTTGATATTGAAGTACCTGAAAAGGATAATGATGTTGTAGATTTAATACTGAAATTGGCATATAATAACTTGAAAAATGAAAAAATGAAATCATTATATAGCATAATTGATAAACTTACAAGTGATGATGATTTCCTTGGTTCTATTCTTAATGGATCAAAAACACAAGAAGAAAAATATTTGGATAAATATCTTTCAAAAATATCTTATGAAAATTATGAAGATTTCTTTGTTTATGAAATAAAAAAGTTTATATTTGTATCTAGTAATATGTTAAGAAAACTTTCTAAATTATATGACATGGCTAAAGATGTAAAAGTTAATCCACTACATGCTAAAATAACTGCTAAGGGATTAGATAAAGAAGTTAGTACTGATTTAAATGTTGAATCTATAGATAATATTGATTTATGGAGAGAAGTAAATGGTATTAAACCAGATATCAAGAATATAAAATAAATGTCTATTAAAAAGATAAACGAATTCATTGAACATTCCAATTATGATTTGATAATTGAAATGGCTCGTATCAATGATATTACCAAGTATCCATATGATGTTTTTGTTTATGGTGGTGATTCATATGGTTCAGGTAGAAATGAACATGGTGAACCGCACTTTCATTTTGCGGATAAGATAAAGGGTGGTAATTGGCAATTCTCTGTATTAATACCAACGGTTGAAGAATGGAATCAAAATAAAGACCTTTATATATATGAAACATCAAACGGAGAATATAATTGGAGAGGTTTTAAAGATGAAAAGAAAAGTTTAATTGAATGGTTGGATCAACCAAATAAGTTTGACATTTCAAAAACTAATATACAATTCATAAGATTGCAATGGAATGTTCTAAATACTGATAATTAAAAGGATTATGTAATTATTTACTAAAAAGAATTTTGAATACAATCTATATGTTTTTAAATATCTCATTGCATTTTAAATATAATTCTTATACCATCACTATCATATTCTAATAATTCTATTAATCCATAAGGTGTATCAAATTTATAATCATACGACATAAATTCATTCATATCTTCTTTATGACCACAATTTTCACAAGTGACTTCTTGTTCATCATTAGTTAAATCTATATTAGTTTCTTGACACACTGGGCAACGGAATTCTGGATCAGCACCATCTACTGTATAGTATGAATAAAATGTTTTTTGACCAAGTGGAAGAATTTGCCATTCCATTTTATACATATATGAAAATAAATGTTTAAATTCATCTTCATATTTTTCAAAACTTTCTTCATCAGCATCAATTTGAATATCTATATATGGCTGTCCTTCTTGGAAACTATCAACATTTAATTGAATTCCATCATCAACTAATCCGATTAAGATTTCTTTGATATCTTGACAAATTTCATCCAAATCAGTTTGTGTATATGGACTTAAATTTTCTTTAAATAATTTATATGTTTTTAAGTGTTTCATTTTTTAATTTTTATTTTCTGGTAAAGCAAATTTGTATCTTATCTAATTTTCTATCTATTAATAATAATAGTTCTTCTAATGTTCCAAATTTTATTTTATTCAAAACAAAATCATCAGGATGTCCTTCATATCCACATTTATCACATTTTTCAGTATCTGAATCTATTTCGGTTGATTTATCGGAAGCACATTCAGGGCAAAAAAATTCATCATTACTAAGCTCTACATGTGATGCTATACTTTTCATTTGTATATTAGAATGTTTATTGTTAATTATACTATCATCTTTCCCCATTGGTATCCAACCATCATTTTTCAATACAAAATATAAACGTTTAAATTCATCACCAAATTCTTCTACACTAAATTCCCGAAAATTATTTTCAGCATCTGTTATAACTATTTTCAAATAAGTTTCATCTGTTTCATAGATTGGAATAACTTCAATTTTTAGATATTTATCTTTTAATGGTAAAAGTATTTCTTCTATTTCCGTTGTAAGATCGTAAATATCAGAATCATAGGCATTCTCCTTAAATAATTTATATGTTTTTAAATGTTTCATAATTAATTTTCATTTTCATAAAATCTTAAAATTATTTTATCAGCTTTATTTGATTTTAATATATTTAAAAGTTGTTCTATATTATCTATATGTGTGGATTGAAATTTAAATAGATCTATTTTATTTACAAAACCACAATTATTACATTTTAAGTGTAAATTATCATAAGCATCTTCATGTGCTGCAACCCAATCACTACTTTTACAATTAGGACATATTATAGTATCATTTTCAAGTTCAGCAATTGATGCATTAAAATAACTAATATCGGATTCTATACTAAACCCAATATTTTCTAACGTGAAGAATAATCGTTTAAACTCATCAGCATATTTAAATAAATCTTTTGGATTTTTAATTGTTATATCAATAAAATTTCTAGATTTAAGAGATGTTATGTAAAATGGTCTTATTTTAAAATTAACATCTTCATCTGTTAAAGGTAAAAGTATTTCTTTTATTTCAGTGCAAATTTCATCTAATTCTTTTTCAGATATAGATTCAAATAGTTTATATGTTTTTAAGTATTTCATTATTTTATATCATTAGTTTCTATTAGTGTATAAGTAAAAGAATTCCCATGGATTTCTTTAGCTTTATAACATATCTTCATAAATACATCAAAATCCGCAATTTTTTTGAACACCTGGCAAGCCATTGACCAAAGGTCCACGAAAGTACTATCCTCACCAGCGTGATGTATATTAACACCAAATCCAGTTCCCTTTTCTGTTTTATCTTCATTGTAGATCATGTCTTTATTTGCATCTCTATATACTTCTAAGATACCTTTTTGACAAAGTGCATCATATTTACCTTGGTGCTTTCTAATCTCGTGAGAACCTCTGTATTGACCTTCTTTTAAACGACCGACACCATTTTTGTTTGTAAATTCTAATACAGCTTTTTTACCAGGATCTGTTGTACAAACCCAAGCAAAGAATTTCCATTCACCATTTTCTTTATAAGATATAGTAATCGTATCATCAAATAGATTTGTAACAGTTTCATTTGTAGCAGAATTTCTAACACCTACAATATTTACATCAAAACCTTTATTTGCTTCATCTTCAAAATATACATAGCCTTTAGATTTAACAGCAGTTTCTATTTGCTCTCTTGTATATGACATAATTAATTTTCTTTTTTTGTATATATTAAAAAATAAATCTTATCTTTGTATTTTGATGAAAATATAGATATGCAAGAACGATTTTTATTTATAAGATATGATGAGAATATAGAACTCACTTTTGTTTCTTACTATTCTAATTTGGATGATGTTTTTTTACACCATAGGTTTGAAGTACCTTATGAAATTTTGAATAGATTGGGTTACTGTGCTAATTCAACTCTAGATGGAACAGGATGTTTATTATTTGATTTAGATAAAACTGATGAATTGATGTTAGGAACTTTTAATGGTGATGATGTTGTAAGATTATTAAAAACGGCTCTCAGAGATATTAAGTTAAACTATTTAGGAATATGAAATGGATTTGTAATAATGATGAGTCTAATGAACTTTGTGCTCTTATAAAAAAGTTTGATAGACATAGGTCCGAATATACAAAAGTAAATCATATAGAATTTGCAAAACAAACCATATCAAAAAGAATGGTGGTGGGAGACCCAATGATTCAAGTATTAGCAAACTGTGTGAAAATAAATGGTTCTGATTATATTTCAACAGGAACAAGATATGTTTATGAAGGTGAAGAACTTTATGATCAAATTTTCATAAGGTATAATAATCGTTTACAAAAACTCAGAGAAGATAAATTAAGAGAATTAGGAATATGAAAGAGATTAGAGATATAAAGATAGATATAGTAATGGGTAATCAAAACCCTATTGTAGATTTATTCAATGAGATAACCAAAGATTTACGAATTATAAACTGTAATGTTTATAATAAGGATGGTTTGGAGTTCATCTATTGTAATAAGGATGATAAATGGATCTTCTACCAGGATGCAAAAAATGGTAAATTCTGGTGTGTCTATGAAAGGTATTGGGAGATTTTTAAATCCAAATTCAACTTGAAATACACGGAAATACAAGCAATAACGAAGTTACTGGTGGAAGAAACACTCAAACTACAGGTGGATACACCCTCTCCAAAATGGATAAATTACTCAGCAAGGGTGGAAGAAACACTCAAACTACAGGTGGATACACCATGGGAAGATTGCTGTAATTACCTTCGATAGGTGGAAGAAACACTCAAACTACAGGTGGATACACCCTCCCATAGTTTTTTGGGTTCTTGCTTCCTACCAGAAGAAACTCTCAAATAGGAGGTAGATACACCATCAACGGATAAACGTAGAAAGGAGTTGAGGTGGAAGAAGCAATTTGAGAAAAAAGTTGATTTCGAAGCTCCAATCTTTTATTTTAATAGACGAACTTGCTATGATGATTGGCGCATAATGAGCAACTACAATAATTAAAAATTAAAAGAATTAGGAATATGAAAGAGATTAATGAAATGTGTCGTTTTTCACCAAGTGAAACTGGTTTAAATGATATATACATTTGGATTGGTAAACAAAAAACTAATCATTATCACCGAGTTAAAATTAGTAATAAAAATAATAAATTTGATGTAAATGATTGTTTTGTTATCACCATACCAAAATTTGAAATTATAGGTGATGTAGATTTAGATAAAAGAAAACTAGATATAATTAAAGATTTTTTATCTAAAAATATAAATGAAATTGAAGATTATTTAAATGATAAAATAACTTTTAGTGATTTATCAAATCATTTTAAAAATAATAGAAATAATATGAATAATAATATTAAAAAGTTTTATGAATTTAATGGTTATAATCAATTAAATGATCTTAATAAATTAAGTGATTCTGATTATGATTATCTATGTCCTTTAGAATATAGTGAAACAGGTTTAAAAGATGTTGTAATATGGATTGGTAATAACCCAGAAAATAATATAAACTTAGTTAAAGTATCAAATATACCAAATGATAAAAGTGGTTATAATACATTTATTATTAATTTAGACAATATGAATATTATTGGTAATAATGATAATGAATTTATTAAAAATAATATTAAAGATATTATGTTTTTTTTATATAAAAATAAAGATATTATAATTGATTATTCAAATAGTGATACTATGAGCACTAGTGAAATGGTTGAAAATTTTATAAAATAAATTAGGAATATGAAATTAGGTAAAGTATTAATACCAGGAAGTAAATTGCTAGATAATCATATCAGCAACACAAAAGAACTATATGATAATCTAATGACTTTAGATTATGATAAATCTATGAGAGCGAGATGGACTGCATCATTTGGAAAATCTTATGACTATTCAGGTAAAACATATCCGTATGTTCCGATGCCAAGATTTTTAGATGGTTTAATACCAGATATAAAGGTTCTTATCGGTTTTGAACCAAACAACTGTCTTATAAACTTGTATCACGATGGTTCGAGTACTATGGGGTTTCACTCAGATAACTTAAAAAATGATCAAACTTATACATTTGTACAAATTATGTCAAAAATAATAAAATAATAAATACTTGATTTTTTATAAAGGGAAGAGATACTTTTTAATATATATTAAAAAAAGTTGATTATAGATTCTAAATTTACTAAAGTATTTACGTCATGTGATTTAACCAAGAAGAAATATAAAGAAATTTCTAGATTGGCCAAAGAATTACTAGAACATAAAAGATTAGTATCTGTTGAGATAGCAGATAATTTATTATTTTATACCGATTTAAGTAAATATAATTTTATAACTTATCTTGAACATAAATATAAAGATTTAAATATATCTTCAAATTTTTACAAAGGTATATATAAGGATATTTACACAGCATATACTAATAAATTTAATAAAGTAAAGGAGAAAATGTCTTTTAAGATTAATAAAATAGAAAATATAGAAAGATATAAACGAAACTCTAAATTTGGTAAAAAAGATGGTATTAAAAGTATTAACTATAGTAAAAAATCAACCAAATTAGCTAAAGTATTAACTTATTTGGTAAGATATCCAAATGATAATTTAATCAATTATTTAAATGGTAGAATAAATGATGTTAATATAGAAGATAGTAAAAAGAATTTCTTTAAAAGTATTATTTTTTACATAGAGAAATATGGTTATGATAGAATAATCAAGTTAAGTATCTTGAAAAGAAGTAATATATTAGACAAATATGCCAAACCAATTGAATTTGAATCTCTTAATTTCAGAGGAAGGACAAGAACATCTAGTTTAATTTCGTATAATGAAAATAAGAAATCTATTAAAAAAGCATTTGTTACTTTATCCTGGGTTACAAAAGGTAAACCAATGATTATACCAGTTAGTTATTCTAAGGAATTTTATGGTAATATAGAAAAATACCAGAAAAAAAGTAATGATTATGAATACATATTGACATTTACTAGAAAAGGCAAGATAAATATTAATTTTACTATAGATGGTACAAGAGAATTACCAGAAAATCAAGGAAATAAAAATAATTTTGTTGGTGTTGATGTTAATGTTAAGAATAACTTATTTACTTTAAGTGACGAAACAACGTATGATTATGATGGAGATCTCCTAAACCAAATATGTAAAGAACTAGAGGAGATGGATAGAGTTAAAGGTTCATTTGAGTCTAAAAAATATAATAACGAAAAGAAGTATAAATGTGGTAAAAAACGCAAGCGTAAAATTTCTACTTTAAGAAATAAATTAAAACACTCAACAGAACGTTTAATATCAAATATGTGTAAGGATATGCTTGAAAAAGGATTTGACCACGCAATATTTGAGGATTTAGATAATTCGTTTGGTAAAACATTTGGCAAAATGAACGATATTAACTTTAATAGAATAACTAAAGAGTTAGGATTATCTTCTCTTAAAAATATATTTGAAAGAATAGCTAGAAAATATGGTATAGCATTTAGTAAGGTACATCCTGAATATACATCCAAGATGTGTTCTCAATGTAAATGTATTGATGACGATAACCGAAAAACACAAGAAGAATTTGAATGTGTTAGTTGTGGTTATAAAAATAACGCTGACGTAAACGCAGCGTTAAATATAAGAAATAGAGTGGTGGAAACAGTGTTTTTGTACCTCTTAAAACAAGACGAACATCTTAAAACTTATTCACCTCATAAACTTAAAAGAGGTGAAATTAAAAAGTTTTTTGATAGTTTATTTCCGGTCAAGAAATTATCTTCTTAAAAAGATAATTTTATGAACAAAAGTTGTCTTTTTAATTTAAAATGTATAACTTTGTAGATGTTCATTGATTCGGTTGAAATCTCTTATACATTATTGTAATAGAAAGAACAGTCAGTTTCCTGACATAATAAGAGATGCGAAATTAAAAGATCTAGGGATATGAAAATTTTGAGAAGATTTGAAAAATCTGATTTATATAATGGTATGATAGCTGCGTCAGATGCTAATAATAATAATAACATATATGAGTTGCACCTTTCAGATACTTATCTTTCTTATAGAACTATTGCATTTGTTGAACCGGATGGATCAATTGTAAAATGTAAAAATCGTAATTGGTTCAGTACAAGAATATATACTGGTTGGTGCGAAACCGAAGAATCTAGAAAGTTAGATCCTATTAGTATAAGAGAAGATAAATTAAAAGAATTAGGAATATGAAATTTAAAATGGGTGATCATTTACAAGAAATTGGTTATAATGAACATGGTATAGTTATTGATATTGAATCAGTAGAACTTGATCCAGTAAAGTATGACTTTGGTATTGCATGGTATTGTATAGAGAATATTGAATTAGGTTTAGTAAATCATTGGGTTGCTGAAACTGATTTAGAATTGCATAAACAAGTTTTAAGAGAAAATAAATTAAAAGAATTAGGAATTTAATTTGTTTTATTAAATATTTTTGCTATATTTATGATATCAATATAACGAGCTATGAAGAGAGTATATAAAATATCAGCACACACACCATCTAATGAGATGTTTCCTAATCACGATAAGGATCAGTTAACAGATTTTCACCATACTATGTTTGATGAATATATTACAGAGGGTCATAATTTTGTAGAAGGTAATTTTGATGGTACTAAATGTACTTTAGATGATTCGGATCATTCTATATCAATTGGTATTTTTACTGAGAAAGAATTAAAATTCATGGTAGATTTACACAATTTAATGTATGGTAGATTTGATGATTGTACATTAGAAGTAATTGATATCACTGATGATGTTTTAAAATCAAATGTTGATTTGGAACAATTTGGTTATTTGAAGACTGTAGTGGATGATATGTTTATTCAATACAGATTTGAAAATTTAGATACTGATGTTATCTTGGATAAGATTAATGAGATGGGATATAATAAATTAACACCATCCGATAAATACTTATTAGACGGTGTTAACTTAAATATTATTGATTATACGTTGAAATCTTAAAGGTATTAGAATTTTCTACCACCTGGTCCACCTTCACCTTCACCATAAGCACCTTTATCAGACCATACACCTTTATCATTTTTAGATACAACTTTTGCTTTTAATACACAATAAGCTATTTCTTCTTCTGTAATAGCATTTATTGCTGCTTGGTCATTCTTTTTAACTAATTTATAGATGTTAGGACAATTTTTAGCAGCTACACTAATTCCATTAGTTCCTAAACCTTCTACATATTCATTAAAGTTTTTAGTGATGTCTTTAATATATGCATTTTTATCAGCAAAATATTTTTTAATCAATTTATCATTTGATGTAAAAATATCAAAAGCACCTTCGTCAATTTTATTATCAAACTTTTCAAATGTTTTTAAATGTTTCATGTTATATTATTGTTTTTTAGTATATATTAAATAAAATAACTATATTTGTGTATTATTTGAAAAAAATATAAAATGCTAGATAAATTTTATTCATTTGTAATAGATGAGATTGGGTTTTCTTTTATAGAAGAAGTGAATTCTATTATTTGGTTGGAATATGGGGATTATAAAATATCTATAATCAATCCAATAGAAAGTAAATTTGAACCTAGATATAGCCTTGAATATTGTGGTAAAATACTATCTATGAATAATAATCTTAGAAATTTCGCATTGGATGATTTAAGAATTTTAGAAATATTTAGACAGGAAATTAGAAATAATAAGTTGAAGAAATTGGGAATATAATGAGTGATAAATTAAAAGACATTATAAAAGAACTTTTAATATCTGATAAAATCATAATAGGTTTTTATCAAGATATTGTTGATGAATGGGAAATTAATAGGATTTGGGATACTGGAAAATTCTATGGGGTTGAAGTATTCTATTTTGAAAATAATAAAAAATATTCACTTACTCAATTTTTTGATAAATATAGAATTGAAGCTATTTTACGTGACTATAAATTAAAAGAATTAGGTATATGACTAATTGGTTAGAATTAACAACAGATGAAATGCTTTCACATCTTAAAGAAGTTTTCTATGATTATAAAGTTGAACCTGTAATAGGAAAATGGACTAAATTTGAAGTTCGTAAAAAAGATATAGAAAATGTTGGTGACCGTTTCAGACCAATATCGGTTTATACATATAGTGATCCAATAGATGAAAAATGTAAATGGTATTTCTCGTTTAAAACTATCTATACACAATCAAGCCCGGAAATACCAGTAGAAATAGGTATAAGTGAATACTATAAATATCTATATGAGAATTTAATGGATCAAGAAGAATTAACAAGAGAACTAACAAGAGAAATTTTTAATATTGGTAAAAACAAAGACAATATTAGAGATTGGAAATTAAATAATCTCGGAATATGAAAATATTGAAAATATTGAAAAAATCTGAAATGTATGAGGGTATGATAGTAGCATCTAATCAAAATAACCTACATCTATACAAAATAATGAAAATAAATGATGATTTTATTTCATATAAAGCAGTTTTTTTAAAAGTAAATGGGATTTTTGAACCATATATCAGAGATACCGTATATAGAACCTCTAAAGATAGTAAGCACGATTGGGTTGAAACGTGTGATACCATAAAATTGGATACCATTAGATTAAGAGATTGGAAATTAGAACAATTAGGTATATGATAAAGATAGAAAAGGGTATGAAATTTCGTTTCAAATCAAAATATGATGATTCATATTACTTTGGTATTGTTGATATGATATCACCTACAGTAAGTAATAAAGATTATGTATATTTTTATGCAGAAAATGGTGTTGCGTACAATTCAAATGAAGTTGAATGGATAGATGAATTAAGAGATCAGAAATTAAAAGAATTGGGCTTATGAAAGAATATCCTTATATAGGAATAATATTATATGAGTTCTATAAAAACTTGAGAGTGGATCTTATTGAAAGTGAGATGTTTTTTGTTACAAATGTATATAAAGAAGGAAGTGTTTATGGTGTCCGTTTTATAAAAGAGAAATGGAATAGTGAACGTATGTTGGATCTACCTGTTGAGTACTACAATGAAAGATTAAACTATTATAAATCTATTGAAAGGGATATTAAATTAAAAGAACTTGGAATATGAAAGATTTTTTGAGCACTATTACAAAAATTGGATTTAAACAAACACCTTATCACAAATATATTTATAAATATGGCTATTGGACAATTTATATAAATAGAAGTGATATAAAATGGGATTTGAGATATAGAGAAATACAACATGATTGTAATTCATTTAGTGATTTTACTTTACTATATAAATATTTTAGATCAGAACTAAGGAATCACCAATTAAAAGAACTTGGAATATGAAAGATTATCCATATATAAAAATAATTCTAATTGAATTTTGGGAAAAAAAACGTGAATTTCTAATTGAAAATGACATTATAAATATCACGGCTGTTAATAAATCTAATTATGATAATATTTTAGGTGTGAATTTCATTAAAGAAGATTGGAACATGGAACGTATGTTAGACTTACCAGTTTCTTATTATGAGAAAAGATTAAAGCATTACAAATCAGTAGAAAGAGAATTAAAATTAAAAGAATTGGGAATATGAATTTATTTTTAGGAATATTATTAGGGATTTTAGGACAGACGCTGATCTTTTTTCAAATACAAGGAAGTGTCAAATATCAATTCTTACAGGATCATAGGATCTGGGTTTTACTTATGGGTGTGCCAATTTCTTGGGTTTTTATGACCTCAGCAAAGTATTTAATTGCCTGGGGTGATGGAATGTTATGGCCAAGCAGAATAATTGGCTTTGGTATCGGTGTGCTTGTTTTCAGTTTATTATCATCTATTTTATTTGGTGAAACAATAAATATGAAAACATATATTTGTCTTTTTTTATCAGTTTTAATTATTTTAGTTCAAATTTTTTGGAAATAAGAATTATTATATTATCTTTGTTCTATAACTTAAAAAATAAAAAATAAGATGAAAAAAGTATTAGATAATTTTATCAAAAAAACACCAGCAATGTTGGCAATTACAATTCTAGTTATACTATTATGGGCTATTATTTTTGCAATTGAATTCGCTATAAATCAATTTATGGTACATGATTTAACCACTATTTTAGCTGTTGTTAGTGGTATTTCTATTGGAAGTTATGTTCATAAAGTAAAAGAAGAATAAATTATGGAATTATTAAAAAATAAATTTAAAATAACCTTCTTAAAATCATTATCTGTTATTTATTGGTTATCGGTTATTTCATTTAATGTATATTCAATATATTTTATTTCAAACTTAGGATCTCATAAAGCTCCTATTGTAATTGATATATTATTATATTTATTTATAACTAGTATTATAGCAGTATTATCATGTGCTATTGCTTTTTTACCTACGAAAGATAGTGATAATTATTGGATTGTCACTAGTGGTATACAGTTGTTTAAGAAAAAGTATAAGTTTGTATCACATGCAAAGCTAGGTTATTTTATTCTTATTTTTGATGGTAATAATGCAAAACTATATGAAGTTAACTGGTTTTCATTGAAATATATTATTACCATAGATATGTATGATTATGAATATGATCACGTAAAAATATCAACTAAGATAAAATTAAGACTAGATAATTTATATGAAAATAGATTAGCAAAAATTAAAAGAAAGGAAGATATTGAAAATAAAACCAATAACTTAGTTTCTAAATGGGATGGCTTTTTAGATGTTGAATCAAGAAGAGATGCTAAAATAGATAAAATAATTAAATAGAATGAGAACACGAATTAAATCAGTTACATTAAATAGTGGAATAACTATATATACTGCACAATATAAAGGTTATGGTAAAATCAAAAATAGTATAGATTTTATTTATTTACTATTAAATCCATTACATGGTTTAAAGTGGAAAGATATTGAGGAAGAATTATATATCCAATATGGTCCTGATGATAATGGAATACCATATTCTCAAAAAAGGGCAGAAAATGTAATTAATGAATTTTTAATAGATAAGCGCATTGATAAGATCAATAAAATTTCATATATTGTATATCCTTAAAAACTCTTAAAATGACACTAATAGAAATAACTATTCCAATTAGAAGACACTATGTAAATGGTGTGGAAGTAGTACTAAGTAAACAATTTGTTACTGTTTTAGAAGATGGTTTATCAAATCCGAATAGTGGTACTGAACCAGATAAAATTGTTATGGATCAAGATAAGAAAATATTCTTATTGAGGGATAGTAATTTATATGATATGTATCTTTCTATGGAAGATATTAAAAACTCTTATGAAAGTACCATTGATGGTAGACTTTGGAGAAGTGAAAACTTAAGATTGTCACTAGAAAAATATTATAAAATGATTTTAGATAAAATGATTTCATATGTCAGAGATTCTAAAATTGATAGTATTTTTGAATCAGATGAACAATATATCTAATTTTTTATTATATTTGTATAAAATAATGAAAAATGGCACATCTTTTAAAATATTTGATATCCTTTTTTGTAAAGGGATTTAGATTTAGTGAAATATCAGTTAAAGAAGTTTCTACTAGAAACAATATTGAATATGCTATTTATATCAAATCTGTTATTTTCTGGATTCCCAAGAAGAATAAAATAGGAATTTTGTCAAATTTAGATGATTTAAACGAAGTAAATAAGCGTTGTGGTTTAGGTTTAGATTTACATAAATAAACAAAGAGTATTATTTTTCATATATAAAAGAAAAACATATTACATTGGAAAATAATACGATAAACACAGAAGATAAATCAATTAAAATTGGATTAAATGTAATCTTATTTACAGGAATATGTAAAAAGGGTTTCTATTTAATTAATACACCAAATGGTAGAATTGAATTCCAGTTCATTAAAAGTGATATTATTGATTTATATAATGGGAAAATAATTGAAAAATCTTATTACGAAGATATATATAAATTCGCTTTATATATTGATGATAAAGTAGAAGTTGTTAATATAATTAAAAGATCTCCAATTTTTTCAGAAATAGCAGAAACTTTATAAATCATGAAAAGAATTAGTTTTGATTTTGATTATACTATGACAAGAAAAGATGTTAGAACTATTGCAGAACATCTTATAGCAAAAGGTTATGAATTATGGATTGTAACATCTCGTTATGATAATACTTATGCTTTAGATGAAGGTTGGGATTGGATACCGGTCCAGAACGAAAAGGTTTTCACAACAGCAGAAGAGTTAGGTATACCAAACCAAAGAATAGTATTTACCAATAGAGTTCCTAAAATTGAATTCTTAACAGGTAGAGGTTTTTTAGTCCATTTAGATGATAATGTAGATGAACTTATTGCTATTATGCAATCAAAAGATAATTGTATTCCTATTAATGTTGATAATTCTGATTGGATAAAACATTGTGAAGAAGCATTGAAAATAAAAATCTAAAAATATACTTGTAAATAGAATTAATTTATTATCTTTGCTGAAAATTAATAAATTATGGGAAGTTTCTTTATGACTTGTTCAATATCACATATGACATTGAACAATCAAAAAACAAGTATTCAATTACTAGTATCCGGTTATTCAACCGATTATAGTGAGCATATGAGCGGTATATGTTCAAACGAAGGTGCTCAAGCACTTTTCTCACCATTTGGATTTCCAATTCACGGAAGATATGATGATTATGGTCATTTAAGAGATATCCAAAGAGATAAGAATGTTGAGTTATTAGAAGAGTTCTTCGGTATTACAATCAATCAGATTATTGAAAATGTTGGTGATGGTAGATCTGTACCCAAAGAAACCAAAAACGAAGAACTATTTAGAAAACTTGGAATGACTTATATCAGAACTGAGGTTTTAGAATTTATGGAAAGAGGTTATAGTGATGTTAACCTAATTAATCCTCGTTCTTATTCCGGTGAGAATTATCTAAAAGAGTTTATTGATAATGTTAAATCAGGACTGAGTCCTGAAAGAATAGAGGAGTTAAAAGATAAAATAATTAAAAGAACCGCTACCGAAAAAGAGAAAGAAGAGTATTTCAGTAAAAGTAGTGATTATGAAATATATTCTAAATCTTATATAAAATCAAGTACCAATTTCTTTAGACTATTACCTATTGATTATGATACTCAATTAGATGATATCAAAAAGCAATGGAGTTGGATCAGAAGATTAGGTTATGATATGAACCGTATTTTAGTACCATCTGATTATGGTAGTCAAAGCGAAAACTTCTCAGAAATTTATGAATTAAATGAATTTGTAAATGATCTTCTCATTGAAGACATAAAAGATACATATTCTGAAATTGAGGATGAACTTGATGAATTTATAAATAAAAATAAAGCAGATTCAATCAGAAGAATATTAAAGACACATAATAGAAACAAAGCATTAAATCAATTAGGAATATAAATTATGAACTTAAACATAGCTCCATTAAATGGTACTTATGAAGATCTCATTTGTTTGAAAACTAGATCTATAATTAGCATGGATTGGGGAAATATAGAAGTAATAGAAGGTAAAACATATAGACAATGTCTAAGTGGATATGGATATCTAAAGGAAAATATATGTGATGATAATTCTGTTTTGATAGAAGTTAATGGTGCATTATGGCCTTTTGATAAAGATAGTTTTGCTACCTTAAGTGAAATTAGAGATTTAAAAATAAATAATTTACTAGATGATAAATAAAGTTTATATAGTAGAAGCTTTTTATGAAGATAAAGAAGGTTCTAGTTGGCTTCAAATTGGTTTGTTTACTGATAAATCAGTAGCTGAAAGTATTAAAAAGAAATGGGAGAATTTCCATAGTATGTATAAGGATATTTTAAAAGAACCAGAAAACTATGATGAGTATTATAAATTTAAACATAAATATGAAAAATTTATAGAATTTGATAGTATTAGAATTGAAGAATTTAATTTGGATGAAGATAAATTTTGCAAACAAGTAAGTTATATAAGTAGTGAAGATTTTACAACATTAGCCAAAGAATATGAACGTGATTGGAAATTAAATGAAATTTTAAAATGATACTTAAACAATTTTTAGATAAATGTGATAATGGTGGATTTTGTATCCTAAATGGAAATAATATAGGGATATTAATCCAAAAGAATATAATAAAATTAAGTTTTAAGAAGTTATATACACATCTTATACTTCAGTTTATTAATGAAGGATTGTTGAGTAACGATATAATGATGGATGTTTTTGATAAATTGAAAACAAATGTTGATAATATAAACGAATTACTTAAAAAAGATACCTTTTCTGAGCAAGAGAATAGTATATTAAATAATTTATATGGATATCTATACCTTGAAGATTATCATGCATCAATTAGAATTAGTGGATATATGTATTCAATAATGGAATATTAAACAGATTTATTTAGTTGGTAAGAAAAGATTATTTGTTGAAGAAGAAGGTAAAATATCAATGAGAGGATTGTCTAGTAAATATCATCATGATATTATTCAGAATATAGAACCAATAATGAGATCTAATGTAAGAGAAAGAAAAATTGATGAAATTTTATCTTAAAATTAGGATTATTAAAAATTTTTTATTAGATTAGATAAAATAATATATAGATTATGAGTAAAAAAATTAAAAAAATAGATGAGTTTTTTGATTTTGATGATGATTCAAGATTTGATTTTAATCTTACAAATGATGAGATAACTGATGATGAAATAAAAGAATTAAATTTAAAATTTTCACTACAATCAAAAGAA
>Ga0214170_1000106_pt1 | contig 35397 bp, 31 predicted proteins | sample TroBogEpilimnion_2_FD_153008 | JGI IMG/M metagenome (GOLD analysis project Ga0214170, IMG submission 153008) | Freshwater microbial communities from Trout Bog Lake, WI - 27JUN2007 epilimnion | ecosystem: Environmental > Aquatic > Freshwater > Lake > Epilimnion/Euphotic zone | place: Trout Bog... | reverse complement strand
TGATCGGTAACGCTGCAGGTGGCTTCGCTGCTCCTGACGCTGCCGGTACATCAGCGTTCCTTGGTTCTGCTACAGCAACCGCTGATGGCAAGTTGACCTTCAACTACAACACAACAACACCAGGTGCATACGTACTCGGTATCGTTTCATACGCACTCGTTGACTCAGCTGCTACAGGTGACAACGCAAAGGCTGCTAAGAGCTTCTTGCAGTACGTCTTGTCTTCAGCATGCCCAACAAGCGCACCAACACTTGGCTTCGCAACTATCACAGGTTCACTTTTGGATCTTGATAACAAGATGTTGGCATCACTTAAGGCTTAATCCCCTTAACTAGTAATAGAAAGACCCGGTCTCTTGAGGGAGAGGCCGGGTCTTTTACTTTTCGGTTCAAACTTTAATGTGCGGGGCGCGCCTGGCAGGAATCGAACCTGCGACAACCCGCTTAGAAGGCGGGTGCTCTATCCGACTGAGCTACAGGCGCATGTGAAGCTTGATGGTGCTTCTTACTGGGCTAAGTCTACCGACTCGGTTCGATTCAACGAGCGCAGCCAATAGACTCTCGCACTATGGCTGAGTTCATTTACACGATGAAAAAGGCGCGTAAAGCGCATGGTGACAAGGTAATTCTCGACGATGTAACGCTGGCTTTTTATCCCGGCGCAAAGATCGGCGTAGTTGGACCTAACGGTGCGGGTAAGTCGACCGTGCTTCAAATCATGGCGGGACTTCAGCAGCCTTCTAATGGCGAAGCATTCCTCTCTCCGGGCTATTCAGTGGGCATCTTGATGCAGGAGCCAAAGCTCGATGAAGATAAGTCGGTCTTGGAGAACGTGCAAGAAGGCGTTGCTGAAACGATGGCGCTGATGGCACGCTTCAATCAAATTTCAGAAGAGATGGCCAGCCCCGACGCGGATTACGACACTCTCCTTGCAGAGATGGGCACGTTGCAAGAACAACTCGATCATCGCAATGCGTGGGACCTGGATTCACAGTTAGAGCAAGCCATGGACGCACTGCGTTGCCCACCTGGCGATGCGGATGTGAAGGTTCTCTCTGGTGGTGAACGTCGTCGCGTTGCGTTGTGCAAGCTTCTCTTGCAACAACCAGATTTACTTCTCCTGGATGAGCCAACTAACCACTTGGACGCGGAGTCAGTCTTGTGGCTTGAGCAACACCTCTCGAAGTATCCCGGCACCGTTGTTGCTATTACCCACGATCGTTACTTCTTGGACAACGTCGCTGAATGGATCTTGGAACTCGACCGCGGTCGCGCCTATCCATATGAAGGCAATTACTCGACCTATCTCGACACCAAGGCCACGCGTCTAAAGATTGAAGGCCAGAAGGATGCAAAGCGCGCGAAGCGCCTTGCCGAAGAGCTTGAATGGGTTCGGATGAACTCCAAGGGTCGTCAGACCAAGTCAAAGGCCCGTCTTGCACGTTACGAAGAGATGGCGGCCGAGGCCGACAAGATGCGGAAGTTGGACTTTGAAGAAATTCAGATTCCGATGGGTCCACGACTAGGAAATGTTGTTGTTGAAGTCGAACACTTGAAGAAGGGCTTCGGCGAGCGTTTGTTAATCGACGATCTCTCCTTCACATTGCCTCGTAACGGCATCGTGGGAGTGATTGGACCGAACGGTGCGGGTAAGACCACCTTGTTCAAAACCATTCTTGGCATGGAACAACCAGATAGCGGCTCTGTGAAAATCGGTGAAACCGTGAAGGTCTCATACGTTGATCAGTCGCGTGGCGGAATCGACCCGAAGAAGACGCTGTGGGAAGTTGTTTCCGATGGTCTTGATTTCATGAAGGTCGGAAATGTCGAAATGCCTTCGCGCGCTTATGTATCTGCCTTTGGTTTCAAGGGTCCAGATCAACAAAAGCCGGCGGGCGTACTTTCCGGTGGCGAGCGCAACCGCTTGAACCTAGCGCTGACGCTCAAGATGGGCGGCAACTTGCTGCTTCTGGATGAGCCAACAAACGACTTGGACGTTGAAACGCTCGGCTCACTGGAAAACGCGTTACTCGAATTCCCTGGCTGCGCCGTTGTGATCTCGCACGATCGCTGGTTCTTGGACCGCATCGCTACCCATATCCTGGCCTATGAAGGCGATTCACAGTGGTTCTGGTTTGAAGGAAACTTCGAATCGTACGAAGAGAACAAGATCGCACGTTTGGGTGCGGACGCAGCCCGTCCACATCGCGTGACCTATCGAAAGCTGACGCGCTAATGCTTCATACCGTCAAGGTGCACGTGCGTTGGGATGACCAGGATGCTTACGGTCACGTGAATAACGCAAAATATTTGACCTATATGCAGGAGGCGCGCGTCGCGCTTTTTTGGGTTGGACCCAAAGAAAAGGGTCAAGTCGAGAAGTTCACCGATGTTGTTGTGGCGCACGCCGAAGTCGATTACTTGCTCCCCATCTTCAACGGCGGCTTTGATATCGATGTAAAAATCTGGGTCTCCAAGATTGGCAATTCGTCCTTTGAAACGTCCTACGAACTCTTGAGCGACAAGGGTTTGCATGCGCGCGGCAAGACGGTGCAAGTAATGATTGATCTAGACACGATGAAGGCACGCAGAATTTCAGAAGCGGAAAAGGCGATGCTCGAAGAGTACGTGGCCTAACAATGACTACAACCGCGATTAAAAAGCGTTTTGTTCACCCGGCCTGGATTGCCATGGTGATTACCTTCATGACTTTGATTGCAACCGCCGGATTTCGTTCTGCGCCATCTGTCTTGATTGTCCCGTTGCAAAATGCGTTTGGCTGGCGCCGTGACACTATTTCTGCGGCGGTCAGCGTCAATGTTCTGCTCTTTGGTTTGACGGCGCCTTTTGCCGCAGCCTTGATGGAGCGATTTGGCATTCGTCGAGTCGTGATGGCTGCGCTGACAACCGTGGGAGCAGGCGCACTCGGAACAATCTGGATGACCAAGCCATGGCACTTAATCGCGCTTTGGGGCGTAATCGTCGGAGTCGGGTCGGGATCGATGGCGCTGGTATTTGCCGCGTCGGTTGCAAATCGCTGGTTCATCAAACGTAAGGGAATTGTGGTGGGTGCGCTGACGGCAGCGACGGCGACAGGCCAGCTCATTTTTCTTCCCACCTTGACCCAGCTTGCGTTACATCACGGCTGGAAAACAGTCTCAATCACCGTCGCGTGTGGTGCCTTTGTGATGGTGCCGCTGGTCTTTATTTTCTTGAAGGAACGACCATCCGCTGCGGGAGTTACTCCATATGGCGCGGATGAAGAATGGCAAGAGCCACCAATTATTAATCGCAACGCAGGTCGCGAGGCGATCAACGCTTTGAAGCAAGGCGCGAAGCATCGTGACTTTTGGTACTTGATTGGCTCGTTCTTTGTCTGTGGGTTATCGACCAGTGGATTGATTGGCACGCACTTTATTCCGGCGGCGCACGACCATGGCCTGTCACAAGTGACGGCCGCCAGCTTGTTGGCGTTGATTGGCGTCTTTGATGTAATCGGCACGATTTTTTCTGGTTGGTTAACCGACCGAATCGATCCACGGAAGCTGCTTTTCTTTTACTACTTCCTTCGCGGGCTCTCGCTCTTCTTGTTGCCGTCCATTCTCTTCTCGTCGATTCATGCCTCGACCCTGATCTTTGTCGTTTTCTATGGTCTAGATTGGGTCGCGACCGTTCCACCCACGGTTGTTCTCTGCCGTCGAGTGCTGGGACCGGAACGCGGAACCGTGGTTTATGGCTGGGTATTCGCGGCGCACCAAATCGGCGGATCAATCGCGGCGTATGGCGCCGCAGTATTGCGGGTGCAATTCGGTAATTACGCATCTGCCTTTTACATCAGCGGCATTCTCTGCCTGATTACCTCGTACTTTGTTCTTCAAATTGGCGATTCTTTCTCATGGAAGAAGCAAGCGGTTTATGCCTGAAGCAACGCACTACGAACGAATGGGCGGGGAAGCAACCTTTCGCGAAATTGCCCACAAGTTTTATGAAGGCGTGGCCAAGAATCCAATTTTGAGCGCGATGTATCCCGCAAAAGATATGGCGGGCGCGGAGGAGCGGTTGCGGTTATTCCTCGAGCAGTATTGGGGAGGGCCGACGACGTATTCGGACACCCGCGGACATCCCCGGTTGCGAATGCGCCATGCTGGGTTTCATATCGATTCAGCTGCGCATGATGCCTGGTTGCAGTGCATGCACGCGGCGATTATTGATTTAAATATGGATGAAGATCTCAAAGAAGAGTTGTGGACGTACTTTCAATACGCCGCGCACTCGATGATTAATCAGCCTTCGGGAGAACCTTCGATTGGCGAATCGATTTAGTTGTGCTTGGGATGGGAATGATTTCCCAGCTTTAGGATTTCGCCGTTACGTAGATACCAGAGCGTGCCGTCGCCGCGGCGGACGGTGGTAATGCGCAGTCCAACGGATTCGACTATTCCCTGAATTTCTAGAACTTCTACCTCGTCGCCGACGCCGAATTGATCTTCGATCAACATAAAGATTCCGGCCAGGACGTCGCGGACGATTGTTTGTGCGCCGAGGCCTAGGGCTACTCCGATGACGCCGGCGGAGGCGACTAGTGGGCCAAGGTTGAGGCCAAATTCGCTGAGCACCATCGTGGACGCAATCAGCCAGATGATGGCGTTTGACGCTGATTTAAGAACGGAGCCCGCGGTCTTTGCGCGCTCGCGTTGGCGGCCAACCGCGCGCTTTGGGCCCGGGACAAAGTCGGCCTCGGCTATCCGATTCATCGCGCGAGTGATCGCGCGACCGGCCAGCTTTTGCACAATTAAAGCGATGGCGATGATGGCCAGAATGTGGAGGGGTGCGCCGGCGAACCATGTCCAGGCTTGCTTCAAAAATGTCTGCTTCATGATGACCGCGACTTTACCGAAACTCAGCTTTTTGATACCGAAAATTCACGCAGAAATGGCGACATTTCGGGGGAGTTAGGTGCAAGATTTACCAATCAGCTCGAGCCACGAGCTGGCACGCAGTACTTGAGGAGTTAGTTCGGTGAGCCAAACCTTGGTCCTGAACGCCACCTATGAGCCACTAGGTGTCGTCGCAGAAAGACGAGCTTTGATACTCGTCTTAAATCAGCGCGCAACCATGGTCGAATCTTCTGGCGAGGTTTTGCATTACAGCGGCGGTGAAGTCTTCCTGCCCTCGGTCGTGAAGCTCAATAAATTTATTCGTATTCCGTATCGTCACTCGGTGCCACTATCTCGCCGTGCGCTCTTTGCTCGCGATCATGGTCGATGCGTCTACTGCGGTGCTACCGCGGCTTCGATTGATCACGTCATTCCGCGTAGTCGTGGCGGCGAACATTCATGGGAGAACGTCGTATCCGCGTGCCACAAATGCAATCACCAAAAGGCGGATAAGACCTTGAAAGAGATTGGCTGGAGGTTACGGACAATTCCACGCGAGCCAGTTGGCGCCGCTTGGAGAATTCTGGGAACCGGTCGACCAGATTCGCGTTGGCTGACTTACCTCGAGCCGTATGGTGTGGAGCCCCTCACATCGACGGCCGCTAGCGCGTAATGCACCTTTACTAAAATTAGTTAGACTCCAACCATGTTCACATCATTAATTGCATTGGCCGCTCAACAAGAAGACGGCTCACAGCCAGGTGCGCCAATCACCGTGATGCACGCGATTCTTCTCTACGTCGGAGCACCTATCGCGTTGTTCGTGGGCATTTCTGCCCTGGTCCTCTTGGCGACAACATCACGCAAGAAGAGCAGCGGTTCACTTACTCATATCGAGTAGAAGTTACGCCGCTTAAGCGTCCTTAGCCTGAGCTCGTAGCGCGCGCAGCAAAGCATCGCGATTTTCAGCGATAGCGCGAACCAAACCGGCCGGTGCGCTCTTTCCCTCATTCGCCAACCACGCATCGGTCTTATCGACTGTGCTCTGTTCGGTGATGTACAGCGGATACATCGACTCCGCAAAGCTGCTGCCGATTTCGAAGGACTTTTTCGACCAGATCTCGGCTACATCGGCGAAGTACGCGTCTACGAATGGGCGAAGTAATTCGCGCTGGGATGGACGTTGGAATCCAACTATTGCGCTCTGGCGGACGGTGTTGGTCAGATCGTCGTGCGCGATGGAGTCATAGGTCTTCTTCTTTTGGTCCGCGTCGCGCATCGAAGCGATGGCACGGGCGTGAAGGTATTGACCAGAGAAAGTGTTATCACGCTCTTTCTCGGCGTCGATATCCGCGCGCGAAATCGCACCGAGTTCGGCCAAACCATGAACGAAGATCCACCGAAGTTCTGAATCGACGACAAGTCCTGGAATCGCACCGTCAAGCATTGCGCGCAATTGCTTGGCTTGGCCTTCGGTAGTTGCCATGTTTGCAAATGCGCGAGCGAAGGTGAGTTGATGGTCGCTACCGGGTTGTGCATCAGACATGAATTGGTAGAGATTGCTGGCGACCTTTTCGCGCAAGGCATCGCGATGCGATGGATGCGCATACACATCGACCGCCGTGCCAATTTGGCCACAGATGGTCGACACGGTGGTGATGTCGCGTTCTAAACCGAGTGCAGGGAAAGCGGCGGTGATGAAGTCCGACGCCGCCAATTCCGCATCACGCGTCATGTCCCAGAGCGCGGACCAACACAAGGCGCGCGCGAGTGGATCCTTCACGGTTCCGAGATGTTCTTTCAACGTCTCTACCGATCGATGGTCGAATCGAATCTTTGCGTATGTGATGTCACGGTCGTTCAACAACAAGACGTCCGCGACCTTCTCGCCCTTCAGCGCATCCACGGTTGTTAATTTTGACGTCGCGTCGATGTCGATCGAACGACGCAGGACTAGTTCGCCATTGACGGTGTCATACAAACCGACCGCCATGCGATGCGGGCGAATCTCGGTTGATCCTGCTGGAATGTGCGGAGCTTCTTGCGCAATCGAAACAGAGACGTATGTGCCGTCTGCTTCCTCGATGACCGGACGCAAGGTATTCACGCCAGCGGTCTGGAACCAGGTATGGACCCAATCCTTCAAATCGCGTCCGCTGGTTACTTCAACTTCTACGAGCAGATCGTGAAGAGTCGTGTTCTTCCACGCGTGCTTGTCGAAGTAATTCTTGAGGCCCTTGATGAAGTTCTCGCGACCCACGTAAGCAATCATTTGCTGCAATACAGAAGCGCCCTTGGCATAGCTAATGCCGTCGAAGTTCGCGTTCACGGCCTCGATATCGACCATGTCGGTGATGATGGGATGTGTGGTGACGAGCTGATCCTGGCGGTATGCCCAGTTCTTACGCTCGACGTTAAAGCCGGTCCATGAGTTGGTAAAGCGCGTTCCCTCGGCCAGCGCCAAATACGACGACCATTCAGCGAAAGATTCGTTGAGCCACAAGTCATCCCACCATTGCATGGTGACCATGTTGCCGAACCACATGTGCGCCATCTCGTGCAGAATCACGTTCGCGCGTGCGCTGTACAGACGCTCGGTCACCTTGCTTCTAAATACGAGCAGCTCTTCCTTGAAAGTGACCGCACCAGAGTTCTCCATGGCGCCCCAGTTGAAGTCCACGACCGCAATTTGGTCGTACTTCTCAAATGGGTAGGCAAGGCCGAAGGTCTTCTCGAAGTATTCAAAGCCTTGCTTGGTCAGATGGAAAATATCTTCTTGATCGACCTTGTCCGCCAATGATTTACGACAGTAAATGCCGAGCGGCACGGTCTTGCTTCCCTTGTATTCATCGTGAACATGGAAGTACGGACCAGCGATCAAACACATGATGTAGGTCGCGATGCGTGGGGTAGGCGCGAAGTTCCATGTACGGGCGCCGTTTGATTCTTCGGACTTGGATACGACCGGGCCGTTGGAAATCGCTTCCCAATGCGCAGGCACGATTGCGGTCAGCGTGTAGGTGGCCTTCAGACTAGGTTGATCAAAGCAAGGAAACATCTTGCGCGTGTATGCGGTCTCGCCTTGTGAGTAGACGTAGACCTCGTTATCGGCTGGGTCGATCGATAGTTGCAAGCCTTCGCCGGTATCCGAGAAGGTATTTTCGATTTCAATGACTAATTCGTTCTCGACCGCGAGATTCTTGAGATAGATGGTCTCGCCATCAAAGTTTGAGGTATCGACCGGTGAACCGTTCAGGGTCGCAGAAATGACTTTATGTCCGACCGCATCGATGAAGGTGTCATAGCCAGGCTTGTTGCAGGAGAAGTGCGCGGTGGTCTTCGCGATGAAGTGCTTGTTGCCGTGCGTCAGGTCGAGTGTTACGTCATAGCTCGATACTGCGAGATGGTCGGCACGTTCTTTGGCTTCGGATCGAGAGATGTTTACGCCTGGCACGGTTGCTCCTCGTGGAATACTGGTTGCTTAAGATTGCTGGGATTCAGCGCTACAAGAGAGCTATTTAAGCAGAAATCGGGGGAGATGCCTTGGCGAACGAAGCAACGTACTCCAACCCCAACTTCAGCTCGACTGTGCAGCGGCCCACCAATCGCTCCTTCAAGTTGCGGGGAACGCGAATCACCGAGGCGCAGCAGAACGCAATAGATAAGTACTGGCCGGAGTACGGCATAAATGCCGAAACATTTATCAACCCCCGCGAGCTTTTCCCCAGCGTAGAGCGAATCGTGATGGAGATCGGTACTGGCATGGGTGAAGCAACCGCCACCATGGCGGCGGCGGATCGGCGGACCGGATTTTTGGCGGTGGAATTACATCGACCTGGCATCGGCGCGCTTTTGATTCGAATGAGCGAGATGAATATTCGCAACATCCGGATCGTCGAGGAAGACGCTCGAGTGTTGATGCGCGAATTTATGCCGGCTGAATCGGTCGATGCGGTGCACCTGTATTTTCCTGACCCATGGCCGAAGACCAAACACCACAAGCGCCGGATTGTTCAATCGGCATTCGTCGATGAGGTTGCAAAGGTGATCAAGCCTGGCGGTTATATCCATATCGCCACCGACTGGGAGCCATACGCGGAATGGATCAAAGAGTTATTCGACGCCAGTCCGGTATTTACGGGTGGGGCGGTTGTAAAACCAGATTATCGACCGCTTACTAAATTTGAGGATCAAGGTTTGCGCAAAGGACATGTCGTCAACGACATGATTTACAAGCGCGCTATGGATTGTTAGATCGAACCCTTGGTTTCGTAGTTGCCGATCATTCCGATTCGGCGCACGTGGCGCTCATCGTTGGAGAATGGCTCGGCGATAAAGGCGTCAACGATTTGAAGGCAGACTTCGGGACTATGCATCCGGCCACCGATAGCTACGACATTTGCGTTGTTATGTTGGCGGGCTAACTTCGCGGTTTCGATGCTCCACGCCAATGCGGCGCGGACACCCTTCACTTTGTTAGCGGCGATTTGTTCGCCATTGCCAGATCCACCGAGAACGATGCCGAGCGAGCCGGGTTCGGCTACGACAGCTTCGGCGGCAGGAATGCAAAAGACTGGATAGTCATCGAGCGGATCCACTGTGAATGGGCCATGGTCCTGCACCGTGTGACCGTTGGACTCGAGATGCTTGATGATCTCGTTCTTGAAATCAAGGCCGGCATGGTCGCTGCCGATATGGATTTTCATAGACCAATACTCTCACAAAGAAAAACGCCGCCAGATTTCTCTGACGGCGTTTCCCCCTCTAGGAAGGAACAAGCAGGTACTACGTGTGTTGCTGTGTTGGTATAGCAGTCCCGACTATGCCTTTGATGTGTGATACGCGGAGGTCTTTGCGGTTGGTGCAGGTGTTGCGCCAAGAGCTGGACGTGTTGGACGTACGTTGTTTACCTCGTTTGTATCGCGCTTGCTGACGAGTGCCTTCAGCGATGTTGCCTGTGCTGAAGTCAATGTGCCAGCGGTTACTTGAGCATCAATCTGCGCGTTGTCATAGTTGACGAGCGCGGTGATCAAGTCGGCTGGATTCTTGCCAGCAGCTGTTGCGAGCTGCGCCAAGGACTTACCGGCTTGCAGGGAAGTTTGTAGTGATGCTGATGTTGTGCCCAAGAATGAAGTGATCACTGATTGACGTGCAGCAGTATTCATTCCAAAGCCACCCATTCCACCGCGACCAAAGCCGCCGCCGAATCCACCAGGTCCACCGTTGCGACCAGGGAAGCCACCTTGCGCAGGTGCGCCGTTGATGGTGTTGGTGTCAGAGTGAGGCAACTTTGCACCAGCTGGAGGTGTTGGCTTTGCGGCCTTCACTGCAGCGGTGATTGCATCTGATTGTGCTTGTGTGATTGTTCCCGCGGTTACAAGCTTTGCGAGAACGGTTGCGAGTTCTGCATCAGGATTTGGACGCTGTCCATTTCCGAAACCGGGAGTTGCTGGGATCGTTGTTCCTGCAGCATGTGCTGATGCAACGGTGCCCAAGGAAAGTGCGCCAGCCAAAACGACGGCTGCTACTCGGTTGTGCTTCTTCATATTTCTCCTCTGTGGTTCACGCCCTCGACGGGAACCTTTGGTACTGCCGCCAGATGCCCTCACATCCGGATAGCTGTAATTAACTCTGTAATGCTGAGGAGGGTAGCGATTTAACCTGAAAACACCCTGAGAGTATTTGCGAACCGTACGCGTGTAGTTGGCGTCAGTGTGGCCATTTTGACCCAGGAATGGAAGAGCTGGCGCCCTTGTGTATCTAGACGGTGAGGTGAAGGCTCGACGCAATTGTCTACGGTCCGTAGATGCCATGAACCATAAGCACCCCTGATTGGGGGCACTATGAAGCTCGGAGCCCAATTCTTTTTACAACAATTTCACTCAGTTACAACAGCGAAAAAAGTAGTTGCTTCTGCTTTGGTGTGTATTAGTTTCATGGTGATGCCGACATCTGTTGCGAGCGCCTCGGGTCGTTTATTAGCTGCGCCAATTAATACCGTTCTCAATGGAACTGGCGCGCCCGCTTCAACGTTGGGAGCGAATGGCGATTTCTACATCGATAAAAAATCGTTCAATATTTATGGACCCAAGGCGAATGGTCGCTGGCCATTGCCGGTTTCTTTGAAAGGACCGGTCGGCACGATGGGTCCCATCGGTCTCTCTGGAAAAGTTGTTACAGCGTCCGGCGGAGTTGTCACTGGCGAACGCGGTGCGACTGGACCAAAGGGTGAAACTGGAACAGCAGGGCCTGCTGGATTAAATGGAACCAATGGATCAAACGGAGCGACCGGATTAACCGGCGCGAGTGGACCCGCGGGCGCGAACGGATCATCGGGTGGCGGTTCCGCAGGACCTGCAGGTCCTGCAGGTTCAAATGGTGCAGCGGGAGCCCAAGGTCAACAGGGGTTGGTCGGTGCAACTGGTGCGACTGGAGCAACCGGAGCAAGTGGTAGCTCGAGTATCCAAGTTGATAATTTGGCTGCAGCTGGAGGTGGCACATGGACCATTTCAAGTTCATCGCCCGCAAAATCCGCAAGCGCGGCTTTTGGAAATTTGGCTATTAACTCAAGCTACGCCTTCACGATTTATTTAACGGATCGCTTGACTGGCTTGATTGATAACACAGCTGCGAGCAGCGCCGAAGTGACTGGAGATGTCTCAGACACTGTGCAATTTAATGCGCAATATTCGTATGCAAAGGTGTCATCACCGAGCTATTCGAATGTATTCACAATCTCTGAAGTTATAACCGGAACCGTCGTCACGGGGGCAACCCCTGCAACCAATCTGACGGTTGCATTTATCGACGGAACTGGCTGGTCAGGCTTTAATGCAAATGTGCTTTCGGGTCGGGCATATATTCAACAAGTGGGCTCAGTCTCATAAAAGCTTGGCCTGAAGAGATATAAAGAATGGAATGCATCCAGTGAATCTGGAGCGGGTGACCGGGATCGAACCGGCATGGCCAGCTTGGAAGGCTGGGGCTCTACCATTGAGCTACACCCGCAAGTTCTCCGTTTGGGGAGTTTCCTGCGTCTGTGGGTCGTGCGGGGCCTAGATTATCGGGTCGGTAAGCAGAAGGGAATTTAACCTCTACAATTCTCACTTACGCCTTCGGGGCGTAGCGTAGTGGCTAGCGCGCCTGCTTTGGGAGCAGGAGACCGGGAGTTCGAATCTCCCCGCCCCGACCAGTAACACGAGTTAGTAAAAATCCTCTCGATTCTTTGCCTCAAAGGAGCCCCGTGAAAAGCGCCGTCGAAAACCTCTCACCAACTCGAGTCAAGCTTTCGATCGAAGTTCCTTTTGAAGAGCTCGCACCTTTTATTGATGGTGCATACAAGTCACTTGCAGAGCAGATCAACATCCCAGGTTTCCGCAAGGGCAAAGTTCCCAACGTCATGATCGACCAACGCGTCGGACGCCGTGCCGTGTTGAACGAGGCGGTCAATGATGGCCTCAATACATTTATGTCGAACGCGCTTCGCGAGAACAAGATTTCCATTATCGGCCGTCCAGAAATCAACGCGATTGATTACGACGAGAAGAAGCCCTTGACCTTCACCGCTGAAGTCGACATCCGTCCAAACCTCACCTTGCCTAACTTCTCTGATATGACCATCACCGTTGATGACGTTGTGGTCTCAGACGACGAAGTCGCAGAACAAGTAGACGCCTTGCGCGCTCGCTTTGGAACCCTCAGCACCGTGGAGAAGGCCGTTGAAAACGGAGACTTCGTCACCATCGATTTAGTTGCAACCATTAACGGCAAGGAAGTCGAGGGCGGCGTCGCCTCTGACATCTCCTACGAAGTCGGCACCAACCGCATGGTGGATGGCTTGGACGAGGCGCTCGCAGGTTTGTCCGCTGGCGAATCAAAGAAGTTTGAAACCAAGCTCGTTGGCCAGAAGGATGACGAGAAGGGCGAGGTCGATGTCACTGTTAAGGCGGTCAAGCATCGTGATCTACCAGAACTCAACGATGACTTCGCAAAGCTCGCATCAGAATTCGACACCCTCGCGGAACTTCGCGCCGATGTCGCTACTCGCCTCGAGCGCGTGAAGCATTTGGAACAAGGAGCGCATGCGCGCGACTTGTTAGTCGAGAAGTTGATTGCTGACATCACGATTCCATTGCCAGAGCGCATTATTGAAGAAGAAGTGAACGCGCACCTTGAAGGCGAAGGTCGCTTGGAAGACGCGGTTCACCGTGCCGAAGTTACCGAGCAGACAACCAAGCAACTCACTCAAGAAATCTTGTTCGACAATATTGTTGACGCCGAGAACGTATCGGTGAACGAGACCGAATTGACCGAGTATCTGGTTCGCGCATCTGCCCGTTATGGAATGACTCCTGATCAATTCATCAAGGAAGTTTCCGAAGCCGGACAGATCAGCACCATGGTTGCTGAAGTTGCTCGCGCAAAGGCGTTGGCCGGAGTTCTCTCGCGCGTGAAGGTCGTGACCAAGTCAGGCAAGCCGGTCGACCTTGAAGCACTGGCTCCAAAGCCAGTCGCTGCTGACGCCGAATAAGCGCCAATCTCCCGAATTCACTTGGATTCGCTGAATCCTGTCGAATTCACTCTAGGCGAACACCCACGCCCCCTTTATCTCGCTTTTCGCCAATATTGCGGAAGCATTTCGCGCTAAAGATTGTTACTGTCTCTAGTAGTGCAGAACGCGAATTCATGCAGCAAACGAATTAAGGGAGCAATAGTGGAACTCGTAACACCACAGATGGCCGATGGGGCAGCGCCGCTCGGCGGATCCATGAGCGATCAGGTCTATCAGCGCCTGCTCAAGGAACGCATCATTTTCATGGTCGGCGAAGTACGCGACGAGATGGCGAATGCAATCGCCGCACAGATGTTGCTCTTGGCTGCAGAAGATTCAGAGAAGGACATCTACCTCTACATCAACTCGCCTGGTGGATCTGTCACCGCGGGTATGGCGATTTATGACACCATGCAATACATCAAGAACGATGTTGCAACCGTTGCGATGGGTATCGCGGCATCAATGGGTCAGTTCTTGTTGACCGCTGGCGCACCTGGCAAGCGATATGCGATGCCAAACGCGCGTATCTTGATGCACCAACCTTTGGGTGGCGTCGGTGGTACCGCGACCGAAATTCGCATCCAAGCCGAGCAAACCGCAGCAGTGAAGCGCACCATGGCTGAACTCATTGCGAAGCACTCTGGTCAAACCTTTGAACAAATCACAACTGACTCAGATCGTGACCGTTGGTTCGATGCAGACGAAGCCGCTAAATACGGCCTGCTCGATCATGTTGTTCGCTCTGCATCACAAGTAACCGGAGGCGGTGGAACGCGTGAATAACCCAATGATCACCCCTGACAACCTTCCAACCATTAACGAGATCTCTTCTCGTTACGTCTTGCCGACCATCGAGGAGAAGACCTCGTACGGTTACAAGCGACTCGATCCATACACAAAGCTCTTCGAAGAGCGCATTATTTTCTTGGGTCAGCCGATTGATGACACCGTCGCGAACGACGTCATGGCACAACTCTTGACGCTCGAATCGATGGATCCAGATCGCGACATCATGATGTACATCAACTCACCAGGTGGATCATTCACCGCGTTGACCGCGATCTATGACACGATGCAATTCGTTCGCCCAGACATTATGACCGTCTGCTTAGGACAAGCAGCCTCGGTTGCCGCCGTTCTCCTTGCTGGTGGAACAAAGGGCAAGCGCATGGCGCTAGAGCATGCACGTATTTTGATTGACCAGCCATCAGCCGGTGGTTCATACGGTCAGGCATCGGATATCGAAATCCAAGCCCGCGAAATGATGCGCATCCGCGAAATGCTCGAAGAGCTTCTCGCCAAGCACACCAATCGTCCGGTTGCAGAAATTGGCGCCGATATCGAGCGCGACAAGATTTTGACCGCAAAGGATGCCGTTGAATACGGAATCATCGATCAAGTCTTGGCCAGCCGTAAGGCCTCCAAGTAATTTAATTACGCCGAGGTAATTTAAAAGTAATAATTTCAGGAACCCTGTTCGTCTATAAGCGAACAGGGTTCCTGCATTTTTAGGCGAAATCACCGTACCTAAGGCGAGGCCAGGTCCTACCCTTTATCCATGACCACGAGAATTGGCGAAACCGGCGACCTGCTGAAGTGTTCCTTCTGCGGCAAGACGCAGAAGCAAGTCAAGAAGTTAATCGCCGGCCCTGGCGTTTACATCTGCGATGAATGTATTGATCTCTGTAACGAAATCATCATCGAGGAACTTCAAGAACCGAGCGCGCTTGGTCTAGAAGAACTTCCTAAGCCGCAAGAGATTTACGACTTCCTCGATCAATATGTGATCGGACAAGATCGTGCGAAGAAGTCTCTGTCAGTCGCGGTCTATAACCATTACAAGCGCGTTCAATCCGGCGACTCAAAGCGCGAAGACGCGGTAGAACTGTCAAAGTCCAACATACTTATTCTTGGCCCAACCGGTTGCGGAAAGACGCTATTGGCTCAGACGCTCGCTCGGATGCTCAACGTGCCATTCGCAATCGCTGATGCAACTGCTTTGACCGAAGCCGGATATGTCGGCGAAGACGTTGAGAACATTTTGCTCAAGCTGATTCAAGCCGCCGACTTCGATGTAAAGAAGGCCGAGACTGGAATTATCTACATCGATGAAATCGATAAGGTCGCGCGCAAGAGCGAGAACCCATCGATTACTCGCGACGTCTCGGGTGAAGGCGTGCAGCAAGCGCTGTTGAAGATTCTCGAAGGAACCACAGCTTCGGTACCGCCACAAGGTGGACGTAAGCATCCTCATCAGGAATTCTTGCAAATCGACACCACCAACATCCTCTTCATCGTTGGCGGCGCCTTTGCTGGACTCGAAAAAATTATTGAAGGACGTAAGGGCAAGGCGGGCGTTGGCTTTAACGCGACCCTGCAATCTGTCTCCAGTGAAGTAAAGCTCGATCTCTTCGGCGATGTTATGCCAGAAGATTTGTTGAAGTTCGGAATGATTCCGGAATTCATCGGTCGCTTGCCAATCTTGACCAGCGTTGAGAACCTCGATCGTGCGGCCTTGATGCAAATCTTGACCGAGCCAAAGAACGCATTGGTTAAGCAGTATCACCGCCTCTTCGAACTCGACGGCGTGGAATTTGAAATTTCACAAGAGGCACTCGAACTCGTTGCGGACCTTGCGATCAAGCGCGGAACGGGAGCCCGTGGTTTGCGCGCAATCATGGAAGAGACACTGCTTGGTGTTATGTATGAAATTCCTTCCAAGCCTGAAATCGAAAAAGTTATCGTTACTCCAGAAGCGGTGCGCAAAGAGGCTGCTCCTACTTATGTGACTCGCCCTGCTGGCGGACCAAAGCGTTCGTCGCGTGCAGAAAAGGCCGAGAAGGGCGAAAAGGCTGAAAAAGCGAGCGACGAGAAGAGCGCGTAACCTCATCTAGACTTACCCGCTATGAGCGACCAACCTTCGATTAACCTCGCCGCGTCATTTACGCCGGCGGATATCGAAGCGCCGCTCTATCAAAAATGGTTAGCCGCCGGTTACTTTCGTGCCGACGCGCATTCATCAAAGCCTCCTTTCACAATAGTTATTCCACCGCCTAACGTCACCGGCAGTTTGCATATCGGGCACGCGCTCGATCACACCTTGCAAGATATTTTGATTCGCATGAAGCGCATGAAGGGCTTCGAGGCGTTGTGGTTACCGGGCATGGATCACGCCGGTATCGCCACCCAAAACGTGGTCGAGAAGCAACTTGCCGCGCAAGGAATGTCGCGCCATGACTTGGGTCGCGAAGCGTTCGTCGCAAAGGTCTGGGAGTGGAAGGCCGAATCTGGCGGCGCAATCCTCGATCAGATGAAGCGCCTCGGCGATAGCGTTGATTGGTCACGCGAACGCTTCACCATGGATGAAGGACTCTCGAAGTCTGTTCTAGAAATTTTCAAGCGTCTCTACGATGCTGGATTGATTTACCGGGCCGAGCGCATCATCAACTGGTGCCCACGTTGTTTGACGGCGTTGTCGGATATCGAAGTAGAGCACAGCGACGATGCTGGTGAGTTTGTCCAAGTTCGCTATGGCGATGATGACGTTTCCATCACCGTGGCGACCACTCGTGCTGAAACCATGATGGGCGATGGCGCGGTCGCGGTCCATCCTGACGATCCACGTTATGCGCATTTGATTGGCAAGAAGGTCTTATTGCCGCTGGTTAATCGTTACATCCCGATCATCGCCGATGAAATTGTGGATCCTGAATTCGGTACCGGCGCGGTTAAGGTGACCGGCGCGCATGACCCTAACGACTTTGTCATGGCTACTCGTCATGGAATCGAAATGCCGATCATCATGAACGAGCACGGCATCATGGCGAATTCTGGTACGAAGTTCGATGGCATGGATCGCTTCGAGGCTCGAAAGGCTGTGGTTGAAGAACTTCGCGCCCAAGGTCGCATCGTTGCGGAGAAGCGCCCATACGTTCACGCGGTCGGACACTGCCAACGTTGCGATACGACTGTGGAACCACGTTTATCTTTGCAATGGTTTGTGAAGGTTGCACCGCTTGCTAAGGCCGCCGGTGATGCGGTTCGCGACGGACGAGTAAAAATTGAACCAGCCGAAATGGCGCCACGTTATTTTGAGTGGATCGACAATATGCACGACTGGTGCATTTCACGCCAGCTCTGGTGGGGTCACCGTATTCCGGTGTATTACGGTCCGAATGACGAAATCGTTGTGTGCGGTCCGAATGACGTTCCACCTGCTGGATACACGCAGGATTCTGATGTGCTCGATACCTGGTTCTCTTCAGGCCTCTGGCCGTTCTCGACGTTAGGTTGGCCTGAAGCCACCGATGATGTGAAGAAGTTTTATCCAACCAGCGTGCTCGTGACCGGATACGACATTCTCTTCTTCTGGGTCGCGCGCATGATGTTGTTCGGTCTATTCGCAATGGATGGCGTTCCGCCGTTCCACACCATCGCGCTGCACGGTTTAGTCCGCGATCGCTTTGGCAAGAAAATGAGTAAGAGCCGCGGCAACACCGTGGACCCCATTGAATTCATGGATAAGTACGGTTCGGATGCGCTGCGCTTTACCTTGGCGCGCGGTGCAAATCCTGGCGCCGATCAAGCCTTGGCCGAAGAGTGGATTGGCGGCGCCCGTAACTTTGCCACCAAATTGTGGAACGCGACTCGCTTTGCGATGATGAACGGCGCGACCGTGGCAGGCGATCTTCCAAGCTTCGCTTCGCTCGGCGCGATTGATAAGTGGATTCTGACTCGACTCGACGAAACAATCGAAGAAGTCGATTCGTTGCTCGAGAAGTATGAGTTCGCGAAGGCGTGCGAACTTCTGTATCACTTTGCATGGGATGACTTCTGCGACTGGTATCTCGAACTTTCGAAGGCTTCACTCTCCGCCGGCGGCGCCGAAGCCGAAAGCACCAAGCGCGTACTCGGACACGTGCTCGATCAACTTCTTCGCTTGCTCCACCCATCGATGCCATTCATCACCGAAGAATTGTGGTGTTCGTTCACTGGAGGCGAGAGCCTGGTTATCGCCAACTGGCCAAAGGCTCATCCCGAGAATCGAAATAGCGAATCGGCTTCGGCGATTGCACAAATTCAGTCATTGATTACCGAGATACGTCGCTTCCGTAACGACCAGGGCATCAAGCCTTCGGCCAAGGTGTCGGCGCAATTCGTTGGCTTGGAAGCGGCAGGTCTCGCGGATTACGAAGCCGCGCTTCGTCACGTCTCGCGTTTGGAACCCCTTACTGGTGCACCTTCGGCCACGATCGAAGTTGGAAAGATCACGGTTGAATTCGATCTGACCGGAGCGGTCGATGTTGCGGCGGAACGTGCGCGCTTAACGAAAGACCTTGCCACGGCCGAGAAGGATCGCTCCACCGCAAAGGTGAAGTTAGAGAACGAGGGATTCATGGCGAAGGCGCCGATGGAAGTCGTGCAAGAAATTCGCGCCCGCCTTGCGCAGACGACCGCTGATATTGAGCGCATCACGGCGCAACTCGAATCACTTCCAAAGTAAGAGCATGACAACCCCCGACGACTTAGAAGTACTGGGCGTAGTAGAGGCGGCGTTGCTCAAGCGCTGGCCAGAGACCAAACTCGAACCTTCGCTCGATCGAATCTCCGCTTTAGTAGACGCACTTGGGTCGCCGCAACTTTCTTACCCCACGATTCACGTCACGGGCACGAATGGAAAAACTACGACATCACGGATGATCGATGTACTGCATCGCGAGCTGGGATATCGCACCGGTCGTTTCACCAGCCCCCACCTAGAAAGCATTCTTGAACGTATTGCGATTAACGGGAAGTCGATCCCGGCCGAGGGGTTCATCGCCGCCTATAACGACATCGCGCTCTATCTGGATTTGATTGATAGTCGACAGCCGCACCCAATCTCGTTCTTTGAAGCCATTACGGCCTTGGCCTTTGTGGCTTTCGCCGAGTTTCCGGTGGATCTAGGAATTATTGAAGTCGGCATGGGCGGTGAGTGGGATTCAACGAATGTTGTAGCGAGCCAAGTGTCGGTGATTACTCCAATTGGTTATGACCATATGGAATACCTCGGAAACACACTTGAAGAGATCGCTCGCACGAAGTCGGGCATCATCAAGCCCGAAACTCACGTCGTTCTTGCGGCCCAACCCGTAGAAGTCGCAAAGGTTTTGCTATCTAAGGTTGCCGAAGTCTCGGCGATTCCTTATCGCGAGGGCGTTGAGTTCGCAGTGAAGAAGCGAGCTATCGCCGTCGGCGGTCAATTCATTTCACTGCAAGGAATTTTTGGAGATTACGACGATATTTTCTTGCCGTTACATGGCGCGCATCAGGCGTCTAATGCCGCGCTCGCGCTGGCCGCCGCCGAAGCGTTTGCTGGCGTTAAATTGGACGAAGAAGTCGTGCGGACCGCGTTTACTAAAGTTGAATCTCCCGGGCGATTCGAGGTTGTCTACCGCGACCCAACCGTGATTATTGATGCGGCACACAATCCGCATGGCGCTCATTCATTTGCCGAGACCTTGCGCAACGAATTTGATTTTGAAAGCGTATTCGGAGTGGTCGCGATCTTGGGCGAGAAGGATGTCATTGGTGTTCTCAAGGAGCTCGAACCCGTCATCGATCGCTTGATTGTCACTCAGAATTCCTCGCCGCGCGCGTTACCGGTAGAAAAGTTATACGAGCTTGCGCTTCCCATCTTTGGCGCCGAACGAATTTTTAAGGAAGACAATCTCCGCACCGCAATCACATATGCGATGGAGCAGTGCACATTGGTCAACCAGGTCAGCGATGGAATTTCAGCGGTAACCATTTGTGGCTCGGTCGTAACCGCAGGCGAAGCGCGAAAGATAATTCGCGATATCAGCGGAATCGAAGAAGGGGAATAGAGCAGTGCGCGCATTAGGAAGCTCGGTTCTCGCAATGGAATTCTTGCTCACGTGCTTTGCGCTCTTGTTGGCGATGGATAACCATGGCGCGCTTGCGCTATCACTGGGCGGCTTGCTCGCTCTCTTGCTGTTGCTGAACGCGGGCTTAATGAAAAATGTGCGGGGATGGTATATCGGCACGGTTCTGCAGATCGCGTTAATCGCATACGGCTCGGTTGTGACTGCTATGTATTTCATGGGCGCCCTATTTGCGATGCTCTGGGGCTTTGCATATTTCGTTGGCAGGAAGGGCGAGGCAATCCGTGCGAAATTGCTTGCTGAAGGCCCGCCAAATAAAGGGAAAAATAGCTAAATTATCGGTTCGCGCTATCTCGCCTTAGACTACGCGGGTGAGCACATCAAACATTGAGCGCAGCCTGATCCTCGTAAAGCCCGACGGCGTACGTCGTTCGTTGGTGGGCGAGGTTATTCGCCGCATTGAGCAAAAGGGCTATCACGTTGTCGCGCTGAAAATGATGAACGCCGACCGCGCTTTGCTCGAACGTCATTACGCCGAGCACCAAGGTAAGCCCTTCTTCGAGCCACTCGTTGAATTCATGATGTCCGGCCCGATCGTTGCATTGGTGGCCGAGGGTAATCGCGTCATTGAGGGCTTCCGAAAGCTGGCTGGAACTACAGATCCAACCGTTGCAGAACCGGGAACAATTCGTGGTGATTTGGCCCGCGACCAAGGAACCAAGGTTGTCCAGAACATCGTTCACGGCTCGGATTCACCAGAATCTGCCGCCCGCGAAATTTCAATCTTTTTCCCGGAACTCTAACCAGCACGAGATTTGAGAAACTAGAAGTACCTTCCCCGTCCTATAAGTAGTAAGAGCTCGAAAGGTCACAGATGAGCAAGAAGCAACAGAACCGAATGTCGTTTATTGGTCGCGATATGGCGGTCGACTTAGGAACAGCCAACACCCTTGTGTATGTACGCGGTCGTGGCATCGTTCTTAACGAGCCGAGCGTTGTCGCGGTTAACCAAGACACTGGTGCAATTCTTGCGGTGGGCCTTGAGGCAAAGCAGATGATTGGTCGTACACCGGGCAACATCGTTGCAATCCGTCCGCTCAAGGATGGTGTTATCGCCGACTTCGATACCACTGAGCGCATGCTCCGCTACTTCATTCAGAAGGTGCACCGTCGTCGTTACTTGGCAAAGCCTCGTATTGTTGTCTGCGTTCCTTCAGGAATTACTGGCGTTGAACAGCGTGCAGTGAAGGATGCTGGCTACGCAGCTGGCGCACGTAAGGTCTACATCATCGAAGAGCCAATGGCTGCTGCTATTGGCGCTGGCCTACCAATTCACGAACCAACCGGAAACATGGTTGTCGATATTGGTGGCGGAACAACCGAGGTCGCTGTTATTTCGCTCGGTGGAATTGTTACTGCACTTTCGATTCGCGTCGGTGGCGATGAACTCGATCAAGCGATTATCGACTGGGTCAAGCGCGAATACTCGCTGCTTTTGGGCGAGCGCACCGCGGAGGAAATCAAGATGGCAATTGGATCGGCATATCCACTTCCGGATGAGCCAGATGCAGAAATTCGCGGTCGCGACCTTGCTACTGGACTTCCAAAAATCATCCGCGTCTCAGCCGAAGATATTCGCAAGGCACTTGAAGAGCCGGTCAACCAAATCGTTAACGCGGTGAAGAGCACGCTTGACAAGACTCCACCAGAGTTGGCCTCGGATCTCATGAACCGTGGAATTGTTCTCACTGGCGGCGGCGCATTGCTTCGCGGTTTGGACGAGCGTCTTCGTCGTGAAACCGGCATTCCTATTCATATCTCTGAGCGTCCACTCCAAGCGGTCGCCGAGGGCTCGGGCAAGTGCGTCGAAGAGTTCGAAGCGCTCGAGAAGGTTCTCATCTCAGAACCTCGCCGTTAATTAATTGTTCAGAACGATTTGATGTAAAGGAGTGCACTAGTGGCAGGTAGAGGAGGTAATCGTTCTCGCCTGCTACTGGTCATTCTTCTTGTTACCTCTCTTTTTCTTATTACGCTGGACCTTCGCGGCGTAAGCCTTACCAAGAGCTCACGCTCAGCAACCCAGTCTTTCTTGGCGCCGATTCAAAAGGGCGTCTCTTCACTTTTTTCTCCGGTCGGCAATTTCTTTAGCGACATCAAAAATTTCGGAAAGACCAAGGCAGAACTCGCCGCGACCAAGGCACAGAATGCCAAATTAGCGAACGAGTTGATTTTGAACGCAGATGTAAAAGGTGAACTCGCGAAATTGCGTGGCGCGCTCAATCTTGCCGGTCACGGTGGTTACAAGGTTGTCAGTGCACGAGTAATCGGGCACGGTTCTGCATCAACTTTCAGTCAGACAATCACAATTGATGCGGGAACCGCTGATGGGATTTCAACCGATATGACCGTGATGGGTTCGACCGGAATCGTTGGCGTTGTGAAGCAAACGACCGCGACTTCTTCCGTCGTGGAACTCATGTCAGATCCCAACTTCAAAATTGGCGTTCGCATCGCCGGAACACAGAGCGTGGGCGTTGTCCTTGGACAAGGCGATTCGCACTTCGTTCTTCAATTGCTCGACCCAGCCGGAACGATCAAGGTTGGCGACGCGCTGGTTTCGCTCGGTAGCGATGGAAACAAACCGTTCGTCGCGGGTGTTCCGGTTGGGCGGGTCTCTGCAGTAAATACCAATAGCGCTTCGCTGACACAGGAAGCGGATGTCATCGGCTTTGAGAATTTGAACGACTTGGGTGTGGTCACGGTCGTTGTTGCGCCACCCGCGCATGATCCGCGCGACGCGTTGGTACCGACTCCGGAACCGACGGTTACGGTATATGTCACCGCAACGGCTGCTCCTGGAACGCTTCCCGTAACTCCGACCGGACCTACTGTGACTCCAACACCCGAGCCCACGCCTTCGGCTGCTGGTACCAAGAAGAAGGCCACAAAGTGAGTCCGATTCGCGCCTTCGCGAGCGCGCTCTTTCTCTTCTTCATCTTCACCGTCCAAGAATCTGCGGTAGCCCGAATCAATTTTCCGATTGCTGGGTTCTCCTTTTATCTCGCGGTGCTTTTGGCGTTGATGGCGCTAGAAGAATCTTCAGGTTCAATCCTGCTTGGTTTTATTGGTGGCGTTATCTTGGATTTGGCACCATCGACGGGCTCACCATTTGGACAATGGGCTCTGATCTTGACCCTGGTCGGCTATGTCATTGGCACAAATCGCGAAAGCATCGGCGACTTCACGTCACGACCAGGCGCTTACGTCGCCTTCGTCTCCGCAGCAGGAGCAATCACGCTGGCCGGTTATCTTTTATTGGGCGCGCTTCTGGGTGAGAACAATGGCTCCATCGGTCATAACGCGGTAGTGATACTTGGTAATTCATTATGGACGCTGATTTTCGCGCCAATTGCGCTGCCAATTTTGGCAAAGCTCCGTAGTTTGACGCTGACGTCGCGAGAGCGAGTTTAAATCAAATGAATGACCGTTCGCGGCTAAATCTGATTTTTATTCAGGTTCTCGTTTCATCGCTACTTCTCGCTTTACTTGGTCGACTTTTTTACCTACAAGTCGCGAACACGAACGCATATAAGACCGCGGCGTTAAGCATTCAAAGCAGAGATATTGTGACGCCAGCGGTGCGCGGCGCAATTGTTGATAGCAGTGGTATTCCGATGGCGGTGGATCGACCAGGAATGGTTATCACCATTGATCGCAGCGTTATCGATAAGTTGCCCGATACCGGTACGGCGATTCTGGCGAAGGTTGCATCATTAATTGGCCAGACGCCCGCTCAGATATTTCAAGAGACCAGGTTGTGTGGCGAAATATTGCAGGGAGATAAGACCGGCTGCTGGAACGGAACGCGTTATCAACCGATTCCTGTGACGCGACAAGCGACGCAAGCGCAAGCGCTCAAGATTCTGGAAAACGCTGACCAGTTCCCGGGCGTCGATGCCGCTCCTGTTCCTATTCGTAGTTATCCGTCGCTCGCCGGCGAGAACGCGGCGCACGAACTTGGCTATGTTGGGTCAGTCACCGAAGCAGATCTCGCGGATCCGAATGCGCATTACTACCGGAACGAGGTCATCGGTAAGTCTGGTTTGGAATACCAGTACAACAATTATTTGCGAGGCACGCCTGGCGTAAAAACCGTGATTGTGAATCGCACCGAAGCTATTACATCGCAGTCGCAAAATACAAAACCGATTCCTGGCGACAATCTGGTCACCAATATAAATGCGACCCTTCAAGCCGCGACCGAAAAGGCACTGGCATCATCGGTCGCTCGTTCGCGAGCGCAGGGATATCACGCGGATTCAGGCGCCGCGGTTGTTCTTGATGTTAAAACCGGACATGTGCTGGCGATTGCTTCGTATCCAACCTATGACCCGAGCATTTGGGAGAAGGGCTTAACCACTGCGCAAGCGAGCGCGCTCTACAGCGCCAAGACCGGCGTGCCTGCGCTCTCTCGTCCGTTACAGGGTATGTATCCGCCAGCATCGACCTTCAAAGCGATCTCAATCGTCGCCGCATCGTCCGCGGGTTATAACTTGGGCGCTTCATACGACTGCCCTGCACAAGTGCAGATTGGTAATCACGTCTTTAAGAACTTCGAAACAAAGTCGCAGGGCAAGTTGAATATGCAGAATCTGATTGCGGTCTCGTGTGACACGGTCTGGTATCAAATCGCGTATGACCAATGGGTGAAGGATGGCGGCCTCTCGCCGCATTCGCACGTGAACGACTTTTTCTTCAACGCAGCGCGTGGCTTTAACCTCGGCCAAAAGACCGGAATCGATTTGCCGGGTGAAGCAACCGGCCGTCTGCCAGATCGCGCGTGGAAAGAGCGTTATTACCAACAAAATAAGAATTTCTATTGCAATTACCAGACCCGAGCCCGGCCAGCAGATTTAACGCCATTCTTGATCGCCATCGCGAAAGAAGATTGCGTGGATGGAAATAAGGTTCGTGCCGGTGATGCGGTTAACTTCTCAATCGGCCAAGGCGATACGTTGGTAACGCCTATCCAAGAGGCCGAGATTTATGCGGCAATTGCTAATGGCGGAACCTTGTATCAACCAGAAGTCGCTCGTGCGATTGTTAAACCCGACGGTTCTGTGGTGAAAGAGTTCAAGCCGATAGTGTCCGGCCACGCGCCAGCCACATCATCGGATATCGCCTTTTTGCACGCCGCGCTGCGTTCGGTAAACACCATTGGTACTGGTGCGCCAGTCTTTGCAAACTATCCTGTTCAGGTGAGCGGAAAGACGGGAACCGGGCAGGTAACCGGAAAGAATCCAGACGGCTCGGCCTATGACGATATTTCTTGGTACGCATCTTTCGCTCCCAGTGACAATCCTCAATACGCTGTTGTGATGGTCATTAGCCAAGGCGGTTTTGGAGCTACCTCGGCGGCGGTTGGGGTACGCGATATCTATTCATCGCTCTTTGGAGTTGTGGGTGGAACGGTTGATCCCGCCAAGAGCGCATTCCCTAAGGGTTTGCCGACTGGAATTCCCACCATTGATCCCAAGATGGTTGCACTGGTGAAGCCTTGATGCAGGTGAACTCATGACGATTGTCAGCAATTTCAAGCGCAAAGCGCTCAAGGAAAATTTTTCGGGTTACGACAAATGGCTAAATATCTCGGTTGCGGCCATGTTGGTAATCGGCACGGTCCTGGTTTACGCGGCGACGAAAAATTGGTTTGCCCAACAACACCTAGATCCGCAGTATTACCTCAAGCGCCACATCCTTAACATCATTATTGGTGGGTTGTTGGCGTATGGAACCACGCTGATTGATTATCGAGTTCTACGCGCTTACACCCCATTTTTATATGCGGCGGGTGTGCTCGGGTTAATTGCGGTCATGGTTCCGGGCGTGGGAAGTACCGTCAATGGTGCAAAGTCGTGGATCTCCTTCCCGGGCGGATTCCAATTGCAGCCGGCCGAACTGGCAAAGATTTCGGTGATTGTTGGCATGGCGATGATCTTGGCCGAGAGCCGTGATCGTTCTGAAAACCCGACCGACCGAGATGTCGCAAAGGCGCTAGCCCTGGCCGTTGTTCCGATGTTTTTAATAATTCTGCAGCCAGACTTGGGCGAAGTGCTCATCATCTCTGCTGCAGTCATCGCAATTATCGGAGTCTCGGGTGCGCCTTCGCGCTGGGTTGCTGGCTTGTTGCTCTTGGGAATTCTTGGAAGCGTTGTTGCGGTGAAGGCCGGCGTTATTCACAAATATCAGGTCAAGCGCTTGCAATCGTTCGTGGACCCCAACGCCGATCCACAACAGAGCGGTTACCAATTACGGCAGTCTCGAATCACGATTGGCTCAGGCGGTTTGATTGGCAAGGGAATTTTTGGCGGACCTCAGACCAACGGTCGATTCGTTCCGGAGCAACAGACCGACTTTATTTTCACCGTTGCTGGTGAAGAAACGGGCTTTGTTGGATGCGCGCTGATTTTGATGTTCTTTTCCATATTTTTCTTCCGATCGTTTTTGATCGCCCGCCGAACAAATGACATGTTCGGAAAGTTGGTCTGTATCGGCGTCATCGCCTGGTTCGCATTCCAGATGTATGAAAATATTGGCATGACCATGGGGTTGATGCCCATGACTGGCGTTCCGCTGCCCTTTATGAGCTATGGCGGCTCCAGTATGTTCGCCAATTTGATTGGCCTCGGACTCCTGCAAAACGTCCATTTACGCTCGCGATAAGGCGCGTTTTCAGCTCAACGCGGCCAAAATTGGTCTTTCCGTATAACTCTGCAATACTTTTCCCAGCGTTCAGCGCGTCGAGCGGTCTCCTAGCCTTAAAGCTAGAACCTTAAATTCTCGCCACCGCAGCGGATGCTAAAGCTTTCAAAGGTGGAGCGGATCAACCGATTCAGCGCAACCTTTACCCGGAAGTTTTTCGAATATTTAGATGAGGATTTGAGTTATGGCTATTGAGCCAAAAAAAGCACGCAAGCGTGCTGTAAAAGGATCGACCAAAAAAGGAACTCCAAAAGCTGCTGACACTGATGTGGCAGATACTGCCCCAGAAGTAGAGAGCGTTGAAGAAGCGCCGGTAGCCAAGAAGGCAAGCGCGAAAGCGATTCCCGTTCCAGTATTTCAAGCTGCACCAGAATCAAAGAGCCCTGCTAAAAAGGCGCCTGCAAAGAAGGTCGCCGCAGCAGAGAGCGAAGATTCAGAGAGCGATAACGATTCAAGCGCGGATGAGAGCGGATCAACTTCTAATCTCTCACCCGAAGAGCGCGAACGTCGCCGCCGCCGTCGCGGGGGTCGTGGTCGCCGTCGTGGTGGGCGCGAAAATTCTGGCGAGAACAGCGGTTCGGACGACGAACTCACTGATGATTTAGATGCAGGCGATCTCAATCCATCTGACGATGAAGGTACCGAGACCGGAACACATCGTCGCCGTCGTCGCCGCGCGCGTGGTGAAGGCGTCACGCCAGGTGAGACAGTTGATGAAGATGGCGTAGTAACAGTTGTTAAGGTGCGCGAACCTCGTAGCGCCGATGATCGTCCTACTCGGACGGATCGTTCGGAGCGAAATAATCGTCGCGACCGTGGCAATCGCCGAGATAGAGGCGACCGCGGAGATCGCCGTGACCGCGAGCCGCGCGACTTCGTTCGCCGTCGTGGAACCATCCTGACGGAATCAGAATTCTTAGCGCGCCGTGAAAACGTTGATCGCGTGATGTTGGTTCGCCAGACCGGCGATCGCACCCAGATTGCCGTGCTTGAAGACAAGGTTATGGTCGAGCACTACGTCAATCGAAACAGCAATATTTCGTATGTCGGTAACGTCTACCTAGGTCGCGTGCAGAACGTTCTTCCCTCAATGGAAGCCGCGTTCGTCGATATCGGAAAGGGACGTAACGCCGTTCTCTATGCCGGTGAAGTTAACTGGGATGCCGCGGGTTTGGCCGAAGGTGCGCCTCGCAAGATTGAACACGTATTGAAGACTGGTCAGTCGGTTCTGGTTCAGGTAACGAAGGATCCGATCGGTCAAAAGGGCGCTCGCTTAACGAGCCAGATCAGCCTTCCTGGTCGTTACTTGGTTTATGTTCCTGGTGGAGCGATGAGCGGTATCAGCCGCCGTCTTCCTGATCAAGAGCGTTCCCGCTTGAAATCAATCTTGAAGAATCTCATCCCTGATGAAGCGGGCGTCATTGTTCGTACCGCATCCGAAGGCGCTTCTGAAGAAGAGTTGACCAACGACGTCGCTCGCTTGAAAGCGCAATGGGAAGACATTCAGGCCAAGGCCGAATCCACCAGCACGACCGCGCCATCGCTTTTGTATAGCGAACCAGACCTAACGGTTCGAGTCATCCGCGATATCTTCAATGAAGATTTCAACAAGATGATTGTGCAGGGCAATGATGCATGGGACGAGATCAATAACTACCTCGGTCACATTGCGCCAGAATTGACTGCGAAGATTGAAAAGTGGACTGGCGCACGTGAAATGTTCGTCGAGTATCGAATCGAAGAGCAACTCGCCAAGGCGTTCGACCGCAAAGTTTATCTGCCTTCCGGCGGTTCGCTTGTTATCGACCGCACCGAGGCAATGATTGTTATCGACGTCAACACCGGAAAGTTCATCGGTAAGGGCGGCAACCTCGAAGAGACCGTCACAAAGAACAACTTGGAAGCGGCCGAAGAAATTGCTCGCCAATTGCGCTTGCGCGATATGGGCGGAATCATCGTCATCGACTTCATCGATATGGCGTTGGAATCTAACCGTGATCAGGTCCTGCGTCGCTTGGTTGAATGCCTAGGCCGCGATCGCACAAAGCATCAGGTTGCTGAAGTAACCTCACTCGGACTTGTTCAGATGACACGTAAGCGCGTTGGCCAAGGATTGATCGAAGCCTTCTCCACCACCTGCGAGAGCTGTGGCGGACGCGGTATTCACATCCACAACGAGCCGGTCCGTAAGACCTCGCTCGATAAGGATATGGATCAGCGTTACGTGCCGACCGTTCATGAGGATGATGTTGAGGACGAGCATGCTGCCGAGGAGCACGTGGCCGAAGAAGCCACTGTTCAGGAGGAAGTTGCTGAATCAGCTCCCACGGGACAGCGTCGCCGTCGGCGCGCGGTCAGCACAGGCGTAATTACGCCCGAATAGTCCAGTTTGACCCGAGGGGCGGCCAGTCCGTACCCTTACCCTCTGCCCATTTTCAGCTAGAGCTGGGCGTCATAGATGTAAGAGCAGTAATAGGAAAGGTGTCACCGTGTACGCGATTGTTAAAGCTGGCGGCCGTCAAGAGAAGGTTGCCGTTGGCGACACAGTAACTGTGGACCGCATCGACGCAAAGGTCGGAGCATCGGTCTCTTTCCCTGCATTGCTTCTTGTTGATGGCACAACCCTTACTACCGATGCCGCCGCACTTGCTGGCGTTAAGGTCACTGGCGAAGTTTTGTCAGAAGAAAAGGGTCCAAAGATCGACATCCTTCGTTACAAGAACAAGACCGGCTACCGCCGTCGTCAAGGTTTCCGAGCACAACTAACGCGCGTGAAGATCACCGCGATTAACAAGTAAGGGGAGGTGCAGACAAATGGCAAGTAAAAAGGGTGTCTCGTCTACACGTAACGGCCGCGACTCGAACGCGCAGTACCTTGGTATCAAGCGCTACGCAGGTCAGATTGTTAAGTCTGGTGAAATTTTGATCCGTCAACGCGGAACCGTCTTCCACCCAGGTGCAAATGTTGGAATCGGCAAGGACGATACTTTGTTCGCATTGTCTGCTGGCGAAGTTGCTTTCGGTCGCGCTCGCGGTCGCAAGGTAGTTAACATCGTTCCCGTATCTGCATCAGCCTAAGCGCGGATAACTTTTTGGCGGGTCCGCGTATTGCGGGCCCGCTTTTTATTTCATACGAACTTTCACTCGAAGAGAAAGGTAGGAGCAAATGGCATCGTTCGTCGATCGCGTAACGCTCCATGCCTTTGCGGGTAGTGGTGGCGATGGTTGCGTTTCGGTTCACCGCGAAAAGTTCAAGCCATTGGGCGGCCCAGATGGCGGCAACGGCGGCCGCGGCGGAGACATCATTCTCGTCGTTGATTCCGGCACGACCACACTCCTCGATTTTCACCATTCACCACACCGCCGTGCGACAAATGGAAGCCTCGGTTACGGCGACTGGTGCAACGGAAAAGAAGGTAAAGATTTAGTTCTCCCTGTTCCTAACGGCACTGTCGTTAAAGATGCCGACGGAAATGTTCTCGCCGACATGATCGGAAACGGAACACGTTTTATTGCTGCGCAAGGCGGCGCAGGTGGTTTGGGCAATGCGGGCTTGGCCTCATCAAAGCGTCGCGCACCAGGCTTTGCGCTTAAGGGCGAGCCAGGCGAAGAGCGCACCCTCACACTCGAACTCAAGAGCGTTGCCGATATTGGCTTGATTGGTTTTCCTTCTGCCGGAAAGTCATCGCTGATCGCCGCGATCTCTGCCGCAAAGCCAAAGATTGCCGATTATCCATTCACCACGCTCGCTCCTAACTTGGGCGTTGTCCAAGCTGGCGGAATGCGCTTTACCGTCGCGGATGTGCCAGGCCTTATCGCCGGTGCTTCTGAAGGTAAGGGTCTGGGCTTGGAATTCCTCCGCCACGTAGAACGATGCGCGGCACTCGTGCATGTTTTGGATTGCGGAACGCTGGAGACAGATCGCGATCCGGTTAAAGACTTCGACATCATTGAAGCAGAGCTTCGTAACTACACCGCGGATGAAGGTGCGATCGCGCTCTCCGATCGGCCACGAATAATTGCCCTGAACAAGGTGGACTTGCCTGACGGTAAGGCGATGGCAGACATGGTTCAGCCACTCTTTGAAGAGCGCGGATACGAGGTGTACCAAATCTCGGCTGCCTCACATATCGGTCTGACCGAACTTAACTACGCGATGGCGCGAATTATTGAGGCCCAACGCAAGGTAGAAGCAGAGCAAGAGAAGGTTCGCATTGTTCTGCGTCCAAAGGCGGTCGGCGACAGCGGATTTACTGTCACCGCAAACGAGGACGGTTCATTCACCGTTCTTGGTACAAAGCCAGAGCGCTGGGTGAAGCAGACCGACTTCGGCAACTCGGAAGCGGTTGGCTATTTGGCCGATCGACTTGCAACTCTCGGCGTGGAAAAGGAATTATTTAAGAAGGGCGCAAAGCCAAAGGACGAAGTCCGCATTGGTGCTGGAGAAGCCGCGGTTATCTTTGATTGGGAACCATCCATTGAAGCCGGTGCGGAATTATTGGCTGGACCACGCGGCGAGGACCTTCGATTGGAATCGCCTTGGCAGGGTCGCTATGTCGACGAAGCCGATGAAGATTTAGATCAGTTGAGCGAGGACGAAATTGCGATGCAATGGGAGTACAACGTTACGGACCCACGAAATCCGAGGATTGAGGGCGAGAAGTGAAGCGCGCCGATTTAGCTAGCGCCAAGCGCATCGTCATCAAGGTGGGTTCATCCACCCTCACGGGTTCTGCTGGATCAGAACTCAACGAGGCTTCGGTGAAGAAGCTCGTAGATATCACCGCGGGTTTGCGCGCGCAGGGGAAAGAAGTTGTCATCGTTTCTTCGGGTGCGATTGCTGCCGGTTTGGCTCCACTCGGATTAACTTCTCGTCCAAAGGATCTTGCAACACAACAAGCCGCGGCATCCGTAGGACAAGGCTTGCTCATTGCGGCATACACGAAAGCGCTTGGCGCGCATTCATTGGTGGCCTCGCAAGTATTGCTCACCATTGAGGATGTTGTCCGTCGCTCGCATTACCAAAATGCACAACGCACCTTGTTTAAACTGCTCCAGCTGGGAGTTGTTCCGATCATTAACGAGAACGACACGGTTGGCACTCAAGAAATTCGCTTTGGCGATAACGATCGGCTGGCCGCGTTGGTATCGCATTTGATCGACGCTGACTTATTGGTTCTGGTGACCGATATCGATTCTCTGTATGACGCCCCACCAACGGAACCTGGTGCCAAGAGGATTGCCGATGTTCAATCGCTCCAGGATTTGGCTTCGGTATCAATCGGCGGAGTTGGCGCATCTGGCGTCGGTAGCGGCGGAATGATTACCAAGGTTGAAGCGGCTCGCATCGCGGCAGGCGCTGGAGTGGCGATGTTGTTGACGACTTTGGATTCGCTCACGGATGCGCTTTCCGGAAAAGATGTCGGCACTTTGTTCTGGCCGGTGCGCGATCGCAAGCCTTCTCGCTTGTTGTGGCTCGAGCATGCGGCGACCCCACGTGGACGATTGGTTCTCGATGCTGGCGCGGTGACCGCAATCATTGAGCGCGGAGTTTCGCTTCTTCCTGCAGGTGTTACGGCAGTGACTGGCGAATTTAGCGCCGGCGATACCGTTGAACTCGTCAGCGAATCAGGCGTCGTGATTGCGCGAGGATTGGTCGCTTTCGATGCGGATGAAATTCCTCAGATGCTGGGACGATCAACCAAGGAATTGGCGGCCGCGTTAGGAGCCGAATACGAGCGCGAGCTCGTCCATCGGGACGACTTGGTGCTGATTAACTAGTTTTTGGATTGCGCAATCGGATAAAGCACCGCTGCAACATCCGCTTGTGGATCATCGCCGTTAGGGAAGTCGCTCAATTTCACAATCACCGTTCGGGTCGCGGCGTCCATAAATATTTGTTGGCCGTGCAATCCCATAGCTAAGTTGATTCCTGGATAGGGATGCCAGACCTGTGCGCCGTAGCCCCAGTTGTTATCGAGCTTGACTACAGGTGTGCTGATGCGCTTCATCCATGCCGCGTCAATTATTTGATTCGCACCTGCATAGCCATTGTTGTTGATCATGAGACCAATTCGGGCGTAGTCGCGCGCGGTGGCGTTAAAGCAGCAGAAGGTTTTTTCGTGGCCGCCGATATGGTCAACGTTCCACGTCGCTGCGTTTGCCGCACCAACTGGCTGCCAGACATTCTTGCTGAAGTAATCCGAAACGCTTCCGCCGGTTACCTTTTGAATGATCAAGCCGAGCATTTGTGACTCCACGCTTCGGTACTCCGGCTTGGTGTCGGGCGCCTCGAGCATCTTGCGATTATGCGTGATGAACCAATTCATGTCGGTGGTGGCGTACATCTGGGCAATTCCTACGCCCCAACCGGTTGGACCGCTTGGGTAATTATCGGTGACGCCGACGCCGGCTTCCATGTCGAGCAAACTTTGGACCGTCACCTTGTCGAACAAACCACCGGTTTTCCATTGTGGGAAATACGAGACGAAGGTATCTGATTCGTGAATTTTTCCTTGTGCTACCAGCTGTCCGATAACTATCGAGGTCATCGTTTTAGCCATGGAGTATGAAGGAAGTAGCGTGGTGGGCTTCATGCCGGCTTTTGAGTTGTAGTACTCGTACGTGATCACGCCGTTGCGAACAACAAGGAAGGCATTTGTATAAGACTTATCAAGAAATTCTTGCCATGACATCACCTTGCCCTGATAGGTCACGGTTGCCGGCATATTTTCGGTGCTTGTTGGCCAGGCGATAGGAGTCGTCGAGGGATTTACGGTGTGCCACGGCATCAAGGTCGGAGTTTTAGAGGCGGGGGCTAATCCCAAGCGAACGGCCGCGACGACGTTGGGATAGTGGATGTATCTGAAGAAGCCTGAAAGCAGAATAAAGAGTGCGACCAGAACAATGCCCGCTGTCCGCAAGGCCTTCAGTAATTTCCTCATGAGAGAAGGGTAATTCCTCGTAGACTAGAACCATGGACGCCACCGTGATGATTGCCGAGCTCGCCGATACCGCGCGCTTAGCCGCTCGCACCTTGGTCGCCGCAAGCGCGTCGGATCGAGTCGAAGCGCTGCACCGAATCGCAGAAGAAATTGAGAACTCGGAAGTCGAAATCCTGGCCGCGAACGCCGAGGATATGAAGCGCGCCGACGCCGACGGAATGAGCGAATCGCTCAAGGATCGACTGCTGCTCACCGCCGCACGTGTGCACGGGATTGCAGATGGCGCACGACAAGTCGCAGCCTTGCCGGATCCATTGAACAAGGTGGTTCGGGAGAGCACTCTTCCCAACGGACTGAAGCTCAAGCAACTCACGGTTCCGTTTGGAGTTGTGGGAATGGTGTATGAAGCGCGACCAAATGTCACGGTCGATGCCGCCGTCATTTTATTGATGTCAGGAAATGCAGCTCTCTTACGCGGATCGGCGAGTGCGGCCTCAAGCAATCAAGTACTCGTCACCGTCATGCGGCGCGCTCTAGTAAAGACAAATATCTCGCCTGACGTACTCCAATTAGTGCCATCGACCGATCGCTCAACGGTGCAGGCGCTTCTGCACGCGCGAGGCAAAGTGGATTTGGTTATCCCACGGGGGAGCGCGGCGCTGATTCGCACCGTCGTGGATGACTCGACCGTGCCAACCATCGAAACCGGCGCGGGTGTATGCCATGTCTACGTTGACTCGGATGCGGACTTATCTAAAGCGTTGCCAATCATTATTAATGCCAAGACGCACCGTCCAAGCGTTTGCAACGCGGCAGAAACGCTCCTGATTCATCACGATGTAGCGCAAGCATTTATGCCAACCGCATTGAAGGCGCTTAACGACGCCGGTGTAAAACTCAACGTTGATGATGCGACCGCGGTGATTGCGGCTGCAAACAATATTGCTGTGAATCGCGCGAGCGAGGACAATTGGTCGACCGAATACAACGCGCTTGAAATGAACGTCGGCGTTGTACCCAACCTGGTTGCTGCCGTTGACCACATTGCCAAGTACGGTACGAAGCACACGGAAGCAATCGTGACCGAGTCCGATGAGCACGCCCAACAATTTGTTTCACTGATTGATGCCGCAGCCATCATGATTAACGCATCAACACGATTCACCGACGGCGAGCAGATGGGCTTTGGCGCCGAAATCGGAATCTCAAATCAAAAATTGCATGCCCGTGGACCAATGGGTCTCGAAGCCATGACAACCACCACGTGGATCGTCTCCGGCAACGGACAAATTCGCGCCTGACCTAACTTCAGTTAGAGTTGGCCCATGGCCGCTATCTCACGCGAAGAAGTCGCGCACCTAGCCCGTTTATCCCGA
>Ga0214170_1000105_pt1 | contig 35608 bp, 57 predicted proteins | sample TroBogEpilimnion_2_FD_153008 | JGI IMG/M metagenome (GOLD analysis project Ga0214170, IMG submission 153008) | Freshwater microbial communities from Trout Bog Lake, WI - 27JUN2007 epilimnion | ecosystem: Environmental > Aquatic > Freshwater > Lake > Epilimnion/Euphotic zone | place: Trout Bog... | reverse complement strand
TCTACCTAGCCGGGATGTTTGGGTTGGGTTTTGTACTCGCGCTTCTCGCGTTTCGCGTATGATGGACGCCCTAGCCGACGGGTTCACGTTCGCGTGTGTGCTGTTGCTAGGGTTTGTCCTATGGATAGGACTTTCCCTAATCGCAATTAAATTGTTGTCAGAATTGGACCCTTGACCATTTTGTGATATAGTTCGGGCATTGCAGTCGCGCGCAATAGAAAACAAACCCTTATAGTAACTACTCTACCCAATTCGTTGGGGCGCGATTAGAGTAGTTTTTATAGGGGTTTTTTTATTGTCCGGCTGTAATCGCACCCTACGCGAGAGCAATACATTTGAATGGATGGTTTAGGAGAAAACACCGGGCAATGATTCACCCCATTGCTAACCCGTTTGGACTGTGTGCGAGGTACCAAAGAAGACGCCGGGACATGGTGAGACAAGACCGGCATCGAGTTGAATCGCATCCTTATGGGGAAGCTAGTGCGCTACGCGCATGGGCTTGGAGTGAGTGCTTCTCACCCTTGGGGAACCTATGACTAAAAAAAAGGGGGATAAGAATGACTAAAGAAGAAATACTTGAGTTGGCTAGACAAGCGGGATTCTTAACTAACGAAATTAAAAGTTATGCTATTTCTCCTTATAAAGATGAAGACCACGATTTAATTGAAGAACTTGAAGTCTTTGCCAAACTGGTAGCAGAAAAAGAACGTGAGGAATGTGCAAAGATATGTGAAGAACTGCGTGATGACTGGTTTCGTGGACTTGGTCGATACGAATTTATGGGCGAAGGTGCTGATTATTGTGTTGACGCAATTAGAGCAAGGGGACAAGAATGAATGAGAGGCAACTTTACAGTATCTTAAATGATGCTATGTGGCTCATAGATTACTACGACAAAATAGAACAGTTTGATAAAAAAATGCTATTTGCTTTAGTTGTTAGAGACTGGGCTTGCCATTGCATTATCAATCTTCCTAGGAGAAAAAAATGAAGATAGATTTCGGCGAAACCCAATTAGAAAAGATACGCAGACTAGAAAAGCCTCATCGGTGGTTTGCATGGTACCCGGTAGAGGTAGGACACCATGACCATAGGTGGCTCGAATACGTTGAGCGTACTGGTTATCAATACTTTACCCTTGTTGAGTTTGGTTTTTATTGGTGTTGGACGTATAAAGCAATACCCAAAACTGTTGGGGATTTAGTAAAGGAAGATACACATGGACATTGATTTAATTTACCTAGTCGCTGAGAAACTAGACAACATGGATTGTTTGCGTCGCAGTGATGAGACGGTCCTAGCCGCCGCTAGTAATTTATTACGCGACTTTGTACGCGAGTTGGATATGGCGAGAATGTCACTGGATGAGCTAGTCAAACAGCAAAATACGCGCGTATGGCATGGTCTGACAGAGGCTGAACGTAATGATGTAGTCTGGTCCAATACCCGCGCAGATGACATAAAGGAAGCGTATGACGTTGCAGTGGCTATTGAGCAAGCATTAAAGGAGAAAAACACATGAACCAAAATACGACGCTAGAGGCTTTAATTTACAACCGGGAGGCTAGGCTTAGGTCCCAGTTAAAAAAGGAGCACACCCTTGTTTTAAGGGCTAGGCTGGACGAAATACTACTGATGAAGCGCAAGCTAAAGGAATTGAACCCAGATTCAATCTTGTGGCGCAAAAGAAAAATACTATCGGAAGGAGACAAATGATTAAAAAATACAATGACTAATCATCATAACTGTGCTACATTATCTACTCTTGTTCCATTATTAACTAACCGGGGATTATTATGAATATCGTTGAGATAGAACCTTACACAGAGGTCAAGCTGTGCGTTAACTGCAAATGGATGATGACCAGTGACGAGTGGCAACCCAAATGCAAAGCATCCGAGAGACGCGATCTAGTCACGGGTGAATACCAATACTACTACTGCAAGACCGAAAGAGAGTGGGATACACCCAATGGTTGCGGTAAAGACGGCAAAAACTACGAACCAAACATTGAGGGGTAAACCATGGGAAGACCTACATTACAAGTCACTCGCCTACAAAAAGAGCTGAAGGATTGGATTTCTATTGCTGAGGACAATACCGCCAAACTGGACGACGCAACAAACAAGTACGAACAAACCAGAGATGAGCTGGTTAAAGCGGAAAAGACCATAGAGTCTTTAATCTATCAACGGGCGCACCTCATCGCGCTCATCAATATCTTAACCAAGGGGAAGTAAATGGCTAACGACAGAGCAGACTTTGAACCAGAGTTTCGCAATCAATACTGGTGGGCAACCGATTCCGCTGAGGCGGCTAAGGGCAACGCCAATGATGTGGTGCTCACCAAGATAGGCGCTAAACCGCCGAAGGACCTAAGCCACATTGAGGCTGTACAAATGGGTCATGTCATGCAACCTATCATCGGACGGCTTGCACAAGACCGACTCAAGGTAGAGCTGAAGGACGCTGACTACATGATGACACATCCTAAAGAATCATGGATGCGTTCACACTTTGACTTTATATCCGCTGACGGAAAAATGCTTGTTGAGGCTAAGAACTACTCGGCTATGACCAGAAACAAGTACGACGCAGAAAGCGGCATCATACCGGCGTTCAACATGGCGCAACTCATTCATCAATCGGCTTGCCACAACATTGAGCATCTGGTCCTAGCTGTGCTCTTTGGTGGTCAAGAGTTCCAAGTGTTTCAGTTCCACATCACTGAGCAAATGCGCGACCAGTTGGTCAAGGACATGGCTAAGTTTTGGGCGGCTGTACAAACCAAGACACCACTGGACCCCGAGACAACAGAGCACACCAAGCTCATGTACAAGGCGGACGCCGGAACAGTGACAGTGGCTAATGCTCAAGTCGTACAAATTGCTGAGACGCTAAAGAACATCAAGGCGCAGATCAAGCAAATGGAGGAGGATGAGGACAAACTACAAACCGCACTACAAAGCTATATGCAAAACCATGCGGAGTTGGTAGGCGTTGACGGCTCGGTCCTAGCCACATGGAGGTCTAGCAAGGCATCCAAGCGCTTTAATGCTGAAGTCTTTAAGTCCGCTATGCCCGACATCTACGAGCAGTTTGTATTTGAAACACCCGGCTCTAGGAGGTTTTTACTCAAATGAAAGCATTTCCAAAAATGAATGAAAAGCAACCTTCTTATCAAACTGGCATGGACTTGCGAGATTGGTTTGCAGGGCAAGTATTACCTACGTTGATAGGCGGAGCGGGAATGGAAGACATTACAAAAGCCGCTTATAAATGGGCAGACGCAATGATGAAAGCAAGGGAGAATAAAGATGAGTAACCTAACACTTAGACAAGGCTTTGCGCCCCAAACCATGAATGAGGCAATTCAGTTCTCTGAGATGCTCTCCAAGTCTCAGATGGTCCCAAAACAATATCAGAGCAAACCTGAGGATATTTTGGTGGCTGTGCAGTGGGGCTATGAGATTGGATTAGCACCCATGCAAGCACTCCAAAACATTAGCGTCATCAACGGGCGCCCCAGTGTTTATGGTGACGCCGCCATGGCTCTGGTCCAGTCTAGCCCGGCTTGCGAGGACATCGAGGAGTTCATGGAAGCTGAAGGCACACCAAACCCGGTGGCTGTCTGTATCGCTAAGAGGAAAGGACGCAAACCCGTCACGGCTAAATTCTCTGTGGAAGACGCCAAACGCGCTAATCTGTGGGGCAAACAAGGTCCTTGGACCCAGTATCCCAAACGTATGCTTCAGATGAGGGCTAGAGGCTTTGCTTTGCGCGACGCTTTTCCAGACGTCCTCAAGGGGCTAATTACTGCTGAGGAGGCACAAGACTACCCTAGCGACACTGTCGAGGCTCCTAAGCCTATTCCAAGGGCTGTGGAAGTGCTTGAACAGTTCGATGCGGAACCGCCCGAGGGACACCTTGCTCTCTATGTTCCCGGCGTTCAGGACCCATACTCTTGGCACGAGGATACAGAGTCATGGATTAAGGCTTATCAACAGCTTGTTAACAAAATCAATTGGTCCAATAAATTGTCTAAGGAAGACAAGGACAAAAAGATTTGGGGGCTTGAGACGGCTAACAGCGCAGTGGTTGAAGGCTTTGATAGTTTTGACCGAGTCAAGCTCAAAGCGGCTATTGCTGAAACCGGGGTTGACCCGTTAAAAAAGCCGCCAGTGTCTCAAGACGAGGTACCCAGCGAGAGCGAATCTTGAGGCACCTACAAAGTGGAAAAACAATCACACCACTTGAAGCACTCGAACAATTTGGTTGTTTCCGGCTTGCATCCCATATCGAAGTTTATCGAAAAGCAGGACACAGAATCTTTACAAAAATGGTTAGTGACGGCGGCAAAGAGTACGCCGAATACAAATATTTATCAGGAGAAACCGCGAATGGCTAGTAACTATCAACCCGTAGAAAGTAAGGGCATACTCACGCCGAGCGCCTACTTGCAGAAACAAAACCCTAAGGCTCCCGACTTTAAGGGCAAAATCATGCACAAAGGCGAAGTGATTAACATATCCGCTTGGTGGCGCAAATCCCAGTACGGCGAGTTCTTAACGCTTGCTGTGGACACTTATCAACCGCCTGTCAACACACAGACTTATCCCCGGGAAGTAACGCCCAGAGGGGATGAGGACGTACCCTTTTGATGCCCGGTCCCCGTAGTTCAATGGATGAGAATACGATGCTACGAACGTCGAGATGGAGGTTCGATTCCTCCCGGGGGCGCCAATGAAAGCTATTCTGGTATTGCCGCTGAGTCCGAGCACCAACACCTATTACCGCAAATACAACAATATTATGGTGATAGGTGCTGAGGGCAGAGCATTTAGGAAGGCTGTGCAAGAGTACGTTTTAGTCAACAAGATACCTAAGTTCAGGGACAGAAAATTGAAAATAACAATGGTGATTAGTCCAAGGGACAAGAGAAAGATTGACATTGATAACCGCATCAAAGCAGTTCTCGATTCCTTGCAAAAGGCTGGTGTATTCGATGATGATTTCCATGTGGACCATTTAGAAATGATTCGCGGCGAAGTCATCAAAGGAGGACAGCTACTGGTCACGATAGAGGAAATACCCCCCATCAACTCAGAGGTGAGTCCCTAAGGGACAGTTAGGAAACTTACGGGGCAGAGGTTCTGAGTAGCCCCACCAACAATCAACCAAGGAAAACCATGTCAAAAGATAAAGTCGTATCCATCAAATCCGCAGAGAAACCGCCCGTTCATCTGTACATTGCAACACCTATGTACGGCGGTATGTGCGCAGGATTTTATACACAGTCTATCCTCAACCTACAAAACGTTTTTAAGAACACCGGCTGGACACTGAGCTTCTCATTCATGTTCAATGAATCTTTGATACCAAGGGCTAGAAACGCGCTTGTACAAGGCTTTTTGAAAAGCGGCGCAACTCACATGATGTTTATTGACGCTGACATCAAATTTGAAGCGAGTCACATTATTCACATGGTTGAGGCAGATAAGGAGATTCTTTGCGGCATCTATCCCAAGAAGGAAATCAACTGGGAGTCCACCAAGAAAGCCATGGACGCCGGAGTACCCAACGACCAACTCAAACACTTTACTGGTTCATTTGTGGTTAATCTTGTGGATTACTCAAACGAAGTCACTGTGCCTGTCAATAAGCCTGTGGAAATCTGGAACGGCGGTACCGGCTTCATGATGATTAAGCGCGAAGTGTTTGACAACCTTGCAGACAAAGTGCCTGAGTACACCAACAACATTGTGGACCTATCCGGCACACTGAAGGCAGATACCATCAAAGAATACTTTGCAACCAGTATTGAGGAAGAAACAAAGATACTGCTCTCAGAGGATTATCACTTTTGCAAACTGGCTAGAAAACACGGCATGAAGGTTTGGGCGGCTCCTTGGGCGCAACTCGGACACATCGGTACTTATCTCTTTGAAGGTCAACTCACACCATCGCCATGATTAACCACTTTACTGTTGTAGAGTCTATTTACGGGAAAATCATAGTTAATCGCAACTGTGATTTTCAAATAGATGCTCTTGCTAAAACCGGCAAAACTCATATAGAACATGAGTTGTATAACATTTTTCAATTTGTGGATAATTTGCCGCCAGATGCTATTGTCATAGACGCCGGTGCAAACATAGGGTTGTTCAGCATCCCTGTTGCACAAAGACGCAAAGACATTACGCTGATTGCTTTTGAACCTCAAAGAATTATTTATAACGCTTTATGCGGCTCTGTTGCGCTGAATGACATCAACAATATTTTTGTACACAACAAAGCAATTACAGAGCTTGTGAGCTATGTTGTCTTGCCGTCTGTTGATTACAGCATGAAGATGGATTACGGCATGGTTAGAGTTCAACCGGGTCTTACTGACGAAAATATGTATATGCGCAACTTTATGGTTGACGGCGTATCTATTGATTTTTTGAAGTTACCCAGATGCGACTTTATCAAGATTGACGTAGAAGGCTTTGAGATACAAGCCATCAAGGGCGCTAGAAAGACCATAGAGACGTTTAAGCCAATACTATGGGTTGAGTACCATATTGTTGGCATGGACGCCATTTGTAAAGCCGTTGGTGAAGGTTATACCTTTATTATGGCGGACCCACTTAATATGGTCTGTGTTCCGTCTTGAAGATAAATTGGAAAGAAGTATTGATATTTCTGGGGTGCTTGCTAGTAGTTTGCGCCCCAGTTATCTGCATTTCCATCGTCTCAAGGATGCCTTGGCTCTTGTCGCTGGTCCCTTGGATTTCTTAACCACACCTTTCATCCGGGCACAAAATGAATTATGACGACTACCTTTTGACTGAGGCGCTTTTAGTTTGCTTCCTGTCGCTCTATTTAATTTGGCTCGACCCTTCGCTGTTAGACCAGCACCCCGTTTTGTCGATAATTTTTCTCCTCGCTTTACTGATAGGCTGGTTGATTTAGGCAATTTGTTTCCCTTCTTTCAGTTCAGCAAGCGTTAAGCCGCCGGTGTGCTGGAAATGAGCAAGCTCTTTGAAGTGGACCCATTTACCCGCCCACTCTAGTCCAGCTTGTTCGCCAAGCTCTCCTACTTTACTCCATACTGGGTGGCTTCCGTCCCAGTCTGGTTTACCAGCCACCAAAGGCACAACATCCACAGCGCAACGCCAATTATGGAATGAATCACCGCCTTTAGCATTTGTAACGATTTTGCCTTCTGTTGTTCGTCCTTGGGCATACAAAGCATCCTGACTTTCAATATCACGATATGTGCTTGTAATAAGTAAGTCAATATCAGATTCTTTGCACAACTGTATAAAGTGTTCAACACGGCTTTTAACTTCTGGAAGTAATTCATTTAAGTCTCTTGAGTTAATCATTTTGACCCCGCTGGAGTAGATTGATGCAGTAGCTGGTCCTTAGCTTGTGAACCGGCAGAACTACCAAAATAAAAAGCAACAACACCTGTCCAAGCAGTTCCTAATGAACCCAACATAATGTCAATTTGAGGCGTATGTTGCACTTGACCATACATTAAGCCAAAAAGTATTCCAAAAAATCCGCCTGTAATGCCTATGGCAAGAATAGGCGGTATCCAAGATTGAGTTGCAATCTGCATTGTTCTTGCAGAGCTTCTATCTTGTACAGCCAATTGCTCAAAGTCTAAACCTAGTTCTTGTGCCTTGGCTTTTAATTGAATCTCGGCTTGTTGAACGCTTGCAATCTGGTCTGCGGTGAGTTTGCCATCATCAAGCATTTTCTTTGCATCGTCTTGAGAAACTCCAAGAACTTTTGAAACTGCTTCATACGCTAATCCTCCGAATGGACCGCCAAGGGCAGTGGCTATTGTGGGTGCAATTTGAGCTAACCAGTTCATGTCAATCCTTACAATATTTTGGCAAGTACCCTGTATCTCTAAAGATTTTGTAGCACTCGATTTCCTTACTATTTTCCTCGAATTTCCTGTGAAACTCAATATACCAACGTTCCTCTCGCTTTCTCTCCTCTGTCCACAAGTGGATTTGGTACATTAAGCCGCCAATGGTGAACGCCACGACAAATACTGCAATACAAATTGCGACGCCAATCTTGATTTGATCGTGTCGCATACGCCTTTCGTATGATTTGAGGACATCCTTTTTTTTTGCGCCTTGTCTAGTGCGTCTTGTTCTTTAACCAGTCTTGCTTTTTCTGCTTCAAACTCGGTCCAAACAGCGCCAAGCTCAGGAGGAGATTCATAGACCAGCATTTGACGCAAGTCGTACTCAGCTTGTTCTAGTTGTTTTTTGCGCAGTACGTTCTCTAAGGCAATAGCTTGTAATGATTTTCCCTTAGGTGGGTTTTTCTTTAGCTCTGCGTCTGCTTTTTTAGCCGCGTCTTGATGGTCAAAAAAAGAGCCAAGTGCGCCACTTAGCTCATTAACAATTTGAACAACTTCCCCGCCTGTTTGTTTTATCTCCTTGTAGGCGGCGACTCCGCTTTTGACCGCGGAGAACGCCATCATGGCAAGGGTAAACGGGTCCATTACTGCGCGGGAGGTGCTGGAGGAGTTACGGTGTATCCGTTAGAAGTTAATAAAGCAATTGCGTCTTCAATCTTTTGCTCACCTTCAACATACTCAGCAAACTGCTTGGCAACATTGTGTTCGGTAGATTCCACAGATGCTCCAATCTTAGTAATAAAGTTTTGAAAATATTCTTGAATGTTCATAGTCCTTCTCCGGGTGTGATGTAAACAGTTGTTGTGCCAATAGAAATGACACGGGCATAAACGTTAGCTGTTGCGCTGACTTGCGGCGCTGTGACAACTTTCTGGTCAAAAGGAAGCACTGGAAACACTTGCTGACTCACTGTGTTTGTGGGCAAAGCAACGTTGAATGTACTGCTGGTGCTGATTTGCACAAAAGCCACATTAACAGTGTCTTGGTTTGTCAACAAATACTGTTGGCAAGGTGTGTTTGCGGTTATGGTGCTTACAGTCGATTGCGAGTTGGCGGCACTAGCCACACAAGCAACCGTGTTGCCCATAGCCTGAAAAGCAATATTATTAGCCATTAGTACACCTTTTTGCCGCCGCCAGAGGTAGGAGATAGCTTAGTGCTGTCTGAACCTTCAGAAAAATCAAACACGGTTCTATAACCGCCTTTTGGCATTGTGCCGGGTGTCCATCTGTTTTGACCCATTTGGGTGTTGTCAGACGGCTTTTGAGGGCGAACTGCATGAGCGTACTTTTGCCCCCAGTTCAAATTGTCTCCACCTTGCGGTACGCTAGACTTCTTCTCTAGGTCTTTGTAATCTCTCATCGTTTCTCTCCTTGTTTTGAATCACCAAATAACTGAACACCACAAATATCAGGAGGGTTGCTACCCTGTCCCACTCTGGACCCCACATCGTCCAACAAGCCAGTGCGCACGACATTGAAAGTGCCAAAATCGTGATGAGCCGGTCTGTGATGACCCCTAACGCTAGACGTACCAAGGCTACTGCATCCATAAATATCCCCTTCTTTGTAAAAGATATTCATAGTTTAACCTTATTCGTCCTCGTCGCCAAGACCAAAACCACTGCCCCACTCATCATCTTGCATCTTCATTTTGATAGCTTCCAGCTTTAAAGCACGGTCTATCACTTTAGTCTTATCTGTAATCGTCGCTGTGGAATCAACCATTACTTCCGCCAACATGGTGTTAATGGCTTTCTCCAGTTCAGGGTTTATGCCCTTTTCTTTGACTTTCTTAATCACAATTTAAATCCCATCCTAACCATTTCTCTTGTTTTTTCTTTTTCCAGCTTTTGATTTTCTAGCCGAGGACAAAGCAATAGCAATGATTTGCTTGCGAGGACGACCGCCTTCTTTTGTAAGTTTGCTAATGTTTTTGTTAATTGTTTCACGAGAACTACCTTTCTTAAGTGGCATTATCTTGTACCCATAGAGTTAAACGGCTGAACAATATAACCCAGTCCTCTGCCGGTTTCTGCGGTCAAAGCACTGGTCAAAGCGCGTTTCCACAAGCTGAGGGTGTTCTTGCCTTCTACTGTACGTTCCAATGAGTTCATAAAGGCATTTGTCTCTGCCAACTGCTTAGGCGTTAACAAGCCGGTAGTCTCCATAGCCGGACGGATTTGGAGGTTCCAAGCGCGTACCAAGTTGGTGGGCGACGTATCTGCCGTTTGAGCAATGGTGTTTTTGAGCGCGGCGTACAAGTTTTGTTTAGCCACTGGGTCAGCGGCAATGATAGGACCGACTTCATTCCAAAGGGTTCTATCGCCAGACAAAATGACTTGCTGAACGCGGTTAACGTCAAAGGCTTTGCCAAGGATTTGATTCTTGATTTGTTCACCCTGAGCGCTAAGTTGTCCAGCTTCTTGCCTAATGGGTCTGGCTTCTTTTTCGGCTTGAGTAATACCGGCTTTGCCTTCAGCTTCAGCTTTAGCAAGCATATCTGCCTTTTGTTTGGCAACTGCTTTAGCCGAGGCATCTGCCTGTTGTTGCGCCTCAGTCATAACTTTACCAGCCGGAGCTTGCGCCGCTTCTTCAACGCCTGTTGCCGTCTTGTACTGTTCAGACAAAAATCTTTGCTCTTGCTCGGCGGCTTTTCTACGAATTTCCTCTGCCGCTTTTTGTGCATCAGTGGTAATTTCACCCGCTTTTTTCTCAGCGCCGGGCAACAAAGGAAAGGCTTTGGTTCTCAGCAAATCAGACAAGCTGGAGCGTTTAGCGCCTGTTCTCTCTGCTTGCGCCATAGTGGCTTGAGCATTAAGAAGGTCTTGTTGCAACTTAGGAAATTGCGGTAGCCAGTCTCTCCAGTCGTTGATTTTCTTGGCAACAGTCTCAGCATTAGCTGTGCGCAGTTCATCCGCAATAAAGCTACGCGCAAAAGGTTCCGCTTTGGTTGCGTCTTTGCCAAGCAAGTCAATAAAATCTTTTACACCTTGTTCAGATGTGAATATTTTTTTACCAACTGACGCGGCGTCTGCTGAATAACGTGAAAAGTCAAAGTCTTCTTTGCCTAGTAGTGCGTCACCAATCCTAGACTGCACAACACGCAAAGGCTCTGAGTCTGCTTTGTACCGGTCTAAATAAGTTTTAATGCTTGGAGAAAATTCTTCCATAATTTTCTCTATGTCTTTAGCAAAATCACCGGCTTGTATCTTGTCAATAGCGTCAAAACCTTGAACATCCATGCCCATGGCTCTGTCTCTAAAAAATCTACGCAAATTCTCCAAACCTTGATAGCTAATAGGTTTGCCAACAATTGCGCCTTCAACTTCTATCCTTGGGTCCAAAGCTCTCTTAACCTGAAGCAACTGCGCTTTCATTTCAGGCACAGATACATTAGTTAATTTGGTTGTTGGATTTTCAAGAATATTATCAATTTTGGTTTCAAAATTTTTAAAAAGCTCTAAATCACTAACTTGTTGTCCATTTTGTTCTTTAACCAAAGCAAAGTTAAACGCATCAGCTTTGGTTGCTTCAGCATTAAGTTCTCTCTTTAACTTCAAATCAGCAATAACCGGCTCAATAGCCTCTCTGGCTTTAGCAATTAACTCACTGGGGCGCAAGGCTTCACCAACACTAGAAAGGGCTTGTTTGCCGCGTTCTATGGCACCAGCGCCACTTGTCCTAGCTTTGTCAGCCACAGAGCGTAATCTGTTGACTTGGTTTTGTGCGTCCGTAATAACTCTTTGCGCTTCAGCTTGACCTTTTTTAAGCGCCTCTCTTGCATCAATCTCTTGGATTTGACGCACCGCTGGGCTTTCCTTAGCGGCGTAAGCACGGATTTGATCTGCTTGTTTTTGTGCGTTGCCAAGGATGGCTTGTGAACGTTGTTTTGCCGTATCTAACAATTCTTTAGCAGAGTTCTCAAACTGGCTAGACAACCGGTCTGCTCTGCTTTGTGCTTCCGCTGTTTTGTAATAGGCTCTACCTTTAGCAATATCAACAATGCTATTGGCTTGCTGTTCTAGCTGTGCGGCTTTAGCGTTGTACTTATCCACAATTTGTTCAGCGCCTTGCTCTAGCGCAGAATAAACAGCTTTCTCAGGCGTTTCTTTAGGTGTTGTTCCTAAAAATCTTTGTGCTTGGTCTTTGATGTATTGACGCTGAGTAGGAGAAAGTTCTTTCTCGGGAACGCCAATATCTTTAATCAGCGCTTTGGTTAATTCTGTGACGTCTCTTGCCGCGCCGCCTGAAAACTTAACAAGTCCTGTCTTAACTAAATTACCAAACTCAGGCGTAATAGCGCCCCCAGCAAAACGTATTATTTCTTCAGTTGCAGGAGATACTTTAGCGGATTTAGCTATTTGACCAGCAGTCTCCTCTCCTAATCCGCCTAACATTCCCATGCCAACGTTAGCAACCGGACCAGCGGCTCTCATCATGCTACCGGCTTCCATTAAACCAACTCCAAGAGGCGCAAAAGGAGTACCGGCTAAAGCGGCTCCACCACCTATCATGGCATAAGGCATTACAGCTCCGGCAACACCGCCTCCGGCAACAGATTCTCCTATTGCTCGAATGGCTTCTCTAGTCTCAGGTCGAGCAGGAGTAGCTCTTTGTTTTGGATAGACAAGCGCGGCACCGCCACCCGTTTCTGTAACTGGTTTAGCGCTAGATAAATCAAATCCTCCTGTTGAAGAATCGGTTTCTTTGGACTCGGGAGGAGTGACGCTAGTCTGATTACTTTGACTAACTGGTTTTGCGGATGCTAAGTCAAATCCCATTATTCAATTACCTCAACTTCATTGTTTGGACCTACATAAGCATATTTACCATTTTTGTCGCGTTGCAATACATATCCTCTTGCATTTACCGTTGGGTATCCTGTTACTGAGTCTATTGGTGCTTGAGTTTCTGGACCGCCGCTGGTTTTTTGTTGTTCTACAAAAGAATTGAATTGATCTAATCCATTACTTCTAGCCAACATACTTTGCATTTTTTCGTTGACCAAAGTATTTCCATTGGGTCCTGTCAAAATGCGATTGATGTCTTTTACGTCCCAAGAAACAACTTTGTTGATTTTGTCAATTGCTCTTTGAGCCGCATCAATTTGTTCTTTGGTTCCACCGCTGACTTCAAGCGTTGTTTTAGCAATAGCCGCTTCTTGTTTAGCCAAAGCCAAGAACATATAGTAGTTAATCTTTTGGTCGCCGCCAACTGGAGCCATTTTGCCAAGTTCATTAACACTGGCTTGAGTTACACCACCGGGACGTCCCGCAGATTCAATATTAGCAATTTCTCTGATAGTAGGCGCCAACTCTTGTTGTAACGCTCTGTTTTGCGGTTCAGTTAGTGTTGTCGCAAAGTATTTAATCATTGCAGTAGGAACAGTTCTTTCTGACGTTAAAACGTCTCCTACTCTTGGTACTTCAGATGTTGACGCGGCACTACCTAAGTTTTCTAAGTGAATACCAAGTTTATCTGCCGCGGTAGCGACTGCCCCGTTGTATCTAAACTGAATAACGCCACCAGCTCCGCCTTTAGATGTTTGCGCTCTAATTTCAGCCAAGTCTTTTGCCTGTTGCATTTGTTCTCTATGACGACGCTCTGCCGCGGCTTCAGTTTGGGCATGAAGTTCTTTTTGTTGCAACATGGTTTCTGTTTTTTGCAAGTCTCCTTTTAGACTTTCCATGTAGTTGTAAAACTTTTCTACACCCTGCTTTTGCAAAATTTGTTTGCCAACCTGACCGCCCAGTTTAGCCGCCGCTTGATTAGCATAGGCTTCAGCTTCCTCTCTGTTGTAAGCAAGCGTCTTCATTGCTCTATCAGCGTCTTTATAGGCATCATCCAAAACTTGTTTGACACGAGCCATGTTTTTGTCAAACTCATCTTTTTCTTTTGTCCAAAGGTCTTGTCTGCCTTTTTGCCAACCTTGCATCATGCCTGACATAGCGTTGAGGGACGCTGTTGCGCCCATCTTGCCTTGACCGCCCATGGCAACACCAATAACGCCGATAAGACTAAACAGCGTTGCTAAGTCTTGTACGTTGTCTTTAGTTGGGTGAAACTCTGGATAAGGAAACTTTTGACGAGTGTCTTGAATACTTTGTTCAATACGTTGTGCTGATTCTCTGTTTTGACGCGCAATATCAGCTTTAGCTTGAGCCAAAAACTGTTCTTGTTGCTGTTTGTTCTCGCCAATTTGTTGCTCTAGCCCTGTTTGTTGCTGAAGCAATCCAAGCTGTTGTTGACGTACTTTAGCTTCTTGACCAGCTACGTCTCTTGATGTTTTGCCACCAAAATACTGTTCTACATTTTGAGGCATACCCGGAATACCGCCCATGTTTGTACCTAGCGCATCTCCCAAAGGAGGCGCTGGAGGCGCAGTAGGCACTTCCGGCAGCGTATAAGCCGGAGCTAATGGCGGTTGTGAATTGGTTCCTATGGTCATACTGTCCTCTGATATGGATTAGCATAAGTCGGCACACCCGCCGCAATTCCAGCAAGTTGTGTATAGAAGTTAGTGCTTGCTTGGTTAAGCGCTTGGTCAAGTTGCATACCTTGTTGAATAGCGCCAAGAGCAATGTTGTCACCAATTTGAGAGACTTGCAGACCGTAGTTGTACTGATTGTTTAGCAGTGTTTGACGCAAGTTCTCAAGCGTTGCAGATGCTTGAGCCGCGCCTACACCGCCTGTATTAGCCACTTGTTGTTGTAATTGAGCCTGAGCCGCTTGATAAGACTGCATAGACTGAGGTGTGAGTTCACCAGCCGCCGCCGCACGTTGCAAGTTTGCGCCTGTTGCTTGATAAGGTTGTGCAATAGCTTTTTGTTGCGCAATTCCAGCATCTGTGGATGCCGCCGCTTGTTTGTTTTTATAAGCGCCAAGAAGTCCTAATCCACCGGCTAAACCAAGTCTAGCAAGAGTTGAATTACTCATTCCAAACGTTGTTCCCTCTTGAGTTGGTGCCGCTGTTTGTGTTTGGGGCGCGTTCATGCCCGGCAACTTAAGCTGACCTGAAGTATCGTCTTGTCCAAAAGGCGTAACAACTCCGGGCGTTGTAATGCTGTAATTAGGCGTTTGGCTTACAGAGTAAGCGCTTGGATATACCGGCGCATTTGGATTTACGCCTCCTGCTCTTAAACCAACGCCGCCTGTTGCTGGTCCTAAAGAATAATCAAGACCTGAATCACTAGCGCCTCCTACAACGGGAGCCGACGATATGGTTGAAGGAATATAGCTTGCCGCACCACCGGGAGCATATTGCGTAGCTTGACCAGCACCGGGCAGTTTTCCACCGGGATACAAATCTGGGTTAGCCGCGGCAACTTGTTCAGGAGCTTGAGCCTGTCCAGTAGAAGCGTCAAACATTTCACCGCCGCCATCATCAAACTCTAGCAAGCCTGTGTCTGGGTTAATTGTTCCTGAACCACCGCGTCTTTTAAGGTACTCAGCTTCTTTAGGCGTAATGTGGGCAAGCAACGTATCTCTACCTCGACCTTTGGATTTCAAAATCTGAGCAAGACCTTTTAGGTCTATGTCAGCCATGGTTTCTGTTCTAAGGAGTTTTGCTATTTGCTTTGCCATTTAAGTCACCTGATTTGGGTTTTTGAGTGATTCTCTGTTCCAAACGGAACGACTCTTTCCAAGGTCGCTAGAACCAAAGATGGGTGCGCCAATATCTCCTACGTTCAGAGCTTGAGCTAATGCAGATGAGCCGGGTGTTGTTCCGGATTGTGGTGTAGCAGTTGTTGAGGTTGCACTAGGTAACGGCGCCCCAGTGGAGCCTGTTCCTCCAGATGCGCCACTTGTTTGGCTAGGCAATAAATACTTATCTAGCGCGGTTGTAATACCGGCTTTCTCCAATCCTGAAATAAGTTTATCTGTGGTGGATGCCCCGGCTTCAGGAGAACCAACAAGGTAATCTACTGAACCCGCAATGACACCTTCTTCAAGAGCCGTAGAAGGCTTGGTGCCTGTTGCCAATGCGCCACCAGTTGTTGCTAGACCGCCTGTAACCGCTTTATTAGCCGCCGCACTGCCTGTTCCTGTAACGTCCACACCTTGCAAAGCGCCTGTAATTCCACCGCTGACAGCGCCGCCAATAGCGCCTTTTTCTGCGGCTTTTGTAACGTCTTGTTGGTTAACCGCCGCACTAGCCGCACTAATTCCAGAGCTAATCACTGCTTGACCAGCCGCATAAGCCGCCGTGGCACTTGCACCTTCACCAAGTAAAGCTGTGCCTATTGCTGGGGCTAATTCAGGAGCCGCAACCGTTATAACAACAGCCGCTATGGGTGCCGCGTATTGTTCAACTTTTTTCCAAAAACTCATTGTGCGCCTCCTAATTGACTTGCTACTTTACCTAACATAACAAAATAAGCCAACATTTGATAATCCACACCTTCTTTGATTTCGCCGGGTTCAGCTATCTTATTTGTCAAAAGAGCTTGTTTAAAGATGGGATACAGCGTCTTATCCTTGATAGTTGCAAAAGCAAATTGACCCAAATCCACCAACATTTGCGGATTTACCCCCTCCTCTTGCATCAATTCTAATACTTTTTTCTTAAACCCATCATAAATTTTTTGGGGGGAGGAAGACTCTCCAGCAATAGGCTCAATAGGCTTGAGCGCCTGAGGAGATGATTTTGGTAGTTGTTCAGGTGTCGTTGCCATGTTAAGTTAGTCCTAGTGATGCCGCAATTTCTTGGTGAATATATAAGTGTGATGCAATCCAATCGTAAAAATCACTCTCATTATTCCAGTCTGTATCAAGCAAATTAAAGGGGTTATTAAGCTCCAAAAGGCTTGCAAAAGCCTGATGTTCGGCTTGATGAGCAAGCAACCAGTCATCCAAGTTATCTACATTGGCATCCGTCAATGGAAACACGGGAACAGATATTCCCAAGTCCATAAAAGTCTCCTGAAAAACTTTGTGCTGAGCACCGTTTTCAAACAAAAACTCTCCTAGCGACTCTTTGTCGCCATACTTCACAATTGAGAGCGTATCAAAATTCATTTATCCGCCTTTTCGTCCAGCTTGTCAAAAATTCTTTCAAGCACAGCATCAATCTTGTCAAGACGAGAGTTGATGTCTGACTTTGTAGCGTAATTGGTTGGCAACTGTACTTCGATTCTTTGGATGTCATCTTTGAGTTTCTTTACAGAATCCCAAATCTCTTTACACCACCATCCAATTGCACAAAAAAAAGCTCCAGCAATAAAGTTAAATATTTCCTGAAAGTTCATGTTTACACAGCATAGTAGGGTATCTTCACAATAGTTCCGTTAAGGTCAAAATTGATATAACCCTGCGGAACCAGTGGCAAGGCAGATGTTGAAAATGTTGCTGTGTTAGCCGTGGTGGCTGTATGGTTTGTGGACGTAACGTTAATTGTTCCACTGTTAATTGTGATGTTGCTAATGCTTACATTAGACAAAGTGTTAGACCACTGGTTGAGCGTACCGCCGCCAGTTGAAATTAAAACTTGACTGTTTCCTCCAGCAGAGCCAGTAATTGTCAGCGCCCCATTTCCGTTGACACCAAATGCGCCGGTTGTAATTGCGCTTGTTCCGTTGCCAACCAAGAAAGAGCCGGAAGACAAAGATACTGCGCCTGTACCGCCATTAGCAACGGGTAGTGTGCCTGTGACTTGGCTTGTTAAGCTAACGTTAGATAAAGTGCCGCCAAGCGTAATATTTCCTGAGCTGGTTACGTTGCCAGTCAGCGTAATTCCATTGACAGAGCCATTACCTTGAACCTGAGTAACTGCACCAGTTACGCCAGATATTGTTACATTTGTTAAAGTTAAATTGCCAACAGTAGATGTTGCGCCGCCTAAAGTTAACGTAGCGTTACCTAAAGTAGTAGCGCTATTTGACAAATAACTATTGGGGAATGTTGCGCCTAATGCGTTAATCGTAATGGTGTTGTTACCATTCAACGTCATTGCGTCTGTTGTTGCGTTATTGCCTACAAAGTGAACTGCATTATTGGTTATGGTACCAATAACCATATCCACATTTCCAGAATAAGCGTAAACAACATTAGCGCCGTAAAACTTTCCTGTTCCAGAAAAGGTGCTGGATGTAATTCCAAAATCACCGTAGGCAGAACCAGTATCGTTAACAACCGCAAAATCAGTAGATGCTTGATTTGCGTTGCTGAGGTTTTGTACAACTATCTGTACATAACTATTAACGTTTGACGCATAAGAAGCAATAATTCCTGTATCAGAATAAGACAAATTGCCATAAGAAAATACGCCAACATTTGAGCTTGCTGAAATACTTCCTGTGCCGACAAAAGAATTAGCAGTTGTAATGTTGTCAACAACAGAGCCACTAGATATTGTTACGTTGTAAAGAGTTAAGTTTGATAAAGACGACGTAGTGCTTCCAGCAGTAATTGTTGTATTACCTAGTTTTATTGGAAATCCTGAGCTAGAGCTACTACTTACTGTCTTTAACATTCTTAGTCTCCATCACCCGGAGTGATATAAAGTGTTGCCGTGCCTGTTGTGCAATTTGCTGAGAAATAAGCATTAGGCGCAAACGTAATAATCTCATCTGTTCCCGGCAACAAAGGCAAACAGTTAGCCTGAGTTGATGAGGGAATAGTCGCCGCACCAGCGCTTGCCAATGCCGAAGTAGGTCCGTAGCCAAGAATCACAACAACAGAGCCGCTGTTGATAATTCTGTACTGATTGCCGCCAAGCGTACTAGACGGTACTTGTACAGGACTTGTCGCAGTAGTTGTTGCAGAGATGACTACTGTGTTACCGCAAGGGGAGAATGGCGCTGATACTGACATTTTTATTGTCCCGATGGAATTTGCGCCAATATTGCTGCTTGTGCAGCTTGATAAGCAGACACTACCTCAGAAGTCCAAACAGCCGTTGCAATAGCTGGTACTGGAGTTGGGTCTGTCTGTGCTCCTGTATCACCAGGGTGACGCACCCATCTTGTGAAGTTACGGGCAACCTCTACACCGTCTTTGGTGATGATTTCAGCTTGACGAACTTGCAATGTTCCATCTTCTAAAACTTCTACACGGTCTACTTTTGTTATTGATGCTAATGTCATTATGACTCCTTAGAATGATGCGTAATAGGTGAATTGAAAGTTTACTGGGTCCCCAGTATTGATAGCTTGATTTACTATATGAAAGTTACATTGTCCATTTGGAGCTCCACGCCCTGCATATGAATAGTCATAATAACTTTGAGATACAGGATTTATAGTAAATTGAGCAGGTCCATAATAAAAATATGTAGCATTACTTGCGGCTAAAAAAGGAAAATTAGAAACAGATAATTCACTTGTACCAACAGATACATTAAATCCAATTGTTTGGTTATTAAAACTAATACAAACTAACCTTCCAATTTTTACATACCAACCGCCATTAGTTAAAGTAGTTGTATTACCACTAAAACTTAATACTGGAGTCCAAAGACCTGTCTCATAGTCATTAAGCGTACTGTTTGTAGTAGCCCCAGAATTGTTAAAAACAATACCGTTTGTTCCAGATGCAAATGTAATGTTGTTGCTAATACCTGTAAGAATTGGATTTGCAAGAGTTACATTACCAATACTTGTAATTGTTCCTCCTCCTGTAATTGCAGTATTACCAAGAGTTGCAAGAGTTCCTCCGCTTATTGTTGGATTGGAAAGCGTTACGTTTCCGAGTGTTGTGACTGTGTTGCCAAGACCAACTGTTGTGTTACCAATGGTTACTGGCGTATTAAAGTTAGCGTCAAGATTAGACAGCGCAATAGTTGTCGTTGCATTAGCAAAGGTATAAGGTACACCAGACATATTAGAACCTCACTCTTAATTCGTGTTCAAATTCAAAACCGTTAATAACAAATCCGGGATTAGACGACTGTATCGTTTGACCCAAATACTTGCCGTACTGAGACGCATCTGTCTTGTACAGCGTATATCCTGTTCCACCAGACCACCCAATCACTGTGGATACGTTGTTTTTCCAAGAAATTGTTGTGTTGTAGATGTTGTACCAAGTAACAATATTACTTAATGTATAAGCTGGGCTTGAGCCTTGCTCAGAATCTACCGTGACACTCAGTGTTGCATTTTCCAACAAAGTCGCTTCAACCGCAATCTTTAGCGCTTGCTTGGTGCGAATATTGTCTTTCATAGACATTAAAGCTGTTTGAACGTAACTGTTAATGCCTGAAGTTGTATCGTTATAAAGCTGGTACAAATTAGTTCCGTCGGTACCAAATAAAGCTACTTTTCCGCCAATTGGCGCAGAAACAATAAAGTCAAGATTGTTGACTACGCTGGTAAAAAACCATTTTTTCTCAAAAAAGACAGCTTGAATATAACGATTAGATGAACTAACTCCAGCGCCGCCGGTGTAGTAAAAGTTAAATGCGGCGCACAAAATATTGTTAATCAGAACCTGACCAGCGTAAACGGGTCGAGTAAAGTCAATATTTGTGAAAATACCGTCCAGTGGGTCACTGATTTTGGATGTGGTAGAGCCTACCAGCGCATAAACGCCGTAGTTGTTCATGAACAGCACTGACCTAAAGTACGGGAAAATGGCATAAGGCAACTTGGTACCCACCGACGCAGAGACGTTGGTGTTGGTAAATATGGTCGAACCAGTAGAAGTTACCCTAACATCTGAAAAAACGTTGATGGAATCGTCCCCAAAAATGTACAAAAAGTTGTTGGCGGACAGTAATTGCTGAATGTTGCCGTGCAGTGTGGAGTCCGATATAGCCACAGACCCCGCAGAAACCGTTATAAAGTCGCTGTAAGACCCCGCCGCAGAGTAAAAGACTGTACGCCCTTGGGCAATCCAAACGCGCCCTGAGAACGACGATATGCCTACATTGGTGGTGCTATTCACATAAGCCGTAACAGTTGCCGCATTGGTGTATCCACCGCCGGTTAAAGTCACTGTTGGGGCGCTGGTGTAGCCACTACCCGGGTTGGTCATTACTATCTCAGTAACAATACCGCCTGAAATAATGGCTGTTGCCGCCGCACCACTACCGCCGCCACCGCTAAATCCTACTGTTGGCGCTGAAGCATAGCCTGTACCGCCAGTGTTAACTAACACATAAACCGTGCCAGTTGCAAAAGTGGTGTATCCCGCCACAGCAGATGCACCGCTACCACCGCCACCTGAGAACGTAATGGTTGGCGCAGAGTTGTACCCGGTTCCAGCATTGGTCAAAACAACAGACGTTACCAAGCCGGTATCTACAACGCCGTTGGCTGTTGCGGTTGTACCACTAGGAGGCGCCGCAATCGTAATGGTCGGGGCACTGGTATAGCCTGAGCCGGGGTTTGTAATAGTGAGCGCCACTACATTTCCGCTTTGAATACTGGCTGAAATTGTTGCGCCTGAACCTCCACCACCGCTGACCGACACAGACGGTACCGACGTATAGCCAGAGCCAATGTTGGTGATGTTGGTTGAAATAAGTGTTCCAGCGCCGGTTGTGATGGTTGCCACCCCTGTTGCCTGTATGCCGTTAGCGTTATTTGGGGCGCTAATCGTGACTAAAGGTGCAGAGCTGTACCCTGAGCCTTGATTGGTGAGTCCAATAACCGAAACTGAGCCAACAGAGATTAGATTGGTTGCATCCCAAGTAAAGTAGCCTTTGTATGGGTCAAGAATCAAAGCCTCGGTGTTTTTCCATTGACTGACGTTAATGTTGCCGGTTGTGCTAAATGTTCCGGCTGGGGCAACGTTGCCTTTGGATAAAGAACCAATATTGACGTATTCACATGAACCGTCTGACTCAAAAGCAAGCAAATAGTCGTTCAGGTTTAGATTAACCGCAAACATAGCAATCACGGTATGACTAAAAGTCACGCCGGTATTGGTGTATGTTGGCGTAATCTTCAGGTTGGCGTAACCAACCGGCATGGCATTTTCAAGCCATGAGAACTCATCTTCTTCAATGGCGGTGCGGTTAGCCTTGGTGTTAACGCCTTTAAACTGCTTAACAACCTGATAAGACTTTTTTTGCTCTGCTGATGCCATTTAGAAAAGACTCGAATAGGGGTCTGGCATCCTTCTTGTAAATGTTGTTGCCAGTACAGATTGCATTTGCTTGGTGTATTCTTGCTTGTATATCTCGGCTTCGCCAAAAGACTGTTCATAGTATTTGGCAAGATAAGCCGCATAAAACGGTACTGGTGAGTAATAAGGGTCGTTGATTGAATCTACATCGTTGAGATTGACAAGCGGCGTTGGCAATATCACGGTGTCTAATTCAATCGTATAAACTTGGTCCGGCACTGGCGAGATGTAAATAGTTTGCTGACCATAGACAGAAAAACAAATAGGTCTGCCAATATAGTTTTGCCAAAAGCGCAACTGTGCATTGAACTGGGTCCATGGCAAATAGCGCATAGGAACGCGAGTGTTTCCCCAGTACAAGTTGATATTTAGAACATCCAGCGTTTGCAAGCCACTTGGCAAGCAAGAATACTGAATTTGCTCACAAGGAGCCACATATTGCAAATACGCCGTTCCGTTTTGAAAGGGCGTACTGGGTGGGTAATTCTGATAAATGGTGGACGAGCCACTAGGATAAGGGGGCGCTGTGGTTCCTAAAGTACCAGCGGTCGTAACCTGATAGATAAAAATATTTGAAAAAACATAGTCACCGAGGTTGACAGCTTGATTTGCGACCCAATTATATGGATATGCACCACCGGGGACTGGGGTACATGGTGCTTGCGAGACTTGAACGGTACGCAAGCATCCTGTATCACGGACAAGCCTCTCTCTTGCAGAATTGATGTTGTCAATTAACTGCTGGTTGGTGTAGAAATTTGCGTTTGCATCATGCAACAAATTTCTAACAGAGTAAAGATAACCTGAGAGGGTTTGCGCCATTGAACGTCCATATTATGCTGGGACATTTCCCCCCGCCTTCTTTGAGGAAGGCAGAGGTACTCTTTCCATCACCGGGGATAACGAGTGATTCTGTTGAGGAGGTTCCAAAGTAATTTGGATTTTCTCCAAAATTTCTAAACCTTGAGGCAAGTCATTTTTTGTCTTGATAAGTCCAAGGCGAGTCAAATAAACTTCTTTATCATTGTCACCCCAGCCAAATATGTGTCGAATCGCTTCTTCCGGCGCCTCCACTGTTTGATTCACCGGAAATCTGTATTGTTGAAACGCATAGTCAAAAACTATGGGCTTCTCCCAATTATTCGTTACATACATAGTTATCCCCTATCAAAAAAAAATTAGAACGTTACAACGTCTCCGTACACGCGAATATCACAAGTGTTGGAGTTACCAGACACAGTGTTGATGTTCACATACAAAGCCGAAGTAACTGCACCTGATACAACCGTGTTTCCGTTATAAGGTGAAGCAATTGTCAAATCTTGGTACAAACCAGTTCCTGTGAGTGTCACTTGGGCATTTGCAACAACAAGGTTTGCACCGTCGTTGGTTGTTCCAATAGACACATAAGCACTTGATAAGCTACCAGACGGATTTTGCAGAGTAATTCTTCTGATTATGATTCCGCCTGAATTGGCTGTTGCTCCGCCCTTAGTCAAGCCACCGTTCAAAATGGGAAGCGCAATAACAGCATTTCCCGCTGTATTGAGTTGAGTAGCTTGAATAACAGCCACACGACCATATCCAAAACTGTCAAGGTAAAACTGACTGACTGAATCTGGATTAGCCATGTGTTACTCCTTAGACGTTGTTGTAAGTGCCGGAAACTGATTGACCACTGTTAGAGCCATACAGCGTTACGGTAACGTTACCACTTGTTGACAATGCTTGAACGTTTGCGCCATCAGACCACACAATACCAGCGGCACTTGCGGAGATAACGTTTGTCCAAGAAGGAGAGGCAAGGTTAGTCGATGTGTTGAATTGAATCACAACGTTAGCTGTTGGCAACAACTGATACAAACCAACTGGAATGGTTGTACCGGATGTTGTTGCAGTAACGTTTGATGCTTCAAAGTACGCACCGGCTGTGTTTGTTGCCGCATTGGCTAGGATGATTTTATTGGGTGAAAGTGACATGATTTACCTCCTTATAGTGAAATAGAGTTGTAACCCGTCACCTGTGTCATGGTCTTAGGCTTGGTAGAAACCAATTCTGCAATCATGAGAACAGCGCCAACATAACCAACTTGCCAGTTAGGCAGAGTGGACTCAAATCCTGTGAACACAAACGAACCTTGCTCATGGATGTATAAGCTCAAGTAGTTCATGTTGAGGAAGTAAACCGTACCCTCTGGGCAATATGGGTCTGGATAGATTGGCACACCAGCAACCATCAAAGCACGGAAAGCGGCTTGAGGACCGTTGCCGTCTGCATCAAATCCGTTGCCGGGAGTGATGACATACTGCTCTTGACCTACGAAGTCTTGTGCTAAGAGTGTCCAAGTACCAAATCCGCAAACGCCAAATGTAGGTACTTCAGCACCTTTCTTAACAGTTCCAGCAATGTACTGAAGAATGTTTTGACGAGTTGGGTTTACGTTACCAGCGGCATACTGGGCAGATTGCCACCATGTATAGCTTGAACGGGAGATGTTTCCGTATGTACCGGAAGAAGAAACTGCGGCGGGAAGACCAATGAACTGCTGATTGTTTGATGTATTGGTGTACAACGCAGTAGCCATCGCATCCATCATGACGTTTGTCGCGTCATTCATACGAGCTTCAATGAGTGGGATGATTGCGGCGTCTTGCTGAACCGCACCTTCCATACCGAGGAACGGTACTGGGGCAATCATGAGTTTCAAATCAAATTCAGCGTTGTAAGCACCTTGCTGGACGGCAGGCTGGTTGAATGAACCAGAGTAGTCCGACCACTGGGCGTTCACAAATTGTGAGCCTTGAACTGGAACTGTTACTGAGGATACACCACCGCTTGCTTGTTGACTGTTTGCAATCAACGCCGCAAGTAAAGGCGTACTGTTATAAAGTTGAACAACCAGCTTGGGGATGAACGCTCTACGAGTGACGTAAGTCAGCTCGGTATATTGCGAACTACCCGTTGCCGGAATAATACCGCCACCAATAGGCATAATTTATCTCCGAAAAAAAATATCCCCTGTTTTAAAAACCTATTGGTCTTACGTTTCCTTTGCGTAAGTCCATCAAGGCTCTTGATGCTTCATCCCTAGCCGCAGTCACTCTGTTTTTCCAGAAAGGCTTCAAGTCAAACTTTGCAAGCGGATTGGGCTGATATGCTCCGCTGACAGACGTTGGTGTGGCTGATTGTTTCATCCACTCCCAGTAATCCGCCGCGGCTTCATGATTGGTAATTCCTTTATCAATCATTACTTTTTCGATTTCAGGAATGTCATTTTCAGACAATCCTCTTTTCATAAGTTTTTGACGACGCGATTCCAAATCAGCTACCGCCTCTTTTTCACGCAACTTGTTTTCCAAGTCTTGTACTCTTTGCTCTGCGCGAAGCACTGCGTTATTGGTTTTTTGTTCAATATCGAGTTCTGGCAATGGCATATTGGGATGAACTTCCCTAACCAATCCCAAAAACTTAGGACGAATTTTAGGGTCGTCCGACATTTTTTTAACCAACATTGCGAGTTCATCTCGCTGTTCAAAGGTAAGGTCTTCTAAACTCATAAATATCCCCTGTTGTTATTAAATTACTTTTTTACCGTCACCGGGCTTTTCAACGTGCATCTTGTTCTTAGGACCGGCTTTAGCGGGACCGCTGAGTCCACCTAAGTGAGCAAAACGTGGTTGGTTGGTGATTACGCCATGTTGCTGATTGTCAGAAATCGGGTTACGAGGCTGACCAGCGGCGCGAGGTTTAAATAAATCCATGATAGTTTCCTTTTACATTGGAGGAGGAGTTGCGCCACCAGCGGGAGGCATACCGGGAGGCATACCACCCCCAGCACCCGGCATTGGCGGCAAATTGGGAACAGCGGGAGCTTGAGACATTGCCCGACCTTCTGGCGTAGCGCCTCCAGCTTGGGGCAAATTTTGTAGCATCTGAATAATTTCAGACTGCTGAAGTTCTTTGGTTTTGTTTTTCTTGGGACCTAGTACCGCGGTGAGAGAACGAATAGCGGCAAGCGCTTTTTGTCCTTCATCGGATTCAGAGCCAAGGCTAGGCAAAGCTTGTTCAATCAAATCCATTGCCATGGAGAGATTGACCATTGCGCCTTCACGATTGCCCATCTTGGGTTCAGGTGTTGACATGGGAGAAGCCATTGGCGGCGTCTCAGCATCCGACATATTGCCGGGTTCATTTGGAGGCGGCGTAATTGCTGGAGCTGACGATGCCCCGGCGCCTCTTTGCGACTTAATTAAATCCATCAGCTTATCTGGTGGGACGCTCATAAATTGCCTCAATCGTTAAAGTTAACTCAATTGACCCGAACTATAACACTATGTCAAGTGGGGAGGCAAATTTTTATTCCCGCCCCCCCAAAGGAATGTTGGTTTTGGTCAAGCCAAATAACCTTAAGGGGCAAGCCCCGTAAGATTACTTGCGGCTCTTACGACCTTTACGCGCTTTACGCATGGTTCACTCCTAGATAAGAGGAGGCGACCTATTTATGAGGGAAGGAAGCCACACCCTTTTTTTCTTCTCAGAAAAAACTTTCACAATCTGACTGTTTCGCGTCCACTACTTCTAGTGGTGCGCTGGGTACCGAGATTCGGTGTCCCTGTATTCCTGTACTGAATCGACGCCGGTTTAGACATCGCTTTCAAAGATTCTGTGCTGACCCTTGGTTGATCTGCTCTGGGTTGTGTAGATGTTCTTGTAGCCATTACTGCACCGCCTTCAAATCTGCTTTCTTTTCCTTAGGAGCTGGAGCTTGCTGTGGTTGTTGTTGTTGCATAGCCTCGCGCTTTTTTAACTTGTCTTTGAGCAATTGTTTCATGGGTGGCTCAAGTAAGTCAAGTAGGGATTCTTTGTCAATGGCTTGTGCTTTGAATAAGTTGAACGCCAACTGACGCAAGTCCTCTGTGAAGATGGGCGAATTGGAGTGCGCGTCCACCTTGACCGTGTAGTCTTTGGTGAATTGCTCGGCGATAAATTGATTACCCGCGTCGTCTTCCAAGTGGGTTTTGTCGTAGGCTTGCATGAGCTTGAGGTAAAGCGTTGCCACTTTTTCCAAGCTGTCTTCGACCACCAGTGCGCGTTTTTTGGCGCGTGAGGAACCCAGTCTTGCAAGCTGAGAGGCGTGACCAGCAGAGCGTACACCTTGTTCGCCGCGACCGGAGAGAATGGCTGAAATGCCGGACGCTTCTTCAAACATAGCGTCCACTTCCTTAATCACTTCAAAGAGTTCGCTTGGCATATTGGGTGACAAACGGTCCACTTTGGCATTTGGCATATCTGACATGAGCAAACCACCAGCGCGGTTTAGTGCAAAGTTTTTCTCATCCAAGATGCCGGTAAAGCCGGAGAGTGCGGTTGGCGGATTGACTTGCTTGGAGAGCAAATCTTGAATCTCCGCCATACGGGAGTTTCTGAGTTCTTGCAGTTGTACAAGACGCTGTACTTCAGATTGACCCCAGTAGTAATCGTACTGAGGATTGGGACAAAGCTGAACAAATGGGAGTTCGCCTTTTAGGAAAACACTTACGCCTTCTCGGTCGTAAATAACAACATCCGGGTCGGCAATCGTAACCATTTGGTAGTCACGGGTTTCGTCGTTCCAAACCCACAACTCATACATTTTGACGGTGTCTTCACTGACCCGGGCTTTGTATCGGTTGTAGCCTGAGAGATTGATGTCCACATTTCCGTAGAGTTGCGGATTGGTGGATGACATGATGATTTGCTCAACGCCGTCTGGTATGTCCTCAGAGCGTGTGTGAACAGCGCTTGAGACGCGCTTGACAATTTGTTCACGTTTAGGATGCGAGTAAAGTCGGTTGTAGAGTTCCGACTTGGTGATGTAGTAGGTTTGAACAATGGCTTCTTGACGGTCGGTGTAGGGCGCGTCTTCTCTTAAAACTCCCATCGTTGCCGGTTCCACCATGTAGGGGTGGATGCCGTTTCTCATGACCAGTTTGATGTAGCTGGTGTTGTAAACCAGTGACCAGTTTAGTGCTGAGGAAAAAACTTGATCTGCGTTAGAGTTGAGCCACTCATCATTGAGCGCCATGGTGAGCTTAGGGATTTTTAAGTGCTCACTGGGGTGAACGCCTGCACCGACGTTGATTGAAAAGCGTGTTGTTTCTGCTGAGTAGAGAAACGATGTCAGTTGGTCAACGTGCGGAAATATTTTGTTAAACAGAGCTGGTGCATCATTGGGTCCGTTGCCAAAGAGGAACCAACTCCGTAGGGATGAGTAATCAGCCTTTCTCTCCTCCAAAGAGACTTGGCATTTGGCAATCAAATCGCGGTAAAACCATTCTCTGTGAAGTGGGTCTGAAGGTATTCTCATTTTTAAGATGAATCTTTAGGTATCGAGAGGTTTTGATGGTCTGGAATATAACTTGCCGTAGTGGGTCCTGTCAAATTTCCGGCTTCTTTTGGCATTAAACCGACTTTTTCACCGGCAACGGAACGGAACATATTACCTTTTAAGATGCTACCCATGTTTAAGCCCCCTTGTCCACCCCAGATTGCGGCGTTTCCGGGTCTATCTTCTTGAACAGCGGCGGGTGGGGGCACATTGTTGCGGGTAAAGTACCCAGCTTGATTATCGCCTTCACGGGTTGTCTTGATGTCTGTCATGTTGAAGTCCAGTGCAAGCTGTTTTGCATTGGCGTCAGTTGCCTTGGTTTTGTCGGATTTGAGTCCCGGCGCCTGTAAAAAGACCACCATAACCTCTGCATTGCACTGTTTCATGGGGCATTTAGGCTCCCAAGCCTCAAAATACCCGTGTGTTTCGCACTTGTAATCCTTTAAAACACTCATTTAGTTCCCCTTTCTAGTTGCTCATTTAATGACGGTTGGCTGTAATCTGCCTTATTGACTAATCCTACCTTAACCTTTATCTCACCATTCACCACAGTTAATCCCATTGAGCGTTTGACCATAGACTTAGGATGGCGTCTGTACTCGGTAAACCGAGTGTTGTCTTGGTTTTGCATAACCGCAACTTCGCCTTTTGCCCATGCTTGGTACCCTTTCCAGACTCTGCGCTGTGCAAATTCACTTAGTGGCTCAGTGTTGTATAAAAACACATCGCGCAAAGTGGAGACGCTAATGCCGCAAAGGTCAGCAAAGAGGGCAATACTAATGCCGCGGTTTTTGTCTTTCAAGAAACGGCGGATTAAAACCATGAGTTGACGTCTAGGGAGTGGTTGGTCCACCGTAAACTCCTATGCGTTTTAAGTAATCAGAGACGTTTCTGCCCACTGCAATCTGCTCAGGCGTTTTGTCTTCTTGTGCGCGTGAGACTGATTTAGATATTTTGTTGGCAATGAGCCGTGGTTGTACTTGCTCTGCGTATGCGGCGGCGCCAAGAGCTAGGGCTATGACCCTGTCATCCTTATTGCGACCAGAGGCTTCAATGCTGGAACCTTCGCGAGTAATGGTTTTCATCTCCTCAATGGTATCCATGTCATAAATGTCTAGCATACTGCGCTCAAACAAGTCCTTGGTATAGGTGAGCATACGTTCTTTTGTGGCTTGTGTGGTTGCCCAACCAATAGAGCCAGAGAGTCCACTCATGTTGTCGTTGCGTCTCCAGATGTAGTTTGACATTGAGCCGTACACATCCATAAGTTGCTTGCCCACAGTACCCGCCATAGCGGCGGCTTGACGGCGTAAGTTTTTGAGTTCATTCAAGACCGCCTGACCCGGACCATTGATTTCAAGGTTTAGGGTTGAGTTTTTGTAGGCACCGGCTAAGTGAGCAATGACCCAAGCAAATTGGTAGGTGTTCATTTCACTCGTCGCGAAAACGGCAACTTGTTCCATGCCATCAGAGTAGCAACGACATACTTGAATACAGAATCGGTCTGCCCAGTCTGAGCTACCGTAGGCGGGGTCTGCGCCAATAACGTAGTAGGCGGTGTCGATGGGTTCTTCAAAGACTTTGAGCGTGGCAAGTTTTTCTTTGGATTTGACGACGTCGGTGTCTTGGAAGTTGGCGCCAAAGACGTATCGGTAATAGTCGGGTTGGATTTTCTTGGCAATTTTCGCGGCATCGGTACACCTCGCATTAGAAAAGAAAGATTGTCCTGACATGACAAATGCGTAGTCCTCTGTTGGCGGAAACTCTTGGTACATCAGGGATTCATCTTTGATGCCCTCAGCCAGTTTCCATCTCCACCAAGCCATTTGCCTTGAGTTGATTTCAAAGTCGTAGAGTTTTTTAATATCGCGTACCCACTCTTTTTCCTCAGGGGTGAGTTTGCCGTCCCAGTAGGTTTTGTACACATCGGTGTCTGCCCCAGCAGAGTAAAACTCATTGCGCCACCAACCGCAGAATATGGCACGTTGTGTCCTTGCCCGTTTGGCAGTGACGTACATATCGTGAAACATATTGAATCCCCGCGCTGTGGATTCAAAGATGTAGAGGCGATTGGGGTTGGATTCAGCAAGTGAGGCTAGGAGAGATGCCAAGCCTTCTTCGTCACCCCAAGAACTTGTTTCAGTGCCGTGAAGGTAGGTAATTGCCTTACCGCGACCCAAGCTACCTTTTGCTCGTAGTCCAGCGACTTGATAAAAGAGGCGACTTCTGTTTTTGAGAGAAAGCTGGTTACGGTTGTGCGCGACAAGTGGAATTTTGTACTCTTTAGGCAAACCGTCCATATACATGGCAAGGGTTGAGCGAAACATATCTCGGTTTTCTTCGGTATCGGTTGTGAGGGTACCTTGGAGTCCGTTGTTGATGAAGTGCCAGTAGAGGTCAAGGGCAAGGGAGATAGTAGTGATTCCAAGTTGACGTCCTTTTAAGATAACAAAGAAATGGACGTCTTCTTCAAGCCCTTTGGCTATTTCGCCCATGGTGTAGGTTTGGGTACCGAGGAGGTGGTCCATGTTCTTTAGACCTTGCTCTTTGGTTTCTATTTTGAGCTGGGCGCAAAATGCGTAAAACTGTTTGAGATTAAATTTCATAATCTACGCCGCGCCAACAAATATCTTGTGATGGCAAAGGAGTGCCGTTGCCGCGTATCCACTCTTTGCCGTTCCAAATTGACATCACAGCCAAGGAATCCGAGCCAATGATGTATAAACCGTTTCTGACTGGTTTTATATGAGAGGGAAACCAATCTGTCAACGTCAAGCCTTTCCAGCAAGGTTGACCCTTTTGATTGTGTCTTACCCATCTTTTTGTTTTCATCACTTGTTCCTTGTTTATTTTTCCCAAGGCATGATTGCCCCGTATTTGTCTTTCATGAATTGATGACCAACATCAAAAAATTCTTTGGTGACCGATAGTTCATTGCCGCCAAGGCGAAAGTTAAAGGTGTGTTCTTTGGTTGAACAGAAATTGGGAAAGAGCTGTTTGGCAACGGCGTAAAACTCTCGGTCAACGCCCCATTTGTTTTGACCAAGAACGATGGCTATTTTCTTTAAGCACTCGGTCTTCATGCCCCACATACACCAGTCCACAAAGTTGGTGTTGTCGTTATCAAGCAAATTCCAAGGCTTGTGGAGGTCGCCAAGCGCCTCACAGCGGTCGTTGAATAGGTAGTTGCCGTCCTTGTCGTGGATGCTTCTAAGGGAGTATGCCCAGTCAACGCCGAGGTCTATTTTGTGCATAATGGATTCGACATGGTCTGCATCAAACCAGTCGTCATCATTGCAAAAGAAAGTAACGTCTTCGTTGATGAGCTGGGGCGCGGCGGCAAGCCAACGACGTCCGTCTAGTCCGTTGCCTCCAATGTAACCGTCCCAGTAGCAAAGGTGGGTGGAGTTGTTGGCGTACTTGTCAAACATTTTGCGGTAGGAGACGTAGGGCACTACGGCGTCCACAAGAATGTAATGCTCGACAGGAAATGTTTGCGTCTGAATTGATTTAACGCAGTCTTCCAGTTCTGCTCGGTTTGTGGTCACGGTCACGACCGCGGCTGTCATAGTCATCGTTATCCCCTAGTATCCAATTGGCTATTGCTTCGCAAGCGTCTCTGTTTTTGGCAACCCTGATTAGCTCATCGTAACGAACTTTAGAGTATTTCTCTTTCCATTCTTTTGCAAGAAGAATCTTGGCTTTGTCATTTGTACAACTGAGTGCTCTGCGCATCTCACGGCGAATGACTTGTTGGTGTGCAAGTTTCTCCGCCGCCCAGATTTGTTCTTGTTCAGATGAAGCTGGTGCTTGAGCCAAGCAAAGCCTTTATGCGTTCAATCTCTTTGTGTGCGTCCATGAGAAGACGAGCCGACTCGGTATGAACGCGCATGAGTTCGTTGAACAGCTCGGCATGACCCATGGCATAGACACGCTCCATGTATGCTTTTTTGATGTCATCGGCGGACATGGTCATCAAGGCGTTGTGTCCGTTGACTTTGGTGTTTACAGCAGTCTCCATACTCTGACTCCTCCTTCCTCGCATCTTGCGATAAATTTAAAACCTAACTTTTTTCCAGCCCGGTAATTGGCATTGCAAACCACTTGCAGTTTGGCGCCCTTCACAAAGAACGAATCCCCAACTGTCATCTGCTTGTAGGGGTAACGCGGTCTAGCTTGCGGTATGGGCACTTCTCTGTCAATGACTAAATCATCCATCTTTATATCCCCGCTAAACAATATGATGTAATATACCACACCTAATCATCATTATCAAGGACTACTATGATTCGCACTTATAACGAATATCATCTTGGCGACCAGTTAATCCATCTGAATTTTCTCCGCCGATTGGAGTTACCGGCAACGCATTACTGCAAGGCGGAGTATCACAAGCAATTACAGCCTTTAGTCTTGGGCACAGACATTGTCCTTATGGACCTACCAGCCAAGCCAGAGGACGCCGTAAACGCTTGGATAGGGGCGGATAACTACTTCTACAACCATCCCATGAAGGAACACTGGGTTGAGTTCCATGTGGATTGGTTTAACCATCTTTGTGAGCAAATGATGATTGATACTTTCACCATAGACAAGCATGACCTACTCTTTGACTACCCAGCCCTTATGGCAATCCAAGCCGAGCAGTACGACTATCTCATCATCAACAGCCCTCCCAAGAGCAACCAGCTACCCAGCTTCAACCAAGAAGCCTTTAAAAGAATGGCTCAGGAACTCCTTGACCAAGGACATACGGTAATCAGCACATATCCCCTGCAAATATGCCCAAATACGCTTGAAAAATGCTTGGATGTGACCCAAATCGGCGTACTTTCCAAGGCAGTCAAACACATCATAGCCGTGGATACCGGTCCACTATGGACTACCTATAACGTCCACAATAAGGATAAAGTGCTCAGTAGAACCGTTTATCACAAGTTTATGAAGACCGGTATGCTCAATACAGTCTATCGCCAAGAACTAATCTAGGGAAAAACGTAAATTTTTTTTGGGGGGAGATGGGAGGTGTACTCGCCCATAACCAAACTCAGGACCATTCGAGTTTTCAGGCATAAATTCGCGCAAAGCATTGCGACGCATTAGCCAATAATTGACCAGATTAAGCAGGGCGCCGGGTATCGGTTTGCGTTAAGTGCTTTGCAAGCGTTACCCCTATTAAATATTTGAGAGAATAGAATGTAATACTATTTTCTAGTTATCGTTTTATTTCAATTACTAATAATTCAATTAGCAAATATTTGCTTATAAGTAATTATTGATTATCGAATATTCTATCATTAAAATATTCTATCAATAATTAAATATTCATACAAATATTTATTGAGAATTAGGGTTGACATAATCATTCTAACCTATATAATTCATTCATTCACTAATAATTAGTGAATACTTATCTTAACTAATCAAGGGGAATTTTATGAGTACAGTTTATCAAGAGGTTACAAATTCAATTATTGAGCAACTAGAAAAGGGCGCCGCACCATGGATAAAGCCGTGGCGTGTTGATAGTACCGCCGATAAGAATTTATTAAGCAATAAGCCTTATCAGGGCATTAACCGGCTTATCCTTGGCTTATCTAGCATGGTAAAAGGATACGATACACCGGTTTGGGCATCCTTTAAACAATTTGAATCACTCGGCGCTACTGTACGCAAAGAGGAAAAGGGCACAAAGATTGTTTGGTTTTCTCCCGTTAAAAAAGAAAACAAAGACACCGGGGAAACAGAGGTTTATAACGCTTTAAAGTCTTATTATGTTTTCAACGTTGCACAATGCGACGGGATAGAGATTCAAGCACCAAACAAAGAGGAAAAGACTTTTAACGCTATTGACGCCGCCGAGCAAAGAATTATTAAGACGGGCGCCGCAATTAGTCACGGGGGAGACGCCGCTTTTTACGCCCCTAGCGTTGATCGTATCCAAATGCCCCATAAATCGGCGTTTGACAATGAATCAAGCTACTATGCCACTGCATTTCACGAACTAACGCACTGGACGGGCGCTAAACATAGACTCGACCGGGAACTAGAAAAAGGGCGTTTCGGTAACCCGGCTTATGCGTTTGAGGAATTAGTGGCGGAGATAGGCGCCGCTTATCTTTGTCAAGATTACCGCATTAAGGGCGAATTGAGACACGCCGGTTATATCGGGCATTGGTTGAAGGCGTGTAGGGATGATTCTAAAGCAATATTTAAAGCCGCCGCACTTGCACAAAAAGCCGCCGATTATCTGAATCAATTGGATGCTACGGCGTCGATTGAATTAGTAGCATAAACAAACGCGCCGGGCGTTTTCCCGGCTTTTCTTAAACTTAGGGGATAAATATGCAAATACAAACATTAAACAAAGACGATTTTTTATTAGCAAGTGACGTTGACGATAACGGTAATTTTTACTGGTTTATTTATAACTGGTCAACTTATGAACTACTCGCCTATTTTGACAATGAGGGCGACGCACAAACGTATTTTGACAATCTACCCGGTTAAATAATGCTCGACTATTTGGGGGCGCCGCAATGCCCCTAAATGGGCGCGTATTGCGTCAATTTAACTAACTAAAGGGATAACCATGGAATTTGAACAAATGCTAATCGAGGCGCCTTACACAGCGCTAAAAAATAGTTTATTGAATTTACCTAAAAACAAACGTGCTCAAGCTATTTCAATAGCACTTGAGTGGTCCGGGTCCGATATATTCGATTTAATGATTGATGCCTTGATTGATGCCAATTTTCACACCGAGGCAACAGCATTACGCGCCGCATGGATAAACGCGCAAATTGACGTCGAGGCTCTCGCGCATGAGGCGTTGACTAATCAAAATTAAGGGGATGACAATGGATATTGAGGAACTAATTAAAAAAGAACGTTTAATTGCTTTGATACTTGAAGACGTTGACGAGGATATGAGCGCCGTTGTATCGGATGAGTACGCGCCCGAGCGCGATACCCTTTACGATATGACGGTAGACCAGCTCACGCGCATTGCACTTGATCGAGAACTAATTTAAGGGGATAACTATGAGAATAATTTTATGGATTCACGTTTTGATTTTCGCGGCGTTTGTTTTAATCGGCACCTATTTACATTTATAAGGAGATAACCATGGGCAAATTACCATTTGAAATTGAGGGCAAAGAACCCGAGACGATTACGTTAGACAAGGCGGATTTTATGATCTACCTAGCCGGGATGTTTGGGTTGGGTT
>Ga0214170_1000104_pt1 | contig 35861 bp, 61 predicted proteins | sample TroBogEpilimnion_2_FD_153008 | JGI IMG/M metagenome (GOLD analysis project Ga0214170, IMG submission 153008) | Freshwater microbial communities from Trout Bog Lake, WI - 27JUN2007 epilimnion | ecosystem: Environmental > Aquatic > Freshwater > Lake > Epilimnion/Euphotic zone | place: Trout Bog... | reverse complement strand
CGCCGTAACACCCCAAATTGGAATAAAAAAAACGGGGGGCGCAACAAACAAACGAACCAACGGACGCTCATCAATCTCTACTAATACTCATAGGGAGAGAGAGAGAGAGACAATCCCATAGGCATACTAAATAACCTACAAACCGACTACACTAGGGTACATGGCTAGAACTGGCAGAAAGACTACGATTACTAAAGACCTAGTAGAACTCATTATTAATGCGTTCCTAATGGGCAATTACGCCACAGTAGTAAGCGACTACGCAGGCATAACACCACAAACTCTCTATAACTGGCTGAACAAGGGAGAGGAATTATCCCGTGATGAAAATAAGGAATTAGACGAAATAGAACAACTGTTTGTTGATTTGTTTTATGGCGTTAAAAAAGCAAAGGCTTTATCAGAGATGAAGTCGGTAGAAGTTATTAGAAGCGCAAGCCAAACTTCATGGCAAGCGGCCGCTTGGTATCTAGAACGTACAGCCAATGACCGTTGGGGTCGAGTGGTTAGGACAGAGGTTACAGGGGCAGACGGTGGAGCCATTGAGATTAGTGCAGAGGCATTGAACCAGAAGTTGGAAGCATTGCTGGACAAGCACGTATTGGACGCCGTAGCAGTGGAGACAGCGTTACCGATAGGGCAGGCAGAGCAGGACATTGAGATTGACCCTAGCGACGTGGCAGAACAAGACGAGATAGACGAGTAGGCAATAGTCGGTAGATACGACCAGTATCGGCAATACCACCCGTATCGGCACATACGACCCCGTTATTTGGATACATGACGGTTATTTGGTTCGGTTTGACAGCCCAGCCCGACGCCTCACGCCACCCGTTACCCCACTCAACCACACTCTAGTCATACTGGACACGACATACCCCCACCGACTAACGTGGCAGGCATGACAGACTTCCCAAACTGGTTCGACATCACGGCTAAGGACAACTTCGAAAAGTTCTTGACCCCCCTTGCTCAGTACGAGGCATTGCAACTACTCCAGATTGGAGCCTTCACGGGCGACGCCAGTCTGTGGCTAGTGAAATCCCTATGCACCGACCCGTTCACACGCCTCGACGACGTGGATACTTGGGCGGGAAGTGACGAGCAAGTCCACGAAGCCATGGATTTTGCGGAAGTCGAACAAGTGTACGACGAAAAGACTGCGCCATGGCGTGAAACTGGACAATTGGATAAGTACAAGACGACTTCGGACGACTTCTTTAAGAATGCGCCAGAGAGTTTGCGATACAACTTCATCTACATTGACGGCGACCACACGGCACGACAAGTAATCAAGGACGCAATTAACGCACACAGACATCTGGCGATAGGCGGAATACTTGCCTTTGATGACTACACATGGGACAGTGGCAAGGGAGAATTGGAAAACCCCAAGCCCGCCATTGACGCCTTTGTCTACCTGCACAACGATAGGTACGAGTTACTGGCACGTAACGCCCAAGTTTGGTTGCGCAAAACTGCCGACTAGGGCGGGGCTTTACTGAAATCCCAGTAGGGCGGGCGATTTCCCGACTTCCAAATGTCTGTCTTACCCCGCAGTAACTTACTCGGTAGTAAGAGTTACTGAAATCCTGTGCTGGGACGGCATGAAACCCGACGGTGAGATGAATTCCGTCGGGCTTCGGGGGGCGAGGCATGGAGTAACCTCGACCCACACTGCCAGCGTTCCAGAGCGGAAGGTTAACCGCCCCATAGGGATTGCTTTGAAGGTGTGCAGAAGCAAGTCGCTCAGGCGCTAGGTACAACAAAGAAAACCTACCGTCAAGCGCACTTACAACTGCGTAACCATTGTACCAATTTAGGGTACCCACTGTCAAGTCTTTAAGCCACGATAGTATGGTTGTCAAAGCGAGGTTTACTGAAATGTTCCCACACGATACGACACAATGGAAGTTCTTGGGCGAAGGCGTCCTTTTCGGCGTTATCCTCCTGTCCTTGTACCACTCACTGAAGAAGTAAATGAACCCCACGATACGTCGGCTACTTGACGCCACCCCTGAACAGCGCAAGGCAATTCTGTCTGCCTTGACGCCAGAGGAAATGGCGGTGGTCTACAAAGAATTGGAATTGGCGGAGAAAGCGCCGACCCGACGCTGGTACTGCCCACGGGAGGAATGTGACGGCAATCCCCACGCTGGGTTCCATTGGTGCGAGCATGACATTGATAGTAAGAACCATAACCCTGTCTGTAAACACGCCCGAACTTCGCAACGCCCGCCATACGACGACCCCGACCACCCGTGGCTTGTTTGGGGCTACTTCGGCGGGAGAGGCACCGGTAAAACCCGGGCGGGGGCGGAATGGGTACTGGACTTAGTTTGGAACCAAGGGTACAAGCGCATTGCCTTGATTGGACGGACGCCCGCCGACGTTAGAGACGTAATGATTTATGGGGATAGCGGAATTATGGCGTGTTCCGACCCGCACCCACGTCCTGCGCACGAACCTACGAAGCGCCGATTGATTTTTCCAAATGGCGCCCAGTGCTTTACTTATTCTGCGGCCGCTCCCAGCCAATTGCGAGGCCCGCAACACGACGGGGCTTGGGGAGACGAGTTAGCCGCTTGGACAGACGCACCTAAAGGCGACTCATTGGATACGTCGTATAACAACCTCATGCTTGGACTGCGCCTTGGCAAGAACCCGAAGGCACTTTTCACTACCACGCCTAAGCGAGTTCGGATTATCCGTGAGATTGCGGAGCGCAAAACCACAGTAATCACGACGGGTACCACTTACGAGAACCTTGACAACCTTGCGCCGTCGTTCCGAGAGAATGTATTGCAGGCGTATGAGGGCACGAGAATTGGACAGCAAGAGTTGCTTGGGTTGATGATGACCGACGTTGACGGGGCTATGTGGACTATGGACATGATTGACCCCAACCGAGGCGAGTTGTTACTGGGCGGTAACGAGGAGGTCGAGGCATGATTTCCATTTCGCCTGACGATTTCAGTAGAATTGTCGTCGGAGTTGACCCGTCGGTAACTTCTGGCGAGAATGCGGACGAAACGGGCATTATCGTCGTCGCTAAAGGCCCGCACCAACCCTCAACCTGCGCCGTAGCGCACTGCGACGCCCACGGATACGTGCTTCAGGACGCAACTCTTCCAAAATCCAACAAGAACAGCGTGGAGAAGTGGGCGCAGAGAGTAATTGACGTGTTCGACGATTGGAACGCCAACCTTGTCGTCATTGAGAGTAACCAAGGGCACGAACTGCTGGACATGGTTATGCGAACCCTACGCCCAGCCCTTCCAATCTCCAGACCGAACGCACGGGAGAACAAAAAAGCCCGTGCAGAGCCGATTGTGGCGCTTTATGAGCAGGGTCGAGTACACCACATAGGCAATCCTATGGAATTCGCCCAGTTAGAGGAGCAGATGTCCACGTGGGTACCACCTGCGGAGGGCAAGCGGGCTTCCAAATCTCCAGACCGAGTGGACGCCCTTGTCTGGGCACTGACCGAACTCAACCTACAGGGCAAGAAGCCCCGCAAGAGCATTGCGGGAATTCAAGCACTGGGGTTCGGGCAGTCGAACGGTTGGAAAATCTAGGCGCCGAGATAATCGTCGGCTGGGTCAACAGCACCCACGACTTCGACCTTGCACTCGTTGCGGAATGGGACGCCGACGTTGGCTAGAACCTGCCAGTTCCAATTCTGGGGGTCACCAAGGTCACGTCCAGTGTCGGTAACGGCGGTTGGGTCGTACTCAATGTCGAGTACTAGGCGCACTTTACGGGTAGTCATTTCATTTTCTCCTTAGTCAGGGGTTGATACATACAGGGTACAGAGGGGGTGTGACATGAGAGCGGGAACTGACACCCACTCCCATGCCACAGAACTATAAGACTGGGGTCAATTCCAATTCAAGGTCAACACCAACGCTGGCGAGTTCGACGTTGCGGACTTCGAGTTCGGCTTGGATAATCTCCCTAGCCCGACCCAAGAAAATCTCGGCGTGACGCTTAGCACCGTTGGGGTCTGAGTTGTGGCGGTTTAGGTAGACCGAACCTTCAGCGACAAGCATGTCACGGACTGAGCGGAGTACCCCGTCCACAGACAACTGGTGGCGGTAGTCCACGACGACGTTATCTTCTTGCAACGTGAAGCGGGCTTGGGTATTCACGCTAACCAACAGTCCACGTACCTCGTTAGTGACGCCGACGTTGTTGTAGTTGACGGACTTCACCACGGTGGGGTTGAGCAACCAGTCCACAATGTTGTTGTGCAACGTGACAAGCATTTCGACACGGCAGGAGGCAAGTGGGCGTCCGTCCCGACGAGTTCCATTCATCAATGGCGCAATGTCGTTAGCCAGCGTGGTGGCGTGGGTCGCTTCAGCGTGAGTGTAGGCTTCTTCCAATGCGGTAAGGAACACGCCGTAACTACGCTTCATTGAAGCCGAGGCGTTTTGACGCAGTTCCTGAATTTGAGCCTTGACGCCTTCGTAGTTGGCAATCTTGATTATGGCGGAGCGTCCGTTGGTCTGGGCGTCCAAGTCCAACTGGTCAGCAACCGTGTAACCCACGGCACTGGGGACAACGACGTTGGCTACGGGCTTGGTATCGCCAGCCCGCTCCCGACCAATCTCGTAGATACGAGCCATGGCTCCTGTGATGTTTGCGGAGATACGGTTCATTAGTTAGCCCACCCATAGCAACGTGCGTAGTAAGCGCACTCGTCATTATCTAAAATTGTTTTTCCACGGACTTCGCCACGGATAACCGACACGTTCTTCCAAGCAACGAGTTGGTTTTCGTACTGAGTTGAGGTGCGGGCTTCACCAACGAGAGTGTCGCCCACGTGGAGGTCGAGGGAAGCCAACTTGTTGGACATCTTGACCTCGTACAACTTGCCGTCAATGTGGATTTGGGCGCAGGGTATGTGACCCCAACCGCCGTCGAGAGTAATTCCCCAGCCGTCAATCACGACTTCGTACTTCTTCAAAGGAAGGGTTCCCGTGTTCATTACTTGACCGCCTTGACAAGACGAGCAACAGCCCGCTTGGTCGCTTCGAGGACGACAGCCCATGCTTCAGGGATTTCGACAGCGTTCTCGCCACAGGAGACGCAGTAAATGCCGTCGCCCTTGGTCTCCCAGTACTTGGCTCCGCAGTAACAGCGCACGACGCCTTCGAGGGCTTCTACAGCCGTTTCCATTTCCTCACGGATTACTTCGTTGGTCACTACAGTCATGGGTACTCCTTCTTGGTCAGTTAAATCACTACCTAAACAGTGTAGCACGGTTTAGTGACATGGTGGGGGATTATTTGCCCCCATGCCATGCCATTGAGAATTCCACGGCTTCTGACAGGTAGTCCGCTGGACGTTCACCAGTCACGGTTAGTTCGATTATCCCGAATTCCGCCATTTGGCGCAGGAAATCCTCGTCGCTGGCTTCGTCGTCTAGGACTATGCGGTACTGGACGAAGGCACGGTAGGCGATACCACGCTTCGGGTACTTGTGGTCTGAGAGGACGTATGACCGCTCTCCAAGGCTCTGTAAGGCGTCGTGGGCGCTGGGGGATACCAACACCTCACCGTCCCATTTAATCGTCCATACGGACTTTATAGGGGCGTAGTAAACCTTATCCATTACGCAATCTCCTTCAAACTCTTGCCGATACTTTCCAATTCAACAATCTCGCCGTCTCGAACCCTCATGTAGGTCAGAGGCTCAATCTCCTCAGCCCATGTCAGGTGCAACTTACTGTCCTCACAGGCGTTGACGAGCAGAGGCATGGTCGAGGCGAACACCAGCGACCCCTTCTCCGTTTGTCCGATAGCCAAGGGCGAACCCTCGACACGAGCCAAGTGCAAGTCACGCTTGTCACGAGCGTCGAGCCACGCAATCGCTACACGTCCACTGAGGGACTTGAGAACGTCCGAGGGCGAGTACTTAGTACGGTTAAGCAAGGCGAAAATCGCTTCGCTGTCCACCTGAGCCTGACGTGCTTCTTTCAAGTAACGGAACACATTGTCGTCGTTGCCGATTACGCCATTGTGTACCCCGACAATCTTGCCCGAAACAATCGGGTGGTTGTTCAGGTTGTTCTCTGGCGTACCCTTGGTTGCCCAACGAGTGTGCAAGATAGCCCGACGAACACCAGTAGGCATTTGGGATAGATACTGCTCGAAGTTGTAAGCAGGTACTGGCGCCTTGGAGACGGCAATCGTCGCCTTCTTACTCGCCTTGTCCGACTGAACCCACGAGGCACCAGTGGCGTCTTCACCACGAGCGACAATCTGGTTCAACAATGACATGCTCAACTTCTTAGCGTTGACATGCTCCTCACGACTGAGGCAAAATCCTGCGATACCGCACATAATCAATCTCTCTTTCTATTATCGGCTAAGTGCCAAGGTTGAGGCACGACGGTTAAGGAACTGCTTGGTCTCATCAGCAAGACCGAGGTTGGTCATGAAGGCGTCCAGCGAACCGAGGTCGGTCAGGGCTGAGGCGTCGTCCGTGACAATTGCCTTCTCGACAATGCTCAGGACTAGGCGTACCCAAGTCGCAATCTTCTCGCCGTTCAGCGTCCCTTGGTGCTGGCGGAACTCAACGGTTCCGTGGCGCAGGTAGGAAGCCAAGTTCACGGTCTGGTAGCGGTCAACTGCCAAGCGGTTAATCGCCTCAGTAATCGAAGCCGTGTCAATCGCCGTAGCAAGGTTCTGGATACGCTGGGCATTGTATGAACGGTGGGCTTGGGTGTACTTCTTAGCCCAGCGAGTGTTGTGGCGGGACTGAGCCAACACACTGTCAATGTGTGAGCCGTTGGCAGTGTAGATGTCAATGACACGCAAGATGTCTGCACCAGTCATGCCGTCAGCACCGACGTGGACGTGGAGACCACAGGTCTTGTCAACCTTGGCACCAGCGTCCAGCAAAGCCTTGACCGCCTTGGCAGTAATCTCCAAGCCAGCCTCGCCCTGCAAGATTGGCGACACCAGTTCGAGACCCTGACCAACACCAGTGCCACGTGAAGTGACTGAAGCGTCAGTCGTAATCTTCCAGTGTGGGCGGGTGTGGTGGTTGTAGCCCTCGATAGCCGTCAAGATACCGACAGCGGTAAGAGCGGTCAGAGCCTTGTTGGGCGTGATGTTGAAGAACTCAATCTCGACGCCGTAGGTACGGTTGCTCATGCGGTTGGCAACGGTGCGCACTGCCGTGTTAGCAATCGCAACTGGGTTGCCTGCCTCACGGCGAAGGCGGGCCGCACGGCAAGCCTCAGAAGCAGACTGTGGGCGTGGAACACCATTGGGCGTCCAACCAAGTCGGCGGGCAATGTCAATGTACGACATACCGCCTTCACGCAAACGCAGGGCTTCGTCCTGACGAGCGTGTGTAGCGGTGCGGGTGCGGTTGATACCGTTACTGCGGTTGTAGTTACTTGGTCGGTTATTGCTTGGCATTACGCCTCCTTGGTCAGTTGGTAAATCACTACTCGACCATAGTACAGTATCTGCGTGACAATTGCAAACACCCTCGCCGTGGTCATGGCAGACAGTATGGCGCTAGGGTGTGACATTACAAAATGCTTGACTATGTAACCCCGATACGGTACCCTTAATTCGTGACCAATAGTCACCACTCATAGATAGGAATGACACAGCATGATTAACCCGTTCAAAGTAAAGCGTCGCCACAAGGACGCTGGCATTCTCTGGCTCAACTCGTGGTGCTTCGCCCTCGTGTTCATAGTTGCCTCACCGACGTTGAAGTCGTACCGCTATCACCACCCCTATGGCGTGTGGCTCTGGTTGCCCGTAGCAACAGTCGGGTTCGCCGTTCTGTTCGCCCTTATCGCCCAGTTGTTGTGGGAACGTCGGGCACGTCGCTACAAGCGCATTATGAAGCGCCTGTAATGCGGTACCAAGTCATCAGCAAACTGGGTAAGCGGTCTCGCTACTTCCACATAGACGCCCCAGATAACGCCACCGCCCGTCGTACAGCCGTGCAACTGGTCAATGGCTGGTACTCGACCCACTCTGGGCAGATTGGCAACAAGGTCTGGTCTGAGGGAACCTGCGTTGTGCGCAAGGACGACTGGCAAGTTCCAATTCTCGTCGTTACCGACCAGTAAACTAACAATCATGAACGCCGTACCCAACATCTGCTGGTTCCGCACGGAGCAATCTACTGAAATGTACGGTATCCCGCTCAACGAATGGGAGGGATTGGACAATCGCTTGGGCGACTTGCACTGGTCGGTGCGAGAAACCATTGACAACGAGTTCTTCCGCTCGTTCGAACTTCACCTAGCCAGCGACCTCGGCACTTCGCACATTGGAACGTATCGCTCGTTCCGCCAAGCCCAGAATTGGGCGGAGACGGTTACTGAAATCCTAATTCAGGCACGTAAAGACCAGTAATCAGGCGGGCTTACGCTTCGCCAACTTCGGGAAATGGGGGGTTACTGAAATCCTGTCCCGCAATCGCATTTTCCAACTTCCCAATCAATTCATTGAGGCGCTCTGCGACGTATGGATTGGCTTTCTTGACCGCTTCCTTTAGGGCGATAACCGCTTGGTCGTCTCGACCTAGGTTCAGCAAGCAAAATCCCAGACGCTCAAGTGGCAAGTGGTCGTAGCACAAATCCAAAACAAACGAACCGTCAACGGGGCGGTTCATTCCCAACACTGCTCGGTAGAACGGCATAGCCCGCTCGTATTGTCCCTCGTCGTAGTACATCTCACCCAACGCACAGAATGCTTCAGCACGAGTGGGGTTGAAGTACACGGCTTGGAGTAGAACTTCGGCGGCCTCACGGGGCTTTTCCAATCTGCGGTACACATTGGCGCTTGATAGCAACGCTTCGTAGAACTCCCACGAGTAGTGACCCAACGCCATGAAGTCTTGATAAGCAACAATCGCTTCGTCCCAACGTTCTAAATCTCGCAATTCATTTGCGTAGTAGAAGCGGGTTCGTGGGTCGTTCGGGTTTTCAGTAAGCAGTCGCTCCAGAATTTTAATGTTTCTGTCGGTAACGGCTTGGGAGTATCCAAAAGGGTCTACCACCAACCCGTCGGGGAACCACCAAGAAATGGAATTGTCGGTTACGACGTATTCGTGGACTGCGTGTACCCAGCGGGGGTTTGCCTTACTGCGCAGTAACCGTGGATTTGGGAGACTGAACACCACAATGCCGTTCTCATCTACCCCACGGTTAAGGGGCGCAACAATCATTTCTACGTCGCTGTCGTCGTTGTTGATGACAGTGCCCTTCTTGAGTTCTGCCCACGCCTTCTGGTTTTCCTCTGGAATGATGTCGCCCGTGTCTAGCCACATAATCCAATCACCAGTGCAGAGAGAGAATGCGTAGTTACGGGCTTTGGCAAAGTCGTCCACCCACTCGAACTCGTAAACTGTCGCTCCGTGTTCCTTGGCTACTGAAATCGTGTTATCGGTAGAACCAGTGTCTACGACAATAATCTCGTCGCAGAACAGTTTTACGCTGTCGAGGGTTTGTCCAATGACTTCCTCGTTGTTTCGGGCGATTACGGCAAGTGACCATTTCATAGTTCCAAACTATAGCGAGAAATAGGGGCTTTATGTGGGAGGTTTACTGAAATCCTGTACCCAATCCAGTTACTGGTCGGTAAATTGGAATGTAGTACAAGATGTTGTACAACAATGAAATTGGCGTTACGAAAAACGGGGCGGGGGAACAAAAACGACGTTACTGGCGGGATTTCAGTAAACGCTCATCTCGTTCCGCCTGCAAAGAACCAAAAGTAGCCGTTCCCTGCTTCTTCTTCAAGTGCGGAATGTTATTTACGACAATACCAACCTTGTTATTGGGCAATGTAACCGCCAAGATGTCACTTTCCCCTTGGTCGGAGTAACCCGCACTTTCCAATGCCTCCAATGTAGGGAACACATCAGCGTGTCGGTCAACTTCTTTATCAACCAAATTGTCCTGTTTCCCGCCCATAGAGAAGATAATTACGAAGTTACTGGGCAGTAATCCGTAGTTCTTCACCATTTGCACTTCCTTCGTGTATGCGTAGAACACAACATCTGGGGTCTGTTTTGCAATTTGTACCCAAGCGTCAAAGTAATCTACTGAAAAGAAGTCGCCACTATCGTGAATTCGCACGTATTTGCCACCTCGGTATCGCTTTGCCGTGAGTTCGTCGAGCATTTGCGCTTTCCAACCTTCAAGGTCGTCAAGAAGCATTTCCAACTTGGCAGTATGCGCTTTCTTTACGTTACTGAAATTGAATGTCCCGCTTCGGGCGTAACACAACTTGGCGCACACTCCCGCATTGGGGCAAGTAACAAAGATTTCACTAGAACTAAGCCGAGCGGAAAGGGCGGGCAATGTCCACGTGAACACTCCGTCCTTCGCTAGTTCACGATTGCCATTTGTAAGTAAGTATTTGCGGGGCGCCATAAAACACAACTTAGCGCAAGATACCCACCAGTATCTGGGATTTACTTGCTTATCTTACTAAACCGTAGTACACTAGATGTATGACTAACCAATCTGACCAAGAACACAAGAAAGTCCTAATAGCGGGCGATACCCACGGAAACGCAGAAGAACTAGCGGAACTATTCCAAGACGCCAAGTCCGAGGGGGCTACAGCCATTATCCAATGCGGAGACTTCGGCTACGGCTGGCGCTTCAGAGACAATCTCTGCACCTTCTCGGTACTCACTAGCAAACTATCCAGAGAGTACGGCATTGAGTTCTACTTCCTCGACGGCAACCACGAGAACTTCGACGCTCTGTACGAACTTCCAATTTCCCCTCAGACAGGGCTACGACCCATTCTGGAGGGCGTAACACACTTACCTAGGGGTAGCACCCTCAAACTAGGTAGCAAGACCTTCAGAGCCTTTGGAGGGGCTAATAGCACCGATAGGGAGTATCGGACTGAGGGTATCTCATGGTGGGCGCAGGAAACCATTACCGACGACGACGTTAACAAAGCAATCGAAGCGGGGGTAGCGGACGTATTCCTAAGCCACGACTGCCCAGACGGTATCCAACCTAACGACGGGCTATGGAGAAAGCGTGAAGAATGGGGCGCAATAATCGGGGCGCAATCAATCGAGAACCAACGCAAAGTCCGTATCGCTCTCGACGCCTCCAAAGCACCCTTGGCATTCCACGGACATCTACATCATTCCTACATAGACAAGTTAGATAACGAAGCCAACACAACCGTAATTGGATTAGACAAAGACGGCGGGCAATACAACTACTACATACTGGACGTAAGGGAGTAAAACCTACTAACGTCGTACCTATGACAGACGACATCTGGGAACAAGTAAAAGCCTGCGCCAACTGTACGGACATCTCCCCGTGCGAAGAACACGAAGAAGCAGTAGTACAGGCGTACATCAAAGAAGCCCACAATCCCAAGCCCACAGTCATCAATAGCGACGAGGACTTAATGTTGGCGTGTCTCACGTGGGCAAGTACATCTCCCGACCCGTCATTCCGCAATAGCAGTTACCTCGCCTACCCTGACGGACAGATAGCAATCGAGACCCTGAGTGTCAACCGACTGCCAGACCGTATCGAAGATTTGGAAGAAAGGTGGGGGCGCCCACAGAAGTATCTATGGGTAGAACACGCCGAGCGCAATGCTATTTACGCCAGTGCCAAGGCAGGGATAAAGACAGAGGGCATGACCCTCGTGGCACGTTGGGCGTCATGCGCAGACTGCGCCCGTGCAATCATTCAGGCGGGCATAGTCCGAGTAGTCAGACACGGTGGCTACGAAACGCCAGAGCGTTGGCGAGAGAGTTCAGAGATAGGGGGGTGGCTACTCAAGGAGGCAGGGGTGGAGGTGGTTACCCTGTTTACGGATTTGCCAGAAATCTTGGAAGAAAAGTAAAAATGCGATTTCGACGCCTACCCCACACGCCTCACTAAACATTTTCCAATACGCACCCCCGTATAGTCCCGCCCCAGACCAATCACCAGCAGTTATGCAGGGTAAACCCCGTATCCATGCCTAACGCAATCCACTGCGCAGGAATAGACCAGTATCACCTGCACAAACAGTCTCGTTACGCACCAAAACTACACTTTGCGGACTTTTACGGCTACACATTGGGAGGCATACACACCTCATACACACAAAAATAATTCCAAGCGCACGACTGTTCGCCTAACCGTGCTACAGTTGGGGTAACCCTAGTAGAGCAGGAGACCGAACACCATGAACTACGTAGAACCCAACAACACAACTTTCGTCCAGCACCCTGAGTGCGACAAGGGTTGGCACACTCTGATTGAGAACTGCCACGCCGAACTGTTGGCACTCGACCCCAAATACAAGATTTTGCAAATCAAAGAAAAGTTTGGCGGACTGCGCTACTACTTCCAATTGTCAACTGACAGTCTTGACACCTGTCAAAAAGCGGACGACATTGTGGCTAAGTACGAAAGCAAGTCGTGGACAACCTGTGAGATTTGCGGGGACGAAGGCGCACTACGTAACAGGGAGTGGCGACGTGTACTCTGCGACACCCACTCCGACGGCGCTCCACCAATTGTTACCGAATAAAAATTTTTGTTCCAGTTACGTTTGTATAACTCAACCCTGCTATAGTGGGGCAACAGACAGACGAACACATCACCACGAGTTGTAACAGGGGTTTCTATACCTCGGTGCCATTGTCAACTTTTGTAGTCGAGGTAGTATCTACTTCCCCACTACTACGAAAGAGGATTAACCATGGGCACTGACTTTGCAGACATGGACTTCACCAACGGTGCAGTTGCTAAGACCAAGGAGTTCACTCCAGAAGAAGCCTTGGCTTGTTCACTAGAGAACCCAGAGTACTGTGAGGCTTGCCAATGATTGGAGTTCTTGCTTTCATTCCGTTACTCGCTATCACGGGCGTTGCGTACTTTGTTATGGGCGTAATGCTCGAACACGAGGAGTAACACTCGCTATACTTCCCTCTGGGTTTGATACGACTGTGTTGGTTGTATCTCTAGGGAACCAAGTCATGAAGCCAGTATGCCTGCGGGTGTGCTGGTTTTGTGCTTTGTACGGAGAGATGTTCAGCGCCCGCCAGAAAATTGGAAAAGGTAATCACGGGGGTTAACTGTACGGGGGTAGAAAAGGGGCGATTTTCAAAAAATTTTTATTAGGGGACTTCTATTATGAGTACTTCCCTCTTAGTCCGCTTTTAGATTTTTTTGGAATTCGCTGTGTGGCGGGACAATACACGGCTATAGTCTTTCGTAATCATGTATGACCTGACCCAGCAACCAATCTCTGTTTCATTGTCAGCAGAAGAAGCGGATAAAGTCCTCGACTTCTGTCAAAAGATAATGGAAACAAAGAAGCGTGGCGGAGGTAGTCACAAGCATACGTATCAGCAGTTTGGAAACGTGTACAACTCGTCGAGCAACGTTGAGTATCCAACGACAATGGTTATTGGGTTCTTGGGCGAGGTTGCCATTCACAACGTTTTTGGAATTGATTATCCGTGGGAGGAGTTGGTTCACGGAGATAGCGGAACAGACATCACCATTAACGGAATGAAGGGGCAGTTAAAGGCTGGGCGTGGCGTTCACTTAATGTTCTATTCGTTACACCGATTGAAAGCCGACGTTAATTTCATTGTGTTTGCCGAGTTCACTGGCAATAAGACCGACCCTCATCTAACACCTAACTTTAAGATTTGGGGTTGGTGCAGTCGGCAGTTCTTTATGGATAACTACAAGATGATTGATTTGGGTCATGGCGCTTTTCCCGCCGTTAGTTTTCCTGAGATTGCCCGCCCACTAAATAAGTTGCTCAACTATGAATTGCGTGACGGAGAGGTTGTTTGGCGTGAGCGATAAAACACCTGCCGAGTTACGGGTCTACGACAAAGAGCATTGTTGGCAGTACGACATTCGTTTGCGCAACGCCGACAAAGACTTAGAGATGTCTGGCTTCACCAAAGAGTACGTCGAGAAGTTGACCGTCGAGGACTTTGTGTTCATGCCAATCACCGACACGATTGGTCGCCAAGAAGCCACGCAGTTCATTAAGCGTCACGAGTGGCTGGGCAATTTGTCGCAGTACACCACCCATTGGTTCGGTGCGTATCACGAGGGCGTGTTGGCTGGAGTAATCCTGATGAACTTGCCCAATGCCTTCAGCACGTTGCTAGGCGAGAACACGAGAGAATTGGAACGTCTTGTTTCTCGTGGCGCCTGTATCTCGTGGTCGCCAAAGAACCTCGCTTCCTCATTCCTCATGTGGGCAATCAAGTGGACGGTTGACAATACGACATACCGACTGTTCACCGCATACTCCGACCCAATGGCTCGTGAGTTGGGCACTATCTACCAAGCCTGCAACTTCTATTACTTGGGTCAGGGTTCAGGGACTACCGAGCGATACATCAATCCGTATTCTGGTAAGGTTGTTTCCGACCGCTTCTTTCGCCAGCGTTCAGCATACCGACGCTACGCCAGAGAACTCGGCTACGAGTGGCAAGTTCCATGGACTTCCAATACAGGAATGCTTTGGGACAACATTCCCGAAGAAATCGCTACGGCGCTCCGACAAAAGTCACGAGAAGTGCAGGCTTCAGCAGAAAAGATTGTTGTTCCTAGCAAGCACAAGTACGCCTACGTCTTAGGGCGTGACAAGCGGGAGACTAAGTATCTGCGCCGTGTCTTTGAAGAGCGTAATAAGACCTATGAGTACCCCAAAGAGCGGGTGCAGGTATTCACCGTGACCCGCCCAGTAAAGCCCGTAGAGGACGTTGTAGAGGCTGTGGAGGACTTTCAGGAAAGGCAACTCAGACTGTTTTTGTAGTTGCCCATTCTTGTTAATGTCACTCAACCGTGGTATAGTAGTCCCATGACAAATAAAGAACACCTCACGAGCGTAAGCACGTTTGACAACAGTCTCGTCAAGCGCATGATTGCCTTCATGGGCGATAGCAATAAGGACGAACTGATTGCGACGGCAGAAGCCAACGCTTCGTTCACCCCAACAATGGAAAGTACCTACGTGCGCACGTGCGTGAACGGGGTCAGCCTCGGCATTGAACTGTACGACGCTGGTACCTACGAAATCGTGCTGGGCGGGACGGTTATTGACCGTGGCGCACAAGGCGACGGGTTCAGCAACGAACTCGACTTTGAGACCAATTTGGAAAACGCCGTCAAGACCGTAGTCACTGGCTGGCTCGCAGGATTGGATAAATAATTATGGCTAGGCGCCAGCACATACCGCTTATCTTCCGACTAATGGTATTCCCTATGCCAATAAAAGTTCTAACGGTGCTTGCTTTATGTATCACCCGCACTGTACGCTGGTTGAGAAACGTTTTAACTGACCAAGGAGCATGACATGACAACAACACTTAACTCGAACTACGCACCCTACGGCTACTGTCACCACGGTCTGCCTAATGGCGAGTGCGACTACGGCGGTTGCGACGAATTCTGGTCGCACAAGAGAGAAGAAGAAGCCGAGTTCGGTCTAGGCGGAGAGCGTCTATGGGCTACCGAAAAGCAGATGAACTACGTCCGCCTCCTGATTGCCAAGAAGGACATCACCTCACTCGACGACGAGCGCAAGGCTCTGGTTGCCAAGGTTGCCGAGATTGCTTCACGCAAAGACATGGTTGCCAAGGGCGACGACGCTCACAACGTGATTTACTTCCTCAAGGATTTGCCAGACCTCGCCACCGCAGTTGTGGCAGACGGAGCAACACCAAAACAGATTGGCTTCATCAAGTCATTGCTCAAGCGCAAGGCTCACGAACTTGGCGAGGTTGACCTAACCACGCTAACCAAAAAGACCGCCAGTGACCTTATTGGGGAACTAAACAAGTTGCAGGACAAAGGAGAAACAGCATGATTGTATGGATTGACATTGAGACCACGGGGCTAGACCCACAGAACGACGCAATCTTGGAAGTTGCCATGATTATTACCGCCGACGACCTGACGCCAATCGCCAAGTACTCCAACATCATCAAGCCCAGCGAGGACAAGTTGCTCCGCATGGACGATTACGTCACCAAAATGCACACTGGCTCAGGACTGCTGGACGAGTTGGCAAAGACCGACAACTCACTTGCGGACGTTGAGAAAGAGTTAATCGCCGTGCTTGAGGACAACCACGCTACGAACAGGGCGCTACTGGCTGGCAACTCAGTTCACTTTGACCGCAACTTCCTTGAAGCGCAAATGCCAGAACTCATGAAGCGGTTTAGTTATCAGAACCTTGACGTTACGAGCGTGTCTCACGTTGTACGTCGCTTCCTCCCAGCAAAGTACGAAGCAATCAGCGCAAAGCGTAAAGAGATTGCCCACCGAGCCATGGACGACATTGAGGGCAGTATTGAGCAGTTGGAAAAGTACCTGACCGCAATGGGCGTAATTGGAAAAAGCGACGGCGGATACCCTGACAAGGTTCAAAACTACGCATACTAATTAAAGAAAGGAAACACAATGGGTAAGAAATTAGACGAGGCGTACTATCGCCTACTGGCAGAAGCCAATCACCACACCCGACTTGCGCAAGCAAAGGACGAGGACTACGAGAACGGATTTGCTCTCGGATTTGTAGAGGCTCTTCGTATCGTTGCTTCACTTCGTGAGCAGAAAGTATCTTCCGTGTATCGCAAGAACACCACGAAGCGACCAAGCGAGCGCTTTTTGTTTGGCGCCGACGGAGACCAGTCATGAGAGAAGCGGTCAGGGAAATGCAAAAGTGGGAGCGGGAAAATCGCCGTGCCTACAGAAAGCGCCGTTGGCAGAAAAAGACACTGGCTCAGAAGATTGCAAGTATTTGGCTACAGACGCTCGGCTGGACGGTTCTCTTGACTACCGCCTTTGTCATTTTAGGAGTTTTTGTCATCTTTGAATTGGACAGCAAAATTCCAATGTCGGGAAAGATAATCGCCATGGTTGCCGTCGTTGTATTAGGTATCTCTTGGTGGGCGTTAGAGCAGGACTAAGAACCACCCTCATTTAGTTGTAGTGAGGTAGAGTGACTGCATGATTATTTTGGCTTTGTTAATCGCACTCATGTGGCTCTCAGTGGCTCACCACGTCATGTGGATTGTTATTGTCACTGCGCTCTACCTCGGATACAACGTCGGTATCACCAAGCGTTGGAAGCCGAGTTTTGGAATTATGGACACCGAACGCTGGTTGCTTAAGCGCCTCGTTAAGTTTGAACGTGAAAAGGACGACGAGCAATCATGACCGCAGTAACTAACCCAATCAGCAACGTCGAGTACGAGACCGAAGACATCATTGCTCGTGTCCTTCTTGAATTGGAAAACGGCAACGTCTGCATTAACGGTTTGGACGGCTACGGATTTGTCCGTCGCTCCGTAGAGATTGGCACAGCAGAGACTACCGAGGAAGCGCAAAAGATTGCCGAACAGCACGGTTGGATAACTCTCAGCGACTGGTTTGACGGAGACCACTGCAAACTCACTGACGCTATCGCCAAGCCCGTAACGGTTACCTTTGTCGGTGGAGCAATCACTGACGAGGAGGCAATTGCATACGCTCGCAAGGCTGGTATCGAGGCGACTTCAGTGGTTCAGCAGTCGGTTGACGAAGAGAACGGAAAGACGTACATCTCTTTCTACGTTGAGGAGCCACGGGGCTGGAAATGGTAGACAACCTATTTCTGCGCAACCCATTGCCTTGGACGTGCGATTTCGACCCCGACAGCCAGATGTGGTACATCATGGACGACTTTGGAAACGACTTCCTGTACGCACCGCAGAAAAGCACCACAAAAGGTGTAATGAACTATCTAATTAAGGCGGTTAACGCTTACTCGCTTCAGCAGGACGTGCCATGAGGCTTTTTAAGCGCAAGTCAGGTAAGTTTGACAATCTGATTACGTCAGATGACTTACTATCAGCAGAGGAGCAGGTTTCTGTAGCAAAAGACCAAGCCCTGCTCGCTACTTTGGAAATGGTTGCTTGGCAGACAGAGGCGTGGAACGAACTTGTGGAACAAGTAAGCCACAGCGGATTTCGTATCAGTTTCACCCCGCAGTCGCAAAACCACTACATGATGTTGATGAAAAGATTGGAAGCGTCCATGACCGTCATGGCGCAATCCGCTAACACACCCGTAGAAATAATTGAAAGGCTAGGTTTCGCCAATGAGTGACAACCAAGAATTGGAAAACCCGATTGAAGAACAGCAGGTTGAGGAAATCTCACTGCAAGAAGGGTTTGAGGCTCTGCGCCGTATTCACTCCATTGAGCGTCAGATGTTGAGCCGTGCTATCCAGACCATTTGCGACATCTCAAAGAAGCCCGCAGAAGTCGTTGTACAGGTTCTGGCGGAAGGTCTTGATAAGGAGTACGAGAAGGCAATGAAGTCTGCCTACGCTTCAGCAAAGGTCGTCAATCCGACTATCGTTACGCCAGCGCAGTCTGATTTGTACATTCCCAAGGCTTACCTGCCCAAAGATTAGTTAGAAGTCCATTCTTCTGGGACGGTTATTTCCTCGTCAGGGTGAGGTATAACGGCAACCTCAATTGGGTTCTGAGCGTTAAGTACATTGCCAACCGCAATACTTGCAACATCACCAATCAGTTTGTCATGCTCGTCACGCCTGTACGTGCCGTCACGACTTTGAACGATTAGACCGCACACGTACTCAAAGTACGACTTTTCCAATTCGTCACTTGGAACACCTTGCTCAATCATGCTTCTGCGAATTAGGAAATCAAGTTCGGGTATTGAAACGCCACGCTCGTACTCGTATGCGTAGTACATAGCCAAACTCATTCCGCTACAGAATAACTTGACTTTCTCTCGTTGCTCAGCAGTCAGGTCGGTCTCACTCATTGCTTCACCACCTCCCCTGAACCAGCAAAAATCTTCACGTCAACGTCTGGTAGGGCAAGGTCGGCAAAGTACAGGGCGTCCTCGTCGTTATCGGCAATTACCTGCACGTCAATCACAGCCGTGTATCGCACGGTCATGTATGGTGTGCCGTCTGTATCGTATTGGACTGACATTACTTCACCAACACAAAGTAGTGAGGGACTGGAGTGAGGCGGACATTCTTGGGGCGTCCAAAGACTGAAGGCGAAGCGTACTTGCTCGTTGAAACAGCAACTTTCTTCTGCGTCTTTTGGACTGGCTTCTTGCCAACTGGCTTCTTTGGGAGCGGAGCAAACGGTGGCTCATCAGCCTGACGTGCGAGGTACTCCTCAATGTCAAACAAGGTTCCGAAGTCATCAATGTTCTCAATGTCGTCAAAATCAGCCTCGTCGGGAATAGTGGCAAACGCTTCGTTGTGTACGTGAACGTCGTCCTCAAGCAAGTGATAGGCAAGGTCTTCAATCTCGCAACCAAAGAACTCGCACCACTCGGCGTCGTTCATTCCACGAATTATGTCCGTTGACAACTCGAATACCTTTGCCAAGTACTGAACGTCGGTTTCTATTAACAGGTCTGCATACCTGCGGTCTTTGTTGCTTGGCATTATTGCCACCATTCCTTTCTTTCGGGCGAACACCAATCGTTGTTCGGCACTGGTTTTCCGTATTCGTGCTTCCACGAACATACGACTACTGGCAACTCACCTTCAGCAGTGGTTGCGGTTGCTTCTGAGACACTGTAGCCAGCATTGGTCTCCATAGCAAGCATTGAAAGGATTTGGTCGTTGAGTGGCAACTCGAACAACTCGCCAACGGCTTCGTCGCTCATGCGACCAGTGAACACCAGATACGGATAGGCGTCGTGCTGGGTCGAGTAGTAAAGGCGAGCGCCACGGATAACTGCCGTGCCACGGTTCTCAATGATTTCATTCTCCAGCCAGTTGTGGAGGCGTTCACCAGTGCGGAGCGTACCGTAGGCAAACAGAGTTATGGTTTGGGTATCTGCGTTAATTGTCATGGAACAAGTATAGCAGATGTCACTACACCACGGTATAGTAATTCAGTTGCAAAACAAATGGAAGTAGAAATACTTGCTTTTGTCACACCAATGATGTACCGTAGTTGAGTTGCAAAAAACAACAATCACTGACCAAGGAGAAATAATGAATTTACGGAACCTGTTTAAGAGCGAAGCACAGAACGCTCAGATTACCAAGTTGCAAAACGACTTGAAGTGGTCGGAGTACCGCAATCAGCAGTACCGCACCAAGATTGAGAAGTCGACTGGACAGGTTTTCGTGTTCGGTTACGACCCAAGCGACAAGACCATGGAGGCTGGCAACGCCAAGACCCACGGTTGGTTCCTTGTTGACCCCAATCACGCTCACCTCGTGGACGAAGCGGAGGACATCATTGTCGTTGGCGGTTACGACCAGTACGTTGCGGGTCTCGCCAACTAATGAAAACGCACGTCACCACAACTGACGTGTTCGTATCAACATTCATGGGACAGGACGGGTTGCTCAAAAGGCGACCCGTCCCTGTGCGTGATGTGGTACTTGCGTCTATCTACTACTACGGCGAACAGCCATGGTCTGAGGACGACTGCAACATAGCCAGCCTGCAAAAGTTTGCTCACGCCAACAACTGGAGCATTAACTTGTTCGAGGACGACGAACACCTCAAGAACCGTTGGCTTAGTTTCATGTCAATCGCCAACAGAGCGCAAACAGTAATTCTGCGGGCGCTCCAACAAGTGGACGAAGGAAAGTTTTAAGTCATCTGATTTGCAATTCACCTTACGAGTGTGTATTGTTATCGCCAATGACGGATAGCCCGCAAGCAAGTTACATTTACTATTCCGAGCGGGGCAACAAAGGGCGCAAAGAGAAGCACAGCGCATACCTAGTTGAACGAACAAGCGACGAAAAAGTTATCAAGGTAACTGCGCTGGGTTCCGTCAATGAAGTCTCGGCTGAACACGAGATAAAAATAATTGCATTAAAGAACAGCCTAACGGTGGTCGGGTCGTTAGTCTCTACAACCAGAGGTCGCTTCAAGCGACTAAAAACAGTACAGAAAGATGAGCCAACAGGTGAGTGAACGCCCCGACTATTTATCAAGAGACGCATGGATTGGCGAAGCCAATTGCAAGGGAATGGACGTTAATTTATTTTTCCCAAGTCTTAAAGAAAAGTATTCACCAAAGGCTATTGACGCCTGCGCCTCATGCCCAGTTATTGAGCCATGCCAAGAGTGGGCAATTCGATACGAAGGTCATGGCTACCAAGGTGGTCTTACTAAAGACCAGCGTTCACGTGTTCGCTCAAAATTGGGTATCACCTTGATTGAGCCACAGCGTGTACTCAATGGAACGTACACAAAGAAAAATAACGAAATTAATCATGGGACTAACGCAGGCTACAAAGCGGAAACCCGCAAGGGGATTTCTCACTGCGAACCATGTCGTGAAGCACACCGCAAAGAAACAGCACGTGCGAAAGAACGTCGTCAGGCACAGCGAGCGCAAGCCTCTTAGAGTTTTGGAAACGGGCAGTACGATTTATGTATGCGCCCGCCCTTCAAAACACTTTTTGTAACACTAGCCCTCTCCCTGACACTGCTTTCAGCACCAGTTCAAATTGCTGGGGCAGTGGCAAAGCCATGTTCCCTAGGGCTTCGTGTCATTGACATCAGTAGCAATAACTCGCACCCGATAAATTGGACTTACGTCGCTAAGGCAAGTATCTCTGGTGCTTACATTAAGGCAACCGAGGGTCTTAGTTACATTAACCCGTTCTTTAAATCAGACACAAAAGGCGCTACATCAATCGGTCTCCCATACGGTGCATACGATTTTGCCCAACCGTCAGTTGACCCAATTGCCGACGCAAAATTTTTTGTTTCCCATGGTGGCGGGCTGGGTCAGTTACCGCCAGCACTTGACTACGAGACGCCCACAAAATCAGCGTCGCACGACGTTGCGTGGGCTGTTACATGGTTAAATGAAATCAAAGTATTAACGGGTCGAACTCCAATTATCTACACTGGCGCCTATTACTCATGGAGCCACGCCAGCGCATTAAATGCTTGGAACCTTTGGCTACCTGCCTACTCCGCTGGGTACAGCCACGTCAACTCAGCCTGTGGCTTACGACCCCCAGTAATTCCTTCCGCTTGGGCAAAAAAGGGCTGGATTATGTGGCAGTTCACCTCACGGGCAAAGGCGCTTGGAGTACCCGCATACGTTGACATGAGCCTCGCCAAGGACAGTTGGTTTACTTCGATAACTGGTGCTGGGGTGTTGCCACCAACACCAAGCCACCCAGTTCCAGTTCCAATTTACGCACCCGGCTCACACGGAACAACCGTTACTTACGTTCAGCAAATTCTTTACTCGCTTAACTTAATTCCAAAGTCGGGGATTACTGGAGTGTACGACATTCCAACCAAGAGGGCTGTAGAGGCTTACCAAACTCTCATGGGTATTACCCCTGACGGTCTCTGGTCTGCCGAAACCACGAGTGCAAATGCTTGGTATCAAGTCAACCACCGCCCAGTTGAGACACTCAAGAACTATCCAATGCTGGTGCAAAAGACGCCATTCCATTCAAATGTCGCATGGGTTCAGCAGAAGTTGGTTAACGCTGGCTACAAACTGACCGTAGACGGCGTGTTTAGCGAGAAAACAAATGTTGCACTAATAGCCTTCCAACGTAAGCACAAGGTCAATAAGATTTGGTACGGAATTACCGACCTAACAACTTGGAGACTGTTGTGGACTTACTAGGAATTGTTGTAAATCAAAATACTTACAACGTATGGCAGACCCTGCTTGCGCTCGTACTAATCACCAGCGCAATTGTCGGCGGGTTCATGAGGCTTTCCAAAAGTCTTGCCAAAAAAGAAGACATTGACAAGTTGCGTGAGCAGTTGGCTGAGGTAAAGGACGGCAATACCAAAGAGAACACTCGCATTATCGCCATTGTCGAGGACATCAAAGATGACATTCAAAACAACGAGCGTCGTATTGACCGACACATTGAGTTTGGAACCCATGTCCGTGGCATTCAGCGCAACCCGCTAGACGGTTCCAGTGATGAGTGATGAAAAGGTCACGCCTGCGCACGTGCAGAAAGTAACGCACAACTACGCAATCCGTTTCCCCGAACACGAAGCACGTGAGGACGACCCGACTTATGCGGATTTCAATCACCTTCGTAACGAGTGGCAGAAAGACCCAGAGAAGTGGCAGTGCCACATTGGTGCGCACCGTAATGACTTCAGTGAGTGCGACTTGGTTAATCCGCTTGAACTTCACCACGCTCACATTGAGTTTGCGTTGATGAATTCCATTGACTTGGCTTGGTTGGAGATTGACTACCCGGGCGTCTCAGACCCAGACAAAATTGGAAAGTGGGTTGAAAGCGCCGAGAACCTTTGGGTGCTTTGTCGCTTTCACCACCGAGGGCATGGTGGCGCTCATGTTGCGTCAAGCAGTGACTTCGAAGGATTGAAGTACGTGAGAGGGTTAATCGAATAATGCTTGCTACGACCCTTGCAACAATCGGTTGTTTGTTCTTTGCAAACATTGCCAGCGTATTCATGGTGCAGGCGGAAAACCGCTCACGCCCAGTGGCCGCTGGAGTTTTCGAGGCGCTTTACGCATTGTTTTGGATTGTTGCTACCAAGTTTGCAATTGGAAACCTTGACTTCACCAAGTCACACGCAACGCAGGCGGTCATAACAATCATGGCTGTCGTAATTGGAAATTTCTTTGGCGCCTATGTCGGGACAAAACTAGGCGACAGGTTCTTGCATGACGAGGACGAGAAACTTACCCTTGCCCGCATTGACGAGGCAGAGGCTGGGCTACTTATGGCAGAACACGCCCTTCATGAACTGCACCAAGAAATTGAACTTCACCACGAGGTCGAGGGCGACCACCTTTAATTCTGGCAAAATCGCCTAATTCCTTGGAAAATAAAGGGTACTTGCTTTTGTAACAGCAACGCTGTACCATGGTTGAGTAGCATTAACTGACCAAGGAGAAAGAAATGACCCAGCAAGCATTGTTCCAAGAAACCGCCACCGAGCGCCAGATTTCATACATCAACGTATTGCTCAATCAGCGTCTTGTCCCACAGGACGTACTTGAGACCGTTGAGCAAGCCCTCACCAGCAAGGCGAAGGCAAGCCACCTCATCACCATGTTGACCGACTTGCCAAAGCGTTACGGCAAGCCAGCACAGGCTGAGGCACCAGCCAAGCCAGTCCAGACCATTGCCAACGGCTTCTACACCGTTGCGGACGGTCAGGGTGGGCACGTCACCTTCCGTGTCAGCCAAGAGGCTTGGTGCGACGGCAAGACCGTTATCTCCTACCTCAACGGCTCTGACAACACTCGCTCCTACAAGGCGTTCGGTTTCATCACCGCAGACGGCTTGAAGGTATGGCAGGCTCACCGCAACAACGGTCGTGTCGTTGCCAGCGCCGAGTACCTGCTCACGGGTTCGGTTGACGAGGCTCGTGCTGAGTTCTTGAACCAAGCAGAAGCCAACGCAATGTCCAGCAACACCTGCTTGTGCTGTCTGCGCCTGCTCACCGTTCCTGCTAGTGTTCACCGTGGGCTTGGCCCAGTGTGCGCACAGAAAATGGGGGTCAACTAATGTGTGTAGGTTGCGGGGTGCCATGCGGTGGAGAGTGTGGCACCAATGACTGGGAAGAGACACGGGAAGAAGCCCGTTGGGTCTCGTGCGAAACACCAAACTGCGAGTTTGAGGACGAGGTTGAAGGTAGCCTAGAAATCACTGGTCGTGGTAGCCGTGCTTCTGGCAACTTCTTTTGGACTTGCCCAGTGTGCAAGGTTCAGCACGAGGAGGACGACGAGGACATACCCGACGACGTTGACCCGCCAGAACCAGACGAGTATTACTACTAGGACTTGACCTAGTAGTCCCTAGTCGCTACAGTTGGTTCACCTAAGACAAAGAGAGAAATGCTTACACCTTTCGAGATACAAGAAGCAATCGAGGCAGAACTCGACAACATGGAGAGCCTCGTCACGGAGATGAGAGAAATCGCCGTAGAAACAGCAGAGGCTGAGGCAGACTTCAAAATCATGTTTGCTCAAGAGCGCCTGAAGGCTCGTGCCGAAGGTCAAATCAATGGCGTCAAGGTAACTCAAGACACCGCTGAGGACATGGCTACCGTCAATAGTAAAGACGCTCGCTTTCGCTACCTGCTCGCAGGCAACAAACTAATCACCTGCCGTGAAGCAATCAAAATGTCGCAGTCACGCCTAGACGGACTTAGAACGTTAGCGGCCTCTCACCGTAATACGCCATGAGTGACTTTCCAAAGCCGAATGAAATAGCAGAGTTAATCAAGCCTGCAAAAAAGAAGCGTGTGCGTGACGTTGCAGAGATACGACCAATGGTCACCAAAGACGTTCTGCGCCACCTTGCTGGACGTTGCCAACGTTGCTCCATGGCTTACAACGACCCGCACTTAATCGAGACGTGCGCAGAAATCAGCGAACCATGTTGGGAGGGCTGTCCCGCCTGTTTCCCCGACAACTATCAGCCCGACGTTCCAATAGTCATACACTGATTTGCGTGTATGGTTGTGTCAACCACAAGTTGTGAGGCACAACCATGACAGATTTTCCAATTAGCGCAGATGAAATTAGGCTCATTGCGTTAGAGGAGGGTCTGCGCTCAGCGGTTCACCTCGACCAATTACGCCTGAAAATGCTCAACGAAGCGGTGGATTGGATTTGCGATTTGACCGACTTTTCCGTCTTGGAAGTTCGTCAAAAATTAGCCCTCAATAAGGGTGGACAAGTGGCCCGCAACCTTGCTACTATTAACGCAGTTCGTTCTCTAGTCAAATAGAGCCGAGCAACTTAAATAGTCAGATAACTGACCCAATGAAAAGAAAGAGAGGCTGTCATGGCTTCAACTAACACAACCACCCTCGTGGGCAACTTGACACGAGACCCAGAAATCCGCTGGTCACAATCGGGCGTCGCAATGGTGTCGTTCTCGATTGCTGTAGGCAAGTCACGCAAGAACAAGGAAAGTGGCGAGTGGGAGAAGGAAACTCACTACTTCGACTGCACTGCCCTTGGAAGCGTTGCCGAAAACATCAGCAACTCCTTTGAAAAGGGAAACCGTATCATTGTCATTGGCGAAGCGCAACAGCGTTCGTGGGAGGACAAGGAAAGCGGAGCCAAGCGTTCAAAGGTAGAGTTCCTCGTTGAGGAAATCGGCGCCAGCGTTAAGTACGCAACAGTCGTAGTCACCAAGATTGAGCGCAACGACTTTGAGCCACGGAACAACGACAACTCCGTCAAGAGCAACCAGTACAAGCCTGCACCCGCACAGCAGACCTTTACTGAAGAGCCGTTCTAATCACCAAGTTTTAAGACAACCAAAAAGGTCGTCACTGTCCCGAAGTCTGGGGTGGTGGCGACCTTTTTGGCTTTTACCTGTAAGTCAAATTACATAGATGTAACTCGGTGTAGTAGTTTGAATACCCGTGAGAGAACAGCACGGAAACATTCAGAGCAAAGCGGGCGAGAACACCTCGACTTTGGGTTTCCAATTCTCGGCGGGGTCTTAGCATGGTCGAAGAATTTGACCCCGATAACTTTCCTGAGCCAATTGAGATTGACTACATTCCAATTGACCTTTTCAAGGCAATTCAGCGCCCAGCGTGGCAAGACATGGCTCTTTGCAAAGACGAAGAAGCCAAGAACCTTGAAGTCTTTTTCCCCGAAAACAAAGGTCAGGGCGGTAACCCGCTGGCGATTGCACGAAAGATTTGTCTTGAGTGCGCCGTCCGTTACGAGTGCCTGCGTTTTGGAATTGATGAGCCAGACGGCGTGTGGGGTGGGCATTCTACAAGCCAACGTCGCAAAATCAGTTTAATGTTGAAAAAGGGTAGTAGCCTTATAGAAGCAAGTGAAGCCATTGACGCACGGAGCCGAGACAATGCCCGACGATAAAGAACCGTTACCACAACTAGATAGTTTCACCGAACTCGGCGCCACGGGTCTTTGGCGCACGGGTGGCTTCGTCATTGACGACATTCTCCCTCAACTTCGAGGACGGCAAGCACTCACCGCTTACCGAGACATGGCTGAGAACGACCCAGTTATCGGCGCAATCATTTTTGCAACAGAGCGTGTAATCCTTCAAGTGGACTGGCGTGTTGACCCATACGACGACGCCAGTGGCGATACCCCTAACGCAAAAGACATAGAGGCCGCTAAGTTCCTGCAAGAGTGCATGGACGACATGAGCCACTCATGGCACGAATTGATGATTGCCATTTCGTCGTTCCTCGTTTACGGTTGGTCATTCTTTGAGATTGTCTACAAGCAACGTAAAGGCCCTGACCAGAAAGACCCAGCAATGCGGTCTAAGTACAGCGACAACAAAATCGGGTGGCGCAAGATTGTCATGCGGGCGCAGGACAGTTTGTGGCAGTGGCAGTTCGACGAGAGCGGTGGCGTTAAAGCCATGGTTCAGCGTGACCCCACCACTGGTCGCCTCAACGTAATTCCAATTGAGAAGGCGCTCCTATTCCGCACCACGCAGGCTCGTGGAAACCCTGAAGGTCGCTCAATCCTTCGTTCAGCATTCAAGGCTTGGTACTACAAGCGCCGTATCGAGGAGTTTGAGGCTGTCGGAGTAGAGCGTGACCTTGCTGGTCTACCAATGGGATACGTCCCCGCAGAGTGGCTTTCAGCAGACGCTACGCCCGCAGAAAAGGCTTCACTGTACGCAATGGAGCGAATTGTTCGAGGCGTAAAGCGCAACGAAACTGAAGGCATTGTCTTGCCAATGATGTTTGACGAAAACGGCAAGCAGTTGGTTGACTTCAAGTTGCTCAACTCAGGTGGGGCTAGGCAGTTCAATACTGACCAAATCATCTCTCGTTACAATCAGCAGATTGCCATGACTTGCCTCGCAGACTTCATCATGCTTGGTCACGAAGCAGTTGGTTCATTCGCCTTGGGTGCTTCCAAAGTTGACTTGTTCATGGCGGCCGTTGAGAGTTGGGTTCGCCTAATTGCCGAGGTATTCAACAGCCACGCAATTCCACGCCTCATGGCGCTTAACGGTTTCGACACAGCCCGTTGCCCGAACCTCACCTATGGTCAGGTAAACGCTGTTGACCTCGTTGAACTGGGAACATTCCTCACTAACCTCACTCAGAGCCAGTTGCTAACACCAGACAACAACCTTGAGGACTACTTGCGTGAATTGGCAGGATTGCCAGCGCACCAGCCACAGCCAGACGGTCTTGCAGAGAACGTTCGCTACGGTGGCAACCAAATCCAGCCAGAGCCAGCAATGACTGACCCTTCACAGGCTTTTGTAGGCGCTAACAACGACGACCAAGACAGCGGTTCACCACAAGGAAACACGAAGCCTTCAGGCGTTCAGAACCCACAGGGTGGCGTTAGCGACCAGTCAGGTGGCAGTGGTATCCAAGCAGACATCAGCAGTCAGGGCTACCCGGGTCAGAGCGGAGAAATACCGCCGTCGGCAAAAGGTGGCAACAAGCCAACTGGACAGAACGGCCCGCTGACGAATAACCAAGGCACAACTTCGTGACCGTTCGTATCCGAAAGGTAAAGGCTTCTAAAAAGAGTGGCAAGGCTATGTTCATGGCGCACTCTGTAATGCCGAAGGCTCCTGCTTCAGCACGACCACGAACGAAGTAAATAACTCAACCGCATTTTGGAAAGTGTGGGGTAGCATTTATGCCAAGGCACGAAGGAGAAAAATCCGTGGAACAGATGAACATTCTTGATGTCGTTGCTGACCTCTCATTAAATTCAATTGTTGTTAACAAGTCAGTGGCGCAAGAACTCCGTGAAGGAGCGGCCGACCTCATTGTTGACGGCTTCACCACCGCCGACCTCATGGCTATTGCCAAGTCAGATGAATTGGACGTTTCTCTCGTTCTGGTTCCAAACCCCGACAGCAAGGACGCCAGCCCAATTTGGAAGCGCCTCGCCCAGCGTGTATTTGGAGACGACGACTTGTCCGCAGAAGCGGAACAGCGCCTCGTTGCCCGTAACGTCGCTAAGGGTCTAGCCTCCGTAGCCCACCCATTCACCAAGAGCAAGAACGACTTTGGATTTGGTCACGCCTGCGTAATCTGCGGTTCGACCAATGAAGTCGTAGCCTGCGAGCCTTTGGACAAGGCAATCGGTTTCCCATTTGTTTTCAACACCGCACCTGTTGCCCCTGCTGAGGACACTTCAGCAACTGACGGCGCAGTTCAGGTTCGCCTCGACCCAAATACGGTAGCGGCCATTCTGCAAGCGGTTCAGGGAGACGACGACAGTTCCTCCTCATCAAGTTCATCATCTAGTTCACCTTCAATGACAGACGATACTGAGGACAGTTCTTCGTCGTCGAGCAGTTCAAGTTCATCTAGCAGTTCGTCCTCAAGTTCAAGCGACGACAGTTCCTCAAGCAGTTCTAGTTCGTCTAGTTCGAGCAGTTCTTCAAGTTCAAGTAGTTCATCAGCAATGTTTGATTTGACTACCGACGACAGTTCCTCTTCCTCAAGCAGTTCAAGTAGTTCTTCAAGTTCAAGCAGTTCCTCGTCATCATCAAGTTCCTCGTCCAGCAGTTCATCAGCAAGCGACAGCAGTATTCTTGGCGACGACTGGAAGGACGGTCTTGACCCTTGGCAGGTTGAACTTGCCGAGAGCCTTGACGACATGGTTTCTGAGTTGGGTCGTATCCCGACAACCGACGCCTCGTACACCGACGTATCACCATACCCAAACACGGCGCAAAACTGCGAAAACTGTGTTGCATACACCGACAGTGGTTCATGCGCTTGGGTTGCCGTCACCCCAGACGACGACGGCTGGTGCAAGTTCAACGTTGTGCCCGTTGTTATCCGTGCAACCGCACAGGCAAATAGCGCCTACGACGAACTATCAAAGAATTCACCTAGCGTTGACGGCGTTCACGTTCCAGCCGTTGGAGCCATGGTCGGTGGACGCAAGCGTCGCAAGACCGTTCCCGCCAACATGGAAGTCCTCGACGAAGTAAACCCAGAGGTTGTGCAGGACGCCAACCTTTTGCAGAAGTCCGCTGAGGACGACAGCACAATTGGAACTATCAGCAAGAACGCAGAACTTCGTTACACGCTTGGCCCTTGGTATGTACCAAACAGCCAAGACGCACACGGCGAGTGGACTGACACCCAAGAACTCCAGAAGGCTCTTTGGGGATACGTCGAAAACGGAGACCGTGACATTCGACTTCAGCACAATGTAGAGATTGTCGCTGGTAAGTGGGTAGAAGCCATGACGTGGCCTCACCCCGTAGATGTTCCAATGTTGCAGGCAGATACTGGAGCAATCCGCAAGACAACCTTCCCCGCAGGAACTGTTTTCCTTGGCGTCCAATGGGAGCCATGGGCATGGGACTTGGTTAAGAAGGGCAAAATCCGTGGATACTCAATCGGCGGAACTGGCGCAGGAGTAGAAGTTGACCTGCCAACCGAATACGACAACCCAACAACCTTTTTGAACGGAGATAACTAATGGCTTCAGGTCACCTTTCCAATAACGTTTCACAGGGAACCGCCAGCAATGGCGTAGTTTCTGTTTCATCAACACCTACTGGTGGAACAATGATTTTGCCAGCAAACCCAAACCGTTTGCACGTGTTCTTGACCAACTCTGGTTCAACCACCGTTACAATCAGCCTGAGCAACTCGGCAGTTTCGGGTCAGGGGATTATCCTTGCCTCTGGTCAGTCAATCAACTTCCAAACTTACACGGGTCAGATTAACGCAATCACCGCTTCTGGCTCCACCACCGTCGCCTACTCACAGATTTAAGAAGGAAGCACCATGAGTGACAACTTTGACGAAATTGAAGTTTGGGAATTGGATTTCTCCGTCTTTAAGGGCGGCCCGGGTTCGGGAGAACACGTAGGTCACCCCTTCCGTGGAAACGGTCACTCTGGAGGCGTTGTTCAGGCTGGTCACCACAATCCACGTGGAGACGAAGGCAGAGACCACCACTACCACTTTGACCAAGCAACGCTTCACACCCACGCAGGGCTATCAGCACTACACGCTGGCGACTACGGCAGTGCTATGAGGCACTTCAACGAAGCGGCCCGCCATGGTGCATGGGGCGCTAAGAAACTGCTTGAAAGCGGTGAGGACAGAAGCCTTCACCAAGCAGGCAAGCAGACTTACGCTATTGCTCACCACGCTGGAGACTTGGCTCAAATCGCCAACCAGTCAACCCGTGCCTTAGCCAAGGCTGTAAAGGAAGGCGCAGACCCAACCATTATTGCGGGTATGTCACAAAAGGCAACAGCAGACCAAGCCAACGCTTCCAAGGCCGCAGACACATTGTCAAGCAACATTTCGGAAATCAGCGGAATGCGTCTGAGCAACGCAGTGGGAAGAGTTAACACCCCACGTCAATCGTCAGGTCAGTAATGCCTACCCCTGAGCAGGAATTAGCACTTTGGTTGTCGAAGGCAATGGCGCCACCAACCACCTTGAAAGAGGGCGAACACCCACTTCAAGAGTTCTTTAAGAATGACCTTCACGCAGGTAGCAAAGAAGGCAAACACCCATTGTCTGAATTCGTTGACCTAGAGGACAAGAACTAGGTTTTCCAAATCTCGGTATAGCATTTTTACCAGAACGAAAGGTAACAACCCATGATTTCTTTCCCAAAGGAAAATCCTTCAGTATCATTCGAGCAGGTCGTCAGCAACACCGCTGAGGTCGCTAAGGCTCAGATTGCTAAGGCTTCATCAGTCGAAAGTTCAGCACGTGTTGCTATGGAGAACGCAACCTTTCGCCTAAAAAAGGCTACGGAGATGTTGCAGTCATCAGAGGTTGCTTACCGCCAGTCAATCACCAAGTCGGCGTGGAACCGTGAGGAACTGCGCAAGGCGTACAATGAGGCAATTGCCCGTTTCCGTGACGCCGAGAAAAAGGCAGACGAAGCCACTGCCGAATTCACCAAGGCTTCCAATTCCGTAAACAGCCTACGCACACTCGCACGTGGCGAGGTTGTCAAGCGTGAGTTCAGCGACGACAAGCGCCAAGACCTTGCTTCAAAGGGCAAGGCTATGCCCGACGGTTCATTCCCAATCGAGACCAAGGGTGACCTTGCTAACGCCATTCAGTCAATTGGTCGTGCCAAGGACTATGACGCTACCAAGAAGCACATCATTACTCAGGCTAAGGCTCTCGGAGCCGAGGACGTTTTGCCAGAGGACTGGCAGAAGGAAAAGAGCCTTGCTACTTCAGTTCCAATGAAGAAGGCTATGGCTCTCTTGATTGTTTGCCCTAAGTGCAATGGCATGGGTTGCCCAGACTGCGGTGGCTCTGGAAAAGTTGAGGACGACAGTTCCAACGACGACAGTTCAGCCACCCCAATGGACGCAGACGCTTTCACCATGAAGTCGCTTCTCGGCTTTGACGTAGCAAAGGCTATGGCTGACGATAGTTCAGACGAGGAGGACAGTTCGGAAATGGACGACAGTTCCGAGGACAGTTCGGAAATGGACGACAGTTCAGCAATGGCTAAGGCAATGTCATCAGACGACAGTTCCGACATGGACGACAGTTCGGAAGAGGACAGTTCGGAAATGGACGACAGTTCCGAGTTCACCACTAAGGCTTTGCTACAGCGTGACTTTGAGAAGTCCGCTTCATACCAGCGTATTTTTGTAGCCAAAGGTGACTTTGCAGGACACCCATTCCATGGAAATCAGTACGCACAGGGCGCCAGTGGTCAGGACGTTTTACGCCAAGCAGTAAAGATTGCGGGAGACCGAATGAATGGTGAGGAAAATCGTGCAGAGGCGTTGCGCATGGCACAGTTTCACCAAGAAGAGGCGAAAAAAGCAATTAGCGCCCGTGAAAATACAGGCAACAAGGACGTGGCGGAAAACCTCAATTCCCTCGCTAAGGCACACTTACGAGCAGAGAAAACTTGGCGTAAGGTTGCTGACTACGGAAATAGGAATGCAAGCATTGACGCTCAAAAGGCTGTATCGCAGACGCAAATGGCTTTAAATCACGACGGAAACAGTGGCCTTCCAGCCTAAGCAGGAGCATAATCATGTCTTCAGGATTTGAAACAAACGAACTGCTGTACCCAATCACCAAGGGTGATGTTGCGGGTCATGCCTTTCACGGTAACCAGTACGAGGCGGGACAGAGCGGGGCGACCGAAGCGACACCTTCACAAAAAACAATAAAAGTGACCATGCCAGACGGCTCAACCAAGGAAATACCAAGTCTCAGAGCAATGTGGTTCAGAAGGTCGTCTGCTGGTCAGTATTTTACACAGTCCATGTTCGCTGGCTATGGCCTTTCGGGGAAACGTTTGGCGGACGGAGAGCCAGACATTACCTACATGATTATGCAAACGGGTGCCGACAAAAACGGAAATGACAAATACGGGGCAGGGTGGGAAGTTGAAGCAACGACTAGGTACGCAAATCGCCCCGACATGGGTCGCAAGGACGAAGTTGTTGGAACCACTAGAACTTTAGATGAAGCCAAAAGGCTTGCAACTTTTCATTACAGAGAGTGGAAACAGAGCCAGTCCTAGGTTCCAATTCTCTGCAATACAATAATAAAGCAAAAAGTTTCGCACTAAAAAACTAAAATTTTTAACAGAAAGAATTGGTCAAACAATGTCATCAGGCTTCTCAATTAACGAACTCCTTTACCCAGTTACCAAGGGTGATGTTAGGGGTCATGATTTCCACGGAAACCAGTACACCCAAGGAATGGGTGGAACCTTTCACCCCGCAGGGGCAAAAAAGGGTAGCCTTGCCGACCTCAAGTCACGCCTATCAGTCGGAACCAAACTGACGCTTCTAAAGGACATGGCGCCTGCCGTAGTCCGTGGAAATTTGGGAACGACTACTTTGGGTAGTGACCGTTCTGGACAAACAGCAGAAGTCGTTAGGGTTCGTAGCAACGGAATTGACTTGCGTTATTCAACTGGCAAGGAAAGCCGAATGGACTTTCCAAAAGCAAGCGAGTTGACCTACACTCCAGAAAACGGAACGTTCACCGTACACAGCAAGTTTGGTTCTCAAAACGACTTGGTTTACAAAATTAACCAATAGCGGTTCACCACTTAAAATCTTGTAAGTGGGGTAAAGTAGTAGCGGTTTAGTCGTCTACAGGAGAGCCTCAGTGTCTAACGAAATCGAACAGTGGGTAGCCACAGCCCGTGCCATTGAAATTCAAAAGGCTGGCGACGCTCAGGCTCTAATTGACTGGTACAACGCTGGAGCCGACGGGCAAATTAACTGGGGAACCGCTGGAGACTTTGACGCCTGCGTCGCTATCGCAGGAAAACACCTCGACAATCCAGAAGGCTTCTGCCAACTCCGTCACATGGACGCCACTGGCGAACCAGCAGGCAAAGCGGGTGGCGAAGTCGCCAAGGCGGACAAGCCCAATTACGCCAAAATCATCTCAGACCGCAAGGGCGAGCCGACCGACCAAGAACTCTACAACAAAGTAAAAGCGGAGGCGAAAGAAAAGTTCGCCGTCTACCCTTCAGCAGTTGCCAATGGCTGGGTCGTACAAGAGTACAAGCGCCGTGGCGGTACTTATTCCAAAACTGTCGCTAAGGGAGATGTTGCTGGACACGCCTTCCATGGAAACCAGTACGAGACTGGCGAAAGTGGAACATCAGCACAATCGGGCGGAAGCAGGCAACACTCTAGCGATAGCGCCAAGCCAGTAGCCAAGAAGTTGGCTGTATTGCTACACGAGCGAGCAGTAAAGAACGAACCAGAAATCTCACGAGAAATTAACGAGACTTGCCAACAGACTGGCGGAGTTCGTATCAAGCCAGAGTTCGTGCTTAAAGATGTTTCAAGCATTCAGCGCAAGTTACTCCTAGACAGTAGCGAGTACTTAGACACCGCTAAGGGAACAGTCGAGAGTGCTTCAGCAAACATTGGCGACACGGTTCGTTACACAATCCAGTACCCAACTGAGCGATTTGCAGAAGGCGTAAGCAAGGCGCTTTCCGACTTCAAGACCGAAGGCTTCGACGCTATCAAGGTCAAGAACTTCTTTAACGACGACCCTCAGAACTCATACCGTGGGATTAACTGCGTATTCCACGACAGCACCACTAACCAATTGTTTGAGGTTCAGTTCCACACCGCAGAAAGCCTCGCAATGGTTGACCAAGTTCACCCAGAGTACGAGAGAGTTCGCCTCCTTGACCCAACGTCACAAGCATACGCAGACGGTCAAGCCAAAATGATTTCCATGTGGCAGAGCGTTCCAACACCAACTGGTATGGAAGGAATTGGAAAATACTCAGTCAAGAAGGACGCCAAGATGTTGTATTTCTACGACTTCACCAAGCCAGAGGCTGGCATTCTCGGAACCGCCACTCTTAGCGACGGCAAGTTCACCAACCTCACTGGCATTGCCGAGGAATACATCAACTATGACCGTGATAAGGTCAAGCAAATCTTCAAGCAGGACGCCACCGACGAGAGCGTTTACGACGACCTCAACGGCTGGAGCGACGGTTCTATTTTCTGCGTTGATGAGCAGAAGTCGTGGAGCATTGGCTAATGGACTTTCGCTCAATCTTTAACGTCATAAAGAGCGACGCCGTAACACCACCGCAGGGCGTTCAGGCTTCCGCCAAGCGAGCCTTGGAGTGGATTAAAGACGGCAAGGCTGGCAGTGGCTTCACCAACGTTGGTCGTAAAAGGGCTTCAGACCTCGCTAACGGGCACCCAGTGTCACTAGAAACCCTAAAGCGTATGAAGGCATACTTTGACCGTCACCAGCCTGACAAGAAGGCTGAGGGGTTCAGACAGGGTGAGAAGGGCTTTCCTTCGCACGGGCGTGTTGCATGGGACGCATGGGGTGGAGACGCTGGCTACGCATGGGCTAAGTCAATGGTTGC
>Ga0214170_1000101_pt1 | contig 36420 bp, 33 predicted proteins | sample TroBogEpilimnion_2_FD_153008 | JGI IMG/M metagenome (GOLD analysis project Ga0214170, IMG submission 153008) | Freshwater microbial communities from Trout Bog Lake, WI - 27JUN2007 epilimnion | ecosystem: Environmental > Aquatic > Freshwater > Lake > Epilimnion/Euphotic zone | place: Trout Bog... | reverse complement strand
GAGTAGCGAACTGCATCTTGCCCTCAGCCGTCCGGATGGCACGGCCTCCCGCTTTCAAACCCTGGTACTCCCCGAAGGCCCCCAGTCGCCCGAAAGCCTGCAACACGTCGAGCGCACCGTTAAATTCCTCCTTTGGGCCCGCGGTGGTAACCAGGTGCTCCTTGCGGGCCCCCATGCCCCCTCTTTCGCCCAAGCCCTGCAAGACATTTACTCCGCAACCGGAGCCCGGGCTTTTGATGCTAATTTCTTTAAGAAGCTTTTCGAAAAGCCGCTGACTTTTACCGCTACTACCGTCGATGCTTTGCCCGTAGCCAGCACAGCGCACCTGCCGCTCGGTCGTCACCTTGAGGGTTGTCGCATCGGCTTTGACCTCGGGGGCTCGGATCGTAAATGCGCCGCACTCATTGATGGCCAAGTGGTCTTTTCCGAAGAAATTAAGTGGGATCCGTATTTCCAAACCGATCCCCGCTACCACCGCGAAGGGATTGAACATTCTTTAAAATTAGCGGCTGCCCATTTACCACGAGTCGATGCCATCGGAGGCTCAGCCGCGGGAGTCTACATCAATAACCGCGTCCGGGCGGCCTCCCTCTTTCGCGGGATTACTGACGAAGTCGTTTTTGATCGTGAGGTTAAAAACATGTTCGTCGACATCGCGAAAAAATGGAACGTCCCCTTCGAAGTTTTAAACGACGGAGATGTCACGGCTTTAGCGGCCTCGATGTCGCTCCGCCGGAATGCCGTCTTGGGCATTGCCATGGGCACGAGTGTGGCCGCGGGCTATGTCGACATTCACGGTAACCTCACCAATTGGCTGAGCGAATTAGCCTTCGTGCCCATGGATTATCGTGCCCATGGTCCACAAGATGAATGGTCCGGCGATACCGGCTGTGCGGTGCAATACTTCAGCCAACAAGGCGTAGGTCGTCTGTTGCCATTAGCGGGCATTCACCTGCCACGTGAGATGCGCCTACCCGAACAACTCGAGCACTTACAACAATTGATGAAGGCGCAGGATTCTCGTGCCTTAAAGGTCTACGAAGCCATCGGTATTGCTTTTGGCTACACCCTCGCCCACTTCCGAAGCTTTTATGACTACGAATGCTTATTAATCATGGGTCGCGTAACATCTGGTACCGGTGGCGACATCATAATTGACCGAGCTCGCTCAGTATTAAGTGAAGAATTCCCCGAACTTCGTATCGACCTCGTGGTGCCAGATGAAAAAGATAAACGGCATGGACAAGCGGTTGCAGCCGCTTCCCTGCCTTCTCTTTAAACTATGAAATTAAATCCGAAAGCTGACCTCTGGGTTCCTGATGAAGTTCAAGGTCCCCCGGCTTTTAGTCGGACCACGCATCTGGGTATCGGTGCGCACCAGGACGATTTGGAGTTCATGGCTTACGAAGGCATCCTAGCCTGCTACGAAAAACCCACGGAATGGTTTGGCGGCGTCATCATGACCGATGGACGCTCAAGTTCGCGCCGAGGTCCTTACGCCGACTGGACCGACGATCAAATTGCGGCCGAACGAATTCGTGAACAGCGCCTCGCCGCACAGATTGGCCAATACTCCTTCATCGCCCAACTGGGCTACCTGAGCAAAGAAGTCCGCCCGTCGCACGCCCCCCAAGTCGTGCAAGACTTAGTCACCATTTTAGAAGCCGCCCAGCCACGCGTTGTCTACCTCCATAACCCTGCAGACAAACACGACACGCACGTAGCCTGCTTCCTGCGTTGCTTGGAAGCCTTGCGGAAACTTCCTGCCCACCAACGTCCGGAAAAGGTACTCGGTTGCGAAGTTTGGCGCGGTTTAGACTGGGTGCTCGATACCGAAAAAGTCGGCATGGATGTTTCAGCCCGGCCCGACTTAGCGCAAAAGCTCAACGAAGTCTTCGCGACGCAAATCGTCGGCGGCAAACGCTATGATTTAGCGGTTCTCGGTCGCCGCACCGCCAATGCCACCTTCTACGATGCACATGCCTCGGATCAAGCGTCGTCGCTTCAATGGGCCATTGACCTAACCCCGCTCATCCACAACCCCTCGCTGGATGTGGTGACTTACACCTTAAATTTCGTCGAAAACCTTAAAGCCGATATCGCCCAACGCTTACGCCAAGCTCTCTAATTTTATGAAACCCACTTTACTCGTCCTAGCCGCTGGCATGGGCAGCCGTTACGGCGGTTTAAAACAAATTGACCCCATGGGTCCCTCGGGCGAAACGATTTTAGATTACTCCGTCTACGACGCCATCCGTGCTGGTTTCGATAAAGTCGTTTTTATTATCCGTCCAGATTTTGAGGCCGATTTCCGTCAGCGCATCGGCACTAAGTTCGCACATCGCATTCAAGTCGACTATGCGTTTCAAACCCTCGACCGCTTACCCGCCGGCTTCACGCCTCCCGCGGGACGCGAAAAGCCCTGGGGTACGACGCATGCGATTCTGTGTGCTCGGGACAAAATCACATCGCCTTTTGCCGTGATCAACGCCGACGATTTTTACGGCCGCGATTCCTATCAAACCCTGAGCCATAAATTACAGCAGAGCGACGTTAACTCACATGCCTACTACATGGTAGGCTTTACCTTAAAAAACACCTTATCAGCCCACGGCACGGTCGCTCGGGGAGTTTGCCAAACAAACGCGGCTAACCTGTTAACCGACATCCAAGAATTAACTAAAATTGCCCCGACACCCCAAGGAGCCGTTCACCGCCATGAAGACGGCACAGTTGTTAACCTTACCGGTGAAGAGCCCGTATCGATGAACATGTGGGGCTTCACGCCTGCCATTTTCCCTCAACTGGAAGCCGACTTTACGGCCTTCCTCCGTCAGCATGGCCAAGAACTAAAAAGCGAATCCTACATTCCGCTCGCCGTCGGCCAACTCGTGCGCTCGCAACGGGCCACCTGCGAAGTACTGCGAACCCCTTCGGCGTGGTTCGGCGTTACCTACCGCGAAGATAAGCCCATCGTGCAAAACAGTATCCTCGCCCAAGTAAAGCAAGGCACTTACCCCTTTAACCTCTGGAGCTAAATTTTATGGCTACCGCCGCGACCTACGACCTCGCCCAACTTACCAGTCAATTTGCCCTGCTCGGCGACTTCGTTTCAGGGCAACCTTACGGCAGTGGCCATATCAACGACACCTTCGCGATTGAAGTTAACCAAGGCGGCCGTCCCCTCCGCTACGTGCTCCAGCGGATTAATCATAATATTTTTAAGAATCCCGACGGGCTGATGCAAAATGTGGCCCGCGTGTGCCGCCACGCCCAGGCGAAGCTCCAAAGCGAACAACGGTCTGACGCCTCCCGCCGAGCCCTGACTTTAGTCCCCACCCGCCAAGGCAAAGATTGGCTCGTGGATAGCCAAGGTAATCGCTGGCGTTGTTATGTCTTCGTGGAAGGTGCGACCGGACATGACGTCGTACGTCACGCCGATCAGGCCTTTCAAGCCGCCCGGGCGTTCGGAGCCTTCCAGGCGCTAATGGCCGACCTTCCGGGAGAGCGTTTGGTCGAAACCATTCCCAACTTTCACCACACGCCCAGTCGCTACGCGCAGTTCCAAAAAATCCTCGCTCAAGACCCCAAGGGCCGTGCCGCCAGCGTCCAACCTGAAATTGCTTTTGCCCTCGCTCGTGCCCATGAAGTAAACGTCATCACCGAAGCGATGGCTCGCGGGGAAATCCCCGAGCGCGTTACGCACAATGACACGAAGTTAAACAATGTGTTATTGGATAATACGACCCAAGAGGGCCTGTGCGTGATCGACCTTGATACGGTCATGCCAGGATCCGCACTTTATGATTTTGGCGATTTAGTACGCACGTCAACTTCGCCCGCCGCCGAAGATGAAAAGGATTTGTCCAAGGTGACCATGCAGTTGCCGATGTTCGAAGCACTCATCCAGGGCTACTTGAGCACGGCAGGCAATTTCCTCACCCCTCGCGAACGCAGTCTGTTACCGTTCGCCGGCAAGCTGATTACTTTTGAAATCGGGCTTCGTTTCTTAACCGACTGGCTAGAGGGCGACGTCTACTTTAAAATTAAACGCCCCGAACATAACCTCGATCGCTTGCGCACCCAATTCAAACTCGTGGCTTCGATTGAAAGCCAACTGCCCGCCATGGAGGCTTTAGTTCGCTAACATGAAACGCGTCCTCGTTACCGGTGGAGCAGGTTTCATTGGCTCACACATCGTGGAGCACTTTCAAGGAAAGGCCGAAGTTGTCGTCTTAGATAACTTTCGCTCTGGGCACCGCCGTAACCTTCAAGGGTTGAACCATCGTCTCATTGAAGGCTCCATTTTAGAGTCTGCGCTGCTCGATGAGGCCATGCAAGGCGTCACCGAAGTCTACCACCTCGCGGCCATGATTTCCGTACCGGAATCCATGCATAAGCCACGGGAGTGCGTTGAATTAAACTCCATTGGCACCCTGCGCGTGCTCGAAGCGGCCGAAAAAGCCAAAGTCACCAAAGTCGTCTTGGCCTCGTCCGCCGCCATTTACGGGGACAATCCTACGGTTCCCAAAGTGGAGACCATGCTCCCAGAGCCCAAGTCCCCCTATGCGGTCACTAAGCTCGACGGCGAGTATTACCTCGACCTGTTTCGACGCGAACGCGGCGTCGCCACCACGTCCTTAAGATTCTTTAACGTCTTTGGCCCTCGTCAGGACCCTCGCTCGCCCTACGCAGCGGCGATTCCCATCTTCATCGAAAAGGCCGTCCAAGGGCAAAACATCCCCATCTATGGCGATGGTCAGCAAACCCGCGATTTTATCTACGTTAAAGACATTGTGGGTGCTTTGACCTTTGCGGCGGAAAACACCGCCCTTCACGGGTCGTTCAACGTAGGCTATGGTCAAAAGATGACGGTCCAGAGCATCGCGGAACAAATTCTGCAAAAGACGGGGTCAACCGCCCAAATCACCCACCTCCCGGAACGCGTTGGCGACATTAAGCACTCGATGGCTTCACCGGCCAAACTTCTCGCCGCAGGCTGGAAACCGCAGCACACCTTGCCAGAAGGATTGGCTGCCACGATTGCCTACTTCCAAAGCCTTAAGGCTTAACGGTAAAATCAAATTTCAGATACTGATCGGTGCCGTCATTGACGTGCACCCAAAATTGGTAGTCGCCAGCCGGAGGTAAGCGCAGGCGAAACCATAACGTGGGCTGAGCGTCGTATTCGCCGCCTTCCAGCGAAGGGTGCAAATGTGCATACCCGCGATGAGCCTCATCGGTTAAGCGGGAAAATACCACCGCATGCCCCAAGGTGCCCATCAATGGCTTCAACTTTAAACTCTCTTCATTAATACCACTCAGCTTCACACGACACAAGGCGACTTCACCCGCACGTTGATGGGATAAACTGCTCTCGATAATTTTGAGCCGGGGTGGCGAAACCAACGGAGTTGTTACTCCTACTCCCGGCATTGCCGCCTCGGCCTCGGCAAGGACCGACCGATTCGAAAGTGCGGAGACGAAATCAACGTAAGCTAAAAAATTACCACCGGGATTGTTCGCTTGAAACTCCTGAGGGAGTACGAAGGTCCAACTACCATCTTCTTGGGGCTGCGGGTGTAAATGAACATACCCCTCTCGGCCGGTGATTTGACGCAAGTGTAGGTGCAATTTCTGCGTATGGGATATTGCTACCTCATGGTCCAAAACGGGGTGTTGATGGGCCCCTAACACCCAAAGCTTGCCAGGCTTACCTGCATTAACATCAGGCATCTCGACCTTAAGTTCAAAGGGATAATTCAAGGCCTTGGGTCGGTAGAAATTGGCCTCTTCATTTACCCCACAGAACTCCACCCCGTTCTGCATGACTGGTTGGTGATCGCTATGTAAAAGCGCACAGTGGGTGTCGGGGAGATTTCGTAGGGCGATAAAAATCGCTAAAGCGATTACCGTAATCATCCCAACCTGTTTGGAGGCGTTCATTTATGGCTGGGGAGTTGATACATTTGTAAGGTAGCCGCGACATCAACCGCATCAAACATCGCTCCTTCGCGACGTTCTAAAATACGTCCTTCCGCCGAGATTAAAATTAACGCCGTGTTATGTACAATCGTACCATCATCCCGCACGGTCAGAATACCGTAATGTCGCATTAAATCTTTAATCTGTGCGGGGTCGCCGGTTAAAAACCGGTGGCGGGCTTGGTTAATCCCATAGCCTTTCGCGTAAAAATTCAGAACCCCAGGGCTATCCGTTTCGGGATCAAAAGTAATCGTCAGCAAATGCACCGACTTCAAAGCAGGATTTTTATCCAACTCATCCCCGAGTCGCTTCATCGACTGAGTCGAAGCGGGACACATCTTGGCGGAACGGCAACTCGTGAAGATGAAATTCAATGCCATCGGGGCACCCAAAAAATCTCGTTTAAAAACTAATTTAGCATCCTGATCCCAAAGTGCCATGTCTGGCATTAAATCATTAGGCATACGGGTGACCAAACGACCTTTATCTACCGTCTCGCGATGGAGAGCTTCGCTCACTTCGGCAACACGGCGTAACTCTTCGGCTTCAGCAGGGAAAATCGCCTCCGCCCTTAGACCTGCCTCGGCGGCATGTAGTTCGCCTTTAATACGTTTCCCCTGCCAAGAAATTTGGGCATCACCTTCGCCGACTTTTACCGTCAAAGTTTTCTCCGTAGGGGAAATTTCCTTTACCGTCCAAGTATCCCCCCGTTGTTCAAGAACTTGCCCTTCAAAGCGTACTGGTTTTTCAGCAGCGTGGCCGACGATACTCATCGTCCATAAAGCGGCGCAGATAATGTAAGTTCGCATGAATCAGATGAGATTACCTGAAGGACCAAGTATCAAATCTACCATGCCATGTCGAATCCCGCGATGCGTCAGATAAAACGCTTCTGCCCCCGTTAAATCTGCTAATACACAAACCGTGATTAAAGCGACCGGCATGATATCGGCCCGGTCAGCCGGAACTCCAGGGACTTGCTTCCGTTCTTCTAAAGTCATCCCACACATCTTGTCCTTTAACTCACGAATCCGCAGGGTCGACAAGCGCCCCCCAACCGGAGGTTCGCCCACGGCTTCTAAATACAGGGCCACCACACTAAAGACTCCACCCGCCCCCACCATGAGGAAGTTTTCGGCAAGGGTGCGCGGAATCACTGGACCCAGTACTGATTGAATATAATTTCGGATAGTAGCCTGCGTGCCTTCTGACATCTTTCGCTTGCTGTCCGCAAAGAATTCCTGGGTCAGCCGTACCGCGCCTAAGGGAAAACTCTGCGCAAAGGTACAGTAATCCCCCTGCATCCGCACGACCTCAAGACTACCACCGCCTAAGTCAAAAGCCAAAAGATTATGGTACTCACGGTAGGCAGGATCTTGACGCACCGCCTTGCCTACGAGGCGCGATTCGACTTCGCCCGAAATGACGATGAGTTTAAGTCCAGTGGCACTTTGAATCGCGGCATCAAATTCTTTGCGATTCTGACAATCGCGTACGGCACTGGTACCCAAAATATAAATCCGTTCCGCCCCCTTACCACGGGCAAAATCCACTAAACGTTGAATCGCCTGCACCGCCGACGTCATCACTTCTGGAGTGATGACCAATGGACCACCTTGTTGCGGAAAAATACGCACCGCCTCCGAAGCTCGGGCGATTTCCTTTTGTTGCTGATCAAAGACGGCAACTTTAAGTGAGTTAGAACCCACATCAATCACGGCAATTAAAGACATTTTAGAATCGGTAAATAGCTTCTAAACCTGCGAAATAGTGGTAACCATCTTGCGTTTCAAATTCGCGAGTCCGGAAGCCAGTGAAATAAGAAATTGAACAACGGTAAACTTGGAAAGAGGCCCCCACGGCAAACTGACCAACAATCGGAACCCGCGCCACCGAGCGGGATTCATTAAAAATATCACCATCCGTGGCGTAATTCCGCATGACCACTAAGAGCTCGGAGTCGACGAAAGCCCAAAAGGCGAAAGGCCGATCTGGGGAAATATCCTGATAGGCCACCGCGGGAGCATAGGAGGTATTATCCCGCAGGTAACTATGACCCCAAGAATTCTGTAAATTAACCCCCCAGCGAAATTGGGCCCCGGTAATCAACTCGGTACGCATGGTGCCGACTTCGGCTACACCCCGCAGGATTAAATCGCGGTAGCCAGCGCCTGTTGGGTCGAGGTCAATTTTTTTGCGAAACTCCGCATTAAAATTAAGTAGCGGTTCATTGGGCAACTGCGTGGCCCAACCCGAAGCGGTGGGTTGACCAATGAAACGGTGAAAGAGGTTTTGCACGGAACCCCCAGCGTCGGGACCTACCAAGCCTACCTGCACCTCGATCGCCACGAGGCAATCTTTGCGCCCTTGGCGGTCTAAAATCGCGCCATAGCCATAAGTGGCGTACAGCGCCGCCGAATAAGGCAACTCTGTCAGCGGTGGGTTCACCAAAGTAGTATTGGAGGGGGTGTTTAATTCCTGGCTGATTGCGGCGTAAGCATGCTCTCCGGCATTAAAGGAAAATTTTAACCCCTGAGTGTAATACCGGTCTTTGTTTATAGGGCTAAATTTATCGTTTTCCTCGGAAATCATGAAAACCCCAGGTTGATCCCCTAGTGGCAAAGGATTACCCCACTCCAAAGCCTGCACCGCCACCGTCGTGGTACAGAGTAAAATGTTGAGGCCAAGTCGCATGCCGAGTGTGTCGAGCAAAGGCAGGTAACCGACGGGGACAACGCCTTTCTGACTTGTTAAGCACGCCTTCCCGAAGTAATTGACTATCAGGATGTCACAAACAGTTCCCAAGGCGCCATTAGTCCGGACCGATGTCCAGGTTGATGGCCTTGCGGTGGTTGTTATCAGTGGCACTTGGAAGCTTCACGATGCCCTGCCCGACATCACGGTTAAAGGCGACCGGGTGAAAGTCTTAGCGGAGGGGCTAGAAGACTTCGACTCCTCGCTGCCAGCTTGGATTTATGGTAACTTCAAAAACATCCGCCAACTCGACCTCAGCCAACTTCCGCCCCGCCTCCAGGCCTTAGTCAATTTGGCCGAAAAATCCACGCACCCCGAAAAATCCGGCGAACACGAAAGCTTGCTTGAACAATTCGGTACCTGGGGCGTCGAAAGTTCGTCATCTTGGTCACGTGCCTTAGATCACATTGGACAAACAGCGTGGGGCTTCCTGCGCCTGGTCATCGGACGAGCTCGCATCAATTGGAGCGACTTCTCGCTACAACTACAAACGACCGGGGTCGACGCTTTGCCCATCGTTGCCCTTCTAGGCTTTCTGACGGGTCTCATCATGGCGTATGTAGGATTAATTCAATTACGTTCCGTTGGTGCCACCGTATACGTCGCGAATTTAGTTTCGCTCGCGATGTCGCGCGAAATGGGAGCTCTCATGACGGGCGTGATTGCATGCGGTCGGACTTCCACGGCTTACGCCTCGCAATTCGGGAGCATGAATGTGAATCAGGAAACCGATGCTTTGCGCGTGCTGGGCATTAACCCAGTCGAATACCTCGGAGTACCCCGCATCCTCGCCGTGACTTTAATGGTACCCCTGTTAGCCGTTTTTGCTGCCTTCATTGGCGTCTTCGGGGGCATGGTCGTCGCCTGTGCAGGCGACCTGAGCGTGAGCCAATACCTCACGCAAGCGGTACGTGCGATTACCTTTAAGAGTTTCATGGTTGGTTTTATCAAAGCGATTGCGTTTGGCTTCATCGCAGGTTGGTCCGGTTGCTACCGCGGATCCGTCGCGAAACGTTCTGCCCTCGGCGTCGGCGAAGCCGCTACCTCCGCGGCCGTCCTAGGCATCACCCTCATTGTCATTGCGGACGCTATCTTCGCCGTGATCTTCAATTTATTTAATTTCTAATGACGAGTCCGGCCGCCATCTTGTCTTGTTCCGATTTAAGCATTGGGCACGGCCATCGCGTCATCATGGCGGGGATTAGTTTCGCCCTCGCGCCTGGCAAAATCCTCGCGATTGTGGGCCCCAGTGGTTGTGGCAAAAGCACCTTGTTACGTGCCTTAAGCGGTCTCGATGACCCTCAAGGAGGCAACACCTCTTTGCTGGGCATCGACCTCAACGTCGCCAGCAACCTAGAACGAGAATCCATTTTGCGCCGCACGGGTTTCCTATTCCAAGGTTCCGCCCTCTTCTCTTCGCTCACCCTTTTAGAAAACGTCGAGATGCCGCTTAAAGAATTCTCCCAAGCTCCGCGGCGTGAAATTCGACAAATCGCCGAATATAAACTCTCCCTGGTCGGCTTAGCCGATGCCATGGATAAACTGCCTTCAGAAATCAGTGGCGGGATGGCTAAGCGTGCGGGCATTGCCCGAGCTATCGCCATGGACCCTGAAGTCATCTTCTTGGATGAACCGAGCGCGGGACTCGATCCGCTAACTTCAGGGCGACTGGACGACTTAATCCTTAAGTTACGCGACACCTTTAAAACGACCATCGTGCTCGTAAGTCACGAGATTCCTAGCATTTTGAGGACGGCTGACTTCTGCGTTTACCTTGACCCTGACACCGGCAGGATGGGCGCCTATCAACCTCCGCGCGGATTCCTCCTGCCCAACGCTCATCCTAAAGCCCACGCCTTTTTCGCCCGCGCCCAACTGCCTACCTAACCATGCGTCGCACTGCTAATAAAACCCTCATTGGTGCCTTCGTGGTAGGCGGCATCATCCTCTTCATTATCGCCTTCATCCTACTCGGTGCGGGTTCCTTCTCAGGTGAAAAGCCGCATGCGATTGCCTACTTCGATGACTCCGTCAGCGGACTCGATATCGGTGCTCCCGTAAAATTCCGTGGGGTGACCATTGGAAAAGTCTCCCAAGTGCTACTGCGCACCGCCCACCAAGCTCCTAACGACTACTCGGTACCAGTGGTCATGGAGTTCACGCCCGATTTGTTAACCCGTCGCGGACTCGATCAAGCCTTACTCGACCAAAAAGGCCTCCGCGGTTCCTTGGAAAAAGGCCTACGGGCCAAACTACAACAACAGTCCGTCGTCACGGGTGTACTCTACGTTGAACTGGATTATTTCCCAGACACTCCCGTCAAACTCCGCGACCCAAAAAGCGACACTCCTGAAATTCCCACCCTGCAATCAAACTTAGGGGCTCTGACTCGTGCCGTCTCCCAAACGCTCGATCAATTAAGTCGCGTCGACTTCGTCGCCATCACCAAAAAAGTCGACTCCATCCTAGGCCGCTTAGATCAAGGCACGGCGCAAATTGAGTTTGGCAAAATTAATAATAATTTAGTCCAAGCCTCTGAAAATATTGCCCACCTCACAGGCGACCCCGCACTCACCCAGGCCATCGATGACTTCTCGTCGGCCATGAAATCGGTGGATGGACTGGTGAAACGCTTGAACACCCAAGTCGACCCGGTAGCGGGCGACTTAAAATCCATGGCCGAAGCAGGACGCAAAGCCCTCGAGCGTCTCAATGAAACCTCTGAGAATCTCCGGGCTTTAACCAAACCAGGCTCCGCCACCCGTCGCGACCTCGATCAAGCCCTTTCCGACGTCTCCGAAGCGGCTCAAGCCATTCGCTCCTTAGCAGACTTCATCGAGCGCAATCCCGAAACCATCATTCAAGGTCGCCAACGTCGTCCCGCCACCATTCTCGAAACCCCGACGGATGCCACTCCTCCAGCTGAAAAGCCCAAAGCCCCATGATGCGCCTGCTCCTCCTGTTCGTCGCCCTTGGTAGCCTCAGCGGCTGTATTATCTTTGATAAGAAAAGTGAGACGACCACTTTCCTGCAGTTCAAGAGCCCCGCGACCGAAGCCCAAAAACTCGAGCCCGCGATTCACGTCGTCCGCCCCAACCTCCCCAGCGCCCTCCGTCGGCCTAACATCATCATGCTGACGCCTGAGGGCGAAGCGGTGATTGACGACGCCCACCGCTGGACCGCTCCGCTGGAACGTCTCATGGCCGAAGCCGTCGCGAATCACTTAACCAAACTCACCGGCCAAGCCACCACGCTCCAAACTCCTGAAAAAAGTTTCGTCACCCTCATCATCGATGTGGATCACTTCGAACTCATTCCGCCCAAGAAAGCTGTCCTAATTTTACATTATCATTTCGAGCAAGCCGACGGCACTTCGATTGCAGGCGGTCAGGGGACTTGGATTGAACCCATGCACGAGCTCTCCGCACGAGAGTTTGTTGACGCCCAATCGCAAAACCTCACCAAAGCTTCCGCAGCCATCGCCAAAACCTTTCAGAACTTGCCAGTGCCCTCTTCCAAATGAATCCCTCTCCTACCCCCCGTCCGAACGGCTTTTCTGAAGCCACGGGAGAAATCTGTTACGACTTACCCTCGTCCTACATCCCGCACCGGGCTACGGGCCTGCTGCACCTACCACGTTTTATCGCCAAGGCTCGCAAGCACTTAAAAGGTGAATTGCCTAAGTCCTACCAACGCAACTTCTGCAAAGGATTTGACCGCTTCCTATGCCTACACCTCAACGTCGAGCCTGAAAAGGTCGTCGAATGCATCCGGGTAGCAACCGATGAGGCCGACCTCGATGCTCGCCTGCTGGCCCTTTTCCCCCAAGACCTTCGGGTGCACGTCTGGAACCGTGAATTAGTGCAAAAAGGCATGAGCGAGATGGGCCGCCAAGCCCTCCAGGACGTAAAAGATAAAATGGGGATTGGAGCGCGGCACGATTTGATATCTTTTGCTGACATGATTGATTTTGATGAAGGGCGGATTTCGTGAGCACCGCAGAAGCCCACCCCCACTCCCTGATCCTACGTGGTAAGCCAGCCGTGTTGGCTTGCTTGAAATATCACCCCAAGGCCCTGCGTGAGGTCGTCACTACCGCGGCCTACGCTCCGACTTTAGCCGAATACCAAGCCGAGCTCCAAGAACTGCGGGTCAAACTTCGGATTGTGGGCCCGATTGAATTAAGCCAAATTGCCCAAGGTCGTTGCGACGATGTTTGTGCCCTAACCCAACGCCCCGAACTTGGCCTAGCCCGCGTCGGCGACTTCACCGATTGGCGCGATGCACGGGAGACCATCGTCATTGCAGATCAATTCGAGCGCCCGGAAGACTTAGCGACGTTAGCACGCAGCATGGCCAGTTTCGGTTTAGAGCGACTCCTCCTCTCTTCAGGTAGCGAAAAACTCGCCTACCATCCAGAAGCCTGGGCCCTCGCTCAAGGTGCCCTTGAAAAAATCAAGCTCATGCGCGCCGCAGCCCTCGGCGGACTTCTTAAGTTGGTCGAAGACCGTTGCTGCGTGGTCGCCTTTTCTTCGGAACACGGCCGTAAAATTGACCTCACGACGCCAGTGCGCGTACCCGCTCGCCACCTCGCCTTACTGATCCCTAACGGCGCCCTCGACCCTGATTTACAAGCCCGCACGGAGCACTGCTTCCGTTTCCCTGGCCAACCTCCTTTGAGCCTACAAGAAACCATCCCCATCGCGATCGCTTGGCTCTCAAACACGCCCAAGCCCCGACCTGATGGCTTCCTCGCTCGCAAAAAAGCCCGCCACGCCAAAGGCAACCCTCCTCCTTCCCATCCTTAAACTTCCATGAGCCAGTCTCCTGAAAACGGTGAGAATGTCATTTCTCTCCAGAGCATCAGCCGCAATTTCCTGTCCGCCCTCCAACGTCAGCATGACATGCTGGCTTTTAGTTTGGCAGGTTTTCGTACCGCCGACCCCAAGGCCTACGAATTTTACTCCAAAGTCTCCCGGGTCATGCCCGCGCCGCAGTTGCACCTCCCACCAGAGCAAATGCTCGCCTATGCTCATGGCTTATTACTGCGCACGACCATCAATGATCTTTTGATGTTATCCTCCGAGTGCATGAACCAATGTCATTTGCTCTGCACGTTGATTAAAGAACGTGGCCGTCGGACTGACATCGACGAAGCCGTAGAACGTCGCATCGGCGAGAGCCACCAAGCGTTCTGTCGCATGACTTTACAAGATAAGTTCAATAAGCTCGAAGAGGCCTTTGAAATCGTCTGTGAACTCGAAGATGGCATCTTCAGCCTCGCGGCGGCCCTCCGCGTTTTAAGCCGCGGTGGCTTGGTGACCAATGATGACATCACCCCTGATGGTTCGCTCACCTTAGAATTTAAGGCCATGAAAGATTTCGAGGTGCCAGCAGATTCACCCGAAGCCCTCGAAAACCCTCCTCCCCCTGAAGGCATCCAAGTCAACCCGCTGACCGCGCAGGAGAATCTTCCAGCCAAAGGCACGCGCAAGATTTCCAAACTCACCGACACTCAGCGCACCTTTAAACCCGGCGAAATGCTCAACCTCACCGATGTTGAACTACTGGGCCTGAATATCACGGTGGCTAAATTCCTGGATGGTTTATTCCGCTCCGTTGATTTCTACGGTAAAAACGAATTAGGCGAAAATAAGTAAACCGCCATGAATGCGACGAGCCAGCCCACCCGCTCTCGCCGCATCTGGCTCTGGGTCAGCGCCGGTTTCCTGCTGCAAGCCATCCCAGCAGCGATTCGCGATGAGGCCTTGCCGGCAGCCTTAAAAAACCTGCATGCGTCCGATGCCCTCAATACCCGCATCGTCGCCATTCTCGGCCTGTTAGTAGGTATTAAAATTCTCTGGGCACCGTTGATCATTCGTCTCGGCCCAACGCGAAAATTCATCTTAGCCGGGCAATTCCTGATGGCCGTCCTCTTAACCATTCTCGCCGCGGCCGTGCACCTTTCCGATGTCGCCACGAGTTTAATTTTTATCCCTCTCGTCCTGATTTCCCTGTTATCAGCAGGACATGATTTTGCCCTCGATGGTTATTTTGTCGCGAGTTTGGAATCGCATGATCGTTCACGACATGCGGGCCTACTTAACTTTGCCTCGAAACTCGGCCAAGTACTCGCCGGCCCAGGATTAATCTGGCTAGCAGGACGAGCCATGAATCAAGGCACCAGCCCCACCCAAGCGTGGGGACAAGCCCTCTACCTCGCCGCCGGCCTTACCCTGCTTGCTAACCTTGCCGTGGGCTACGGGTTCCACCACGAACCGGAAACCCACCCTGCCGAGCGCCCCGCCATCCTGCCGACCCTACTTGAGCTGTTTAAGGACCAACGTTTCTTAGCGGTACTGGGCTTAATCTTCTTCTATCGAAGCAGCGAGATTCACATGAGTCTCGTGGCCAAACTTTTTAGTTTAGCTCCAACCACCGAAGGCGGCCTAGGACTGGATAATGAGACCTATGCAATCCTGCGACTCACAACCGCGGTGACGGGCCTCGCCTTAGGTGGCCTACTGGGGTCGCATTTCATCACTAAATATGGGCTTAAGCGCAGCCTCGTCCCCCTAGGCATCATCATGCACTTACCGCTCCTCGGTATCGCTTGGCTAGCCCATCATTCGACCGTTGGACTGCCCATCATCACAAGCATCTTCTTGGTAGAATACTTAGTCTACGGCGCCGGACTTTGCGCCCTACTCCTCGCGATGATGCAACTTGCTCAAGGCACGCACGCCGCCATTCGCTACGCAGCCCTTTCCACCTTAGGCCTCTTAGCGGCATACCTGCCTGGTTTTTGGGCAGGGGCATGGTCGACACAACTCGGCTACCAAAACTACTTCTTATTGATCACTTTACTCGCCATCCCGGGGATTATCTCCGCCTGGAATGCGAAAAAGTATTTCGCCTAAGCTTTCACCTTGGGCTGGACGATTAACTCTTGAGCGTAGCGAGCATCGAGCATTTCTTGGGCAAAACGCTGGATGGCTTTCGCATCCGTGGCATCCATACGACGTTCCCACTCGGCATCAAAGTTTGCCCCTAAGCCTACCACTTCACGCAGCAGCGCACTTTGCAAACGGGCTCCAACGGCTTGGCGAGCCTGACGGCGGGCCACGCGCATACTACGCTTGGCGTCCTCGATTTCCGTAGGGCTAAACTTGCCAGCACGCAAACGTACGAGCTCGGCTTTCATCTCCGCCATAACTTCCTTGGCTTTACTGGGAGCCGTACCGGCAAAGAGGTAAAACATGCCTTGATCGACTACTTCGATACGAGAGGCACCGACAAAGTAAGCCATTCCCTTTTCTTCGCGTACGCGACGAAATAAGCCACTGGCCATCCCGCTTAACAATTCCTCGGTAATATTCGAAGCAACAGACTGCTCTGGCCCAAAACCACAATGCGGGAAGGCCACCGCTACCACGGCTTGTTCACCCGAGGCGGTTTCGGTGCGCTGTGCTGCAGGGAGGGCTTGATGCTTAGCAAGGTGCTTGGGGGTAAAAGGCACTTTGGGTAAAATCCCAAAACGTTGCTTCACCAATTCCAACGCTGACAAGCGATCGAAGTCACCACTGATACCAACGACTAAATTCCCCGCAACCACTAGCTGCTGATGTAATTCAGCTAAATCGGTGGTTTTAATTTTTTGTAAGGTTTCCGGTGTGCCGGCTAAACTCACCCCGAGCGGGTGATCTTGGAAAAATTGTTTGAGTAAATGCAGCCGGGAACGTTCGACGATTTCGTCCTCGGCCTCCCGGCAGGCTGAAATCGCGGCAGCTTGCTCGACGGCAAAAGTTTCGGGGATAAATTTCGGGCAAAGCACCCCATCGGCCACGAGGTTAGCGATTTTCTCGAAATCAGAACTCAACGCCTCACCCCACAAACCAGCACTCAACTGGGAAGCATGATCCGCAAAGGTGGCACCCATCGCATCGACTTGAGCCGCAATCTCTTCCTTAGAATACTTCACGGTGTCACAAGCCATCAGCGAAGCCATTAAGCCCGTAGCCCCACGTCGCTCCAAAGATTCATAAGCCACGCCTCCTGCCAAGAAGACGCCAAAGCCAGCTTTGGGAATCGTCTTATCCTGCTGCAGCACCACTCGCACTCCGTTATCTAAGGTCAGGACTTCAAACTTATCCGGCAAGGTAACCGTCTCCACCTTCGCAGTCGAGGCGACGACTTTTCGTCCAGTTAAGCTACCGTAGTTCGCCACTTCAGGACGCAGCCAAAGTTGGGCTTCCCGGGTTAAATCCTCGGCTCGCAAACTCGCCAGGGTTTCAACCCCGCGGAGCGTCCAAGCAATATCATGTCCGATGGTAGCGGCGTAGGCACTACGCGCCGTGATTCCATGTAACTTCTTCAGACCATTCACCATCGCAACCACCGTCTGCCGCCGGACTTTTTCAAATTCTGCCTGCGTGACACCGCGCGAAATCAAGGCCGCCACTTGTTTTAAAATTTCTTTTTCAACCAGCGAAATAGAAGTCTGGGCCTCTCCTGACCAACTAAACCAGGCCAGACCTAAATCGTGAATACCGAAGGCCGAAGCATCGATACTGTGAACGATTTTTTGTTTTCCCCGAAGTTCTTTCCACAAAACCGAACTATTACCCGAACCGAGAACACCTAAAAAAGAATCTACCGCCATGCGCCCCTTATCAAACAAGCCAGGCACACGCCACGAAACGATACCTTTAGTAGTATTCACTTCCCGTACTAAATCGTAACGACGCGAACCACCATGGGGTGGCTCACTGGCGGGGTTAACTTCCAAAAGCGGCCTACGGGGGAAACGTCCAAACCATTTCTCAGCTAAGGCGAAAGCTTCTTCGGGTTCAATCGAGCCACCTAAAGCCAGAACCACATTACTCGGCACATAACGACCGGCGTGGTACTGACGTAAATCATCGGGCGTCAGGCGGATAAATAAATCGCGGTGGCCAATCACCGGGTGCCGCAGCGGGTGAGCGCGCACCGATTCTAATAAAAACATCTCGGCCAAGACGGCGTCGTGCTCGTCATCACGCATCGCAATTTCGCGCAGGATGACTTCGCGTTCCATCTTCGCATCGGCGTCATCTAATCGCGGATCAAACACCATCTCGGAAATCACTTCTAAGGCCGTCTCAAAACCCTCTTGAGGTGCATCCACGTAATAGACGGTACGATCGAAAGTCGTGTAAGCATTCGAAACCCCACCACAGCGGTGAACGGCATCGGTGATTTCGCGGTTGGAAAAACGACCCGTCCCCTTAAACACCATGTGTTCGAGGTAATGCGAAATCCCAGAGCCTTCCCAACGCCCCTCGTGAATACTCCCCGTACGCACCCAGGCCTGTACGGTGCAAAGGCCTAGACCAGGACGTTGGACGTAGATGACCTCGAGTCCGTTATCGAGCACCCGACGCTCCGGCAAAGGACCGGCAATCTGGGTAAAACTCAAACCTTCAAGGTAGGGCATACAATATATCTAGGACGAGTATCCGCTGGGGAGCAAGTATGCTCCGTGCTACGCCAAGCCCATTAACTCGGAAAGGTTCAAGGGGTCCGTCGTCATGGAAAGTTGACCTTGAGCGTCACGCGGCCACTCCGCCAGTGGACGATCCCAATACAGTTCGACGCCGTTGCCATCAGGGTCGCGCAAGTAAATCGCTAAGCTAACCCCATGGTCAGCGGCTCCCTCTAAATCAACCCCCGCACCTAAAACTTTTTTCACAGCACGAGCTAAATCTGCCTTAGTCGGGTATAAAAAAGCCACGTGGTATAAACCCGTAGTACCAGGCGCTGGCATTGCCCCGCCGCGGCTCTCCCAGGTATTCAGACCGATATGGTGATGGTAGCCACCCGCCGATAAGAACACGGCCTGCGATCCATAGTGTTGGGTGACACTTAATCCCAACACATCACGATAAAAAGCAACGGAACGGGTCAGGTCGCTCACCTTCAAATGAACATGGCCAATACGCAATCCCGCGGGGGCGACATCTTGCTTCATGCACTTACTTAAAAAGGAAAGTTTCGCTTCGCAAATGATTGGCATAATCTGCGGTTGAAAAATACCTCTAAGGGCTGTATCCCCTGCCCTTAGCCCATGTATATTGCACCCGAAATCCGTCACCAACTCGAAGAAGTCGAGCGCCGGGCGGGCTATTTATGGAAATTCCTCGAAGTGCCTAAAAAACAGGCTCACATCGCCCAACTCGAACAGCAAATGGCGGCGGCGAATTTCTGGGACAGCCAAAAGGCCGCCCAAAAAGTTATCTCGGAGTGCAACCTTTATAAGAACACGGTCGGCCCCCAAGTCGCGTTTCACCGTAAAATCGAAGACGCCAAGACACTCGCGGAAATGATCGCCGAGTCTCCCGATGACGGTGCCGAAGCCGAAATGGAAGAACTCCGGCAAGTCTGCCAAGGACTCATCCAAGAAGTCAGCGAACTAGAAATTGCCTCCTTCCTGTCCGGCCCTCACGACAAGTCTAATGCCATCGTGACCGTCAAGGCAGGTGCAGGTGGCACCGAATCCAACGACTGGGCAGATATTCTTTTTCGGATGTATTCCCGCTGGGCCGAACGCCGCGGTTTTAAATTAGAAATTGAAGACCTCGCCGAAGGTGAAGGCGCTGGCATCAGCCAAGTCACCTTCCGACTCGAGGGGCCAAACGCCTATGGCTACATCAAGGCCGAACGGGGTGTGCACCGCTTAGTGCGTATTTCGCCCTTCGACGCCAACGCTCGCCGTCATACCTCCTTTGCCGCCGTCGACGTCATTGCCGAAATCGATGACGATATTGACGTCGAAATCAATGAAGCCGACCTGCGCGTCGACGTCTACCGCTCCAGCGGTAAAGGTGGTCAACACGTCAACAAGACCGAGTCGGCCGTACGCCTCACTCACCTTCCGACGGGCCTCGTAGTGGCCTGCCAACGTGAACGTTCTCAAGTTAAAAACCGGGCCCTGGCGATGAAGATTCTGCGAGCCCGAATTTACGAAAAAACCCTCGACGATAAACGTGCCGAGATGGAGCGCTACTACGGTGAGAAAGGTGACATCGGTTGGGGTAATCAAATCCGCTCCTACGTCTTCCAACCTTACCAAATGGTGAAAGATCTGCGCACAGGCGTAGAAACGGGCAATATTCAGGCCGTGATGGACGGTGACTTAGATGCCTTCATCAATGGCTGGTTGCGCGCAGGCGGGCCCCGTACTCGTAATAAAGATATCAAAATCGAGGACTAACCCCATGCCATCTCGCGACGTCCTCCGCCACAAACTCCTCGAGCCTCCCCTTTTCGCCGAAAAGATTTGGAAGCTTTCCCCCGAACCTTGGCCTATCACCGAAGCCCAGCTCAAGGAATTAAAAGTTATCGGCGGTGCCTGTTTAAGTTATCAACGGGCTTTAGAGCGTCTCTACGTTCGTTCGTTTACCGATAAAAAAATCCTGCGGAACCGCGAAGTGCATGCGAAGTGGGTCGCCGAATACCTCGATCGCTACAAGCCCGCTGGGTTAATTGAACACGGGCGCCATCGTTCTATCAAAGGACAACACCCGATTGTCCTGCGTCCTGACCTACTCATTACCGAGCAAGGGTTCACGATGACGGAACTGGATAGCGTACCAGGTGGCATTGGTCTGACGGCTTACCTGAATGAAGTTTACGCTGAAGACTTCCCCCAAGTGATTGGAAGTACGAGCATGCCGCAAAACTTTGCCCGCACCCTCGGCTTACTCACGCCCCAACAAAAATTCCCGCTCATTGCGATTACCGTCAGCGAAGAGGCAGCCACTTATCGCCCAGAGTTTGAATGGTTAGCAGGTAAACTGCGCGACCTTGGACACGACGTACACGTCGTCGACCCTTCGCAGATCATGCAAATGGGCGACGGCTCTTATATCCCTGTCGAAGGAGCCCCGCGTAAAGTCGATATTCTTTACCGCTTCTTTGAGCTGTTCGATTTAGCCAATGTTAAAGGTGCCGATGGCATTTTTAACGCCGTAGAAACGGGAGCCTTAGTCCTCACTCCACCGATGAAAGCCTTCCAAGAAGAGAAACTTGGACTGGCCCTCATCCACCACCCTTTGCTGGCTGATTTCTGGAAAGAAAACCTTCCCGAAAATCACCTCGATGCCTTGATGCGCATCGTCCCGCGCACCTGGATCATGGAGCGCTCGGAACTACCACCCACGGCCGTGCTACACGCCCCAACGGTGAATAATCGTCCCATCCGGGATTGGGCGGAGCTGGCGGAAGCCTCCCAACGTGAACGTAATTTAATTATTAAAGCCAGCGGCTTCCACGAAACGGCTTGGGGCGCCCGTAGCGTAACGCTAGGCAGCGATGTCTCTCGGGAAGAATGGCTCGAAGCCATTGAAACGGCGGTCAGCGCCGAAAATGAAACCTTCTACGTGATGCAGGATTATCACAAGCCCCTCCGCCTCCCGCATCCAGTCTACCAAGAGGATGGCTCGACCACCACCGCTGAAGGTCGTGTGCGCCTTTGCCCCTACTTCTTCGCCCAAGGTGATGTCGTAGAATTATCAGGGATTCTCGCCACTTTCTGCCCCGCCGATAAAAAGATCATCCACGGGATGAGCGATGCAGCCTTATTGCCCTGCCACTTAGTCCCCTAAAGGCAAGACGCTCGCTTGCTTCGACAAGTCTTTTGCTTCATGTTGGCGACATGAGACTGCTCGCCCTCATTTGGTTTAGTTTACTGACTTTACTGGGAAATTTCACCGCCACCGCGGCCGTGGTGCGCACCAAAGTCGACCTCGTCAACCTCACGCCTGACGTTGTTCCGGGACAAAAAATTCTCATCGCCGCCCGTTTCCGCTGCGACCCACACTTCCACATCTACTGGAAAAACCCTGGCGATGCAGGCCAATGCCCTTCGATCACTTGGCAAGAAAAGGCGGGGCTAACGCTGAGCGATTTCTTCTACCCCGGCCCACAGTTACTCGACCTGAAAGGGGTGATGAATTTTGTTTATGAAAACGAAACGTTTTTAATTCTCGAAGCCCAAGTCCCAGCCAACGCCCAAGGCACCCTTAATTTAAAGGCTTTAGTCGAGTGGCTGGAATGTGATGACGCTGGCTGCTACCCGCAGCAAAAAAACGTCTCCCTGACTCTTAATGTTGGTAAGGGTAATCCGGCACAGGCCTTCAACCGGAAACTTTACCCCGAGTTAAACCCTTCGTTCACGACCACAGCCCAAGTGCAGGGCGAAACGTTAAGCATTAAACTCCCTGAGGCTTCCTTAACCAAACTCTGGTTCCCAGAGAAAAACATCGTCACCCCGAGCGCCGTCGTCGCCCAAAAAAGCTCCGCAGGTACGCTCACGATGAGCCTCAAAGATGCGACGGATTCCTTGCAAAGCGGTCCGCTTTATTTTGTTACGCAAACTTCCGAGGGCGGATTTGTAAAAATTGAAATCAAACTCTCCACTGCAGCGAGCCCAGCCCCGACTCCGACCAACCATCCACCCGAGGGCCATACGGGCAGTTTAGAATGGCAACCCTGGACCCCTGCGGCACAAGAGACGGCCTTGGCGGCGGGCAAAATCGTCTACATCGACTTCACCGCTCGCTGGTGCGCCACCTGCCAAGTCAACAAACGCGTCTATTCGCAAAGCGACGTAGCGCAGGCGCTCGCCGCCCATGACGTTGTACTGCTCAAAGCTGACTGGACGCGCAAAGATGCCATCATCGCCGCCGAGCTCGCCCATTATGGACGCCAAGGGGTCCCCTTTAATATTTTCCTTAAAAAAGGCGTCCCCACCGCCCAACTTTCCGAAGCCCTTACTGGCAGCGAAGTCCTCGAAGCCCTCGATGCCGTGAGTCATAATCAGGCCTACCAAGCCCAGACCCAGAGCCATCCGTTTTGGGTTTGGCTTGGCCTCGCTTTTGGCGGCGGGGTCTTGCTCAACCTCATGCCCTGCGTGTTCCCGATGATTGGCCTGAAAATTCTGGGCTTTGCTCAAGAGGCTGGTTCATCCCGACGGGTCGTTATTCTGAAAGGGTTATTCTACTCCCTCGGCGTACTCGGCAGTTTCCTCATCCTTGCGGGCCTGATCCTAGCTTTAAAAGCCGGAGGGAGTGCGGTGGGCTGGGGCTTCCAAATGCAATCCCCAGGCTTCGTCCTCGGGACTTGTGTTCTGATGATTACCCTCGGACTCAGCATGACCGGCGTGTTTGAAATCGGAGCCGAATTTGCCGGCACGGCCGCGAGTGCCGAATCCTCCCACGGTAAATGGGGCGCCTTCTTATCGGGCGTACTCGCCACGGCCGTCGCCACGCCCTGCACTGCCCCTGGATTAGGTGCGGCCTTGGGCTTTGCCTTAGACAAAGAACGGAGCACGCCCGAAACCTTACTCTTCTTCTTCATCATCGGCCTCGGCATGGCGTTGCCCTACCTCTTACTGACAATCTTCCCGAAGTTAACGGCGCTACTCCCCCGCCCCGGCGAGTGGATGGAGACCCTAAAGCAAGCGATGGCTTTCCCGTTGTTTGCCTACGCCCTCTACCTGCTCTGGGTGCTAAATGCCTTAGTCGAAGAAGCCGCTTGGGTTCGCGACGCTTCCCTCGGCCTCAGTGTCATCGCATTAGCTTGCTGGATTTGGGGACGCTGGGGGGCACCTCATCGCAGCGACCGCGAACGTCGCCTCGGTAAAATCAGTGCCGCCGCCCTCTACCTCGGCACCTTGGCTTACCTGTTCCACACCTTAAATTAAAAGGTTAATAAAAAAGGCCCGCTACGCGGGCCTTGGAAAACATCTAAGAAAACTTCTTAGAGGGCCGTAACGGGTGCAGGCGTTGGGGCATTGCTACGAGGTGCAGGCGTACCTGCAGGCTTCGCAGCGGGCTTACCAGCAGGAGCGGTTACTGGACCCGAGTAGTTGGCATCGACCACGACCGCTTTACGATCCTTGGCACCAGACTGACGACCCGAAGCATTAGGGTCAGCTTGTTGCGAACCGAGGGCCATGACTTCGGTGCTGTTGGTGTTGCAACCCAACTTCACTAAGTACTCACGCGTCGATTGGGCACGCTTATCGGACAAGCCCAAATTATACTCAGGCGTACCGAAGTGGTCAGTGTAACCCGCAATGATGAGCTTAGTCGTCTTGGCCTTAGCGGCGATGGCGTCGAGCTTAGCACGCTCTTTCGCATCCACCGTGTACTTATCAAATTCGAAATAAACCGTGGTCAAAATGGCCTCAGGAGGGATGTTCCCCTGACGAATCCGGTCCGCCATGGTGCCGAAACCAGACCCGCGAGGGTCAAGCTCACTACCCGTATTATTTAAGCCATTATTGGTAAAATCTGAGGGAATCTTGGAAGGACCACAACCCACCAAAAAGGCAGCGGCCAAGAGGAGCAGGGAGAAACGCTTCGACATCATAGAAGGAAATAAAAGAAGTCCCTCAGCCGTTGGGCAAGCCTTGACTCGCTTAGTAGCGAGGAACTTTTGGGTCAATTTTGAGCGACCACGCATCGATACCACCCTTAACATTAGAGACTTGGGTGTAGCCTTTGGACCGCAAAAACTGGGTTGCCCGTAAACTCCGCCCCCCAAGGTGACAGTGAATTAAAACGGGGACATCCTTCGGGATTTCGGCCAACCGCTCGGGCACGGTAGCCAAGGGGATTAATTTCGACCCGGCGATTTGGCAGACCTGAAACTCACTCGGCTCCCGCACATCGATTAACACTGGGGGCGTCGACGAGCGCAATAAACGCGCGGCTTCTTCAATGGTGATTTCTAAAGGGGTGTCAGTCATGGGAACGTTGCAGGTGGTAGGCTGATAATTTTCAGCTAAAAGAGAAGTATATTTAGGGGCCGTGCCACAGGCAGGACAATGCGGATCGGCCGTAAAATGGATTACCTTGGAGGTTCCCGCATCGAGTTGCAGCAGTTGCCAGCGCCCTTGGCGACGCTGTCCCAATAAAATCGCAATCGCTTCGGAAGCCATCCAGGAGCCCACGACCCCGCAAGTCGCCCCCCACACCCCAGCTTCGGCACAAGTAGGAACCGAACTGGCGTCAGGCATGACTGGATACAAACAACGATAGCAACCTTGCAGGGGCAAAAAAACCGCCACCTGTCCAGTGGCCTGCAAAACACTGCCATGAACCAAAGGCTTTTTACCCAAGACACACGCGTCATTGGCCAAAAAGCGCGTCGCGAAATTATCGGTGCCATCGATGACGAGATCGTAGCGGGCTACCAAGTCAGCGGCATTCTCGGGGGTAAAACCCTCGGGGTGTAAAATGATATTCAACCCAGGGTTAATTTCTGCCAAGGACTCGGCCGCCGAAATCGTCTTGGGCAAGCCCAACGTATCAAACCCGTGGATGATTTGCCGATGCAAGTTAGAGATTTCGACTTTATCTGGGTCAGCTAAGCCCAGCACACCGACCCCCGCCGCCGCCAAGTAAAGGGCTACGGGCGAACCCAGCCCGCCCACCCCTAAAATTAAAACTTTGGCATCACGCAGGCGACACTGCCCCAACTCCCCCACTCCCGGTAAACGCATCTGTCGGGCATAGAGCGCCTTTTCATGCGAGTTTAGGGGAGTTTCACGGGACATCGGAATATAGGAAGCCACTCGGGCGAACGTGTCAAACCTGCCCCAGCCTAATCAGCGGATTGAAAAATTAAAAAAACACCCTCACCTTGCAGCGTGGCCAACGTCTACCTCGGCATTGATTACGGATCCAAACGGATTGGCTTAAGCCACGCCGACGACTTGGGCATGGCCTTTCCGCTGCCTGCGGCCACGGCCGAAAGTTTCGAAGCTCGGTGCGAACAGATTGGCCGCGAAATTCAGCGACTGAAAGTAACCCAACTCATTTTAGGCTACCCCCTCTCCCTCGAAGGCGAACCCACCCAACGCTGTCGCGAGGTGGATCAATTTGCGGAAAAATTAAAAAACCTTTTTCACTTACCTGTGACATTAGTAGACGAAGGCCTCACCAGCCAGGCGGCCGATGAACTAGGTTCTCGTAAGCCGCGGTCAGCCCACGAACGCAAACAACAAGCTAAATCAGGCGAACGCGATTCGCGGGCTGCGACGATTTTACTCCAAGATTTCCTGAATCAAAACGGCATCGGCCAACTCTGATTCTATGGCCAAACCCCTTAAAGGCATTTTAAAAGAAGAACGTTTTCTCGCGACGCTGGCTTACGATGGCACCGACTACAAAGGTTGGCAAATTCAGCCTAACGCTCGCTCGGTCGAAATCACCGTAGAAGAACGACTCTCCCGGATTTTCAAAAAACCGATTGATGTCCATGGCAGCGGACGCACCGATGCCGGAGTCCACAGCGTTGGCCAACGCTTTCACTTCGACGCCTTTTGGCCCCACCCAGCCAAGCATTTATTAAGTGCCTTTAACGCCTGCGAAAAAGAAGGATTGCTGCTGACTGACCTGCGACGCGTCCCCGATAATTTTCACTGTCGCCACTCCTCCATCGGCAAATGCTACCGCTACGAAATTTACTTAGGCTGGGCACCCCCTTGGGAGGATCGCTATTGTTTTGCGACGGGTAAGCGCACGCTCGATGTCGAACTCATGCGCCAAGCCGCCAGCACCCTACTCGGCGTCCATAATTTTTCAGCCTATGGGGCCACCCACGGCCAAGGCATGGCTTACGAAAACCCGGTCAAAGATTTACGTCGCCTAGAAGTCCAACAGCGGGGCAAACGTATCACCATCCAAACGGAAGCCAGTGGCTACCTTTACAAAATGGTGCGCCGTTTAGTGGGAGGCTTGATTCGCGTGGGCGAAGGTCGCTTACCCCCCGAACGTCTCGCGACCTATCGCGATGAGCGCCAAGTAACAGCCGAAGTGCCGACGGCCCCCGCTCGCGGTCTTTTCATGGAGAAGGTGTTGTACGATCCGGCCAGTTTAAAAATTAAAGCCGTCAAGCCATCGAAACCTTAAGCCGAGATTAAGGTTTGGGCTTCGGTAATTTCCTCGCAACTTCAAGCGAAACCGAGGGTTATTAAGTGAGGTTCCCCGTCTCACTCCTCCATGAAAAAGTTCTTATTATTATGTATCATTTGGAGCGGGGTTGCATGGCTGAAAGCCGCCCCCACTCATGACACGCCCCCGAATGTGCTCGTGATCATTGCGGATGATATGGGCTACAATGGGATTAGTTATCATAACCCTAAAGTCACGACTCCGAACTTGGCCAAACTTGCCAAAGAAGGAATCCAGCTCGAACGTTTTTATGCCTACCCAGTATGCAGTCCGGCACGGGCGGCTTTTCTTTCAGGGATGATGCCACGCCGTTATGGCGTAGTCGATGTCGTGGGTCCAAACCAACTCGGGATTCCCCAAGGCACTCCGACCCTTGCCTCGACGCTCAAAGCCGCAGGCTACCAAACCTCGCTCATCGGCAAATGGCACCTAGGGAATATCGCACCAAGCCATTATGGCTTCGACCATTTCTATGGCTTCATGGGAGCAGAATTAGATTACTTCACACACCTCGATCCCCATGGCCGACCTGATTGGTGGCGCGAAAACAAACCTCTCGAAGAAGCTGGTTACACGACTTACTTGCTCACCGATGAAGCGGTGAAACAAATCAAGGCTCGGGATAAAACTAAACCCTTCTATTATCAAGTCGCCTATAACGCTCCGCACACGACGTTAGCTGCGCCTAACGAATTACTCGAGAAACATAAGAGTGATGGAGTTTACGGGGCGGTGCTTGAAGGCCTCGATACGGGTATTGGAAAAATTCTCGCCACCCTCGATGAACAAGGGTTGCGTGAAAACACATTGGTTGTCTTTTTCTCCGACAACGGTGCCCCACGACGCGTGAGCCCTAACACTCCGCTCAACAGCGGTAAAGACACCGTGTTTGAAGGCGGGATTCGCACCCCCGCCATCGTGCGCTGGCCCAATCATACGCCCCCGGGACTCATTTCACAGCACCCCATCGCTGTGAATGATCTTTTTCCAACCATCTTTGCCGCCCTGAATTTGCCCTTACCCCAAAATCTAAAGTTAGACGGCTCCAATCAATGGCAGGCCTTGCTGAGTCCCCAACCAACGTCGCGAGCACCCTTCCTGATCGCCTCCCACGACATCGCTTGTTTTGACGGCGACTGGAAACTCATCGAAACCACCGACGGTAAACGCACGCTCTACAACCTGAAAACCGACTTAAGTGAAACCAAAGACGAAGCGGCCGCACATCCCGATATTTTTAAAAATCTCGGCGCCAAGTTAGATGAACTAAAACAAGGACTCCCGGCCGACGCTGGTCGCCGCATGGGCCCAGGTGGCCCGGGTGGACCCGGCAAAGGTCGCGGCCCAGGCAAAGGACCTGGAGGCCCAGGCAATGGCGAGGGTGGAAAATAACCCTCTTAATCAGCAATTAAGGTAAGATAAGGTAAAATAAGAATATGCTCACACTCCGCCCCTACCTCCATTGTGCCCTGCTCTGCCTGAGTGTGCTGGCATTGGCCGCTAATTCACCTGCACCTAATGGGCATCCGAACAACGACGCCAAAACCCTCCCCCCGCCCAAACCCAAAGCACCTAATGCTTTCACGGTATCGAGCCCCGTCGTCAAAGACGGCGGTGATCTTCCTGCAGAATTCACAGGCGATGGCGAGAGTGCCAGCCCACCTTTAACTTGGACCAACGTTCCCAAAGGCACCCAAAGTTTTGCCCTCATCATGCACCACCTCGACCCCGAGGGGAAAACGAAAATTTATTGGGTGCTCTATGACATTGATCCCACGGTGACATCTTTGGCGAAAAATTCCAAAGGAGTGGGCACGATGGGCCTCAGCACCGTCCATAACCGCGTCGAATACGCGCCCCCTCACTCCAAGGGCCCTGGAGCCAAGAAATACGTCATCACGCTTTACGCCCTGTCCGCTAAATTAGAACTCAACAAGACGGCCACGCAGCCCGTAACAGCCGAAACTCTCACGACGGCGATGAAAGGTAAAATCTTAGCTCAAGACGATTTAAACGTCATCTACACCCGTCCGGCGGGTAGTACCAGTGACGATGATAAGCCGATGCGCCAAGGCGGTCGCCCTAATGGCGGACCTAATGGTGGCGGCACCCCTCCGCCTAAATAAAATCACATTTGGGGTTCAATTGTCGCCGTGAGCGACTATGCAAGGTGCATGCGGCGCCACTTACACCTGCTTTGTGTCGGGCTTTTTTGGCCCCTGCTCAGCATGGCCCACCCAGAGTGGAAAGAAGCTTCCTGCGTCGGCGTCATCGATGAGCACAACGTTTTTACGCTGACGTTAAAATTTGACGTACCTTCTTACCTCCTCGGCAAAACACCGAAAGAAGCGCCGATTGCCGAACTGGATGAGCTCATGCTCGTTCCGGGAAAACTGCCCCAGCAACACGTCCTGAAGTTACAGAGTTTTCTAGCCCAAACGCAAATTAGTGCCGATGGAACGGCCCTACCCCTGACTTTAATTGCGTTCCCTACGGTTGCAGAAATTAAAGCGCAATCCGCCAAACAAGGTGAGGCTGATCGTTACCCCGTACTTTTAAATGCTAAGTTCCAAGTAGAAATTCCAGCGGGCACGGAAAAAATTACTTTAAGATTTCCCCCAGAACTCGGAGCGGTTTTCGCCAATCTCCGACGTGGCATGGAATTCCAAACCGTGATGGCGATTGGAGCCGGTGAATCTAGTGAGTTCGTAATCGGAGAGCCCCATTTCTCCCTCGGGAATTTCCTCAAAGAAGGCTTTAACCATGTCATCCCCGAGGGCTGGGATCACTGCCTTTTCATGATGGCCATGTTTCTCGGAGCCGCGTCGCTCGGCCAAGCCCTCACACGCTCGCTCATTTTTACGGTTGGACACAGCATCACGCTTTCCCTGGTGGCCTTGGGGGCGGTAGGACACGTCACGGGATGGATTGAGCCAATCATCGCCTTCACCATCGGCGTGGGGGCAGTCCTGGCCTACCAAGGGAACGCCTCGGAGCGCTCGATGCTGCTCGTCCCTGCGACTTTCGGACTCGTCCATGGTTTGGGCTTCGCCGCCGCCGTAACTGACAAGTTAAGCAGCTGGCAAAACGCTAGTTTAGTTCAAGTACTCATCGGCTTTAACCTCGGCGTCGAGCTTGCTCAGGTAAGCGTCATCCTCGCCTTGGCACTCATCGTCAGAGTCATCTGGCGCACGAGCACCCCGCCGCTTCGCGCCAGGCAAATGCTCTGCTTCGGCATCGCAGCCGTCGGCTTTAGCGTCATGCTCAGCCGGATCTGGGAATTAATTTCGGGGCGTTAAATTTTGCCCACGGGACGCTTACCGGCATCTAATTTAGCCCGCTCTTTTTCGGCTAACTCTTTCAATTCCCGCACGAGATCTGGATGTGCTTCGCTCACATCGTGACGTTCGCCTAAATCGGTTTCTAAATTATAAAGGGCGAAATCGACATGCCCTTTGCGGTAAGCCATCGCATGCCCTGCGCGATCGGCGGGTTGCATGCCTTCATAACTCCGATAATCATGAGGCAAATGAAGTTTCCACGGACCACGGCGGATTGCCTCTAATTTATCTCCGTAGTAATAAGCAAAGACCTCGCGGACTTGCTGCGCCTTACCTTGTAACACCGGCAGGAAAGACTGCCCATCAATCGGCAACTCGGGAGATTTAGCACCACAGGCTTCTACCAACGTAGGCAAGAAATCCATGTTGGCGGCTAAAGCATCCGTCACGGAACCGGGCTTTACGACGCCGGGCCAACGGACAATCATCGGCACGCGCACCCCGCCTTCCCAAGTGGTGCCTTTACCTTCACGGAACGGCCCCGCCGAGCCCGCGTGCGAACCGAAGTTTAACCACGGGCCATTATCACTGGTGAAAATCACCAAGGTATTTTGGTCCAAGCCCTTTTCTTTTAATAAATCTAAAAGATGGCCGATCATATCATCAATATCGGCCATGGTATCGGCGTAGGGCGTCGCCCCTTTCCCTTTAAACTTTGCGGAGGCTCCCAGCGGAACGTGGGGCATCGAGGTCGCTAAATAGAGGAAGAAAGGCTCCCCCCCTTTGGCATGATCCGTGATAAATTTTGCGGCCCGAAAACCTTGCACCGTCGTCAAATTATCCATGTCGGTCCAATCTTTCACCGCCCCAAACACGTGCCCATCGACATACCAAGGTAAAATCGGGAAATTGCGCATGGGGTCACCGGGCACGTAACCATTCGGCCACATGTCATTAGAATAAGGCAGAATGAATGACTCTTCGAAACCGTGGGCTGGCGGCAAAAACTTTGGCTGATCTCCGACGTGCCATTTACCCACCACGCCCGTATGATACCCACTCGCCTTCAATAAGGTAGCGAGGCTTTGCTCCTCTGGATTTAAACCAATTTTAGCCTTGGGAGGCAGCGCCAAACCACCCAACCCCACGCGATTGGAATAACACCCACTTAAAAGTGACGCCCGCGAAGCCGTGCAAACCGCCTGCGTCGCATAAAAGCTCGTGAAACGCATCCCCTCGGACGCCAATCGATCCAGATTCGGCGTATTATTACGCCTCGAACCATAACAAGTCGGATCGCCCCAACCCATGTCGTCGCTCATAATTAAAACGACATTGGGACGAGCCATGCCAAAAAACGTGCATAGCAGAAGAGCCAAGGTTGGGGTAAACCTCATGGCCCATTTGTAAAAGAATCTTTTACAAAACCAAGTAAAAAAGCCGCACCTAAACTTTTAATCCCAACGCCTGACAAACCTCCGGACGTTTTTGGGCTTTGGCCTTAAACTCATCGACCGAGAAATCCGCGACGATGAAATCGCCGTAACGAAAACTCGGACACTTCGATTGTCCCGTGCAGGCAATCAATTCGCGCATATCATGCATCCGCGTGACCACATCACGCACGTCCAACTTCACGCCCTGTTGGGCAAAAAAGGCGAGCGCCTCGGTGCACCAAGGGCACTGGGGCTTAACATAAAGGATCGGGAGTGCTTGTGACATTGAGTTATAATAAAGACCCTAGGCTCCAGAAGCAAGTCCCCCTAGACATTGTCAGACTTGCAGGTCTTAATGAGATACCTTTCATCCCAATTTATGGAAACCATCCACGGTGCCCCTTCTTTTATCCTCCGTTCCAACGAAGTTGAGTTAGCCATCACCGAAACCGCAGGGCACCTTGCTCCTGTTGCTTTTCACCTAGGCTCAAACACGGTTTCCCCCTACGCCCTCGCCCCCTGGACCCCTGCCCAGTCGGACTCCAACCTGCCTAATTTACTCCGCTACTTACGCGGCGACTTCATGTGCTTGCCCTTTGGCGGGCAAGAACAAGGCCCGCCTCACGGCGAAACGGCGAATGCACCTTGGCGCCTCACCCATGTCTCGCCCCACGCCCTTTCGCTCACGCAAGATTCCCGCGACACGGGAGCCCGTGTGACGAAAACGGTTTCGTTGGTTGAAGGTCATCACGCGGTCTATGTTGAACACCTGATTGAAAACCTCTCGGGAACTTGGAATTACGGTAACCACCCCATCCTCGATCTCTCTAAAGTGCCCGCTGGCGAAGCACGCGTCGCCACGAGTCCTTTCCGCTTCGGCTCCGTTTACCCCGGCGAATTCTCTAACCCCGATCAAGGCGAATCCGGGATTCTAAAACCGAATGCGACGTTTACTTCCCTAAAAGAAGTCCCCACGAAAAACGGCACCCTCGCCGACCTGACCCATTACCCCGCCCGCGAAGGCTACGATGATTTAATCATGCTAGTGAATGCCCCAGCGACCGAACAACAACCCTTTGCTTGGACGGCTGTCACCTTCCCAGGCTACATCTGGTTCTCCTTAAAGATGGTCGCCGATTTCCCCTCCACCTTATTCTGGATGTCCAACGGGGGTCGCCCGGGTCACCCTTGGGAGAAGCGCCACCTTGGACGTCTCGGACTCGAGGAGGTTTGTTCACATTTCTGTGACGGCGTAGCCACGGCCCGCGAAAATCGCCTCGCCCATTTAAAAATTACTACCTGTCGGACGTTCCAACCCCACCAACCCGTCCGCCTCCCCATTATCCAAGGGATTGCGGCGGTTCCCAAGGGCTTCGGGCAGGTCCAAAGCATTACCCCAGCTGGCAATCACCGCATCCAAATCACCGGTGAGACGCAGCCCCCCCTCTCGGTGGCGATTAATTGGCAGTTTTTGAAGGGTTAAATCCCCTACTCAATTCTTGTCCCCGCAAGGATAGTCCCCTAAATCGGACGTCCCCCCTCCTCTTATGTTCTCCCCTCAGACTACTCATGATTTGACCACGAAGAAAAGCGGCGTCGCTTCGCTCGTGCGCAAAGAGCTCACGCGCACCGGCGGCTTGCTGCGTCTCGCCCCCTGCTGGGTGCCTCGGTCTTTCTTGCAGCCAGGCAAGCGCCTCAAACTCCACCCCGATGATTTATACGCTTTTGGTTTAAACCGTGGTGGTATCGACGAACGCTGGTTCGCTTCGACGACTGAAGCAGCCAACGACAACCGTACGCCTGATGAAGGCCTGTCGTATGTGATCATCGACAACACGCGCTTCACCCTCAAACAAGCGGTGCAAGAATGTGGTGCCGAATTAATCGGTAGCAAAATTTGGAGCAAGTATCGCAAGTGGCCTGTCTACTCGAAGTTCTTCGATAACATGGGTCCCATCCCTCACCACATGCACCAAGACGCCAAGCAGGCGAAATTGGTCGGCCAAGAAGGCAAGCCTGAGTCCTACTACTTCCCGCCCCAGCACAACAACGTGGGCAACAATTTCCCTTACACGTTCATGGGCTTCGAGCCCGGTACGACCAAGGCCCAAGTGCGCGAGTGCATCGCGAACTGGAACAAGGGTGATAACAAAATCCTCGCCCTGTCTAAAGCTTACAAACTGGAACCCGGCACGGGCTGGCTCATCGATCCCTGTATCTTACACGCCCCTGGTTCGCTCTGCACCTACGAACCACAATGGGGTTCGGACGTTTTCGGTATGTACCAAAACCTCGTGGAAGGCCGCGAAGTACCCTGGTCTCTCCTCGTTAAAGACATGCCTAAGTCCAAACACAAAGACGTCGATTTCATCGTCGACCAATTGGACTGGGAAAAGAACGTGGATCCTAACTTCAAGGACAACCACTACCTCGAACCCGTGGTTTCGGAAGAAGGCGAAGGCTACGTCGACAAGTGGATCGTTTACGGCAAGGTCGACAAATTCCAATACTTCACGGCGAAAGAGCTCACCGTTGCCCCGGGTGCGGAGTGCACCATCAAGGACCACGGCGCTTATGGTTTAATCTGCGTTCAAGGTTCGGGCTTCATCAACGATGAGCCCCTCAACAGCCCGAAGTTAATTCGTTTCCATGAACTGACGGAAGACGAATACTTCTGCACCGAAGCCGGTGCTAAGGCTGGCATCACCTTCCAGAACACTTCCTCCACGGAACCCCTCGTGTGCTTGCGTTACTTCGGCCCCGAAGTGAACCCACATGCGCCAGCGATGGGTGCTTATAAGAAGAATAAAAAGAAGTAACCTTCCTTCCTACCCCAAACGATCATGAAACTACACAACGCCATGTGGCCCGGCCTCGTCGGCAAGGAGCCAGATACCGACCACCCACCTATCGCCCTCGAACGCATGCTCGCCATGACGGCCGCTGCGAACGTGGACGGTAAGAAGTTTGATGGGGTCGACCTCTTCCTATTCAATCCTCACACCGATCCTAATATCAGTGATGATGACCTCAAGAAGATGGCCGATCTGATCGCTGGCCACGGCTTAAAAGTAGGTTCACTCGTGGCTCCCGTTTGGGGTGGTACGGTCGGTGACTCCGCGATGGGCAGCGACGAACAGCAGCAGAAATTCCTCCTCGCCATCGAGAAGGCCTGCCGCATCGCCAAATTGCTCAACCGTCACGGCGTCCGTCAATACGGCGTCATCCGCGTCGACTCCGCTGAATTCGGCGTCGCCAAGTGGCGCGAAAACGAGAAGGCCAACACCGCTCGCATTATCGATACCTTCAAGAAAGCCGCCAAGATTGCGGCGGATAACGGCGAACGCCTCGCTGCGGAAGGTGAAATCTGCTGGGCCGGGATGCACTCCTGGAAAGCGATGCTCGATACCCTCGAAGGCGTCGGCATGCCTAAAGTCTTCGGCTTCCAAGCCGACTTAGCACACACTTACCTCTACCTCATGGGCTACAACGCCCCCGAGGCCGCCTTGCTTAAAGAAGGCTACACGGATGCCGAATTCTGGCCCGCTTACCGCAACATGGTGGGCAAACTTCGTCCTTGGACCATCGACTTCCACGTGGCCCAAAACGACGGCACGGTGCACGGCACGGGTTCGCACGAAAAGACGGGGCGTCACTGCCAAGCTGATGATCCCAACGGCAAACTCAAGATTGCTGAGTGCTCCAAAATCTGGCTCGAAGGCGCTGCCGAACGCGGCATCCAGCATATCTGCTGGGATGGTTGCATGTTCCCCAACGCGACCCTCGAAAACCCCAAGACCTGGAACACCATCTTGGGCACGATGCTCAAGGTTAAACAAGCTCTCTAATCCCCTACCTCACTATGTCTAAAAAAGAAATTCGCATCGGACTCATCGGCTACGGCTTCATGGGCCGGACGCACTCCAACGCGCTCTCGCAAGTCTCCCACTTCTTCAAAACCAACCACGTGCCCGTTCGTCAGGCCGTGTGCGGTCGCGATGAAGCAAAAGTAAAAGCCTTCGCTGAACAGTGGGGCTATGCTTCCTACGAAACCGATTGGCGCAAGCTCGTGGCCCGTAAAGATATCGACGCGGTCGACATCTGCACGCCCAATGACTCGCACGCGGAAATCGCCTTGGAGTGCATCAAGCACGGCAAGATGATCCTCTGCGAAAAGCCTCTCGCCCTCAATGGTGACCAAGGTGCTGAAATGGTCGCCGCCGTCGAAAAATCCGGTCTGCCTAACTTGGTTTGGTATAACTACCGTTTCTTGCCTGCCGTGACGTTGGCCAAGAACATCGTCGATAAGGGCGAACTGGGTCGCATCTTCCACTACCGTGCCAACTTCCTGCAGGATTGGACGATTTCGACCGACCTGCCTCAAGGCGGTGCTGGTCTCTGGCGCCTCGACGCCGCCGCCGCCGGTTCTGGCGTAACGGGCGACCTCTTGGCCCACTGTATCGACACCGCTCGCTGGATCAACGGCGACATCGTCGAAGTCTCTGCGATGACCGAAACGTTCATCAAAGAACGCACCCACACCGCCACGGGCAAGAAGCAAGCCGTCACCATCGACGATGCTTGTGCCTTCATGTGCCGCTTCGCCAATGGTTCGCTCGCGATCTTCGAGTCGACCCGCTACGCTCGCGGTCACAAGGCCTTGTACACCTTCGAAATCAACGGCGAAAAGAAGTCCTTACAATGGGACTTACATGACCTCAATCGTTTGAACTACTTCGACCACGGCGTCCCTGGTGACCGCCGCGGCTGGAGCAGCATCCATACCACGGATGGCGATCACCCCTACGCTGGTAACTGGTGGGTGCCAGGTCTCTGCTTGGGCTACGAGCACTCGTTTATCCACGAGTTGGCTGAGTTCCTCAAGAGCCTCGACAACCCCAGCGCCCCTAAGGCCTACCCAGACTTCCGCCACGCGCTCGGCACCCAATACGTTTGCGACGC
>Ga0214170_1000100_pt1 | contig 36606 bp, 33 predicted proteins | sample TroBogEpilimnion_2_FD_153008 | JGI IMG/M metagenome (GOLD analysis project Ga0214170, IMG submission 153008) | Freshwater microbial communities from Trout Bog Lake, WI - 27JUN2007 epilimnion | ecosystem: Environmental > Aquatic > Freshwater > Lake > Epilimnion/Euphotic zone | place: Trout Bog... | reverse complement strand
CAATAACATTTGACGGTATGCAGTACCAGCTTCACTTCTGAAGTTACGAACTTCTTCAGTCATATCAAAACAGTCATTGATACGCTGTGCTGTATAAGTATCCCAAGCTGCAAAAACGATTAAATGTGAGCAGTCTGTAATTTGGGCTTGGTTATTTGCTACAGGTTTAATTTTTTCACGGATTTCTTTATTTGAAATGACGAGAATTTCATATGGTTGTAAACCACTTGAACTCGCTGTTAGTCTGATCGCTTCAACAATTCGCTCAACAGTTTCAGCTGGAACAGTTTTAGAAGTGTCATATTTTTTTGCGGCATAGCGCCAATTTAATTTGTCGATTAGTGTCATTTTGAATAATTTATAAGTTTAGGGGTTAAAAGACTATTTTAATTGAAGTTAGATTTCAGTTTTGAATTTTCGGTATTTCTTTTAAATTGAGTTAAATATTATTGTTATAATATTTATAATAATATTAATATATGACGAGTTTTGTGAATAATGCTAAAACTTCTCTGCTACAGCAGAATTCCTACTTAGAAATACTTATTTTGAAAAGTTATTTGCAAGCTCTTTGTATCTTGTCTCACCCAAAGATGTTAATTCAATAAACTTTGTACGATTTTCATTGATGAGTCTTAATGAAATCATGTTTTTGGAGATAAGTTTTTTTAAAGCAGCATGAAGCGTTGCTCTAGAGGCAATTTCGGTGTGAGTTAAAACATCCCCGACACTAATTGTTTTATTTTGATACAAAGAAAAAATGATTTCGTTTAAGACCTTAATTTGAATTGGGTCCAAACCATATTTAAGGTTAATTACATTTTCATACTTTAAGTACGCTATGTAATCAATTAATTTAGCATCTATATTAATTTAATGCTCCTTTGAATATGTAAGATGACTATACTACGATTAATATTCAAAAATTTATAAAATGAAAAATACATTTAAATGACAGAGGATTACTCAGACAAAGCCTACCGATTGTTAGACATTATTGAATCAATTGTGTCAAATGATGATGGGTACCCAGATTTAAAATTACCATTCTGGGTTGATGAAAATGGATGTGTAATTTTTGATCAGCAAATTCTTGTCGAGTTAGAAAAGCCTGAAAATCAAGACTTGATTAGTTGGGCTTATGAAAACGTTATTGATTTGTTTTCATAGAGAAAATAGAAGGCTTTGTAAAAACTCAACAATTAATTGAGATCATTACTGTATATCTCAATCCTCCCAGAGTGGGCATGACCTTGTAGTAATTTATTTTCTGCGATTGAAAGTAATTTGAGTTGGTGCTTTGTAAAGTGCACTAAGGCATCACCAATAAGATCCTCGGGATCAAGATCTTCTAAGCATTCGTAGCTGAAATAACAAATGATGTTTTCCATATTGACAGTTGCGGGAAATTCAACACCACCATCCGCACTTAGTCTCGCAGGACCAATAAACTTGATATCCATATATGCTCGCTTTAAAAAAGGTTAATATTCGAATATGAACTGACTATGAATTACATTCTTTTAAATTCTTTTTAGATTTCTTAATCACTTCGTTCATTTCTGTCATAGTGATAAGTTCTTCAGTATGAATCTTATGAAATGCACCGCTTGCCATCGTAATCATAGAAATTTCAGCAATTTTTTTAGCGGTACTTTCTACGATACATACAATACTTCCAGATGAAATAGAGTAAAAGATATTCAATAACTTTATATGAATACTTTCAAAGAGTGCTTTTGCAGCTGCTTCTCGATCACATGGTTTTGTAGAGTCTGTAAGAATGCTATTAAAAGCAGTTTTACTATATTCGCCAATAATTAAATAAGTAGTCATAAGATTTATTTTCTAAGGAAGTAAAAAGCTAATGAGCTCAGTATATGAAGAGTATTTCAAATTAAATTGATTAACATCAATTTATTGATTAATTTCATTGTCTATTTGAATCTTAGACAAATAAAAATGTTTTTATGAGCTAAAACATTAACTAAGGTGATGAAAAAAATTGAATAGCATTACCACCTAGTTGTTTAATGTCATACATAGCTTTATCAGCGGCTTCAATTAAAAGTGTTTCCTCCAAACTGTCAGTGGGATAAATTGATATTCCAATACTGACTGCAATTGTTATAGAGTTGCCGTTAAAGTTCATTTTTTGATGAAGTTTATTGAGTATATTAGCTGCAACTTTATAAGCATTATTTTTACTCTCAATATTTTCTAGTAATATGACGAACTCATCTCCACCTAACCTTGCAATAGAGTCATAATCTCTAACGCAAGAATGAAGACGTACAGCAATTTCTTGCAGAGTTAAATCGCCAATTTGATGGCCAAATTGATCGTTGATACTTTTGAACCGGTCTATATCAACAAAAAGTATTGCAAGGATTTTTCTTTCTCGGTTTGCTTTTAAGATTGCGTGCTCAAGACGATCATGGAAAAGTTTACGATTTAATAAACCAGTCAAAGGATCATGATCTGCTTGAAATTGGATTGAGCGATTATTCCTGTATGAACGTATTAGTATTTGAAACATTATGATGATTACTATTAAAACAATTAGCGTAATAATAAAAATAAGACGTACACTTTTGGTCCACTCAGATAAATAAGCATCTTTTGTAATAGTGGCGCCGATAATAAAAGGTAAGCCTTGAACTTGCTGAAAATTAACCATACGCTCAATAGAAATATCATTACGATTAAAGCTAGGAGCATTAATAATGATTGAACTATTAGATTGATTGGTATGTGCTAATGATTTATCAATAACTTCATTGGGATTAATTCGACCAATATTTTTTTCTATTAAGGGCCATCTTGTTAACAAAGTTTTATTTTGACTATAAAGTGTGATGCTTGAACCTGAGTCTAATTTATTACCAATCTCTTCAAAGAGATTAGAAAATGTTTTGATGGAAATACCAATGAGTGCAGGATATAGCTTGACGAGTGGTGTTGGAGGGGTAAGCTTATTTGTACCAGGTAATCAAAATTTAAGCTTATCTGGAACGGTTAATTTAACTGCACCTTCTTCAGTAGGTTGTGCTGTTGGCAGTGAAATGGTGATTAGTCATCCCTACGCAACAATTTATAACGCAATGAGCTTAAATGGCTCTAATATCAATATCCAATTGAATGGTGTTGTGAATCTATCGGCAGATGATATTACATTGAGTGGGTCATCATCAAATTTAAATATAACAGGATCATTTATTTCACATTCTTTGCGCTTGAATGGAAATATGTTTCCTCAAGCTTCTTCGAGCCCTTGCTTTAACTTATACGAATCAACTGGTGCAGTTATATTAACCAACTGATAATGGTTTTCTAAACTTTTTGTAGGAATTTTTTCTGAACCAGCAAGGCGATGAAGCTCTTGTAAATTGAGTATTTTTAATTCCTTATTTTTGATTTCTATAATTTTGGCAAGATTAAGTTTTGCTAAGATGCGACTGACTGTTTCAATTTTCATACCAAGATAATCACCAATCTCCTCACGTCCCATCGCTAAATGAAAATCGGTTGGAGGTAAGCCTCTTTTTGCGAGTCTCTCAGAAAGATATACAAAGAAATAGGCAATTTTTTCTTCGCCATTAAGTGTTCCTAAAGTGAGAAGATGTCGATGGTCTAATGAAATTTCTTTACTAAAAATTTTGTATAAATGTTGTTGTAAGACGCTTATTTCTTTGCATAGTTGCTCTAATACTGAAAATTTCATAACACACAATTCAGTGTCTTCTAGTGCTATAGCCTCAGATTGATGTAGGCCATAGCTAATTCCATCTAAACCAAGTATTTCTCCAGGTAGATGAAAACCAACAATTTGACTACGACCATCTTCTAAAAATAGTTGTGTTTTTAAGGACCCATAACGAATACTGAATAAATAAATAAAAGGATCTCCTTGTTTATAAAGGTACTCACCTTTCATTAATTTAGTTTTTTGATTAATTAATTGATCAACTTTATTCGATTCCTCTTTAGTTAAATCTGAAGGAAGACAAAAGCTATTAATCACACAATTGGAACATTTATTATTTTGAACACTAAGATTCATAATCGCTCCCTTACCCCGTAATGGGACTTGAGTTTTAATTATGGGCTATTAATGACATAAGTCAATTTATTTTTTCGATAAATTGACTTATGTCATATTTAGGCCGAATTAAAAGTTTCTATTCGTTTTTTTGAGGACTCCAAGTTTAAATTTTGGAGAAATGTGTGCATATCCTAGTGAATGTATATCGAATGGAAGCAACGATGATTAGGCTCATTTTTTTACTTCGATTAATAAAGTTTTAAAGAAGAATGAGGGAATGTTTTTCCATATATTTTTAGGGTATGATAAATAAAAAAATTATTCAAATAAAAGAGACAAAGGTATAGAAAAATGATGATAATTCGATTTATCAAATGCATGCTTTTTATTGTGTTGAGTGCTACTTTTCAACAATCAATAGCCCAGTCAAATTCTTTTCCACAAAAGCCAATAACTTTAATTGTTCCTTACACTGCTGGTGGAGGAGTTGATTCTATAGCGCGAATTATTGTTCCATTATTGTCAGAACGATTGGGACAGAAAGTGATTATTGAAAACAAACCTGGAGTTTCAGGAATGGTAGGTGCGCAGTTTGTGGCTAAGGCAACTCCAGATGGTTATACATTATTAGCTGGTAATACGACAACCAATGCAACAAATTACTACTTAACCAAAAGCTCAGGTTATCACCCGATAAAAGATTTTGTTCCTCTTTCTTTATGGGATAGAGGCCCTACCGTTCTAGTAGTTCCTTCAGGAAGTAAATTTCAGAGTGTTAATGACATTATTCAGGAGTTAAAAAACAAACCTGGATCGCTCAATTATGGAAGTAGTGGTTTGGGAAGTGCGCATCATTTATCAGCAGAAGTTTTTATGCATATGACAAACACAAAGATGCAACACGTACCTTATAAAGGTGGGCCTGGTGTAATGGCTGATTTAATTGGTGGACAATTAGATTTAGCTTTTGAAGTTATTCCAGTAGCTAGTCCTTTCATCAAAAGTGGTCGATTACGTGCTCTTGGCGTTAGTTCTAAAACTGAGGTTCCAGCGTTACCCGGTGTAAAACCTATAGCTGATATCGCTGTACCTGGATATCAAATGGAAACATGGCAAGGCGCTTTTGCGCCAAGTGGTACTCCTCTTGAAATCACTGAAAAACTGGGTAGGGAATTTGCAGCGGTTGTTCAGATGCCGCAAGTTCGACAAAAAATGCAAGAGCTTGGTTTGATTCCTGATTCTAGACACAATCAAGAGTTCAAGGATTTTTTACAAAATGACTTCGCAATGTGGGGTAAGTTAGTTAAAGATGCAAGTATTAAACCAGAATAATTGTTAATCAAAGGATTAAGTTGTGATTATTACTAAACTTAGTATTGATGCTGTAAAAATACCATTAGAAAAACCAATTCCAAGTGGGAAGATGACGATACATTCAGCAGACGCATTGTTGGTTACATTGAGAACAAAAGATCATTTCGGTGAAGGGATGGTATTCACATTAAATGGAACACGCTTATCTATCTTAAGAGAAATGATTCTTAGCCTTGAAAGTCTGATTATTGGTTCTGATCTTGGAATGAGTGGATTATTTTTAAAGCAAGCATGGTCAGAATTAGTTTTTCTAGGTCAAAGAGGAATAGGGGCAGTCGCTCTATCGGCAATTGATATGGCATTGTGGGATCTTCGTGGTAAGGAGGCTAATAAAAATATTAGTGAGCTTTTAGGGAGTTGTAGATCGACTATGCCAATGTATAGAAGTGGGGCATTACGCTTATCTGCTTCAATTGATGACTTGCAAAAAGAAGCGCAAGATTTAGTAAGTCAGGGATTTAAATCAATAAAAATGTCTTTGGGTTCTAAAAAGATGGACGTTGATGTAGCTAGGGTGAAAGCTGTAAGAGAGACTATCGGCATGGATATTCAACTGATGACTGATTGTAATCAGCAACTTACTGTTCCCCACGCAATTCAATTGGGGAGAAAACTTGAAGAGTATCGATTAGCTTGGATTGAGGAGCCTGTCGTATTTCATGATCATGAGGGTGAAGCAGAAATTGCAAGAGCTCTTGATACCCCTATTGCAAGTGGTGAGAATGAATTTACATTGCTTGGCATGAAAGAAATGATTGAGCGTAAGTCAGCAGACATATTAATGCCCGACTTACAAAGAATGGGAGGTCCAAGTGAACTTATGAAAGTTGCTAACTTAGCATTAGCTCATAATATTCCTATTGCTCCGCACCTTTTTACTCAAATGTCTCTCTCATTAGCTGCGGCAATGCCTAATGCTATTTATGTCGAATATATGCCTTGGTTTGCACCTTTATATGAAGAACAATTAGAGCTAGATGATCAAGGTGAGGTTGCTATCCCCAAAGCCCCTGGGTGGGGATTTCATTTTGACCAAAATGCAGTCAAAAGGTTTAGATCAATTTAAAGGCAAACCTACCAAAATACGGGAAGCTCATTCACATTATCTAAATTGGAATGAAGAATCATTTTATTAAGTTGTTCTGCATTGTTAATGCCAATTCGTGGTTCAGATAATTCGACAAATTTATCTATTAGCTCTTCATCAGACAAAGGCTCATCTGGGTCTCCATGACGCGTTTTTTGATAGTGACTATAGATTGTGCCATCTTGCATCTCAATTGAAACTTTTGCGCTCCGCTGTTTAGGGAAGTTAGAAGTACACTCTGAGTCTTCGAATAATTGAATTTTATTTTCCAAATCATAAATACGCGAATCTTTAATAGCTTCATTTAAAAATGCTTTTTCTCTTACTCGACCTAAGATAATTCTTGCTGAGACTGTATATGTCAAACTAAACTTTGCCTCAAAGGCAGACCTTGGATGTACATAGCAACAGACCTCCTTAGTTGCTCGATAAGCACCTACTCGAATCAATTTTATTTTTTCTGACTGAATGGAGTGTTGCTGTAACAGATTAGATACGGCATCAATTGAAGGAAAATTGTGTCCACAACAACCATGATTTTTAAAAGTCATTTGAGTGATACTCCATGATCTTCCTAATTGATCAAATAGTTCCTCCCAACGTGGATTTTTGCTCAGTGCAGCACCAAAGCCTGCGCTACCTTCTAATAAATCTGGTGTTCCTGACATACCTTCTTCAGCAGCAAGGGCTGCATGAAGTCCTACTTCAGCGGCGTGACCAGCATGCATTGGTTTTGTCATTGAGTCTGACCGGAATGCTTGTTGTAATCCGCTCGCAAAAGTTCCTGCAGTTGCTAGAGCAGCGCATGCTTGAGTTGCATTTAGCTTTAGAAGAAAAGCACAAGCAGCGGCAGAACCAAAGACACCTGCTGTTCCTGTTGTATGAAAATATTGATAATGACTTGGTTGGATTACTCGGCTAATACGTGTTGATACTTCATATCCAACAATAATAGCTTTTAGAAGATCAACAAAACTAGCATTACGTGTTTGAGCAAGCGCAAAAACTCCTGAGATAGTAGGGGCAGCAGGGTGATAAGCGCCATCACGGTAGATATCATCAAATTCAGCAATATGAGAAATCGAACCATTGATAAAAGCCGCTGCACGCGTAAATGCAGTGAGAGGCGATCCTGCAATAGAACATTTACCAAATCCTAATTCTTCTTTGTAAGAAGCTAGTAGTTTTTGTGCAGTCGATGAGTTGGACCCCGCTAGTAAAGCACCTTGCCAATCTAGAAATGCGCGACGAGCATGATGCATGACTTCATCTGAAAATCTATGTTCCTGAGAAGCTTCTATGAAATTACCAAATTCTTCTAATAGAGTCATGAATTATTCCGGTTTAGCACCTGATGCTTTAACAATAGGTGCCCAAAGAGCAAAGTCATTGCGAATGAACTTAGTGAATTCATCAACATTCATTTCAGTAGGGTCTGAACCTAGAGCTAAGAGCCGTTTTTTTACTGCAGGCTCATCTAGAACACTTGTGACAGTTTCATTCAGTTTGTTTAAGATGGAGGGGGGTGTTTTTAAAGGTGCGAACAGTCCAAACCATGCTCCAGTAGCTATATCAATTCCCAATTCAGTTAGGGTTGGGAGATCAGGAAGAGCACTCATTCTTTTTTTTGATGAAACTGCAATTGCGGTTAATTGTCCACCTTTAATTAAAGAAACAACCGAGGGTGCAGTGGCAAACATAAATTGTAATTGACCCCCTACTAGGTCTCTAGTAGCCTCAGCTCCTTTATAGGGGACATGCGTAGCATTAAGATTCATTTTTTGAGCGAATAAGAAACCAATTAAATGTGGTGTTGTTCCAATTCCAGTAGATCCATAATTAATATGATCTTTATGTGCCTTGATATAGGCTAAAAAGTCTTTCCAATTTTTGACTCCTAAGGATGATGGTACTACTAAGATATTTGGAACATCTCCTAACATAGCCACAGGTTGTAGAGCTTTTTGAGGGTTAACTGCCAGATTTGAGAACAAGCTTGGATTTATAGAAATTGGACCATTAGAACTGACCAGTAAAGTATGACCATCGGGGGCAGCTCCGCCGACAATTTCTGTACCTAAATTACCAGCAGCCCCAGCATGATTTTCTACAATCACAGGAACTTTCCAGCGAATACTAAGTTGATTACCAACTTCTCTAGCCAGAATATCCGTGGTACCTCCAGCGGTAAATGAAACGATAATTTTGATTGGTTTTTGAGGGTAGTTTGGAACTTGCTGTGCAATCACACAAGTACAAAAAAAACTACAAATTAGTATTAGTAGTTGATTCAGGTATCTCAACATTATTCTCCTCATCTTTTTTATATTTTCTATTTATGAACGTTGGTTAAATCGACGTTCAAAAACATCTTCAGCAATTCTGTTTTTTAATATTTCTAATGATCCACCGGCAATCATCCAGCCACGTGTTCTTCTGACGCAATACTCAACTAAGCTTTCTTGACTGTAGCCACTTGCACCCATTACTTGCAAAGACTCATTTGCAACTTCAAAACCTACTGTATTGCACATGTATTTAGCCACTGTTGTATCGTAGGCGGTGGGGAGTCCATTATCTGCACTAAGTGCTGCACGATAAAGTAGTAATTGTGCAGCATCAAGTTTTACAGCCATTTCGGCAAACTTCCATTGAATACCTTGAAATTCACAAATCTCTTTACCAAATTGACGTCTTGTGGAGGCATACTCTTTAGCTTGTAAGAAAGCATATCTTCCAAGAGCTAGTGCACGAGATGAGTTACCAATACGCTCAACATTAAAACCACTAATTTGTTTTTTAAATCCACCAGAGCCTAACAGAACCATATCATTTGGCACATAACAATTTTCAAAATATAACTGAGACCATTGCTCGCCACTCATGAAACTACTAGGTCTTCCTATATCAAAACCTTCAGTATTTCTTTCGATCAGTACTGATCCAATACCATCAAGCCCTGGACCAAACCTTACATATATCAAAAAAATATTCGCTTCTGGACTATGTGTAGAAAATACTTTTGAGCCATTAATCAGATAGCCACCATCCACTTGAGTTGCGGAAGTTTGTAATTCAGTCACTGCAGATCCTGCTCCCGGTTCACTCATCCCTAGGCCAATTATTTTTCTACCAGCTAATAGATCAGATAAATATTTTTCCTTTTGAAGTTCACTGGCGTATTCAACAAAAGTTCTAATAGGGCCAAAATTACCTGCTTGAATAACATCAGCTGATTTTGGACAACGCAAAGCTACTTCTTGAATAGCAATTACTGCATCCATTAATGTTCCACCTTGACCGCCATCCTTTTCTGGAAAGGTAATTCCAAGAAGGCCTTGTTCGCTTAGCTTCTTAGCGACATCCCATGGATAGGATGAATGGTGTGCTCTTGCTAATGCTCCAGGTTTAAGTTCTTTCTCGGCAAATTTACCTACAGCATCCGCAAAAGAAATTTGATCGCTTGTTAATGAAAAGTTCATATGAATACCTATAAATTAAATGACTCGATTGACTATTTGTCCATCACAAAACGCATTAATGTTATCAAACGCTATACCAAAATAAGTCTCATAATTTTCTTGCTCGACAAACCCGAGGTGTGGTGAGCATAAACAATTGGGTAGATGTATTAAAGGATTATTGGCGTTATAAATAGGTTCACTCTCATAAACATCAACCGCTGCATAGCCAGGGTGCCCATTTTGTAAACCTTGCAAAAGAGCATCTTTTTCTATGAGTTCAGCTCTACTTGTATTCACTAATAAAGAATTTGACTTCATTAATGCTAAATCTTGAGCTGTCACTATGTATTTTGTTTCAGGAGTTAGCCTAAGTTGTAAAGAGATAATATCGCACTGGGAAAAAAATTCTTCTTTTGATTTTGCTACGGTAAATCCTTTTTCGTGGGCTTTTTGTAAACTTGATGCTCGTCCCCAAACAAGGATTTTGGCTCCAAATGCTTGCCCCAATTCACAAATTTGCTCTCCAATTCTGCCAAATCCATAAACCCCCAGAATTTTTCCATAAAGTTGACGTCCCACAGAACCTTGCCATTGTCCATCTTTCAATCGGTTTACTTCTGGGACAAAATTTCTTAATGCGGCTAGTGTTAACAGGATTGTTAACTCAGTAGTTGCTCTTCCAGATCCACGTCCTTCTGTTACAACAACGTTATGATCTTGACAGGCTTTTAGATCGACATGACTAGCCATTTTGCCAGTTTGAGAAATGATTTGAAGATTAGGTAAGCGTTCTAATAATTCACGCTTAATAGTTGTTCTCTCTCTTGTTAAAACAATTGCCTGGGCATCTTTAAAGCGATGTACTAATTCTTCTAAATGATGCACCGTATCGTTATAGATTGTTACTTCGTGTTGCTTTAATTTATCAAAACACTTTAAGTGACGAACACAATCTTGATAATCATCTGGAATTACAACTCTCATAAAAGATGCCTCAATTTTCTTCTTGTTTTTTAATGATACCTTTATTTAAAAACTGATTTATTTCTTCAACAGAATAACCAATCTCCTCTAAAATATTTCCGGTATGCTCCCCAACGAGTGGTGGGTTTACTCTAACCGGTAAGCGCTCACCATTCATCGTGAATGGTAATAATGGAGTAAAGGTTGATTTACCTTTATTTTCACCATCTGTTAGTTTTATTGGAGCTAAGCCTCGAGTAGCTTGCAAATGTTGATCATCAAATAATTGGTCTGGACGAGTAATGGGAGCGAAGGGCAGACCATTTTCTTCAAATATTTTACTGATGTATTGTGCATCGAAATCTTTGAGTCGTTGATGGATTTCTGGTATCAGACGCCCTCGAGATTGAACGCGCAGATTATTTGTTATCAAACTAGGGTCTTCTAGTAAATCATGAAAGTTAAAAGCATTACAAAATACTTGCCATTGAGAATCCGTAACAACTGCTAAAAAAATCTTTTCGCCATGAGCTACTTCAAAGACATCATAGATAGCCCAAGCAGATATTCTATTTGGCATAGGTTTTGCAGCTTTGCCAGTTACTGCATATTGCATCATATGTTGACCAACTAAAAAGATATTATTTTCAAATAATGCACTTTGAATTTCTTGGCCTACACCAGTTATATCGCGTTGTTTAAGCGCAGCTAAAACTCCTACCGCACCAAATACACCACCCATAATATCGTTAATAGAAGTTCCAGCTCGAAGGGGTTTTTCTTCTGGACCTGTCATGTAAGCTAAGCCCCCCATCATTTGCACAACCTCATCTAATGCAGTTCGATGTTCATATGGCCCAGGCAAAAAACCTTTGTGGGAGGCATAAATTAATCGAGGGTATATTTTTTTTAAAGTTGCGTAATCCAATCCTAACTTAGCCATTGCACCGGGTTTAAAGTTTTCTACAACAACATCTGCGGTGGCAATTAATTTTTGGGCGATATCTTTTCCAAGTTCATTATTAAGGTCTAGTTCTATGCTTTTTTTATTACGATTAAACATTGGAAAAAAACCTGATCCTGAGCCTACTAAGTTTCTAGTTTTATCTCCTCCAATCGGCTCAATTTTAATAACTTCGGCACCAAGATCGGCTAGAACCATTCCACAAGTCGGCCCCATTACCATATGTGTAAATTCAATAACCCGAAGGCCTGCATATGGAAGGTTTATAGGATCACTCATTAATTTAATCTAGATAAAAAATCTTTAATAAGTAGGCATCAATCAGCGTGGAATGAAATTGTCTCGAAGATTAATGGATACTTGTTTAACTTCGGTATAGCTTTCCAGCATTCCTTCTAGAGAAAACTCTCTTCCAGAACCACTTTGCTTCATACCTCCGTAGGAATGCCCAAGTTGTTGCCCACCACCTTGATTGACCATCACCCAACCAGCTTCTAAAGCATGCGCCATGCGAATCGCAGGGGCACCTTCTCGGCCCCATAAAAAAGCTGCTAGACCGTACTGTAATTGGTTTGCTCTTTCAATGACTTCAGCTTCATCCCGCCAAGTTGAAACAGATAAAACTGGCCCAAAAACTTCTTCTCGCGTTAATTTAACTTCTTCTGGTAAATTGAAAAATACTGTTGGCTCAAAAAAATACCCTTGTGATAATGGACCAGAGCTTGGTGGTAGGCCACCTAAAATTAAAGAGCTAGGTGATGTTTCAATTGCTTCTTGAACGTATGAGCTAACTCTAGAAAATTGTTTAGCGTTTACTAAAGAGCCTGTATCGGTATCTTCATTCAAAGGATCTCCAACACGCATTTTTTTAAGCTTGTCTGTGAGTGTTGATAAAAATGATTCAGCAATTGACTCATGTAAGAACAATCTTGAGCCAGCTGTACAAGACTGCCCTTGGCGAGTAAAGCGCATAGCAGTAATGACACCATCTGCAGTATAGTCATGATCTACGTCGGGCAACACGATTTGTGCACTTTTACCACCTAATTCAAGGGATACTGAAGCAATGCGGTTGCTTGCGGCTGCAAGTATAGATTTTCCTACTGCTGTTGACCCTGTAAACGAAACTTTTGGAATATCTGGATGCTCGGCAATGGCGGCACCACATTCAATACCGTAACCTGTTAACACATTGAGAACACCCGCTGGTAATACTTCTGCACAAATTCTTGCCATTTCTAAAACAGCCATTGGCGCTTCTTCAGATGCTTTAAGGACCATAGTGTTACCAGTCATAATGGCAGGAGCAATTTTTAAAGCAGCCAACATGAGTGGGGCATTCCAAGGAACAATTGCTCCAACAACGCCATATGGTTCACGACGAGTGTAATCTAAATTTTCAGGATTTAAATAAACTGTTTTACCTTTTAATTCTCGAGCAAGTCCTGCAACATATCGAAATATTTCAACAGTGATAGCTGCTTCACCTCTACTTTGTGTTCGAAGAGCGTTTCCATTTTCTGTACTAATCAGACGAGCAATTTTTTCTTTATTCGCTTCTAGACCATCTGCAATCGCAAATAGCATCTTGCCACGATCAGCAGCGGAACTTTTTTTCCAAGTGTGAGAAGCTTTCTTTGCAGCAGCGACTGCGACATTTACGTCATGATTATTTGCCCGAGGAACCTGGACAAAAATTGTCTTAGTAGATGGGTTCTCTACAGTAATCCAGTTACCGTCTATACCATCAACCCATTGGCCATTAATAAGCATTTTTTGCTTTGGGATCAATTTTGTCATTTTTAACTCCAAGACATTAATAATTACCTAACTCTAACAAATCTATCGATAGCATTTTAAATAATTGGGTTATAACAAATACTAAACAACTTTATGAATTAATTTTTTAAATATATTTTCAATGGGATTAACTTTAGAAATACCTATGGTTAACAAAAGAATTTGGGTTTGAAAATAAATTTAAGAGTTGCAAAAATTTATCCTGAACTGATGGTGATTTAGTATCTTGGTTAAAGTATGTATTTATATCATATCATTTGATCATGGTGTGTTGATGGTGGATGATCTTTGGTACTTGGATTTGTGGTGCTGGTGGTCTATAACCTAGAGAGCTATTAGGCCTGACATGGTTGTAATGCTTGACCCACTCGCCAACGAAAACTCTTGCTGTAATGAGGTGGATAAGATTATCTGTTGTGTCAAAACTTCGGTTTTGAACTTGCGACCAATGATGAAAAGTAGTTCTAATCTATCAGCTTATAGAATCGTTCATCATAAAGACTGCCGCTCATAGGAGTGAGGGTTACTCTAAAGTCCTTTTTATGTTTTTGTGACGCATGATGATTAATAGCATCTTGGTTTACCCAAATTTCAACAATTGTCATATGGTTAGGACGACTAATCTGAGTTAAAGCCTCAAATCGAATATTACCTTGATCTTTTGGGCTGATTGTGGCGATATCTTTAACTAAAGCAATACCTTGATCTTTAACGGTCGGTACTATATCGACGTGAGTAATAGCAAAAATAGCATTCCTCATCTCATTCTGTGGAACCTTAACATTACCTACTTGCAAGGCTGAGTGAGGGCGTTCGTCATAGCTACTTCTCAGAAGGGGATTAAGGCGCTCTTTAAGAGCAATCACATTTGCAGATTGTTGATGATTTGTCATGGCAGATATATCTCGCCACGCCTCTAAAATTGCAAATTGGTCAGGTTGGCCAATTCGTTGAACCACTTCAAATCTTAAGTTGCCATCTTCCTTGAGACTAGACTCTGTAAGTTCCTTTAGTAGGTTTTTTGTTCTTTGGATGTCAGAAGGGTAAACCTCAAAATAAGTAACAATATAAGAAGTTACTTTCTCAGGGACCGGCTCAGCAGCATGACTCATGTGAATTAACCCTAAAAAATTAGTGACTAATAAAAAAATAAATAATTTAATGCTAGTTAATTTAATCTGGATCATTTTTACCTTAAAAGTATAATTTAGTAAGATTTATCATTAAAGTAACATTGTTTTTAGGAAATAACCATACTTAAAACCCTATGTGCTATTTAATTCAATTACCTCCATAGAGATAATGAATCTTTATGGAGGTAGCAATCGATTGATATATTTTCTTTAAATTAAATTGAGAGTGGCTTATGCTGCGGACCATCCTCCATCAAGCATCAAAGCGCTTCCTGTCATTAAGCTAGAGGCGGGGCTAGCTAAGAAAACAATTGCGCCCATAACTTCTTCTTGTTGACCTAATCTGCCTAGTGCAATTTTTTCAAGAACAAATTTTCTAAAACTAGCATCGGCAAACATTGGGGCGGTCATGTCAGTTTCTATAAAGGTAGGACAAATTGTGTTTACTCTAATATTAGCCTCACCAAGCTCCCATGCTAAAGCTTTCGTCATTCCTTCTAAAGCATGTTTACTTGCGCAATACAGAGTTCGTCTTGGACTGCCTACAACTCCCATTTGAGAAGAGATATTAATAATTGAGCCAGGAAGTTTCGCAGCTAGAAGTTGTTGCGTTACTTTACGAGTGACATAAAAAGCTGCCTTGATATTTAGATCAAACACTGCATCAATGTCTTCATTTTTAACATCGACTAGATGTTTAGGACGATTCATACCGGCATTATTTACAAGTATCTGAAATGGCTCAAGAGTTGTTAAGGCTTCATCAACTGCATTAGGATCTGTTACATCGAGTTGCAGAATCTCAGAGCCATATCCAGCTGATTTTAGTTTTTCTTGAGCTGCCACTAAGTGTTCAAGAGATCTTGCAACCATAGTAACTTTTGCGCCTGCTTGAGCTAAGGCAAGTGTGGCGTAAAAACCTATGCCACGACTGCCTCCAGTTACCAGTGCACGCTGACCATCTACTCTAAAGTTAGGTGCTTGCATAGTGATTATTTCGCTGCAACTGGTTCATACCAAGCGAGGTCAGGGCGGTTACCATAGCGACGAACACGAATGTTTGCTTGTTCACCATGACCTGCAAAGTTTTCCATATGGCAAAGACGTGAACAGTATTCACCCATAGTAGTACTTGCTTCATCAGTGAGAACTTTTTGGTAAGTACATGTTTTAAGGAATTTTCCAACCCAGAGTCCACCGGTGTAACGTGCGTTACGATTTGTTGGTAGGGTGTGATTTGTTCCGATAACTTTGTCACCGAAACTGACGTTTGTTCTTGGACCGAGGAAAAGGGCTCCAAAGTTTGTCATATTATTCAGGAAATAATCTGGGTCCTTCGTCATGACTTGAACATGCTCAAACGCAAGCTCATCCGCTTTTTGTAACATTTCTTCATAAGTGTCACAAACAATAACTTCACCATAATCTGCCCAGCTTTGTTTAGCGATTGCGGCAGTAGGGAGAATGGTTAATTGACGTTCAACTTCTGCGATGGTTTCTTTAGCTAGTTTTTCACTATTAGTTAAAAGAATAGCTGGTGAAGTAGGACCATGTTCTGCTTGACCTAGAAGATCTACAGCACACATTTCACCATCAACAGATTCGTCTGCAATGACTAAGGTTTCTGTAGGACCTGCAAATAAATCGATACCTACTCGACCATATAACTGGCGCTTAGCTTCAGCAACAAACATATTACCTGGACCAACTAGCATATCGACTGGAGCAATACTTTGTGTACCTACTGCCATTGCAACAACAGCTTGAACTCCACCTAAAACATAAATCTCATCAGCGCCTGCCATAGACATTGCTGTCACGATTGCAGGATGTGGAACTCCTTGGAAAGGAGGAGCGGTTGAAATCACACGTTTGACTCCAGCAACCTTAGCTGTAAGAACACTCATGTGAGCTGAGGCTAGAAGTGGATATTTACCACCAGGGATATAACATCCAACGGCATTAACTGGAATATGTTTGTGACCTAAGATAACACCAGGGTAAGTTTCAACCTCAACATCTTTCATGGAGTCACGTTGAATTTGTGCAAAATTGCGCACTTGTTTTTGAGCAAAAGTAATATCTTCGATTTCGCGAGGAGATAATGCTTTGCGTGCTTTTTCAATTTCCGCTTGGCTCAATCTGAAATCTGACGGATCCCAATTATCAAATTTTTTACTGTAATCTCTAACGGCCACATCACCTCTAACTTCGACATCTTTAATGATGTCTTCAACTGTTTGGCGAACTTTGGCGTCGTCGTCTAAGCGAATTTGCACATCCTTACCGCGCTTAAGATATTTGATCATTTTATGCTCCTGATAGTTTTAATTAGTTATTTAATTTTGTATCTATATTGTAAATGCAACTCTCAAAGCTGTATGACAGACTGCTCTTGGAAGAGGTAAAAATCATTTAATGGCTTTAACTGAGTAATGTCTTTTGCTATTTATATAAAATACATATAAATCATTAACTTGCAATTATATTAATAATTTAAAAAATATTGTAAGCATTAATTTGTCTAAAAAAGTACATGTTAAATTGGGAAATAATTTTTTAAGATAGCTATTATTTAGTAAGTAAAATAAGTACTTAGGTAAATAATTAAGGATTAATAAATGAAGATTGCAATGGTTGGATTTGGGGAAGTTGGGAAAATATTATCTGCTGGGTTAATCAAGCAGCCTGGGGTTGATTCTATTTCTGCTTGGGATTTATTATTTACGAATGCATCACAATCTCAAGGTCAAGTTGAGTTCGCTAAAGAGCACCAAATTACGATAGGCGCTTCTCTCCAAGAAACTATTCATAATGCAGATTTAGTAATTTCAGCGGTTACTGCTTCTAATACTTTTTCAGTCGCTAAAGAAGTAAGTCAATTTATTCAACAGGGTAGTTATTTTTTAGATTTAAATTCTGCATCTCCGGGAACCAAAAAAGAGTGTGCTCAAGAAATTGATCAGCGCGGAGCTTTTTATGTTGAAGCTGGTGTAATGACTTCAGTCCCACCTTATGGAATTAAAGTACCGATGCTTTTAGGTGGAGAAAAAGCTCAGGCCTTGACTGAAATTTTATTGCAATGGGGTATGGATGCAAAAAGTGTTTCTAAAGAACTTGGTATTGCATCAGCTATTAAGATGTCTAGAAGTGTAATGATTAAAGGTTTAGAGTCTTTAATTGTCGAAGCTTATACAACCGCACGCTTTTATGGGGTTGAAGATTATGTGTTGCCAACATTAGTGGAGACCTTCCCACAAATTGATTGGTCTGCTGAAGGCGCGTACATGTTTAGTCGCGTCGTACAACATGGTAGACGTCGTTCAGAAGAGATGCGTGAATCAGCTAGAACTGTTCAAGAAACTGGAGTAACACCTTTAATGGCATCAGCAATCGCAGAGAAGCAGGCTTGGGTAGCTCAGTTAGCAAGTAAAGGCGTATTTAAATCCATAACTAAAACATCTTCATGGCAAGATTATGCTGATTGTTTATTAGCTGAGATTCATCCAAAGACGAAATAGCATATTAAAGGAAAATTACGCATGCTAAAACATACTAGGGCGAAGGTTTTTTTCCTTTCTGTATCGATGATGATGTTGGCGTTAAATGTTTTTGCAGCAGATTATCCAGATCACCCCATTAAATTTATTATTCCCTTTAGCCCTGGAGGTAACGCTGATTCTGTGGGGTATTTAATAGCTACTGAGCTTAGACACAAGCTTCTAAAGGAAGCGTTATGGAAAACTTCTTGGTGTATCCGGACATTTAGGAACTGCCTTTAAAGCATATCCTCAATAGATTGTTATACACTTTTGATTGGGCCTAATAGCCATATATAGAATAATTATTTAATGGGAGAAAATTCTGTTGGTGTCATAAATACGGATTGTGTTTTTAACACAATAGGTCCGTTTGTCATTGAGGCTTCTCTAGCCGCAATCCACTCAGGATCTTTTTGAAAGGCTTCCCAATTTTTTTTAGCTTGTTCACGGCTTTGATGTGCAATAACATAGATGAGAGTATTTGGTTGGTCATTCGGAATCCAATAACCTATAATGGTCATACCATGCTTTTCAAAAAGCCGTGTTGTATGATTTTTAAAACGAGCAACAACATCATCTAATCGATTTTCATGGCTAGTGTATGTTCTTAATTCGAAGACGCGTTGTGAATTAGTTGATTGTGCATTAACAATTTTTGGGATGAAGATTGAAACATAAACACTTAAAAATACTTTTAGTAATAATTTGTTCAAACTTTTCTCCCGAAATATAATTTCATTAATTTTAGCTATCCTAACGAGTAAATATTATGATGCAGATTCATCATAGCTTAATAAATTATCTAAACAAGATAGTCAGATTTACTAAATTTAAAATATATGTTTTATGGTTTGCCATCAAAAATTCACACACTCCAAAAATTGTTAAGCTTATAGGTTTTATCGTTCTTTTATATGCTTTGAGTCCTGTGGATCTAATTCCAGACTTTATACCTATACTTGGTTATTTAGATGAATTAGTCTTATTAACATTGATGGTAAGTCTTTGTTTGTATCTTATTCCTCAATATGTAATGGAAGAGTCAATCGCTTTAGCAAAGGACTCTATTGAAAAAGAAGAGCGCTTGCAGAAATTAAATTGGGGGATATTGCTTATTATTCTTATTTGGATAGGGGTAATTTGGTATATTTTTACAAAGACAAATATCCTAAACTACTTGAATAACTAAAATAGTTGGAGACATTTCTTGAAGTTTCTAAAGAAACAAAGGCTTTTTGTTCTGCCTTTTGCTTCATATCACCTTTTTATTTTTCTGGCATTAGTAGCGCCAATACAACTTCAGGCACAATCAGCCTCAAGCAAGGAATTAATTCAGCAATTTACTTTGCCTCAAATTGATATTATTGCCACAACACCACTTGGTACTTCGGGTATCGCATTGGAACGCTTTGCTGGCAATGCGCAAGTTATTGGTGCAAAAGATATTCACGAGGATATTTCGAGTGTTACCGAAATATTGAATGGTCAAGCCACTTCAGTTTTTATGAATGATACTCAAGGGAACCCTTTTCAGGTTGATGTCAATTATAGAGGCTTTACTGCATCGCCAACTCTAGGAACTCCTCAAGGACTATCTGTATTTTTAGATGGCATTCGGATGAATGAGCCCTTTGGTGATGTGATGTCATGGGATTTAATCCCGCATATTGCTATTGAAAATTTATTCTTAATTCCTGGCTCAAATCCTGTCTATGGAATTAATACATTAGGTGGTTCGATTGCATTAGAGACAAAATCTGGATTTAGTTATGCCAAAAATGAAGCAAAATTTTCAATAGGTTCTTTTGGTCGAGTCTCTCTAGATGCTCAAACGGGTGGTAACCATGATGGTAATGCATATTACATTGGAGTAACGGGGTTCAACGAAGATGGTTGGGCAATGTACATGCGAAGTGAGATTCGTCAAGCTTTTGCAAAGTTGAGTCATCGAAACGAAGATATTGGTTTGGATTTATCAATGATGTATTCAGATAATAATCTTCATGGAAACCAGACTATTCCATTATCTAGCCTAAATCAAGCAGAATTGGGGTACAGTCATCCTGACTATGTGAGTTCACAAAACTTGATGGTCAACTTAAAGGGAACCTTTAGTGTAGACATTTTCAATAATATTGAAGCGTCAATTTATTACCGAAAAATCAATAGAAGTATTTTTAATAGCAATATCTCTTCATGGATCAATGATCCAAATATTAACAATACAAGTACTTGCTTTATCAGCGCTAATTGCCCTGCTTCTAACATACTCACGAATGTTAACCAAAATATTATGGGATTAAATTTTGAGTGGTCCAATAGTCAACCAATTCAAGAAATAAATCAAATTTTTACAATGGGTGGTAATTTTGAAAGTGGTAATACATCGATGTCAAATGTAGGGCAAAGCTCATTCATCGATACTGGAAGAAATAATGAATCTATTGGGATTGGCCCTAATCTTCAACAAGCTCAAATTGATTCAAAGAATCTAAGGTTTGGTTTTTATCTTTCGGAGATTGTTAGTATCAATGATGCTTTAAACCTTAATGTATCTGCGAGATATGATTATGCAAAAATCAATTTAAGCGGGGTTTCTTGCACGGATAATAATTTATGTAATAACCTAGATATAGTCTCTGGGGGCAATAACTCCGTGAGTGATGTCTCTGGTACGCATACCTATCAGCGGATTAATCCTGCTTTTGGATTAAATTACCAATTTAATCCATCTTTAACTGGGTTTCTCAGTTATTCAGAGGGATTTAGAACTCCCTCTGCAATTGAACTTGCTTGCGCAGATAGTACAAATCCATGTAGTGGCATCCCCAATTCATTTGCAAGTGACCCTGAATTAAAAGCTGTTGTTTCAAGAACTATTGAGATCGGGTTTAGATCAAAAGTATCTGATAGGTTATCTTGGCGTGCAGCTGCCTTTCGCAGTGAGTTATCCGATGATATTATTTTTAATCAAACAAATGCCAACCAGGGGTATTTTGCTAACGTAGGAAATACAAGACGCATGGGTATTGAGCTGGGTTTGAATGGTAATTACAAAAAATGGTCCTATGGTGTTCTTGGAAGTTATATAGACGCAACTTTCCAAAGTCCCTTTACTCCTGCTAATTCCAACAATAGTAGTTGTATTGCCCTAGGGGGGTGTAATGGGGTCATGGTGCAGCCTGGTTCGCATATACCTAACATTCCAGCTTTATCGACGAAGTTTAATCTCTCTTATCAAATCACCCCACAAACAAAAATTAATTCTCAAATTATTGCGCAAGGACCTTCATATGCACGAGGGGATGAGACCAATACAGATGTGAACGGACAGGTACCAGGATATATGTTGGTAAAGTTATCAGCATCTCATCAACTTGATACACGCTTTACTGTATTTGTCGCTATTAATAATTTATTGGATTATAGGTATTCTAGTTTTGGAAATTTAGCGATGAATAATATTACAACTGGAAGTGCAGAACAGTTTCGTAGTTATTCATCTGGAAGGAGTATTCTGTTGGGTATTAACGGAAAATTTTAAAAACTTTAAAAATATATTAGATATGAAAAAAAATCTATTCATTTCAACTTTATTGTTAGCCTCTAGTATTTCTTTTTTGTCACAAGCAGCACCATTAGCATTTGTTTCCAACGAGGGATCTGGAACAATCAGCGTTATTGATCTAGCTACCAATCTAGTTATAAATACCATGGAAACATCTGGTAAGCCTAGAGGAATTTATGCATCTCCAAATAGTGATTTTGTTTATGCTACTGAATTTACTAAAGAGCAGTTGTTGAAAATTGACGTGCCCAATCAAAAAATAATACAAAAATCATCTCTGGGTAAATCACCAGAAGCAATATATGTTTCAAAAGATGGGAAGTGGATTACAGTTGCAAATGAAGAAAGTAATAGTGTTTCTATTATTGATGCAAGTACACTGAATACCTTGATTGAAATACCTGTTGAGGGAAAAAATCCTGAGCATGCAGTTATGTCGCCGGATAGTCGGTGGGTTTATGTTTCTGCAGAAGATGCAGACAACTTAGATGTGATTGACGTTCAACTGCGAAAACAAGTTGGGCAAATTAAAGTAGGTAAACGACCAAGAGGTATGGGTTTCACCCCAGATGGTTCAACTGTCATTGTTGCATGTGAAATTGAAAGTAAAACCTACTTGATTGATGTACCCTCAAAAACTGTAAAGGCAGTTATTAATACAGGACTTCGAAGTAATGGTGTAAGTATTCATCCAAATGGTAAGTTTGCTTATGTCTCAAATGGCGGTGATGGTACAGTTTCTGTAATTGATGTTGAAAAACAAACAATCATCAAACATATTTCAGTTGGTAAAAGACCTTGGAATATGGCGATTACTCCAGATCAGAAGAAATTGCTTGTAGCTAATGGCCGCAGTAATTCTGTAACGGTGATTAACTTAGAGTCCAATCAAGCTGAAGCAGAAATTTCGGTGGGGTCTTTACCTTGGGGTGTTGCAATTAAGTAAGCTTAAAACCACATTCTGTTTAGTATGTTTTTTTTATCTAGTAAAAGATGTTTGAGAACGGCGATTACATGTATTGTGATGAGACTAAGTAGGACAATCACACTGACTTCGTGCAACTCTCTCATTAGGTCTTTAAGTGAATCATTGGCTGCCAACATTTTTGGCAATTCAATATTGAAATATTTAATGGGATATTTTGAAAAAGAAGATCCTAAAAAACCTGTGAGTGGTACACAAATCATTGAGATATAAAGTGCGAAGTGACCAGCTTTAGCAAGAAGTCTTTCTTTCGATGTTAAGAAGTCTGGTAATGATGGTGGGCGATGCATTAAACGCCAGATTATTCTTATAAGAATCAATAAACCAATTGTTATACCAACCGACTTATGAATATTAAACCAACCAGCACGAAGACCTGGTGGTGTTTTCGGTAGATCTATCATCCAAAAACCGAGTGATATTTGCACAAGAACTGCCATGCCAATGAACCAGTGCAGAATCACTGAGCCGATGTGATAACGATTTGACGATTTCATTTTAAGAATTGCAATGAACAATAAAAAGAGCTAGTTAATAAACTAGCTCTTTTTATTTAATCTTTCATGATTGCGAAAGTCCAGACAGATGCGCCAGGTTGAACCTTGCCTGCTGTTTCACGTCTGAGTGAAGTTCCTGTAGCTAAACCAGATAAGACAGTAACATATTGACGCCCACCTAAAGTATAAGTAATTGGTTGTGCGTTAATCGCTGAGCCAGTCTGGAATTCCCAGAGAACTTTACCTGTATCCTCATCAACAGCTACAAATTCACCTGATAATTTTCCAGTGAAGACAATACCGCCAGCTGTTACAAGGGTACCGGACCAGATTGGGAATTCGTACTGAGGATTTTTCCAATCTGCTTTGACTGAAACTGGGTCAAGCGCACCAAAATAACCCCAAGGGAGTTTTGGATCACGTTCTTTAGTAGTGTTGGTAGCACCCATATATCTCTCACCAGGTCTATAGTTTGGCATATCTTTGTTGTTCAATTGATATATAGCTGTTTCTTCCTGCATCGGTAAATATACTTTTTGCTTAATAGGGTTGTATGCCATCGGAGACCAATTCTTTCCACCTGTCCAGCGAGGTTGAATTTCGACCTTCTCGCCAGATCTAAGTCTTGCAGCCACATCAGTCTCTTCTACTCTACCAAAGGCTGGGTCAATAGTTGGTTTAGCCCAGTTAACTGGTACATAAGCATGACCTGCAATTAATTTACCGTTAGTACGATCAAGAACATACATGAAGCCATTTCTGTCAGCATGTAAAAGGGCTTTCCTTTTTTGGCCAAAAATTGTCATATCAGCAAGGATGTTTTCGTTCACTCCATCAAAGTCATATGTTTCAGCTGGAGTCCATTGATAATGCCAAGCAATCTCACCAGTCTTGGGACGAATAGCAACAACTGAGGCAACGTACAAATTATCACCTGGGCGCCACGTACTATTCCACGGACCGCCATTACCAGTTCCCCAGAAAGTTAAATCAAGTTCTGGATCGTATGAACCAGTAATCCATGTTGATCCTCCACCGCGAAGATAAGAGTCATCATTTGGCCATGTGTCACTTCCTTTTTCACCTGGAGCGACAGTTGTGAAACGTCTCCATAATTCTTTACCTGTTTGTGGATCATAGCCGGCGACAAATCCACGAACACCGTACTCACCACCAGTCATACCGGTCATGAGAACGCCATTGGCAACAGTTGGTGCACTTGTAATGGAATAGCCATCGCGCCATTCAGCAACTTTAGTTCGCCAAAGTTGTTTACCTGTTTTTGCATCTAGTGCTTTGATATATGAATCAAGGGATGCCACAAATACCTTACCATCATAGACTGCGACGCCACGGTTTGATAATCCACAACAAACAATTCTTGCTGCTTCTCTTTCCCAATCTATGGGGGTAGCCCATATTTGACGGCCAGTTTTGATATCGATAGCAACAGTTTGTTGGACGTTTGTGACGTACATCACGCCGTTATAAACTATTGGTTGTGCTTGCTCACCAACATTGTTATTTAAGGAATGACTCCATACGGGCACTAATTTTTTAATATTTGTTTTTGTAATTTGCTTTAGCGGACTGTATCGTTGTTGATGATATCCCATACCATACGTTAAAACATTGTCTGTATTACTACCCTTGTTACCATCTGCTATTAATTCTTGTTGTGTTTGAGATTGAGTGATTGAGCATGTCAGAGCTGTAGCTAATCCAAGCAAAAGATGCGTTAATTTTTTCATAGTTGTCTCCATACGATTTTTAATAAATGAATCATTTATATTATTTAGGCAATTTATCTTAGTCTAACGCAGGTTGTCTACTAAATTGTGCATATCTAAATATATACCCTAATAGACACTTTTTGAAAAAGAAGTATGTTAACAAGTTGGAAGACAACTAGCATTAAAGAAAATAAAGATTCTTTGATATCAGCAAAATTAAATTGAAAATATAAAAATGATAAAGACAAAGAGCGAATTTCAAGAATCCAGATCATTAAAAGAAATCTCTCTAGAATCCGCAGATTTAGCAAGTCAAGAAAATAGGCAGTCAGAAAGTGATCGAAGGAAATTTATGCGAACTAGCCTACTTGCTTTGGCTAGTTCTCCAGCATTAGCCTTGGCGGATGAGTCTATTCAAAAGGATTTCCCTTCGTGGTCTACAACACCTGGAAAAGGACTCAATGAATATGGGCAACCATCTAAATTTGAGGCAGGAATTAAAAGAGGTATTGCAAAGTCATATGGCGATTTAGCCCCAGGTACTGGATCTGCAAGGACACCTATTGAGAAGTTAGAGGGAATCATCACACCTAGTGGATTACACTTTGACCGAAGTCATAATGGGACGCCTGAGATTGATCCTTCGAAACATCAATTAAGTATTCATGGTTTAGTTGATACGCCCTTGAATTTTTCAGTACAAAGTCTATTGAGATATCCAATGATCTCAAGAACTTATTTTATTGAATGTGCTGGCAATAGCGCTGCTAATATCATTGCTCCAGAACCTATCCAAGCAACAGCTGGAACGCTTCATGGACTAATTTCTTGTAGTGATTGGACTGGGATTCCATTATCGGTCTTATTAAAAGAGGCAGGGGTTAATCCACAAGGTAAGTGGGTTTTAGCTGAAGGCGCAGATGCCTCAGGGATGAGTCGTAGTTTCCCAATAGAAAAAGCGATGGATAACGCTATGATTGCCCTATATCAAAATGGTGAGAGGATCAGACCTGAGCAAGGTTATCCGATGCGATTATTACTTCCTGGTTGGGAGGGTAATATGAATGTCAAATGGTTAAGAAGCTTAAAAATTACTGCAGGACCGACACACACTAAAGATGAAACATCTAAATATACTGACCCATTAGCAAATGGGAAGGCAAGACAATTTACCTTTGAATTAGGCGTTAAATCAATTATTACTAAACCTTCTGGTTTGATGAAACTTCCTAATAAAGGTTTTTATGAAATTAGTGGTATTGCATGGTCAGGTGCAGGAAAAGTTACTCGTATCGAAATTTCGACGAATGGCGGTAAAGATTGGTTTGATGCGCAAATTGATGGACCTAATCAGCCATATTGCTTAGTTCGGTTTAGGGCGCCTTGGAGTTGGAATGGAGAACCAGCATTTCTTCAAAGTAGAGCAATTGATGAAAAAGGCAATGTGCAGCCTACGCGTGCAGCATATAAAGCAAATAACGCAGTTGATGGCAGGTACCACAATAATACAATTGTGACATGGGCAGTCCTTGCGGATGGGAGTGTACAAAATGCATACCTATAAAAAAATTATTCTTACATTCTTTGTTTTGGGGTCAGCGATTTCTTGCACAACTTCTTCAATTCCACAGAGTCCTAAGTTAGGGCAAGCAATGTCGCCTGAGGAGTTAAAGAAAATTGATATCAGTATTGGACCAGATGGTATTGGATTACCCGTTGGTTCAGGCAATGCCAAGTTAGGAGCAAAAGTATATCAAGCAAAGTGTTTATCTTGTCATGGCGAAAAAGGACAAGGAAAACCTGTTGATGCCCTAGTGGGAGGAATCGGTAGTTTGAGTTCAAATAAGCCAGTGAGGACAGTTGGTAGTTTTTGGCCTCATGCATCGACTTTATTTGATTACACTAGAAGAGCCATGCCACTTCAAAGTCCTAAGTCTTTAACAAATAATGAAGTTTATGCAGTAAGTGCATATATCTTATTTTTAAATGGCATTATTAGTGAAGATTACGAATTGAGTAACCAAAATTTAGCGCAGATTAAAATGCCAAATCATGATGGAATGATTGATTTTTCAAAAGAAAAAGCTGTGGTGTACAAGTAATTAAACTGAGTAGTAATATTGCGGTAGACAGCCTTTAAATATCCTAAGAGATGTCGGTTGTTGATGGGTGAATGTAAAAATTCATCTATATAAAAAATTAAAGGAGACAAGTTCATGAAATCTATTCGATTCAAAATTGGCTTGCAATTGCTTTGTTCAATGCTATCGTTAGCCATTAGTCCATTGACCTTTTCGCAAAACCTTCAAGACTTGAAAAATGATCCTAAAAATCCTGAAAATGTTTTGACTTATGGAATGGGGTACAGCCAACAGCGCTATAGTGATTTAGTACAAATTAATAAAGATACTGTAAAAAAACTAGTTCCTGTTTGGAGTACTGCTCTTGGCAGTAATTATGGTGAACAAGGTCAGCCTTTAGTTTACGACGGTGTTATGTATCTTGTTAATGCTGAATATACCGTAGCGATCAATATTGAAACAGGCCAACAATTATGGCGCACAAAAGTAGATTGGGATCCAAATACTACTAGAGTTGTTTGTTGTGGTATCACTAATAAAGGTTTAGCGATTTATAACGGTAAAGTATTCCGCGGCACTCTAGATGCACATATGATTGCTCTTGATCAAAAGACAGGAAAGCAAGTATGGAAAACTAAAATTGCAAATTGGCAGGATGGCTTTACGATTACCTCTGCTCCTTTGATTGCTAATGGTATTTTGATTACAGGTATTTCAGGTGCGGAGTATGGGGTTAGAGGATTTTTAGATGGACTTGATCCTGAGACAGGTAAGCAAATTTGGCGTAGATATACGATTCCTGCGCCTGGTGAAAAAGGAAATGAAACGTGGCCAAAGGGAGATGCTTATTTACATGGTGGCGGATCAACTTGGATCACAGGATCTTACGACCCTGATTTAGATACTGTTTATTGGGGGATTGGTAATGCTGGTCCATGGGCTCCAGGTGGAAGGCCTGGGGATAATCTTTACACTGCTTCAGTGCTTGCTTTGAACCCCAAAACTGGAGATATCAAGTGGCATCGCCAGATTGTTCCAAACGAAATGTTTGATTTAGATGCTGTTTGGGAGTGGATTGTTGGAGATATTAACTACAAGGGATCAAAGCGAAAAGTTATTATGCATTTATCTCGTGGTGGATTCTTATACGTTGTAGATCGCCGAAACGGAGAATTATTATCAGCCAAGCCTTATGAAAAAATCAATTGGGCTACGCACGTTGATATGAAAACAGGTCGTCCTGTTGAGTCAGAAGTTTCAAAAAAAGTTCGTGCTGGAGAGCAAATTGAATTATGGCCAGGACAATGGGGGGCAAAAACTTGGGGGCATGCATCATTTAATCCAAATGATGGACTCATTTATACCAACACTACTCATGCATCACGCTTGGTTAAATTTGAACCTGTAGAGTATAAGGTTGGTCAACGATATGTTGGATTACAAAATGCTCCTGCTCCAAGAGATTCAAAGGAACCAATTGGTCATATGGAGGCAATCGATCCATTAACTGCTAAGGCAAAGTGGCGTGTACCTTTAATGGATATACCAAATTACTCGGCGGTTCTAACAACAGCGGGTGGTTTGATGTTTACAGGGAAAGAAACGGGTGAACTTGTTGCATTAGACATGCAAACAGGTAAACAGCTTTGGGAGTTTAAAACCTCATCAGGAATTAATGCGCAACCAATTACCTATTTGCATAATGGTAAGCAATATATAGCTGTTCAATCTGGTATTGGTGGGGTGAATGTTGTAAGGATGGGTCCTCAGCTAAAAGATATCCCTCGTGGGGGCTCGGTTTGGGTATTTGCGTTAATGGATAAATAATCGAAAGATAAAGATGAAAAATATACTAGCTACTCTAGCGATAATTTGTACAATCAGTTCCAATGTATTTGCACAAACAAATCAGGATTTAATTGCTGATGGAAAAACTGGATCAACCGATGAGGTTCTTACCTATGGTATGGGTTATAACCAGAATCGATATAGTCCCTTGGCACAAATTAATAAAGAAACAGTTAAACGACTAGTTCCTGTTTGGAGTCTTGGCATGGAAAACGAGTTGGGAGAGCAAGCTCAACCAATGATTCATGACGGAGTTATGTTTGTTAGTGATGCTAAGTGGACAGTGGCAGTTGATGCTCAAACTGGCAAACTATTATGGAGAACGCCAGTCGACTATGATCCTGACACTCCTAGAGTGGTATGTTGCGGTGTTTCAAATAAAGGAGTTGCGCTTTATAAAGGAATGGTTTTTAGAACTACCTTAGATGCACATGTTATTGCTCTTGATCAAAAGACAGGTAAGCAAATTTGGAAGCAAAATGTAGCTGACTGGAAGCAAGGTTATTCTTTAACAGCTGCACCACTTGTTGCGAATGGCGTTCTCATGACAGGATGTTCTGGAGCTGAATTTGGTGTACGTTGCTTTATTGATGGTTGGGATCCTGAAACAGGTAAACATTTATGGCGTCGTTGGACTATTCCTGGACCTGGCGAAAAGGGACACGAAACCTGGATTCCTTCTGCGTCATATAAAAATGGTGGTGCGAGTACTTGGATTACAGGCTCTTACGACCCTGAATTAGATTTGGCTTATTGGGGAACTGGAAATGCTGGACCATGGAATCCCGCGAACAGAAAGGGTGACAATTTATATTCGGCGTCTATCCTAGCAATTCGTCCAAGTACTGGTGAGATTGTTTGGCATTATCAAGCAGTGCCAAATGATATTTTTGATTGGGACACTGTATGGGAATTAGTTTTAGCTGATATCAAGGTAGAGGGTCAGAACCGAAAAGTACTTATGCAATTAAATAGAAATGGTTTCTTATATGTTCTTGACAGAGAGACTGGTAAATTAATTTCTGCAAAGCCATATGAAAAAGTAACTTGGGCCACCCATGTAGATATGACAACAGGAAGACCTGTTGAGTCTGAAGATACTGCAAAATTAAGAGCTGGAGAAAAAATTCAGATGTGGCCTAGTACGCGTGGGGCAAAAAATTGGCAACATGTAGCCTATAACCCTAATACAGGTTTGGTATATGCAGCAACAAATCATGCCTACTCTAATTATCGGTTTATTCCACTTGCAGAATTTAAGCCAGGTTTCCGTTATCAAGGTATTGAGAGTTCATACTCTCCCATCAATCCTGATACAGTTGCAGGACACATAGAGGCAATTGATCCTTTAACAGCGCAGCCAAAATGGCGTATGCCTTTAGTAGGTCAGGTTATTGGATCATCTATTCTTGCTACGGGTGGAGGATTACTCTTTACGGGTAAACATACTGGAGAAGTGATAGCTATAGATGCAGATAAAGGCGAAGTAGTTTGGCAATTTAAAACACCATCAGGTGTTAATGCAAATCCAATTACATGGACTAAAAATGGTAAGCAGTACATCACAATTTTATCTGGTATTGGTGGTGTAGTTTCTGGTCTTAGAGGTCTTCCAGATATTCCTAAAATGGGTTCAATTTGGACTTTTGCTTTAATGGAGTGAGTAAAGATGTATTTGAAAAAAGTTATATTTTTAAGTTTTTTAGGGTGTGTTGTTTCAAATTTAGCATTAGGGCAAGAGGAGGTATTTACCAAAGAAGCTATTGAAAAAGGTAGAGCTATATATTCTCAAAACTGCTCTCCCTGTCATGGCCCTCAGATGGCAGATCCTCAAGGGGCCTTTGACTTAAGGACATTTCCTTCAGAGCAGCGTAATCGTTTTTTTTATTCGGTCACCAATGGTAAAAATGGGATGCCTCCATGGGGTGGACTTTTTAGTAAAGAAGAAATTGCTACACTTTGGGCTTATGTGATGGCTGGTGAAAAAAAATAAATTTCTTAAATCGTTTAAATAATTTATTGGAATGATGATAAATGGATTGTGAATTTTAGAGAGGTAATTTTCGGGACAGTTTTTATGCAAAAATATAGATTGATATTAGCCACCCTATTTTTTCTTTGTAGCATAAATAATTACTCATTAGCACAATCTTATCCCACAAAACCAATCAAAATTGTTGTACCTTTTCCTCCAGGTGAGACTGCGGATATCTTGGCTAGACTTTTGGGCCCTAAGATTTCAGAAAAACTGGGGCAAGCAGTTGTTATTTCTAATAATGCTGGAGCCTCAGGAATCATAGGCATGAATGAAGTTGCCAAAGCTATGCCTGATGGTTATACCATTGGCATAGGCCAAGTCGGTAATCTTGCAATACTTCCTCATACCAAGTTAAATCTTCCCTATAACGTCTTAAATGATTTGACGCCTATTGCTGTTCCGGGGCTTAATTATTTAGCGATAGCAACCACACCGCGAGCACCATTTAAAACATTTGGTCAAATGATTACTTGGGCTAGAGAGCATCCTGGTCAGTTAACTGTTGGAACCAATGGAGAGGGTGGTTTTCCTCATTTAACTTTTGAGTATTTGTCTCAGACAGCTAAGTTCCAATTTACTCACGTTCCTTATAAAGGGGCAAGCCAAATCATCCCAGACTTAATTGGTGGGCAGATTATGGTTACGATTAGTGGCGTTAGTAGCATAACTGCTCAAATAAATGCTGGTAATTTAAAGCTTCTTGCTATTACAAATCCTACAAGAGTTTCAACGAATCCAGAATATCCAACTGTTGCTGAAACTTTTCCAGGGTGGTCATTTAGTGGGTGGCTTGTTATCGCAGGCCCAGCCCGAATGGACCCATCCATTGTTGCAAAGTTAAACGAGGCCATCAATACGGCAATAAGAGACCCTGGCATACAGGATCAATTTATACAGCTTGGATTGGTTCCTGTAATGGAATCTCCACAATATGCATTAGATTTAATTAAAACGGAAAATGCAAAGTTTTCCAAGTTAGTCAAAGATATTGGTTTTAAGCCCCAATAAAATCCTTGAGTCTTTTAAAAGTAAGCTAAGAAGATTAAGACTTTTTGATGGATTCAAAGTTTAAGATATCATTACTTTATCCATAAAAAAAGTTTATTAAATATTAAAAGGCACTCCATATTGGGTAGATAACTTTTTACTCATTAAACAAAGCATGAAGTCATCTAATTTTTCTTACTGTCGAGCAAAAACCTTATCAGAGGCTTTTGACTTGTTTGATTATTACGGAGATGACGCGCGAATCTTAGCAGGAGGGCAGAGTTTAATGCCCATGTTAAATATGCGTTTATCAAGTCCAATTGCTCTTATCGATATCAATCAGATTCCTGAATTAAATAACATTGAAGAGTCCCCAAAGGGCTTAAAAATTGGCGCATTAGTTCGTCATTATGAAGTCGAAAACTCTCAACTTGTAGAACAAAATTTACCATTATTGTATGAAGCAATCCCTCATATCGCGCATACTGCAATTCGTTCAAGGGGAACATTTGGAGGAAGTCTTGCTTTTGCAGACCCAGCCGCAGAGATACCTGCTATCACTTTAGCTTTAGAAGGCGTAATTCATGTTTGTTCTAAGTCTGGTAATCGTGAAATTTTTGCTCATGATTTTTTTCATGGTCTATATTCCACTGAACTTAAATATGGTGAAATCATTTCTAGTGTTGTATTTCCAAAAAACACATATACCCATTTTGTTTTCAAGGAGTTAGCCAGAAGACAAGGCGATTATGCAACTGTGGGTGTTGCAATTGCTGCTGAGATTAAGGATCAAAAAATCATCAAAATAAGAATCGTTTACTTTGGAGTATCTGATAGACCTGTAGTAGATAATAAATTGTCACTTGAGTTAATGAAGGCTCAATTTAATCAAGAAAATATTTTCAAAGTAATAAACATTGTTGCAGATGGAATCGATATTGCAAGCGACATTTATCATGATTCTCAAATTAAAAGGCACTTATTAACTGTAGTAGTGAAGAGGGCTCTGCTTGATTTGCTAGGGAAGGTAAATAATGCATCAAATTGAAGATTTAATCGAAGTGAAAACGATGATCAATGGGGTAATGGTGCATCGTCAAGTTCCTTCTAGAATGCATTTAGGTGATTTTTTGCGAGTAGAGATGGGCTTGAATGGCCTTCATCTAGGTTGTGAACATGGCGTTTGTGGAGCATGTACACTTTTAGTAGATGGCCTTTTAGTAAGATCGTGTTTAATGTTGGCTGCACAAATTGATGGCTGCAAAGTTCAAACCATTGAGGGTGTTGTTGAATCTGGAGAAGCGCAAATGATGGTAAGTGCATTTCAGAATAAAAATGCTGCTCAATGTGGATTTTGCTCACCTGCAATGATATTGACAACACTTGAAATTATAAAAAAACCACACCGACCAACTCGTGAGCAAATAAGAGAAGCTATTTCTGGAAATTATTGTCGATGTACAGGTTATCAAGCAATTGTTGATGCAGTAGAAGAAGTGCTTGATCAAAAAGAAAGCAAGTTGTAATCGAATCATGGATAAATCATCAAATCTATCTCGCGAATTGATTGGAAAACCTGTCATTCGTCAAGAATTGCGAAGACTGCTCGAGGGCAAAGGGTGTTATGTAGACGATATTAATCTCCCAAGATTATGTCATGTGGCATTTGTTAGAAGTCCTCATGCGCATGCAAAGATATTAGATATTCGCATTGATCAAGCCATGAAAATGAATGGCATTTTAAAAATTGTAAAGGGTGAAGAAATTGCCAAAATATGTAAACCATATATGGGAATTCTTAGCCATTTAGAGGGCATGAAATCAGTCCCACATTACCCACTAGCAATAGAAAGAGCAATGTGGAATGGTCATCCTGTTGTAGCGGTAGTTGCAGAGTCAAGGGCTCAGGCCGAGGACGCTGCAGAACTCGTTGAAATCGATTGGGAGCCTTTAGATCCAGTAGTTGATGAAGAGTTGGCGATGGAGGCTGATTCGCCCATTTTACATCCTGAGCTACAAACAAATTTATGTTGGGAAAGAAAAATCGACGTTGGTGAAGTTGATCGTGCTTTTAAAGATGCAGCTGTTGTGATTGAAGAAAATCTAAGAACTGGCAGACATACTCATGTCACCTTGGAGCCAAGAGCAATCTTAGCAAACTATGTATCTTCTGATAAACAACTTGAAGTATGGCACTCTACTCAAGTTCCTCATATGATGCATTGGATTCTATCGCACCATTTTGGAATTCCTGAAAGCCATGTTCGAATAAAGTCTCCAGATGTTGGCGGGAGCTTTGGTTTAAAAATTCACATTTATGGTGATGAGATGGCAACGGTTGGGGTGTCTTTGCTTTTAGGAAGGCCAGTTAAATACGTTGCTGATCGACTGGAATCTTTTTTGTCGGATTACCATGCTAGAGACCATCGTATTCATGCAAGAATGGCAGTTTCAAAGGAAGGAAAGATTTTAGCCATAGAAATGGATGACATCCAAAGTATGGGACCTTATGCCAGTTATCCTCGTGGTGGGGTTAATGAAGCTCGTCAAGTAATTAATTTAGTAGGAGCATCCTATGGAGTCAGTTCTTATCGAGCAAGAACTAGAGCTGTGTTTCAGAATAAAAGTATGTATGGCCAATATCGATCTGTAGGTCGTCCTATTGCTTGCTTAATTACAGAGAGTTTGATTGAGCGTGCTGCAGCAAAATTAGGATATGACCCTCTTGAATTTAGAAAAAATAATTACATACCAACTGATGCCTACCCATACAAACTTGTTAGTGGACCTACAATAGAAATATTGTCTCAACATGAGTCTGTTGATCAGTTAAGAGAGCTCATGAACTATGATGAACTGTTAAAAGAGAAAGAAGTTTATCGACAAAAGGGTGTTTTAAGAGGTATTGGTTTTGCTAGCTTTTTAGAAACATCGAGTCCGTCTTCAACTATGTATGGTAAAGGTGGAGCATCGATTTCTGCTGCCGATACAGCGACCATTAGTTTGCTACCTACGGGTTCAATTTTTTGTACAGCAAGTATTAATGAGTTTGGTCAAGGGGCACAAACCATCGCTGCACAAATTACAGCAAGTATTTTAAATGTCAGTATCGAGCGTGTAAGAGTGGTTTTAGGAGATACCGATGCTAGTCCTTATGGTGGAGGTAACTATGGGTCTAGAGGAACATCCATTGGCGGTGAAGCAATACTTCAAGCTTCAAAAGCTCTCAAACAAAATATTCTAGAATTTGCATCAAAAATTTGTGCTGTTGATACATCATTACTCAGCTTGGAAGATGGAAATGTGGTGTATTTAGATCAAAATCATATTTTGATCTCTTTGGAAGATCTTGCTCGTCAAGCTTACTTTAATCATGAAAAAATTCCGAAGGGATATACCCCAGAATTAACTGTTAGTCGCAGCTATGCGCAACGTGATTTTGATGGAGTATTCACAAATGGTATTCAAGCCTCATATGTTGAGGTTGATCCTGAGACAGGATATGTCAAATTATTAAAACATTGGGTTTTAGAGGATGTTGGCGTAGTTGTTAATCCTTTATTGTTAGATGAACAAATTCGAGGTGGTGTTATTCAAGGAATTGGTGCTGCTTTATATGAGCAATGCCTATATTCGGATCAGGGTCAGCTAATCAATGGTAGTCTAGTCGATTATTTAGTGCCAATGGCTTGTGAAATGCCAGATATTGTTGTTGGACATACATTCTCAGCAACCAAGACATCAGAACTTGGTGCTAAAGGTGGGGGTGAAGGGGGCGTTGCTGGTTCTTCAGCAGCGGTATTTAATGCAATTAATGATGCACTATCTCCCCTCAGCGTTTTTGTGAATGAACTTCCAATAACTCCAGCTAAGATAATTAAAACAATTCAACAAAACTCTAAGTTATAAAAATTACTCAATCTTACCGATGCCTTTAATGGTATTACTTAAGCGTTCTTGATCTTTATTGAGAAAATCATCAAAGTCTTTACCGTCACGATAGTCAATCAAGACTCCCATTTTTTCAGTAGTTTGTATGTATTCAGGATCTTGAACTGCACGAGCTATATCTTTGCGTATTTTTTGCACTAAAGAATCTGGAGTTTTAGCTGGTGCGAATAAACCAGCCCAAAGATAAAACTCAGCATTTTTATAACCTAACTCTACTGCTGTTGGAACATCCGGAAATTGAGGATGTCTTTTTGCGCTAGTTATTAGTAATGGACGTAAAGCTCCTGATTTAATTTGTGGACCGACTACTCCCGGGACTCCAGCAGTAAGTGCGACTTGACCACCTAAAACAGCAGTTAAAGCAGGCCCTCCACCAGAATAAGGAATATGTTGTAACTTAATCGAAGTTGCATGCGCAATCATTTCCACAGGCAAGTGAAGATTGCTATAGTTTCCAGAAGAGGAATATGGAACTTTATCTGGATTTTTCTTGGCATAAGCTACAAATTCTTCAAAATTTTTCCACGGAGCATCTGCTTTAACTAC
>Ga0214170_1000099_pt1 | contig 36958 bp, 49 predicted proteins | sample TroBogEpilimnion_2_FD_153008 | JGI IMG/M metagenome (GOLD analysis project Ga0214170, IMG submission 153008) | Freshwater microbial communities from Trout Bog Lake, WI - 27JUN2007 epilimnion | ecosystem: Environmental > Aquatic > Freshwater > Lake > Epilimnion/Euphotic zone | place: Trout Bog... | reverse complement strand
ACAGTAGCAGTAGGAGTATTGATTGCTACCCGATTAGGATTGTTATGAGCAATAGCACCGCTAGCATAACGTACGGTTCCACTTGCCATGTTAAGAGCCAGTTTACCAGCATCTTTATTTTTTGGATCATAGACGAATTCATCGATAACTAACTTTGAATTTTCATTAACCTGGACTTTGGTGTTGTCAGAAAATACTATTCCAACCTTGCCCTGCTTGGTATTGATTGCATCCGCCATTTCTACGCCAACACCCTTGGTGCCAGTTAACTGACTTTTTGCCCTCTGAATGGTAGCTGGTGCGCTGGCTTGTTCCGTGATAGTTCCTACCGCTGACATAGCAGTCAGTGAGGTACTGAATAATACTGCGAATAAGCCCGACTTCCATACGTTCATCTATCCCCCAATCCAATTAATGTGTCTGATGAATTGTCCATGTGTTACTGCTACCGTTACTTTGGATATTGGTAGTGTTATTACCGGCTGTACCTGTTTGTGTAACACCAAATGTATTGTTACTGCCAGTTAAGCCTAGAATAAATGTATTGTCGTAACCGCCTGACTGTGCTACAGTTATCGAGTTGCTAGATCCTACTGATGTAGTTGTTGGTGTTATTGAGTTACTACTATAGCCACCTACAGTCACAGTGTTGCCATTAGTACCACCATCTTGGTTAATGCTGAATGTGTTGCCAGCACCGTTGGTGTTGACGGTGATGTTAGTACCACTTACCACTGCTGTGTTTACACCTTGATTAGTGGTAAAACTGTTACTGGCACCGCCAGTCATAGTAATGTTATCAGTTGCGCCTGCACCTTTGATATTAGCCACTACACTATTGCTTGCGCCACCACTGGTTACAGCAGTAAAGTTATTACCTGTACCTGTTAGATTAATGTTGGCATTGGCAGTATCACCAGTTTGTGTTATGCTAATATTATTACTGGCACTAGTAGCACTGCCATCATTATTACTGTTGATAACAGCAGTGGCATTGTTACCAGTTACACTGTATGAGTAATTGTTGCCGGTTTTGCCGTTAGCCACTGTGGTATTGATGCCAAACTGCAAGGTATTACCAGTACCAACCTGGTTAATACTGATAGTCTGGTTATTACCCTGTATATTCGCCGGAGTAGTTGCTCCAGTTCCTGTACCCTGTATACCTTCAACAGCATTACCTGCTCCATTCTGTGTTACACCAATAGTGTCATTACTACCTGCTTGATTAATGTAGATAGTATTGTCACCTGCGTAAGCAGACGCCAATGAGAGCATTCCAGCCACCACCAGCATTGCGTGTAATTTTCTCGACAACACGCCAGCGCCTTTTAGACTTTTTTTCATTTTCACTACAGAACTGAGTTGTTGCTCAGTTCGCTCCTGGAGTCTCTGCTCCTTTAATTTTCGCTACTACCCTTCCTTTCTTATTTTTTTACTACCCCTAACTTCGCTGCCTCATCCGCTGACACATCTTTCTGTGTGTTTGACAATCCCAATGGAATATCAGCATTTCCTTTTCCACTACTGTTTGGTACTGCTGGTGATACTGCTATCGGCGAATCTTTTTGAACTTCAGTTTTCACCGGTGCTGCATTACTGCTAAAATCATACCAGGATTTAGTTTCAGGAAACGGAAATTTATAGTCCCATACTCCCTTACGTTGTCCTTCCTTAATTAATTCGACTACTGTGCTTTCTATAGTTGACTTTAATGCCAATGTAGTTGCTTCGTTTATAACAATACCTGATTCAAATTGAAATATACCTGCGCCTACTGCTTGGCTGCCAGTGTTCCATGCCTGTACTTGACTTAGAATACTGCCGCCTGCTGGGTCTACGCTTTTGAATATAGCAATAGTATCAGATGTTGATAATACTACTTTTGTCACTGTAACGCTGGCTAGTATTTTACCTGTATTAACACTGACAGCTCGCATGCTAACAGTGACGATATCCTTTGAATACTGTGTACTCGGGCCGATGCCTAACCAGTTGTAGCCTGTGCCACCACTTTCTAATCCTGTGTCATAGCCAATGACTCCGCCTTCAATTAGTATTCCGGCAAAGGTTAACGGCATTAGTTTTTGTGCGCTTGGACCTTCATAGGCATCACGCATTTGTTTAATAATCAATCGCTCTTTAGTCAAGTCATCTAAGTTGCCACGTTCCACTACATCAAACCATGTGCCTTGTCCTACATCCTGTAGTGCGCGAATTAAAAATACATCAGCACCCTGGGTAACTGCTGTTGAAAAGCTGGCTATACCTGGAACTGATTTACGCTGTCCTGTCTTATCTTGGAAGCTGTAGACTGCCACGGTCAGTTTACCCTTGCTTGGTGGTGGAACTTCATTTAGTTCTTTGTCCAATTCATTTTTAGCAGCCTTTGGTTTATAGTCATACAAGCCAACTTTCTGTGACACAGCACATCCGCCCAGCATACCTAACACTAATAGAGATAAAATTAATTTCTTCATGGTATGACAAATTGTCCTAAAGGTACATTGATTACAGAAGTATTACCTGTTGGATCAATGATAGTCATTTTAATACCTTGTCCGCCTGGAATCGTATTTCCACCGACTACTGTTGCTGGCAGTGTTGTTGGCTGCCAACTGATAATGCTACCGCCAAAATTAATACTGCCACTTTGCGGAGCACCTGTTGAACTAAACATACTGGTTGCCACATTCTGGCTAATCTGTGCATAGATACGTGATTCCAAGTTGGTTAAAAACATAGCCAATGGAGTATTTTGATCCGCTGCTATTTTTGCCTGAGCGGCCGCTTGGATAGACTGCTGAATTTGTTGTTGGCGTGTATACTGCTCGTTTTCGATAGCCATTTGGTAGGCGCCATAGCCGTTACCGTTCAGACTAGGGCTTTTGAAGCTATAGTCGGCAATCGTTGTTGCTAATACAGGCAGAGGTAATAATGCCAGCAATAGGCATAATACTCTTTTTGACATGGTTTTCGCTCCCACTAGGTCTTATTAGTATTTAAGACGTTAAAGCAGGACATTAACCGACTGTTTAATTATGTGGGTTGTAAGCCAGCGTTGCGCTTGATTTGCTCGAGCTCGTCTGGTGTCTGGGCGGTTGTTGGCTCTGGTTGGACTTGCTGTACTTGTGGTTCTTGAGGAAGTTGTTGTGGTTGTACTTGTGGCTCTTGCTGTACTTGTGGTTCTTGAGGAAGTTGTTGTGGTTGTACTTGTGGCTCTGATTTCCTAAAACGTTTGAATGCTGCTAAGTCCTTCATCAATGATAAAGGTTCAATAATATTATTAGCATATTCTTTTCCGTAGCCGCCACGACCACGAATACGTATTTCAATAAGTCTACCTTTAGGGCCAGAATTATTAACATCATAAAATCTCAAAGCTGGTGTCTTTTCGCCCGGAATTTTTGAACTAGAACCCCAACGTAAATCTACATCGATATTCCTACCTTGTTGCGCTAATGATTGATGTAATCCTTTATAATTTAATAATCTAAAATTACCGGTATCACCTGCCTCAATAACTTGTATATGAGGATCATTACCCGTTGCATGATGATCAGCTAATCTTGCTAAACGCAGTGCTAATTCTGCGTCGCCTTCCGGGGTTCCAGTTAACGCTTTTAATTGTCGATAAGCTTCTTCATACGCTACATTCATTCCACCAATAAATTGTTTTTTCACTCCGGATTCTATAGCAGCAGCAATAATAGCATCCTTAGAAGGACTCAGATCTACCCCCAATGGAGAAAATAGTTGAACTAGATTATTATAGGCTTCTACAGGGTCGCCGCCGCGACCTACTTGTCCAATTAGTCCGTCACTAAGTTTAACACTCAATTTAACCTGTTTAAATTTACTAGTTGCATGTCCTTCTGCATCTAACACATTAATACCAACATCCAACTTGCCGCCTTCCTTGCCTGCTAACATAATAGTAACATTATCTGGTCTGTCATTCTTATAAAGAACATCAGCGTATTTTTGAGCGAGAGCAGAATTTGCGTAGTTAACCCAGTTATCTACCTCATTTCTAAAACTTCCTCTATGCTGTTTATCTGTTAGTAAATGTTGAACATCGGTAGCTAGAGTTATTGCTAAGTGTATCTTATCTGATACTTTGTGAGATCTGTCATTTACAGTATCTTCTAATCTGTCTTCTCCGGACGGTTTAATTTTATCAACTATATTCCAAACATCCTGCGAACTGATTGGAGATATTAAATCTCCTCCGCGAGCAATTAGTTTAGCATACATAGCGACTCCTAATAAAGCTTCTGCTACTAATCCTTTACTACGAGTTGATAGTTTTTCTCCTTCACGGAATACTCGAGTTAAATTTCCGCTTAAATTAGATCCAGTATCAACAATATAAAACTCATCGCCATTCTCTCTTTTAAACTGCATTGCATATATATTATTTTTCAGTTTTCCTTTACTATCTATTATTTGTGGTGAATAGATAGCATTATCGGTCCCTAGGTATTCTTCTAATTCTTCCGGAGTAGATATAAGATTTGCTGCTAGTTTTTCTAGTTGTTCAGATTTATCGAAATCTGCAAGTTTCGATGCTACTCGAGCTAATAATGCATTACCGGTTGTCTTACCACTGAATTTAACCAGTGTTCCACTGGGATATTTTGGGTCAAATATTGAAGCTTCGGAAATATACTTGGTTATCTCATTTACACGCATAGTGTAATATTTAGCGTATTTCTGGGAACAAGCATTCCTGGATGAACACTTGTACATCCTCTTCACTAAGCCCTAAACTAACCATAACTTTAGGTGTGTGCGGGTTACATTTCTGATTTTGACAGTAGTAATTCTGCTGTTCTGTTGTATCTAGGGCAGTATTATTAGTTTCAGCTACAGTATCTAAGTAGTGTGCTAGAGTAGTTCTAGCCATAGTCATAATTTGCTCTAATTCTGCTTCATCTTGCACATTACCAGCGGCAACCATGCTAGGGCTGAATATGTTGGTAGCCCATTCAGGTAAAGCTCTAGGTTTGCGCCATTCTAACTTGCTAATTTCTTCAGCAAACCACGACATCATTGGATGATTGGGATCCCCAGCTTTTGAATAGTCATGGAAACAGCCAGTCATTTTGTTTTTACCAGCTACTACATCAAAGCCGTAAATTGGAGCAGGATTATGAGTATGTGGGAAGATGCAACAATGCATCATCCAAAGTCCTTTAGTTTCTCTCGCATCCACCACGTCAACGTGAGCACGGCGATAGCGATCACTAGTCCATACCCTATTAATCCAGCCAGGTTGGTTAAAACGATCCATACCAGACTCGAAAATTTCAGAGCCAGTGCGTTCAAAACTTTCTTCTAGTAGATGCTGTATGTCTATCAGTGTGTCCCATACTTTACTCATCTTTATATTCAACAACTTCCATCATTTCTTTAAAAAATCGAGTAGCGTAGTCAAAACATAATTTAGCTTCATCGGCCATACTATCATCTATCTTAGCGCGAATAGCTTCTTTAAGAGTATTAGGATCGCTAAACTGATAGTACCTACCTTTACCTGGAACTTTTTTAGCAATCATCTGTCCACCAGCTAGATCGCCCATATGGCGAACATAGATATGTGCCATTAGTTTTTGTGTATCATGTTTGATACTTAGGATATACTTTACATATTCATTTACTACGGGAAGTATTTCTACTTGTTCTTCGTTGTCGGCACCCCATAGTTCGGTAAAGTCTTCTAGGATAGCAGGAGCACGACGGATATCGGGCATACCACTTAGCAATCCCGGATGCATCATTGCACATACTTCTAAGATTTCATACTGCGGATGTTGATTTTTTAAATAGGCTGCATACAGTTTAGGATTAATTTTACCTGAAAATAAAATCTTTACAAATTCTTGGCGCTCTGCATTTGTATGTGCTTCTTTGGTTAATTCACGTAGATTGCTCATTCTTCTTCCAATTTGATCTGTAGTGGGTAAGCATTTGTACGAGCAAGATTAGTAGCTTCGACTGCTTTAGCTTCTGCAATTTCAAAACTATAAATGCCGGCAATACCGCTACCTGATTCGTGTACTTCTAACATTACAGCATGTGCTGACTCTGCGGTATGCTTAAAGATACTAGTTAGCATTGCTACTACAAACTCCATTGGTGTAGTATCATCATTTAACAGTATAACTTTCCACTGTCTTGGTTCGGAAATTTTAACAACTATTTTTTCGTCTAGTTGTATATCTGTAGTTGGCATTTTATCTCTTTCTATAAAGTGGGGGAGTTGCCTCCCCCGATTGATTATTTAACTTCAATTTGACGTGGCTTGAGTGCTTCTGGAATAATACGCTCGATACCAATTTTAAGCATACCATCCTTAACTTCTGCACCTAACACATTCATATACTCGGCTAGAGTAAATGTCTGTTCAAAATCACGTGATGCCAAACCGCGATGTAAATATGTTTTTTCATCACTGTCTGCTGATTGATTACCACGAATAGTTAGTTGATCTTGATCAACTTCTACTGTGATTTCATCTTTACTAAATCCAGCTACTGCAACTTCAATAGCATAATGTGTGTCATCATACTTGACAATATTGTGTGGTGGATAGTTACCGTTTGGTTGTAAGTGTCCGTTAAAGTAACGATCAAATCCCACTAATGCTCTACTTAAATTGGCAAGATGTGCCGCGTCTATAGTTCTTAATTGTGTCATAATTTTCTCCTTATACTAAGCAAGAACTTTGTAGGGCCCTTTCGGCGCCCTACTTGTTTATATTATATTACTTCTTTTCTTCTGCGTCAACTTCTTTAAAGTCTGCATCAACTACAGTACCATCAACTGGCTGATCTGGAGTTGCTGCCTTAGCTGCCTCAGCTTCTTGTTTCTTGGTGAATACTGGAGCCGCTGACTCGATTAAAGTTTGACTAGCTTTGTTAATCGCTTCTGCATCTTCACCTTTGATAGCTTCATCAAGTGCGGTAAATGCATCTTCAATTTTCTTTTTGTCTTCCTCAACTAATTGATCTTTGTAAGTATCAAAGTCCTTTTTAATTGAGTGAGCTGCGCCGTCTGCGCTATTACGGGCATCGATTACTTCTTTAGCTTTCTTATCTGATTCCGCATTAGCTTCAGCTTCTTTAATCATACGATCAATATCTTCTTTGCTCAATCCAGAATCTGATTTGATAGTAATTTTGTTTTCTTTGCCTGTATTCTTATCTTTGGCGCTAACGTGCATAATACCGTTTGCGTCAATATCAAATGTAACTTCAATTTGTGGAACACCACGCATTTGCGGAGCGATACCTTCTAAGTTAAACTCACCTAATAGTTTGTTATACTTGGCGATATCACGTTCACCTTGACCAACTTTAATAGTTACAGCTGGTTGATTATCTTCAGCAGTACTAAATGTTTGGCTAGCCTTAGTTGGGATAGTTGTATTCTTGTTGATTAACTTGGTAAACACACCGCCCATTGTTTCAATACCCAAGCTCAATGGTGTTACGTCTAACAATAGAACGTCAGTCTTATCACCTGCTAGAACAGCACCTTGAATAGCGGCACCTGCGGCAACAGCTTCGTCTGGGTTAACGTCTTTGCGTGGAGCCTTACCAAACAGTTTCTCAACTGCTTCTTGTACCTTAGGCATACGTGTTTGTCCACCAACTAAAATAACTTCGTCAATGTCTGCGGCAGTTACTTTAGCATCTGCCATAGCTGTTTTGCATGGTGCTAGTGAACGTTGAATTAGGCTTTCAACCATTGACTCAAACTTAGCACGATTGATAGTTATATTTAAATGCTTAGGACCACTTGCATCTGCTGTAACATATGGCAAGTTCACTGTAGTTTGGTTAGCACTTGACAATTCAATCTTGGCCTTTTCAGCTGAGTCTTTTAAGCGTTGTAGGGCTAGTTGATCCTGTTTAAGATCAATACCATTTTCTTTCTTAAATTCATCGCATAGATAATCCATTAGAACTTGGTCAAAGTCTTCACCACCTAAGAATGTATCTCCATTTGTTGATAGCACTTCAATTTGCTTGTCGCCGTCTACATTACTAATATCAATAATAGACACGTCAAATGTACCACCACCTAGGTCGTATACAGCAATCTTACGATCACGGTTATCAGCTTTGTCAACACCATATGCTAGTGCGGCTGCTGTTGGCTCATTAATAATACGCAGAACTTCTAGGCCTGCAATTTTACCTGCATCCTTAGTAGCCTGACGTTGGCTGTCGTTGAAGTAAGCTGGAACTGTGATAACTGCTTGAGTAACTGTTGTACCCAAATAGTCTTCAGCAGTCTTTTTCATCTTACGAAGTACTTCAGCTGAAACTTGTGGTGGAGCCAATTTTTCGCCATTAGCTTCAATCCAGGCATCGCCGTTATCTGCTTTGATAATACCGTAAGGCATTAGATCGATGTCCTTTTGGACTTCTTTCTCATCAAACTTACGTCCGATTAGACGCTTGGCTGCGTAGATTGTATTCTTTGGATTTGTGACGGCTTGTCGTTTTGCTGTTGCACCTACTAGGATCTCGTCCTTTGTATATGCAATGATTGATGGTGTTGTTCTAGCACCTTCGCTGTTTTCAATTACCTTAGCAACTCCGTTTTCTAGGATTGCCACACAGCTATTTGTTGTACCTAAGTCGATACCGATGATTTTGCTCATAATTTTCTCCTTATAATTAAGCAAGTAAATTCGTAAACCCTTACGGCGTCTACAAATTTATTTATCTCAGATATTCTCTAAATTCTGAATATTGGACCACTTTTTAAGTCTTTGAAATTTGGCAATTTTTGCTGCCTGAATATTATCGTGGCTAATAACATTCATAGAACATAGAATATCTATCATGGCTAGTACATCACCAACTTCGTCTTCTAGATGTTCTCTATTAGTTTTAGGTTTTCCTGGTTTATAATTATCTAACCCAAACCTACTAATTTTGCTAACTGCTTGAATCACTTCAGCACATTCTTCTTGTAATATATCTAATACTTCTTTAGTTTGACTGTCCATTTTGTACCTCTTGTAAAATTTCAATTAATTGTGGAATAATTTTTTCATCTAACACTACACTATATCCTTTAGCCGACCCTGTATTAAGTTTAATTTTAATAAGTGAATCTACGATGTCTACCCAACAGTAGACTTCTCCATCGGGTTTAGTTATTTCTCTCATCTTTGATTTATAAATGGTTGTATCATTTTTCCGTCATACATTGTTGAACCACGCAGGGCATTGTATACATTTTGTACACCCACTGCTTGGTTCCATGCATCTTGTAAGGCATGGTGAGCTGTTACTGGTGGACGTTTTGGATCAATGCCAATATCAAAAATAGTACGCACATCGCGGACCTGCCAAAACTGCCAAGGCACTGCTTTGTTAATTTTACGGAACACATGCTCGCAAATCATAATATCAAATACGCTTCCGTTGGACCAAACACGCTTGGCTCCCCAACAGAATTTATACAGTTGATTAAATGCATCTGTAATAGGTATTCGATTGTCTGCGGTAAACGCTTCGTCTTGTGCTTCTTTGCTTTGATTGGCCCACCAAGCGATTGTATCATCGTTAGTTACAAGGCCTAGTTCATGGCAACTGTCAAGATCTACCCTAACGTAGAACGACTCCATTTCTGGTTCTTCTATATCTTTGCCAAATGGATCAAATTTTACAGCGCCTATTGTTAGTATGGCTGCGTCAGTTGATGTTGCTAGTGTTTCTAAATCGATCATTACATCTGTTAACATTGTAAATTCTTTCTTATTATGAACTTACATTATAACACAGATGTTATGCTGTGTCAATACATTTTTTTGGGTAATTGTTGATCTCTGAGCTTCTTTTTCCAACGTGCTCGGGCGGCACCCTTTTTACGCTTACGCTCAGTGGTTGGTTTTTCGTAGAATTCTTTGGATCTTAGAGTGTCCAAAGTTCCCGCTTCTTCCATTTTACGTTTAAAACGACGCAGAGATTGATTAATATTTTCGCCGTCTTTAACAGTAATACCTGTTCCTTTTTTATTGTTCATCGTCGTCCATGTCCCCTTCTTCTGCATCTTTAAGCTGTTCCACAATTTGGTCTAGATTATAGATCCGATTCTTGCTGATTAAACCATATGGAGTAGTTTCATCACTGGTAACATAGTTAGCATTAGGTTGGGCTAATAAAAAAGTTATAAACTTTTGAGTAACTGCATCACAGTTATCTATATCTATAAAAATTCTGTCCACCTGCTGTGAAACACTCAGCATCCATTCTATATCAGTATCTTCTTGATCAAAAATGAAAATATTGATATCGTCTATACTACGACTAAGAATACTCTGCATTTGTTCTTTAATCAATTGGCTAGGCTTAATTAAAAGATAGCTCAAATTCATATTGAATAGTTTATCCGGCGGAGTTATTAGTGTTATTTTTCCTAAGTTCATATATTTTATCTGCAAATTTTTCTAATAGTTCTGGAGCATAGTCATTAAATCTAGGCCCGGTGTTTTTAATAGTTTCTACAAATTGGTAAAGTTCTGGATCTTCTTTTTCATCTACGGTAAAGTCGTTAAATCCATGATCACTAAACTCTTTGGAAAGTTCGTCTTTGGCTCGTGTACGATGCAATTTAGCCCATAGTGTGTTTGTGCCTTGCTCACTATTTTGAATGTAGCCTATCGATTCTTGATTTGTATCTTCCCTTGATTGTCCTTCGTCATGTAAGTCTTTTTTTTTGCGTCTTCTGGAAAATCCGGCTCCAAGGCTACTTCGCTGCCTTCGCCATCAATATAAGTTTCGCCTTTGGCTACACGCTCTTCGACAGTAGAACCCTGTTCTTCTTGTACTGCACGCTCGGCTTCTGCAAGCATGGCATTCCACTGCTCAATCGGGATTGGAATTTCTTCTTCTTTCTCTACAGGCTGTGGATTAGGAATAGGTGTAAATGCTGGAGCACCAAATAACGAAGATAGCGATATTGTGTTGCCGGTTGGCAATTCTTTGTCGGCTTGTTCTTGTATTTGCTCAACTTGGCTTTCAGTTAATGGACCATCATCTGGTTCATATGCAGGCGGTTCGTTATATGTAAATTCAGGGCCAGTTTGTATCCATTCACCGCCGGGAATTCGAACACCTTCAAAATGCTTTACAGGCTCGTCAGTGTTAAATGCTTCTGTTAGCTCATCTGCTTGCTCATCAATCCAGTTAGGTTCTTCTTGCTTTTTATTCCAACTAAATGTCATTTGTGCGGCTAGTAGCATGATAACTGCTAATGGATCAAATACTACAACAATCATAATAATGATCCAAGTTACTGCTTTTTCTAACATAGTTGCATCTGGTGTGGTACCGTAGATAAATGCCGCAATGTATTTGATTGGGCCTACTTCTGCATCTACCTTGCGTACTTCTGCACGAATCGGTGCGGCTTCATCATTAAGGCTTGCAACTAGCTTTTGGTTAGCTTCGATATCTTTAGCCAGTGCCGCACGATCTCGTTTTTGACTATTACGAACAGCATTAGCCTTGTCGGCACCGCCTTCAGATGTGGAACGTGCCATAATTTGATCAACTGCGGCATCCATTTGAGACAACTGTTTGCGATCAGATTCAATATTATCTTTGGCTGTTTTAATCTTTTCATCGTAGATAGCGATCTTACTGCCCACATCACCTGACACCAGGGTCTGATCGTTGTGTGCTTTGCTAAGGAATCCAAAGATACCCATTGAAGTAATCATCATTAAGACAACTACAGCAATAGTCATGTAGTACTTCATGAAACGTGGGGCACGTTCCCAATTTTGCTTTAGCCAAGAGGCGCAGACAAGTTTGCCAATCTCCAGAGCTGATCCCATGATAATAATTGGAATAGCTGCCGCAGAGAAAATAGCGGTCAAACCTACTACTGAGTAGTAAATTGCGACCGCTGAAATTGTTAAACCGGTTAGTAGTAATAGGTAAGCTAATATCATCCTATAAGTTTACACTAATATTAACTACCTGTCAATGAGTCTGCTACTTGAGTTACGCCGATATCTGCCCAAATGTTTGCAGGTACATCAGGCTGTTGTACGTACACTTTGGTTTCTGTGTCGTCACTAGTAGTTGGATTGTAAACGCGATGAGTTTTGTACCAGCCATTTGATACTGTTGTACCGCGGATGATAGCACGTGTAACTAGTTCACGAATAGCTTGTGCTGTTGTAGTAACGTAGTTTGATCCACCGCCATAGCCAACGAATGAAGTGTTTGATGCGTTTTCAGACAATAGGATTTTTTGGTAACCAGGAAGGATGAATGAATCACGATCGTAAGCAACATCAAATGCTAGGCTTGTAACTACTGTATTAGCATTTGGGCTAGCAGGTAGTCCGCTAGTTGCGCCGCTGCCAAAATTGATAGTCATATCGTAAATACGGCAATCAGCTAGTTTGCTCAATTCTTCAACAATAGATAACCAACGTACATTACCCTGTGCTAAATTAAGAGCATTGGTTGCACTTGATGGCAATGTTGTGTAAGCACCCCAATCGTATGGGTTTACACCGCCAGCAGTTTGGCCAGCTGTTGTCCAAGTAGCTGTACCGCCACTTTGAGTAATTGTAACTCTGTAGAGTGTTGTATCTAACTGATTTGGGTTTTGTTGATATCCTGATGGCATTTGTCCGTGCTCCTAAATTATCATGTATTTATCAGCAAACCGCCTCTAAGCAGAATAAACTCAGAGGCAGATTTGATTATTTAAACACGATTAGAGCCATTAAACAGGCCTGGATGAAAAAGCCAAAACCAATGGTTACAATGTTCAATAAATCCTTTTGGATTGTGGCTTTTATAAAAAACAAGAACAAGCCAGCCCAACTAAACAGGACCATGTCTACAGGAGGCATTTTTTCGGTTAGCCCTGTAAGAACAGCAATCTCTGTAGGTACAGTGGCTAGGTGCAGTAACACCACAGCGCACCAGCCGGCAGTTTCCGCTGAAATATGTGGAAAATGTTCTTTGATGTTTTTAACCCATAGATCTAGGTCAAGTAGTTCACGGGCAAATTTCTTAAGTACAGTTGCGTTCATTTAAACCTCTAGTTGTAAAAAATATGACGACCAATTTTGGCCACTGGCTTTTTGTTCCAGCCTGGTTGAATATAATCCCCATGGAAATATAGGGCGTTCTTTAAATCTGGAAGCCGGAATCCTTCTAGCAGGACTTTTTTGGCTACTTCCATTGATTCTGTGTACACAGGACCATTCATGGGCTTCATAGCACCCGGACCTGTACAATACCAGCTGAACTGGCACAGTACCTTTTCGTACACAACATTTTTTTGATAAACCACGCCGCAGATGTCAGATGGGAATTCTCCACTTTCTGCACGATTAATCGTGACTTGAGCAACGGCTACTTTGCCTTCAAATGGCTCATTTCCTGCTTCATGGTATATATTTCTGGCTAGGCAATCTAATTGTGTTTGCCTTACTTTTGCTGTCACAGGACTTGTTTCCTGTCTTGCAGCCTTGAGATGATCAAATTTGATCGTTATTGCATTGTATGTCACGGTTGCAATAATACTTAATGCAATCACGCTTACTACTGTTTTGATAATGCGTATCATTTTTTTCTCCTTTACGCTGGATGAGGTATCGCTAGTACCATCATTAATTCGGCTGTGTTTATTTCTCCTATAAAAGTTAGCCTTACTACTTACGTCCCCTAAACCCTTAGGGGACAATATATAGTTATCCTCTGTTGTCTGGGGTAATATACTATTATTATGAATGGGCACTATTTATCTCCGCATTTTGGAAATATCAACAGCCTCATCATCACTAAAAATAGGCACTGCATTGCTTTTATGCATGGTTCCGATGCCCTTAACTTTGGTTCCGGTGTAGATTTTGTCAGCGCCCTTAGTACAAGCCACCCAACCAGTGTCGCGGCTTTCGATCCGGGGCAGGTCTGATCCCCGGAATCTAAGTGGTGATACACTTAATGCCTCGCTAGATAATGCACGCTGGCGGCGGCGTTCCTGTTGCTCAATACCTTGCTGTTTGAGTAACTCTTTCCAATCGGCTTCTAGTTTTTCTGCCTTACGCTTGGCTTCGGAACTAGCCCATTTTTTCTTACCTTTTTGTTTGCCTGTGGTACTTAACCAAGGACCTTCCATATGCATTGACAATCGCAACTCCTAATTGTTAATAATAGTACTATTATACAATCAATTTTGGATTTTGTCAAACTCGAAATGATTCTCCGCAACCGCATCGATCTTTTTCTTGAGGATTTTTGAATTCGAATCCTTCGTTGAGCCCTTGACGTACATAGTCTATTTCAAGACCGTCAAGATAAGGTAGGTCTTTTTGATCTACCAAAATACCAAATTTCTGTTGTGGGAACGCAACAGATCCGTCCCATGAGGTATCCACATATTCTAATACATAAGCAAGCCCAGAACACCCTGTAGTTCGTATGCCCACACGGATACCAATGCCCTTGCCACGTTTGGCAAGATTTTCTTTAATTTTTTTACTGGCTGCGTTTGTTACGGTAATCATTTATAGCCGCCTTGACTGCATCTTCGGCCAATATCGAGCAGTGGATTTTAACCGGGGGTAGGGCCAATTCTTCAGCAATTTGTGAGTTTTTAATTTCTGAAGCTTGGTCGAGCGTTTTACCTTGGAGCCACGTCGTGACCAGCGAAGACGACGCAATAGCAGATCCGCAGCCGTAGGTTTTAAATTTGGCGTCTGTAATAATCCCTTCATCATTAACCTCTATCTGTAATTTCATTACATCCCCACATGCCGGGGCACCAACCATACCGGTACCTACATTTGGACTATTTTTATCCAAACTTCCTACATTACGTGGGTTTTCGTAGTGATCCAAAACTTTATCGCTATAGGCCATATTATTTCTTTACCGGAGGTTGAGGTGGTTTAGGTGCCTGCGGGGGTTGAGGAGTTGGATGTGGTTGTTGCACCGGTTTTTTTAAATCGTTGAATATATTACCAAGCCCTGCAGCCGATGCTGTGGATATACTAATTAAAATGATAAATGTATACAGGTATTTCATTTTAATTTGGAACTAGAACAGCTCTATAGCAATTACAACTAGCATCTACTAGTGCTTCCCAATGGTATCCTGCAGGTGCTGGATAGACTGGCGGGTATATTGGAGGATTTTGTTGCTGAATATAAACTGGCTGTTGTTGAATTACAACAGGTGGGCGAGTAGCTTCGTAGACAATGACCCCACCGACCACAGCTGGAACTGCCCAACCATAGCCCGGATGATAGTAGTATGCTCCGCCACCATGTCGCCAACGTTCGGCATGCACAGTTCCGGCAATTAGTAATAACACACATGCAAATAGTAACTTTTTCACACTACCTCCAATGGTATACTAATACTTATACCAATTTAATACCGCTTGTTGATTCTAAAAACTGTTTTGCAAATTCTGCATCAGTTGGCTCTGCTACTGTTACTGTAGTTTTGAGCAACTTAACATCTTTGTCTGGGCTAACTGTAAACAAATATGGCATTAGTCCTGGGCCTTTTTGTCCCATACCGATTACCATTGGCTTTGATAACTTGTAGTAAGTTGGAGCTTCTTCTACCATTTTAGCTACAATCTCTTCACCACTTGTAAGTTTAAGAGTAACTACTTCTCCTGCTGATACACCTTTATCTATTAACATACTATCCCTTTTCAAAGTATTTTTTTAATTCTGTAAAACCGCCTATGTAATTATCGTCTAAAAATATCTGTGGTAAAGTTCTGGCTGTAGGCACAGCTTCTAATAGCTGTTCTTTGGTCCAATCTTTTTGAACATTACGTTCTTCATATTCAATACCTTTCATTTCTAACAATGCCTTTGCTTGTACGCAAAACGGGCAGGCATTCTTGCTCCATACTGTTGCTTTCATTCTATAATTTCCAATTTAAGTGCGCAGGTGATTCTTAATAAATCACTACTTTCTGGACAATCCCCATAGTGTAACCAAGCACTTGGAAACACTAGAACACGTCCTGGTACAAATTTAACTTCTTCTCTGATGCCGCCAGGTTTCTCCAATATAGTCGATCCTCTAGGATCATCCCATGTTGAATTTACATAGTATATCAGTGTTAAAAATCTGTCAGCGAATGGTACTCCGTCAGTAGTTACTCTGCCGTGTGTATGTACATCACGATGGAACCCACCAGGTTGACCACTTGTTTGCCCATTAAGATCGGCAGTTTGTGTAACAAAGTTTAATCCGCTTACTGTTTTAAATTTTGCTTCTAGATAGTCTACAAAAAAATTACGAGGGCCTGGATTTAAGTATAATATTTGTCCCCAAAAACGAGCATCGCCGGGGGAAGCCGAACGACCGTAAAACCAATTTTTAGATTCTATAGTAAAGTTGTAAAACAAGTTTACCATTTCTTGGTCAATTAGATTGTCATAAATCTGGAATTCTTTCATGCGTTCATTATACTATCGGCAGTTCATCGTAGTCAACCGCATCGGACATAACACCGATAACATAGTTTGTTGACTCGTTTTCCTGTAGTGCTGTCTGTTTGTTTGATGTGTTTACATGCTTGTTGAACCACGGAATTGGTGTAGTTTTTGGAGCAGGATTTTGATACTTAATACCAATATCTTTAAGAGCATTCACTGCTGTATAATCTACAAAGTCTTTTAGAATATTAGCGTTAAGACCAATTACAGGTCCTTTAATAAACAAGTAATCAGCCCACTCTTTTTCTTCGCGGATAACATCCATATATAAATTATATACCTCTTGTTCGCACTCTAGTTTGGCTTCGACAAAACGTGGATCTTCTTTGATAACTTGATTGATCAAGTAGGCTGTCCAACCTTTGTGTAGCAATTCATCCTGTAGGATCAAGCTGATAATGTTACCATTGCCAATAAAAATCTTGTTCTCTACCATAGCCAAACTTGTTGCAAAACTGACCATAAAGCGGAAGGCTTCAAGAGCATAGCTAGCGTGTAAGGCTAACCAAATTGCTTTAATGTGCGCTGTTTCTAATACTGTTTCTTTTGTTGGGTCAGCGATTTCTTTAAAACAATTTAATCTGTGCAAGTCATCATAGTACTTGCCAACACTAGATGCCATACTGACAATCTCTTCTGTATCATGGATAGTGTTGAATACATCCTTAGGAACATTGTAGATGTTACGAATAATGTGACTGTAACTTTTACTGTGGATGTTGGTTTCGTAGAATGTCCAATTATAAACTAGAGCTTCTAATTCTGGTAAACTAACAACCGGAGTAAAGATCTGACTAGGTCCACGACCTTGCAGACTATCTAAAGCAGTCTGACGAAGTAGATTACTAGTAAAGATATGTCGAATGGCATCTGAGGCATCTTTAAAGTCATTAGCATCTTTACTAAGACTAATCTCTTCAGGCTGCCAGAAGAAGCCTCGGGCTGTCGCTTCGAAGTCTGCAATTTTAGGATAACGTACTTCTTCAAAACGTTGAATAGTTACTGGCCCTTCTGGATCTAAAAACATCTTACGTTTAAGATAGTCTGTTTTTGTCTTTAGGTTGTATTGTTCTTTTGACATTTATTTTGTTCCTGGGTAAAAAGTTGGACTGTAGTAGTCAATTTTAATTCTGTTATCTTGATAAGTGCGAGATATTTCTTTTCCGTTTTCCATAATAACAGTCATATCATCATACACACAAGTTACTTTGTAATTTATTTCAACTGTATCAGATAAATTCATATTGCTTCCTTTAGTTCTTTCCATTCTAAATCTTCTGTAGGAATCCAACCGTTCCTAAAATACTTTACTAAATTCATAAACGGCCCTATTTTTGTATAATAATCAGAATCCGTATAATTTCCATTTTCAGTTAGTGTTAATAAACGGCAGTACGATGGCATATTATTTTCTAACCAAACTTTATAAATCTTATCTGCATTACTCCAAATACTTTTTGTATAATCGGTAGCTCTCGGATGATTCCAAGGTTTAATACCGGCGCAAGGATTTTTATCACCGATCATTTTGTTTGATAATATTTCTCGACCTTCTTCTGTTAACCATTCTTCAGAAGGAGGACGACCTTTACCATAATAATGATGTCTTGTGCCGCTACGAGGATTTAATTTTTGTGGGTTATTAGGACCTTTCATATATTCACTAAATCTTTTCTTTAACCATCCGTATGTTTTATTATTTCGTTTAGGTCCAACAGTATGACTTGCTGACATAAACATTGCCGCTCTAACCAATCCTATATGTCCTGGATTTATTTTAACCAACAACTGATGACAAACATAATGTTCTTCTGGCGTAAGATAAACTAAGTTATTTTTATCATCATCACCACCTAGGCATCTTGGAACAATATGGTGTTCTTCAACATATTCTAATAACTGTCGTTCTTTGCCGCGTTCAATAATAGTATTGTATATTCTTTGATAATTCATACTATTATTTATTACAGTTTACAGGACTGCTACAGTTTACAGGCCAAACAATCCTCCTCTGATTCATCAAAATCGATTTGTTCAAGTGGCATGTCTGGGGGTATTTCTGCATTCATTTTGCTACCTTGTTTATCGACAAGTGAGTAGTACATTGTCTTTAATCCCCATAACTGCGCCTGCATTAGATTCTTAGCAATTAACGTAGATGGTACTTTGCGATCTGAAAAATGCTTTGGCGAATAGAATGTATTAGTACTAATTGATTGATCCACGTAGGCCGCAAGTACAGCCGCTGTTTTTAAATAACCATCACAGTCTTTCTGTTCCCACATGAGTTGATATTTGTTTTTAAGTTTAGCATATTCAGGAACAACTTGAATAAATGATCCTGCTTTTGATTCTTTTACAGTAATCAAACTCATTGGCATTTCAATACCATTAGTGCTGTTTATAACAACACTACTGCTTTCGACCGGAGCAATAGCCATTAGAGTGGCATTACGAACTCCATACTGTTTTATATTAGTACGCAGTGTTTCCCAATCAAGTTCTGGAGCAAAATCAGCTAGAGCATTAACACCGTCGGCACGTAGTTCCCAAGGAAAGACGCCTTGGCCATAACGTGTTCGATCACTATGTGTGCAAGCACCGCGTTCTTTGGCTAATTCTACTGTAGCTTCTGTTAGGTAGAAGGCTTGATGCTCCATCCAAGATTTAACATCCTGTAGTGCATCTTTCTCGCCATACTTTAATCCACGTTTGGCATGCCAGTAGGCTAGGTTAGTAACACCAATACCTAACGGGCTGATTTCATCATTAGATAGCTTGCTCTGGATTGATAGGAAGTCTTGGTAATCTAATATATTGCATAGGCTACGCTGTAGTATACGGCAAGCACGACGCATATCTTCTGGATTACGGAAGGCTCCCCAGTTGATTGATCCTAGTGTACACAATGCTATGCGGCCCTCAGCGTCATCTAGACGTTTGAAAGATTTTGTAGGCAATAGGATTTCACAGCACAAGTTACTTTGATAGATGGGATGGAACTCAGGATCAAACGGACCCTGGTTCTGCACGTTATCAATAAACACCAAGTAGATACGTCCTGTATCAGTACGTTCTTTTAATATGCCACTCTTAAATACTTCTTCGGCACTCATTGTCTTTTTACGTAGGCCTGTATTTTTTTCATATTCGACATAGAGCTTTTCAAATAATTTTGTATTTGTATAAAATGCTTCGTACAAGTCAGGAACTTCGTTAGGATCAAAGAAAGTTATATTTTCTTTATTTTTAAAGCGTCTCCAAAAGAACGCAGACAGGACAACACCGTAGTCCATATGGCGGACACGAGTCTCTTCCGTTCCTTGATTATTTTTAAGCACAATAAGATCATCAAACTGATGATGCCAGATAGGGTAAAAAACTGTAGCACTAGCATTACGAATGCCTCCTTGTGAACAACTTCTTAAATCTCCAAACCACTTCTTCAAGAATGGAATCATTCCTGTGTGCATGATCTCGCCGCCACGGATGGGACTACCTAACGGACGCAAGCGACCGATCTCTAAACCAATGCCAGCACGTTTGCTGGCATATTTTGCCATCATCTCTCCACTAGCAAATATGCTATCCAAATCGTCGTCACTGCGGATAAGCACACAACTAGAAAACTGTTTAGTCGGAGTGCCAAGCCCAGCCAGGACAGGTGTAGCAAGAGTAAACAAGCCATCGGATGCTGCCGCATAGTATTCTTTAATGTAACGCATCCTTGCACTATTCGGTTCTTCTCTATGGAAGACTGTAGCCGCTGCCACAATATATCTAATCTGTGGAGTTTCATATGTTTCTTTTGTAGCACGATTTTTAACAAGATACTTTTCAATAAGTTGTTCAATTGCAGCATATGAGTATCCCTCATCCTTTTCATGATCTAACATGTCATTCATTTTATTCCAGTCATCTTCCGTGTACCATTCAAGAAGCTCCGGAGTGTAGAGTCCTACTTCGACATTTTTCTTTACAATCGAGTACAGATGAGGAACCTGATATGACCCATATACATCTTTACGCAACATGCTTAGTCGTTGCTTACCTGCTACATACTGATAATTGGTATGTCCAACATCTGGATTTTGTTCTACGTCAATAAGATCAACAATGGCTCGAAGTGTGATGCCATCAATCTCTTCGGTAGTGATACCGTCATAAAAGTGTGGCTGACTTTTAATCTCGATCATTGATTGACTAACGTCAGCAATCCCTTTACACACTTTGGCAATTTGAGCTTGCCATTTTTCTATCGTTAACGGCTCTTTGGTGCCGTCTCTTTTAATTACTGTTATCTTTGTCATTCTTTACTTTATGAGGGTTATATCTTATATTTTATGTGTTCGAGGAAGTATTTAGTGATCAATTGAGTGTCTATAAAACTTATTGGTAGTCAATGAGTTAGACCCTATGCGGCAACATTTTTGTGTAAAAATTAATGGAGAAAACTCTTATCATGACAGTACATCAAATTATAATAGCATATTTTGATTATGTCAAACAAGTTGGCTTAGAATGTTGCCGTATATGAATAACTCATTGTGCCGCTGTCACCTGATAATGGGTTAGCATAGTTGACAGCTATAGTTGTTGGCACTTGTCCAAGTGCACCGGTATAGACATTACCTGTCGCATCAAGGAAGCGAACTTGGAAATCTAATGCTAGTGCATTTGTGTAAGTAGGGTCAGTACCTGCTATAGTAGATTCATCGCTTAGTTGCGCGATTCCATCTGTAACGTCAGCACTAATTAACAGCTTGCCCTGTTTGGTGAAATAGTTAGTTGTGCTTCTATAAATGTAGTCAATTTGATATACCACTGCACCGGTTGGGTCGCCTAATGCATCAGTATTAACTGGTAAACGGAAAGCTAAGATGTACGGAGTTGACTGTCCTATCGAAATTTTTCTTATGCCATAGCTTCTATAAAATCCGGTACCAGCAACTTCGGGATAGTATGGTACAGCAGACAACGATGTTGGAACTGCTAGATCGTTGGGTCTGTCGCTTTGATTTTGATTAGCAGCATTGCCTGTATTACCAAAATAAATCTGTGGATATTGTGCTGTTGCATTGCCACCACCGTTGTCACCTACGTTAACGAGTCGGCAGTTTTCTACAGTGTTGCCCGATCCTAGACCAGTTAATACTGCTTGTTGTTTGATATTTTCAAAACGAGCATTCATAACATAGGTCATAGTTGGACCGTACTGTTGTCCCGGAGTTGAACCATTGCTAGTTGTACCTAACACGAAACCTTGTCGTAAATTAGTAAAATAACTATTTCTAAATATATTGTTTACAATATCGGTTTGACTCACTACACCATAGCTGAATCCTGTTACAGACACATCGTCAAATTGATTAGACTTGCAAGTTACTAGGCTGCTAAGAGCATTAAGTGTTATACCAATTGATCCGGCATTATACACACCTCCCCAATTGCCAACGACTTTTACGTGTTCAAATAAACTTTCTTTTACACAGTCTAACTGTAGACCAACTTGTCCACTATTAATTGTTTGGATAGTTAAGTTACGAACTGTTATCTTTCTAGGCTCTTGTCCTGCAACTGTAGAAGATAGCACACTTGGGTATCCGATCTTCGATGTATCGTTAACAAATTGAACAACTGGTTCAGTTGAAGTAATTGTAGCAGTTACTGATCCTGTTACCGGCGCAGTATTATTCACTGAAAGGGTAACGGTTGATCCTGTAAGATTAGTTATAGTAGCACCAATACCAATGCCTGTTCCTGTAACAGTTTCACCTGCGTAAAGACTAATAGCACTAGCTACACTAATAGCATTAGCACCAAAGACAGCATTACCGCTTGGCGTACCAGAAAGTGCATTATTTAAAATTAAAGTAGTACCGTTGATACTGCTAACCGTTGAGCCGGCTGTAACACCTGTACCTGACACTGTCATACCATTTACAATATTTGTATTAGAACTAACAGTAATTGCTGTGCCGGTTGATCCGCCAAAGTTCAATGTAGCACCATTTGCGATACCGCCAGCTAGACCAGACATTGTTCCGCTTGCTGTTGTTAATACAAATGGTTGCCCACCAAAACTAGCAGTGACTACAATATGTGTTGGATCTGGAATGCTATAAACATAATAGGTGTTTCCTGATTGTATATTTCCAAATGTTGTTCCAGTAAATACGATCGGCATACCTATGGCTAATCCTGTTATCGTTGATACTGTGATAACATTTGAACTAGCTGTAGTTGCTGAAGCAGTAAGTGTGTAGCTTGGCACTAGTTGATTAATTACAATAGTGTTGTTTGCACCGATGCTAGTAATAACTGTGTTAGGTAATAAATTATTATTGACTACGTTTAGTCCTAGATACAACCCTGTAGTTGAGCTAACATTTAAAACTGAATCGCCGATATTAGCAGCAACACTAGTAGTTGTTGATGTTGTGTAAGCACTGATAGTAGGCGATATCGCGGCAACTGTAGCAGTAAGTCCGAGAGCACCGGTCACTGCATTGTTCATAGTTACTACACCGCCTACTATACCTGAGATAGTAGATCCACTAGCAATACCAGTGCCAAATATATGTTGGCCAACAGCTAGTCCAATATTTGAAGTAACTGTTAATGCATTGCTACCAAATTGTATGCTTCCAGTTACACCATTAGTATTAGTTGCACTTAATGTAATTGTAGTACCTACAACATTAGTAACAGTTGCTCCACTAGCAATACCAAAACCGATTACATTCATGCCTATGACAATACCAGTAGCACTGGTAACAACTATTGTATTACTACCGCTGGTTCCGCTGATTGCTACTGTTGATGTTTGTGCAGAAGCAATACCTGGATATGCTGTATAACTTGTAGCTGTAGTTGAAACTGTGTTAGCTACAGCACTGTTGTATAAGATTACACTCTTATCAGTACCTTGCCCAGATAGCGTAGCATAACTAGGAACATAAAGTGTACTGCTAGTAATATATTCGCCTGCAGGAAATTCTAAAGTAACACGACGAGCAACTCCATCACTACTAGTGTTGCTTGCTGGATTTACTTGATTGAGAAATAGTTCATTAATAGCACGTTGGATAGCTGATGTATCATCTGTAACACCATCGCCCTTGGCACCAAAATCTTTTACACTAACATGATCATCTAGTCTGTCTTGTAGTTGACGACTAACAGGAGCATTGGCACTTAGGCCTGTAATCATACTGGCGTCAGTAGCACGATAAATGTGTTGTATTAGATTTAGGATATTAGTAGAACCGGTAAGGTCCTTTTGTGTAATAACTTTAGTATTACCAACAGCTGGACTACCTTCTGCTACAGCACCGTTACCGATATATAGTTCTTGTGTATCAACAGCCCAGCCCATTTCGCCAGAAGCTAGTTGTGGAAATCCGGTACCTGAATTGGCTTTACCGCGACGAATTTGGATTCTTGAGATTTGGACTACAGCCATGTGAATATCCTCTTATGAGATATTTATCAGTTTTTACTATAGTACTGTTCCACTCTATCCCACCAGCGACCTTCCCAATAGCTAAAATCTTCAGGTTTTAGGATGAACTCTTGATATTTGGGGGTTTCTATCATAACTAGATTTTCATCTAATTTAGGGCTAACGCACATGAAAACTACACCCTTACGAATATCAGTTCCGTGTACTTCGTTGTGAGCTAGAGCATAAGCTACCATTTGCATATAGTAGTCTTCAATCCACTCTTCTTTCTTTGGCTTGTTAGTCTGCTTATGGTCCATAATTGCGGCTTCACCTAAATGCAGGCCTACGCAGTCTGTCGTGCCAGCATATAAACCTGGATAGTATAAAGGTACTTCTACACCCCATACTTCATTAACATTCTTTAATCCGTTATCAATAACATGGCGTGCCATGGCATGGCTTTGCTTACTGTATGGATTAGTACCCGGATCATTAAACACACCTGTGATGATATAGTCCTCAAGGAACTTGTGCATACGTGTTCCACGACCGGCAGCCTCAGTTACAATTTCCTGGGCTTTCTTTTCCCCAACAGATTTTTTCCATCTGTTTAGGGCATCTATTTTGTCTTGAGGTTTTGTTTTATCAAGGATAGTAGTAACTGACGGAACTTTGGATCCATCTGGCAAAGCGTATAAGCGTTTACCTTCTACTGAATTGCGGTCTATTTTTTCATAGACATACTTGGGCTGTAAAAGAGTCATAGCCTATTATACTATAAAACTTGAGATATTGTCAACCAGTTTTTTAGAAACCTAGTGCTTTATTTGTAGCATGTTTAGCCATTTTATCAATGTCTGTAGCACCTGTCTTACCTTGCTCTGGCTGTTCGTCTGGGGTATCTGTTTGAAGTGTTAGTCCGCGACCATCAAACTTGCTGACCAATTGATGTAGGATACCATCGTCACCTTCCTGATCCCAACGAGCTGCAAATTCTTTATAGCCAACCGGAATTCCTTGATTGCGCAGTGCGTCCCAACGGCGGTCCGGAGAACCGTTACCGTTATTTGCTGCTGCCTGGAGAGCCCTTAGAGACATCTCTAAGGGGTCCGCTGTTTCACTAATTAGTTTTTTTTTGATGCTAGGAGGATGCCTAATCTGCGGCTATAGTCCACAGACTCACGTTTTTCTCTGTTAGCCTCTGTTGCTGGAGGTGTTGCGCTAGCACCTAATGGAGCACCTGCTGGTACTGTTGGTTCTTCACCGCCCATCTCTGGTTCAGCACCTGGCATTGGTTCTTCCATGCCCATGTCTGAGCCTGCGCCCATCATAGGTTGCTCACCGCCTGATACTGTTGCTAGGCCTGAGGATAGTCCTTGACGGCTTTGTTCTAATGCTGAGTAAATTTGCTCTAGTGCAGGTTTAACTGACTGTTCATACTTACTAGCAACGTCACTGCCTAATTGAGCTCTTATAGAGTCTAGGAGTTCTAATAATTTTTCTGCCTTCATCTGTGCTGTGTCTTCTAACCAGCCTGTGATACGGTCGACCATATCTTTTGTTGCCATGATGATCTTAGCTTTGTCTTCTTCGCCTTCTGCTAGAATATAACTTGCCATTGTTTCATTTAAATCATAACGTGTATATAACTCTGCCTTTAATTCGTCTTTGTCTGATTCGCCTAATTCAATGCGATTGATAGCTGAATTAATCCAACTAGTTGGAATGCTGTGTGCTGTTGCACGTTGACGGATTGTTGAACTCATGTAAGATTCATCAGTCTTCTTTTCTTTCTTAGCAGCTGGTTTTTCTTCTTCCTCGCTGCACTCACATTCATGTTTGTGGCATACGTCACAAACTTGCTCAGCACGCTCTGATAGCTCTTGATTAACAATATCTAACATGGTACGTGTCTTTTGATATGGAGCACTTTCATGCACAGAATCAAAACTTTCTTCAAGTTCAAATTGACTAATCTTAGTACGTAATTTGTTACGTGCATCTTCAAGTTGCACATCTGTGAACTGCTCAAGGTTTAGTTTGTAGCCAAACTTTTTAGCTAGACTTTCGTTGAGTGCCTTAGCAGTAATTGGTTGTGATAATTCTCTAATTTGCATGATGGGTTCCTAGAATCCTTATTACGTATTTATACAAAGTCCCACTTAAACATCTTAGAAATCTCTTCCTTAAAATGTTCAGCCTTGAACTCACTGTGTTCTAGTTTATTTAACAAAACTAGGTATCGATTAAAATCTTTAGCAGTTGCTAGATTCTTCTTATATACTAGGGTATCTGCATAGTTAGTCCAGTATATTCTATCTATTTGCTTGATTTTAGTATACTTTTCTAGCTTAACTTGCCCATAGGCTTTAGCACCCATTAATGCCGTAGTTTTTAAATAGAACTGATCTATTAAATCCTTGTTCTTATAGTTGTAAATACCCCAATTTCCATTGGCAAGCTGGCGTATTACATAATCTTTATATAATGCGCCGCCATCGGCCAGTATCTTTACAGCTAAGACTTTGCTTACATCGTTTTCAAAGTGTTCTGCAAGTTCTTTGATTGTTTCTTTTTTGTTTTTAGTTTTTCGTTTATTTTTCATTGGCTACCACAGTAGGATTTTCCATCCCTACTTTAGTTACCAGACTTTTACGAATCAGGCTCTGAATCCTGAATTGATCATGCTCGCTTAGACTAGCTAGTTTAACAGGCTCTCTAAGTTTGTGCAACAACTCTCGTTCTTCGTTAGTTGTCCATATTTCAAAATCTGAAATTAATTCGTTAATTTTCATCTTAATCTAGCAATAGTCAACATTTTATCAAGTAAGGCACGATCTTCGGCAGTCATTGATTCTTCCATGCCGCCTACTAGATCACCTGCTTTAGCCGGCTTGTTAGCTTTAGGACCCTTGTTGCGCCATTGCCCTGCAACCCCTGGTTTTTGTCCTGCTGCCGTACCTGCAAATACTTTGTTTGGTAACATTTCTTCAGATTGTATATCACTGCCCGCTATTTTCATACCCGGTTTAATTTCACTTGGGTCCGCTGGTTTTATTGAAACAGTATTAGGTTGTGCACCTGGCATAAGATTACTAGCTGCTACTTCCTGATCTTGTCCTGCAATATTAACTACAGCTTTGTCGCCAGCAATAGATTTAACTACATCATCTTCTTCAACTTCTTGTTCATGCTCTCCGTGGAACTCGCGATTTAATCGCTCTGCGTGATCATCTAGCTCATTAGGATGCACTTTACCATGTAAGAATGCCTTTGCTTTATTGTGTACAGTTTGATAATCGCCTGCATCGTCATCGTAGGGAGCATGCTCACTATCCAACCAATCGTGAAAATGGTTATGACCTTCTTTAATATCAGTAGGCTGTTTAATTTCTTTTGATTTTACAGGCTGACGAGGTGTTGGACCAGCCACAGGCTTACGTGGATATATTCTAGCACGTACCCCTTTCTTGTGTTCACCTACGATCTGATTAATTTTCATGATATTTCCTTAAGGCTTAATTCAGCACTTTCTAATTTAGTTATTAACTTGCGTAATTTGTCTATCTGTCCTCTAGCACGTAGTAATTTAAATGCTAGATTTTCTACACTGTATTCGCCATTGCTTTCTAGTCCTGCTCGACGCAAACGCTTAAGGCTATCCATTGTATCCCTAGCAGTATTTAAGTCTTTTGAACGCAGTGCTACATTGATCTTGCCCGCATAATTACGAGCTTTATTTTTAATTTCTTTGTGTGTTACATGCACCTGTTCATTCTTAGGTTCTACGATCCACTTGTCTTTTAGCAAACTGTAGATACCTGCAGAGTAGTGTTGTTGCTTGCTGTCTTGTACATACAATTCTACATCAATACCCTTAACTTTAATATCGTAGCTTGTATTATATTGATTTTTCTTAGCATCATACAGTTGTACTAGCTCAATTTTATCCTTAGGTATGTCAACCACTAGATGTAGATCTAAATCTGAATGTTCGCTATATCCGTAGGCAGCGTTACTGCCCGATATAGTAATGTCTTTTAAATTTAGTTTAGAAACTTGCAGGAATTCTGCAAAATGATGTGCTATTTTAAGTAAAGAGTAGCGAACTTCTGGGATTATTTTATGCCCATTCCAGAGCTTAGGATTAAGCGTATCGTGATGTGGTACAGGATTGACTGCTTCTGTAAAGTCTAGTATTTTCATTATACATTATTTAACTCTTACAGTCCTAAGAACTTTAAAATATGTGGGAAATTTGTTGCATTAATCCAGCCAGTACCAGCGGCAAATGCCAGGCCTACCATAGCATACATTGTGTACTTGCTTTTGACTTTTTCTAATTCACCAATCTTGCCAGCTAGTTCGTTGTGCTGTGCTGTCTGTAATTCATTTAGATGATTAGCGTGCTCGTAGTATTTGGTAGCGTTAGTGCGATATTCATTGGTCATAACATCTAGCTGTGCTAGCACGCGATCACGTGTTTGATCTAGACAGTCGTGCATATCCTTGACGTCGATTTTTAAGTCGACAAGTTTTTCGTTGACGTTTTCAACCTTAGTTTCTAGTATACCTACACGTTCAGGTAGTGCGGCAAGTTGTGCCTGTGCTTCTTTAGTAACAGCCATGCTAGGCTCTCCAATGTTATAAGTCAAGTGCTCGCTCCGAGCCATGTGCCTAATGTATGATTGAATGCCTGAGTTGTCTCTAATTTGCCTGTCGTATTATTTATATGTCTTTGATTTAAATAATGTTTGTATATTATTTTTTTTGGAACACTATGTTCTTAGCATTGCCGTAAGTTAAGAAAGCATGGTATGTAGCTGTCATAGCTTCATCTAATCCCGATATATACGGAACCATTTCAAAGTCTTCACGCAGTGCTTCTACAGGATCGTCACCTATAGCGTAGATATTGTCAACTGGCGTAGTAAAGTCCATACGCCATACACGAACTATATCGGGCACGTTATCAAATCCTACTACAGGACCTGCAACTTCTATAGCAACAGGTTTAGCCGTACAGATTACATTGGCTCGCATGCCTAATGTTTGCATGACAGTTTGGAAGTTTTGTTCTTTCCAATGCTGTTGTTCTTTGCCAGCTTCGGGTCTGTGCTGTCCTGTGTTAGTTATATCAACAAGTGTGTAGAGTTTATAATCCATCACGTATTTAACAGAGGTAAAAAAGCCCCACTTAAAAAGTGAGGCTTAGTCTTCCCATCCCTGGAAAATTGCTTATTAACTTAGACCTGTACCTGTCAATGTTAATGATGTTACAGTTGCTGAACCGTCGCCTGATGTTGCGCGAACTGCTGTCTGGATAGACTGTGCATTTGAATTAGCTACATAAGCTGCTGCACCTGTTTGACCAGCGTCTGTATCTGAAGCGATAACAACTACGAAATTGTCTGCTGATGGTGTACCAACTGCATAGATTTCTGAAGTTTGTTGAACACCTTTTACTAAGTTTTGGAACAAGCTATTGCTGTTTGTATAGTTTGTTGCACAACCTGTTGATGTGATTTTGTAAAATGCTAGTTGACGTGTACCAAATTGTGAACTTGGCTTTGCTACTAGATAGTTTTGTGTAATTGATACACCTGAGTTATCACCCAGTGCTGAACCGATTAATGATGGCATAATTTTTCTCCTCGTATGCTTTTATCATAAGCCCGCACTCTGCAGGCCTGTGTATAATTATTTAGTATTTTGGCTAAAAATCAACTAGATATAGTTAATTTTGAGCGTATAGCTTTGAACCAATCTATAGTACCTTCGGTAAGTTGCGGGTACTTTTTAGCCATATCTGCTTTAAACTGTGCTAGTCTGGGGCTATTAATTCCCCCGTCTACGTGACTTAACATAGATTCTACGTTACCTAACCAGTCCTGTGTGGCACTAGGGTTTGCAAATACTATCTGTGCTACTTTATTGATATCACGTGTTACTACTTCGCCTGTGGTACGATCTTTTAAAGCACCACCTAGTCCATGATACTGATAGGTTCGCTCGGGCTTGCCAGGTATAGTATTCACTAGGCTTGCTAGAGCCAGCTGTTGATCCTGACCGCCATAGGGACTATTTTGTACAGAATAATCGTGCTCGTGATGCTTGTAAATATCGTCTGCATGATCTACTGTAGGTAAATCTACTTGAAAATATGTGGGTAAATCCCCATTTGGTGTAGGGATAGTGTGTCCTGTAGGAACTCCTATATGGATCTGTACACCTGTTTGTGTTGTTGGGTAATGCTTAGACAAGTGGGCTGCTAGCGTCTTACGCACTGTCTTTTCATCGAGACCTTTATCTAGCTGTAGCTTTCGACGTACATTGTCAGCATCCATGTAAACATCTACATCTCCGCTGTCTATTTTACTTGTACCTTTATGAGCCCACGGATGCTCAGGATCAAAACTACCAGCACCTCCAGTTGTCCATCGGCCCTGATCACCTAAACTAGCCAACACTGGTGTTAGCTGTGCTTTTATATGTTGAAATGCTTCGGGAGTCACACGAACTAGCACACCCTTAGTTGGTGGAAATTCTGCATCATCTAGCTTTGATATGCCAAGCGGGCGAAGTGCTTTTTCGCTCATTGATCTTTACTTTCCTGGATACGCTTGATGCCACGTTTAAATTTGGTAGTATCGCCCGCTTTTATAGAATTTATAAATCTGCGTTCTAATTCTGCGGCTGTTTCAATATCGTAATTTTCACGTATTAGCTCTAGTAAATTGATAGCACTGGAAATGATATTTGAGCCGCGGCTTTCGATAATATTTTCGGCATCGCGGTCTAAACTAATGTCAGTTAGGCCTTGTAATATGGATCTTGTGCTTTTACGCATAATAATTCTCTTGTTGAGTTATTTATTTGATTGTACATTCGTATTAACTGATAATCAAATAGTTTGACTGTAATCTTATTGTAGTGTATCATGGTTAACACTGAGATAAATAGTGTTGCAATACAACAAAAGGAGACACAAAATGTCGAAAATCATTCAAGAACTTATCCAGTTCTTTAGCATTAAAGATTCAATTAGTACAGGTTTGGATACTTACATTACTAGTAAAAATCCACAATCAGTAGAAGAAGTAGAACGTCTAGCTCGCATCTATATGGATCGCGGCATTTGCGGGAGACTATAATGTTATTATTGATCTCAAAACTAGTAGAACTAGCTGGCAAATATGCTGGTCGTACTGACCGCCATGACTCATATCTAGGGGGTCTATAAAATGGAACAATTTCTTAAAGATCTATTGGCTGCAATTCAAGCGGTTCAAGAGCTTAGAGCTCAAGCGATTGCTACCGGACAATACTGGTATTAAATCATGCATACAACAGTTCGTCGGGTACTGTCACATGAATACGGTAAGTATCGCGCACATCTTAAGGCCTTGGACGCCGACAGTAAGATGCTGCGTTTTGGTTATGCGATCACTGACTCCGGCATTGACTCACTTTGTAACAGCTTCGAAGCCCGTCCTAATAAACATGTTCTCTTTGCTATAGAGAATGAAAAATTAGAATTTGTAGCTGTTGGACACGTTGCTCTAGATGGCGAAATGGAACTGGCTTTTTCAGTTCTCAAAGACTATCAAGGGCAGGGCATGGGTAATCTGCTTATGAAACGATGCATCCAATGGTGCCGTGTTAAAAACATACGCAAGGGCTGTATGGTATGTTTGACTAGTAATAAAGTTATTAGGCATCTTTGTGCCAAATATGATATTACTATTGAAAACGAGCATGGCGAAACACTGGCAAATATTGAACTAGCATGGCCTAGTTTAGAAACCTATATGAAAGAAGCAGCAGACAGTAATTTGGCAGTTATAGACTATTTGCAAAAGCGGTTCGCCAACCCACTTGCGCTATTGAATTAAACTGTCTATACTAAATACTTAGGTAGTAGAAGTAAAAACATAAACACACACAGGAGAAAAATATGTTTAATCAAGCAATCGATGCCATTCAAGCTGGCAAAAAGACAGTAGTAAATACATTTGTTACTGACAAAGAAATTCAAAAAGAATTAGTTAATCTAATTGAAGCACAGACTAAGTTATACCAAGGTTGGGTTGACACAACTCTTACACTTGCAGAAACTCTAGTTAAAACCTACAAGAATCCATTCAACAAAGGAGCAAAGTAATGACTTACGAAACTCCGAAACTACCAGAAGTTAAATTTAACAAGAATGGATACGAAATTCGTTCAGACATTCTAGCACTTGCTAAGGATTCTGTTATGGAAGAATATCATGCTAAGTTCCACGGTTGGGAAATTTCAGCTCATAAAGATGAAAAGACTGGCCAGATCGTTAGCTCAGTGGCAATGCCAGAGTTTCCAGGAATGGATAAAATCTTGGAAGCCGCTGAAAAGTTCTATGGTTTCGTAAATAGCGGAACTAAGAAGTAAGCATAGCTTATTCGCCAGAATAGCGTAACATTCACTCAAAAGGCCTTGCAAGGCCTTTTGTTTTGACTATATAATAAGGACATGCGCTAGAAGCTGATCGAATAGCAAGAGCTTCTAAACCTCCAGGTAGCGGGTTTGACTCCCGCCTAGCGCACCATTTAAGGAAATTACTATGTTTATCGGATTAATGGGTGTGGCCAGCGACGGTACGCTATATACACCAAGCGGCAATAAAATTTGCAAAGTGCCTCAATGGGCGGCATGGCGCATTCAGAGAGCCCAGCATTGGGTAGCCCAACTAACTTGGAGGTATGGAAGCCGCTGAAAAGTTTTACGGTTTTGTTAACGCAGGCGCGAAAAAATAATCAAGGACATCCATAGGATATACTATATTAAAAGGGCTCTTTGGAGCCCTTTTTTATTTGCTCACTGTCTAACAAGTTAAATACTCCATGAATATAGTTTATGACGAACATTATATTAGGGTAGTTGATAATGCACTAGATGATGCAACCTGCGATACTCTAATTGATCTATTTGAATCTAATCCAGAATTACATGTAGAATTACCGTATCTGCAGATGAAACTTCATGATCTAGTAGATATGCGTGTAGATCCTGTGCAGGATACTATCAGCAATATTATACATCAACAACTTGTTAGCTATCAAAGATATTGGGATCCGCTACATATGATGCCGGTACAATATGGGCTCGAAGGATATAAGATCAAAGCCTATCGACCAAACGAGCACGAAATGACTCTGCATGTAGATCAAATGGAGCAATTTACTGCTAGAAGATTTTTAGGATTTTTATTTTATCTAAACGATAATGAGGCTGGCACAGAGTTTCCGTTGATCGATTATAATCGTCCAGCAAGGAAGGGCACACTTCTAATGCATCCACCCGGTTGGCAAAATCCCCACAGAGGCATAATGCCCACAGAGGGCACCAAATATATTATTACTGGATATACTGTCTACGTTTAGATTGATTCTTGCGCAAACAAGTCTGGGTGCTTCTTGCCCCAGTTGCGCATAATGATAGCCGCTTCTGCGTTGGCTTCATTTTCTTGTGGTGAACCAGTTGCGCCTGGATTATCACCTTCTAACTCTTTGTTTAAATCTTGACGATAGTGTACGAGCTCATGTGCTAGTGTGCGGCAAACATCCATGATGTGTCGATTAGCTACACCGACACGAATATGTTCGCTGCCATAGCCGCCAAAAGATTTATGTTCAACCGATACATCTGTACCAAAGTCAAAATCAAACTTTGGTAACGAGTTAAGTTTTAGTTCTCGAGCTGCGAATTCTACAAAAGCAAGTAGTATGCTATAGGTAGTTCTGCGATCTAGGCTTTCTGTTAATAGTTCTTTAACTTTCATTGAGTATTTATAATGTTAAATTGGTTATCCAAAATATGCACTGATAGTATTATTAAACTGGTTGTAGACTAACTTAGGACTTGCACCCCACAGGCTGTTAAACACACTATAATCATCAGCCGAATTAGTAGTATACAAATTGTTTCTTGCCATATTTTGTAATTGAGCGAGAATCTGTGCTGGAGTAGCCTGCGGGTTCATTTCTGCTAGCAATGCTGACAAGCCTGTAATCTGTGGGCTAGCCATACTGGTTCCACTTAAATTAAGTTGATTGAACGCACTATTCAAGAAGTACGGTGCTGGAGTATATCCTTCTTCATAAATGCCTGCTGGATTATTGCTAGTACAGCTCAATATGCCAGTGCCCGGAGCAAATATGTTTACACCTGGACCACTGTTGCTGTATTCGGCTTTTTGGTCTCTATTAACATCGTATGGTGTGACATCTATACTACCTACAATATTAGCATGTACACTATAAGGACTAGATCCTTGATTATAGTAATAGGTGTAAGTACCATCGGTATATGAGTTTAGGTAGTCTGGGCCACCAGAGTTATCAATCTTGATAAAATCATTGCCTGCCGCTATGCTAACAATAACTCCAGCATCAATTAAATCTTCAAGAGCCACATCAGTGCTAGGATCTCTCACAGGAAAACTGTTATAATAAAGCACATCGTTTGGACCCATGCCATAATTGGTTTGAGGAAAAGTCCCAGTCCAGGGTGTGCCTCGATAATGCCCGCCTGTGATATTAGTCACAATCACAGTAAATGACAGTTGACTTGGAGTACCTTCCACAGTGGTTATTGCTGTACCACTAGCTTCTCCCAGCGCAGTTGCCGCTTGTAGTGTAAATCCATTGTTACCATTAGTAGGAGTATGGGTTACAGTAAATGAAGTTCCACTTGCTATACTAGTAGGATCATCTTGTCCAGATTCGTAATGAAACTCGAAGAAAAGATTTCCAGGAATATCATATCCACAATATAGAACTGTTCTAGTTCCAGTTACTCCTGGAGCCGTAATAGTAAATTCTCCGGGGTTAGGGTAATAATAACTGGAACCTGTGTAAGCTCCAATTATAGCTACGATAGCAGGATAATCTGTTCTAGTTACTGTATAAGAAAGATACTGATTAGCACTTTGTCCAATATCATAAACTTGATTTGTAACTAATGTATAATTAGTAGGAGTACCAGGACGAAGAGCTGTAATAATATAGTAATTGTCTGTATTAGCGGTATAGCCGCCGAGTCCACTGTAAGCTACTGTACCTTGTACACACACCGCCATGCCTATAGCCAATGTTATCCCGGGTACATCACACCCAAATTCTCCCGAAGTTCCTATAATTGTTACATTAGTTAATGGGGATATATCGCTGACATAATTACCTTCATATCCCCAACTCATGTTGACCACCGTGGGTTTTACATAGCCGTTGACTCTAGGAGTTTTCTGTGAATGGAATAATTGTATAACTTCAAAACAGTCAGGAAACTGTATACCTGTTCCTGGATCTTCTGGACCTTCTAGCCCTGCTACTTTAACCGAATATACATAGGCATTCTTTGCCCAACCATATGTAGTACCTGCGGCAATACCAGCCACATGTGTTCCATGACCCACTGTGTCCATGTAGTGTTCGGCAGGTTGGAAGTTCTGATAAAATACTGTAGTAGGGCCTGCGATTAATTCAGCACCAGTACCTTCGATAGTAACACTACTATTTGTTGTAGCATCTATCGGTCCAGTATATTCCGAATAATAAGTGAGATTTAATAAAAATTCAGTACCTGATACAGCAGTTAACATAGTAGTAGGTACAGCAATATTATTAGCAGTAGGGTCATATAGATTTGTACCTTGTACTATTCTCACATCTGTAATAGCACCATCAAATGTACTATAAGAATCCCAATTGCCCACTTGGTCAATAGCACCGTTGACTGTGAAATTAAAGTTTGAGTAATGTCCTGAACCTGATGTAGGACTTACTCCACTAATATTAGTACTCCATCCTGTGGCCGCAATGCCATTCAAGAATATCTGTAGGTTACAACTAGCGTCTCGAACCACAGCACAATGATACCAGGTGCCTGTGGTCATTGTTGTGGCAAATGTAAATGTTACGCCGCCCTCTGTATAAATGTCCACACCAATTTTATTGTTTGCTGGCCCGGTACCACCACTTATAACATCTCCAGTGTATACGCTGAGAGCACGATCGTTAGCACTTCCTAAAAAAGCGTGTCTGTGACTAGCAGGATCAGTAGCTAGATTAAACCAAAACTCTATAGTAAATTCAGGTGTGCCCGTTCCTGAACTAAATGTAACAACTGATGTGCTGTCACTGTTTTCATTGATTAACGAATAGCTATTATACACAGAGTTATGATAAGGAGTATTGGCATCTAAACAATTTAATAATAATACAACTCCTGATGTTATCGATAAAGGCGCTGTAGGTACAGTAATTGATCCTACTACAGATGCGTATATTGCTGAACCAACAGATACTCGTAGATTAGCCAAATGACCTTTGAAATTGTAAACTCCGCCATAGGTACCAAACCCTTGTGAAAGATATGTAAAATTCCAAGTATTAGGGTGATTACCAGCACCGTTGCCATCCAAATACACATTCAAATAACCGATCTCTCTAGTAACTGCTAAATGATGCCATACACCTTTGCTTATAGGATAGCCAAAGTCAAATGACTGTGAATCAGTGCCTTTTAGTTCAACGGTGAAAACATGACTGCTGGCTGTACCTGGTGCGGTGCCCATGTACATAGCTAGTGACCCATTAGCACCATAGTCGACAAATCCCATCTGAGTAGTGTCAAGATTGACATCTGTGTCTATCTTAAAAAAGAATTCAATTGTAAAATCACCAGAACCAAAATTGATAGCTTCACTGGCAAACTGTAGCCAATCATGTCCATTGAAGTATAGACTGTTACGATCATATACATAAGTCGATGCCACTGCGCCTGGATTTAGTGCCAAGTAAGCAGTTCCAGGCAGACCTATACTGTCAATACTGCTGTAATTTGAAAATCCAGTATGCTCATACCAATTTATAGCCTGTACGCGGCCAGCAAACTCTGGGTGGTCTATCTGTAGTCCACTGTCTTGTATAACTACATCTACACCTTG